>Ga0180432_10010286_pt1 | contig 11244 bp, 9 predicted proteins | sample SS_ome_10_FD_132414 | JGI IMG/M metagenome (GOLD analysis project Ga0180432, IMG submission 132414) | Hypersaline lake sediment archaeal communities from the Salton Sea, California, USA - SS_1_MS_2 metaG | ecosystem: Environmental > Aquatic > Non-marine Saline and Alkaline > Hypersaline >... | reverse complement strand
TCAAAGTGCTGGACCGCACGGCTTTGATCCTGGATATCTTTGCCCAACACGCTTACACCCGCGAGGGCGCTCTGCAGGTAGAGCTGGCGCAGTACGAATACCGCCTTCCGCGTCTCACCCGCCAGTGGAGCCACCTGGCGCGCCAGGCCGGCGGCGGCGCGGCGCGGGGTGGGGTAGGGGGCGTTGGCCTGCGTGGCCCCGGCGAGACTCAGCTCGAGGCGGACCGGCGCGTGATTGGCCAGCGCATCAGCCACCTCAAGGCCGAGCTAGAAAAAGTGCGCGCGCATCGCGGGCGCCACCGAGCACAACGCAAGCGCTCTGGAGTGCCGGTGGTGGCCATCGTCGGTTACACCAACGCCGGCAAGAGCACCCTGCTGCACGCCTTAACTGGCGCTGACGTGCTGATCCAAGATCAATTATTCGCCACGCTCGACCCAACAACTCGCCGTTGTGAATTACCTGGGAACCGCCTGGCGCTGTTCACCGACACCGTGGGCTTTATTCAAAAGCTGCCTACCCAGCTCGTAGCGGCTTTTCGCGCCACGTTGGAGGAAATCACCGAGGCCGACTTGCTACTCCACGTGGTGGATGCAACACACCCGCACGCGCTGGCCCAGGTCTGCGCGGTGGAGAAGACGCTGCGGGAACTGGACGTCGGCGGTTTACCCTGCGTGACGGCGCTCAACAAAATTGACCGGCTACCCGAGTCGGTGTCTTTATCACAAGTATTACCAGTTCCGTCTGAGACCGCCATCCCCATCTCAGCTCTGACCCACCGCGGGCTCGACGAATTGCTGCGGCGAGTTGAGGAGATGCTGTACGAGCAAATGGTGCCGATGCAGGTCATACTGCCGTATCGCGAGGGCAGCTTGTTGGCTATCTTTCACCAACACGGTAGTGTCGAACAGATCCAGCACACGTCTGATGGCGTCCACATCACCGGTCGCTTGCCAGGACGGCTGGTCACGACGTTCCGGCCCTATGTGTCGCCCAGTGAGAAACGATGACGCCAGACCGTTGAAAAGGGAGAAAAAGTGGAGAAAAACCTATCAGCCTCGCTGGCTCAATTTGCGACCAGGGTCACCAACGCGTTGGCCGACAGGCGTGGTCTGCCGCTAATTATCGGGTTGATCCTGGTGCTGTTGAACTTTGTGAGCCAGTTCATCCCGGCCCTGGGGTGGTTCGCTGAGTACAACGTGCTGCTTCATCTGGGCCTGTTGTTTTCCATCGGCGGTACGCTCTTGTCATACGTACTGTGAGAGATGGGGACCCAGCGCCGCACAGCTTCGCTGGGTCCCCTTTGAGCAATTTTAGATCCGCCGAGTCTATTCAAAAGCCGCCGCGTAGGGAAATACCAGGTCACCCACCTTGTAGTGGGGACGCCCCAGGATGCGGTAGTTCGCTTGCTCAAAGTGGCGGTGAAGGTCTTCCAGCAACTGGGTTTGAACCCGGGCCGGTTCCTGGTTAAACAGAACCACCAAAATCGTGAATTCGCCCGGCACCGTGCATAGACAGGCCGCATCCGCACTGCGCGTCTCAAAGGTCCCGACGACATAGGGCTCTGTGTGTGTGCTTTGCACCCGGTCCATCAGCAGCGAAACCCATTTACTGGCTAACGAGCTGAACTCACCATAGACTCTTAGCGCTGCTTGGTCTTTGTTGGCGTAAACGGCATAACCCAACACGCGCGCTGCCAAACGGCGGCGGATCATGACACTTTCCCCGTCGCTCACTGCAATGCGCCAGGCGTCGCTGAGGGGACGCGAGACTATCAATCTTGCGACGTTTTCACGTTCGCGTTGATAGTGTGTATAGAGTTCCTCGAATTGCGCCCGGTTCACTCGCCCTCCAGCAAAGTCCTCGGCCAGCATAGCCAACTTGCCCCGGATGCTATCCAGGTACTCTTGACCTTCACTGTCGGCGTCTGATCCCCCGGGTAAAGGCTCATGCTTTTGTTGCGCCGGCTCTTTACCAAACAGGCCGCTCAATCGGCCGGTCCACTTGCCCGCCATGATAACGCCACTCCTTCCAATAGTGCGGATCTCGTAATTCCGTAACAGTGTAACGCCAAATCCGAAAGATTGAGTTACAGCCGCGTTACAGTTGTATTGCCACTCAAGCCAGCGCGGCGATCAGTTCACCCAGCCGTCTTGTGGCACGTTCGGCCTCGTCCGACCAGTTCGCTGCGTTTAAGCGAATAAAGTTTCGGTAGCGGTGTGTCGCCGAAAAGATGTAGCCCGGCGTGGTAGCGATCCCCGCCTTTAAAGCCAGTTTGTACAACTCTAGCGAGTCCACGGAATCTGGCAACTGGATCCACAACACAAACCCACCGGTGGGACGGGTCACCCTGGTCCCTTCAGGAAAGAAGCGTGTCACCGTCTGTGTCAGCGACGCCACGTAACGTGCGTACAAACGACGGACCCGGCGCAGGTGATGATCGTAGCCGCCACTGCCCAGGAACTGGGCGATGGCGAGCTGCGGCAGCGTAGCGGTGGCGAGGCTCGAAGTGTACTTGAGCCATTCTATGGCCGGTTTGAACCTGCCAGGTGCGACCCAACCCACCCGATAGCCAGGGCACAGATCCTTGGAGAAGGAGGAACACAGCATCACCAACCCCTTACGGTCGTAAGCCTTGGCTACCATGGGGTGCTGCTCGGCGAAATAGATTTCACCAAAGATGTTGTTCTCAATCAACGGGATCTCATGTCCCCCCAGCAGCGCCACCAACTCCTGCTTGTTGTCATCGGGGATGCAGCTTCCCAGCGGGTTGTTGAAATTGGAAATGACCAGGCAGGCGTGCACGGGGGTGGTTTCGATGGCAAAGCGCAGCGCTTCCAGGCTGATTCCATCGCGCGGGTGGGTGGGTATCTCCAGCGCCTGCAGCCCCATGACCTCCAAACACTGCAGCGTGTCAAAACATATCGGCGACTCGATGGCGACCGTATCACCAGGGCGGCAGACCGCACGCAGGCATAGGCTGATCGCCTCTGAGCACCCCGACGTGGTCACGATGTCGCCAGGTGTAAGGTTGCAGCCAGCGGCGACAGCGCGCTGAGCGATCTGCACACGCAACGCTTCACACCCCGGTGGCAAGTCATATAGACCGCTCAGGTCACCCGTGCGACGCGCTACAGAGGCCAGGATGCGATTGAGCTTTTTGGTGGCCGTGAGTTCTGGGTTGGGATGGGCAGCGCCCAACTGGATCAGATTGGGGTTGAGCGTATCACGCAGCACCATCATCACCAGTTCACGCACGCTGACTTTGGTGGGATCGGGGCCAGGCGAAGAGATGTCGGGTTCGGGCAGGGTACTGGGCAGATTGGTGCGCACGTAAAAACCTGATCGCGGGCGTGCCTCGATCAGGCCCCGGGCTTCCAGCAAATAATACGCTTGCAGCACCGTCGTGACGCTGATTTTCTTCTGGCGGCTCAATTGGCGCACCGACGGGATGTGGTCACCGGGACGGAAGGTGCCCGATTCAATCAGGTGGGCGATGTCGGCGGCGACATGCTCGTATTTAAAGTCTTTGGGAGTCGTGTCGTGCATGTGATGCATTATAGCATCGCCAAGCTCATCTCACAAGGTGTGAGTGTTGTTGTTGGGTACATTTCAGTCCTGGGACAAGTTAAGCTTTGACCCTAACTTCTTCACCTGCAACTAGCATCTTCTTCACCTGCAACTAGCATCCTGAGCTTGTCGAAGGACGCGGTTCTGGGCCAAGAATGACCGCCTAGGGGGGCACTAGCAACCCCGTTCTGTCAGGTAAACGTCAGGTCCCTGGGAGCTTCCAGGGAGGGAACCCATCTTGACAAAACTATTAACTTGTTTTATATTATTTCTGAAATCTAGTAACTCGTATAGTAGAATTCTATGTCGGTACGGAACGCGTTATTGGGACTATTAGAACAACGTCCACGTCACGGCTACGAACTTCACGCCGCTTTCGAGGCCATGGTGGGCGGCAGACAGAACTGGGACGTCAAACCCGCCCAGGTCTATAGCACTCTGGCTCGCTTGGAGAAAAAGGGCCTGGTCGTCGTTGACGCGTTGGAGCAGGAGGGTGGCCCAGAAAAGCGCATCTACGCCATCACGCCCGAAGGCCGGGAGGCGCTGCGCGCCTGGCTCTCCACGCCGGTCAATACCGAGCACCAGCGCGATGAGTTCTTTCTCAAACTCATGCTCAGCCTGGCCTGCGACGAAGCCGACCCGCGAGGGGTCATTTACACGCAACGCGCCAGCCTGTACCGGGAACTCCACGCCGTCACTGCCCGCCGCGGAAAAGCAGATCCTCGGTCGGAGCTGGCCCACATCTTGCTGCTGGACCAGGCCATCATGCACCTGGAGGCCGACTTGCGCTGGCTGGAGATGATCGAGGCGCGCCTGGCTGAAGTGGCGCGCCAGCCGTTGCCGGAGCCGCACGCTCGCCCGCGCGGCCGGCCGCCGAAAGAGAGTTAACGCCAGACATCGGAAGTCTGGGAGACTTCCGATGTCTGGGTTCTAATAGGAGGCAAGTGTCATGTCTATCGTTGAAACCGAGATGCTTACCAAAATTTACGGCAAAGGCGAGACCGCCGTCACGGCTCTGGATCGTATTAACCTGCGCATTGAGCCAGGTGAGTTTGTGGCGGTGATGGGCCCTAGCGGTTGTGGCAAATCGACCCTGCTGCACCTGATTGGCGGGCTGGATCAACCTACTTCAGGCCGGGTGGCCCTGGAGGGTCGCGACCTGGCTGGCCTGGACGACACCGCTCTGACCGAGTTGCGTCGTCGCAAGATCGGCTTTGTCTTCCAATTCTTTAACCTGATCCCCGTCCTGCGGGCGGATGAAAACGCGGCCTTGCCTCTGATCCTGGATGGGGTCAAGCCGGCCGAGGCGAAGACGCGCGCTGAGGCGTGGTTGGGTCGTGTGGGTCTGGAAGACCGTCTGAAGCATCGTCCCGACGAGCTCTCGGGTGGGGAGCGGCAGCGCGTGGCCATCGCCCGGGCGCTGGCGTCTGAGCCGGCCCTCATCCTGGCGGACGAGCCGACCGGCAACCTGGATTCGCTCGCCGCGGACGAAATCGCCATCCTGCTGCGCCAGGTCTGCGACGAGTGGGGACGCACGGTCTTGATGGTGACCCACGACCCACGCATCGCCGCTTACGCCGACCGGATCGCTTTTCTCAAGGACGGCACCATCGTCGACGAGACCTACCTCTCGGGGGACGGTCGTGATGGGGAAAAGTTGGTGCGGGAGAAATTGGAGGCGCAGATATGAACTTTCAGTTGACCCTTGCCTTGCGTTACCTGTGGGGGCGCAAATTGCGCTCCACGTTGACCACAATGTCCATCGTCTTTGGCGTGATGGTCACCTTTGGCCTCAACGGGATGCTGCCGGCGGTGGCGGACTCTTTCCGGCAGAACCTGACGGTGTCAACCAACCAGGTGGACCTGACCATCACCAGCGAGGCGCGCGGCGTGTTTGACGCTGGTGCGCTGGATGCCGTGGGGGACACGCCAGGGGTGGCCTACGGCACCGGCTCGCTGGTCCGCACGGTGGTTTTGCCCGCTGAGCAAGCCCCCAGGGCTGAAGATGGCCAGCCGGTGAACAGCGTCTTGCTGAATGGGCTGGACCCCGCCACGGCGTCCGCGGTGCGTCCGCCGACGTTGCTGGCTGGCCGTGCCCTGCAAGTGGGCGACGGGGACGTCGTCTTGATCTCAGAGAGCCTGGCCGAGACGACCGGCCTGGGCCTGGGCGACAGGCTGCGCCTGCCATCGACTTCCGGCGCGGCCGACTTTGAGATCGTCGGCGTGGTGGCCGCGCGCCCCACGGCGGGTGTGGAGGACATATACGTACCGCTGTCCGCGGCGCAGGCGCTGCTCAACCTGCCCGGCCAGATCAACACTATCGAAGCCCTGTTAGCCCCCGGCAGCGACGCTGACGCCGTGCGCCAGGCCGCCCTGGATGCGCTGGGGGACGGCTACAAGCTGGGCGGGCACCAGCTGGGCAGCGACCTGTTGGCCAGCCTGGAAATGGCCGACGTCGTGTTTATCCTGTTCGGTGTGATGGCCCTGGCGATGGGCGGTTTCATCATCTTTAATACGTTCCGCACCATCGTCATCGAGCGCCAACGCGACGTGGGCATGTTGCGCTCGGTGGGCGCCACGCGCCGCACCATCGTGGGCCTGATCCTGACCGAGAGCCTGTTACAGGGGGTGGTCGGCACGGCCATCGGCATGGTCGCTGGCTATCTCTTTGTCGTCGGGATGCTGGTCCTGGTGGCGCCTATCTGGCAGGAACGGCTGCACTTTGCGCTGGGCGACCCGTCCTTCTCGCTCCGAACCTACGTCCTCTCCATCGGGTTGGGGGTGGGGGTGACCCTGGTGGCTGGGTTATACCCGGCGCGGGCGGCCAGTCGCGTCACGCCGTTGGAAGCCTTACGCCCGTCAATGGGCAAGGTCACCTGGCGCTCGACCGGAAAACGGGTGGCCTGGGGCGGTGGCCTCATCGCGCTGGCCCTGTTAGGCCTGTTTTCGGGGCACATCGGCCTCATCTCCCTGGGGAGCGTGCTTTTCCTGGCGGGGCTGGTGATGGTTGGCCCGGCTTTGGTCCATCCCATCTCCACGGTGTTTGGCCGCATGCTGGGGCTGATCTTTGCCCGAGAGGGACAACTCGCGCAGGGTAACCTGGTGCGCCAGCCCGGCCGAGCTGCCGTCACCGCCTCGGCGATGATGATCGGCCTGGCCATCGTGTTAGCGCTCACAGGCCTGGTGACCACGCTCACCTCCGGCATAATGGGCTACGTTGACACGAGCCTGGGCGCGGATTACCTGGTGATGCCTCAGTCCGTCGTCCTGGGCGGTGGGAACGTCGGCGCCGGGCCGCAATTGGCCCAGGCGCTGCGCGACGCGCCCGGCGTCGCCGCGGTGACCACGCTGCGCGTTGGCACGTCCAGGATCGCGGGGGTGGACGTGCAGTTGGTCGGGATCGATCCATTGACTTTTTCTCAAGTGTCAGGGCTCCAGTTCACCGCCGGCGACCCGGGACAGGCGTATGGAGAGTTGGGGAGCGGCCGCGCGCTGATCGCCAACGGCCTGTATGCGGCCCAGAACGGGGTGGAGGTGGGCCAGGAGCTGACCCTGCAAACCCCCGAGGGCCCACACACGTATCGCGTGGCGGGGATCGGAGTAGACTATCTGAATTCCAAGCTGGCCACGGTTTACGTCTCCCACGCCAACCTGGCGGGGGACTTTTACGAGCGCAACGACACGCTGCTCATGGTCAACCAGGCCGGCGACGCCGACCCGGCCACCGTGCGCGCCGCCCTGGAAGAACAGGTGCTGGGCTACCCGGCCTTTACACTGTACACCTTTGACGAGTGGCGCCAGCAGTTGCGGGGAGAGTCCAACGCCAAATTGGCCGCGATGTACCTGTTGCTGGCGGTCGTCGCCGTGCCCTCGCTGATCGCCCTGACCAACACGTTGGGCATCAACGTGTTGGAGCGCACGCGCGAAATAGGCGTGTTGCGGGCGGTGGGGGCCACGCGCCGCCAGGTGCGGCGCGTGATCCTGGCCGAGAGCTTGCTGCTGTCGGTGGCGGGCGTCGCCCTGGGGATCCTCGCCGGGTTGTGGCTGGGTTACGTCTTTGTCGCCGGCCTGAACATGGCCGGGTACGCGTCGGAATATTATTTTCCTTACGCGGGCATCCTGTTGACGGTGGCGGTAGGCTTGTGCTTTGGTGTGCTGGCCGCGCTGATCCCGGCGCGCCAGGCCGCGCGGATGAACGTCATCGCCGCGCTGCGGTACGAGTAGATCGGCCCCTCTGTCCCCCCCACTGGGGGGGACAGAGGGGGGGAGGGGGGACTCCGCGCATCCGCGCAATTGAATGTTGAGAGACACAAGAGACGGAGCAGACCCTATCGAGTACCAGCTGCAATCGAAGACCGGAGTTTGGGGTTGACTTTCGTTTATCTGCGACCCAATCTGTTTTCGTATAGTACCTAAATGCTCTAGCAGCTCACTGACAGGTTATAGAACATTTGTTCTTTTTAGGGGTGTGTGACCGGCTCTGACACAAGGGCTCCCTGGATCCAAAGACGCTCAGAGGAAAACACTCTGAAGAAACGCTTTGAGGAGAGCGCGCGCAAGCTCTTTCGGCCGGGTCCAGGCCACCACGCAGCCTTTTTGTTGGATCCGAGCCGAGCGGATCTTACGGATTGGGGGATGGTGGGTAGATCGGGTTGGGAGCGAGGTAGAGCAAGGTTCAGCGGATTCAGCAGGCCAGCCGGGGATAAAGTCCCCGGCCTACGGAGCAGCGCCGGCTGAACCCGGCTTGGCAGGGATTTCCGCAGCTCGTGGAAAGCCACTGTAGCCGGGCGAAACTAGCAGAGATGTGCAGTGGGGAAGAAAAGCGAAATCGCCCGGTGACTCCGCAGAATCTGAACCAGAGGGGAAGCACTGCGCAATTTCTCAACTCTCCTGAGTTTAGGTTGGAATTTGGCGTTCTTGAGGAATGTTACCTAATAAAAGTTAGGTAAAATACTTGACCCCTGAGGTAACTCGGGTATAATTGAGAAAACTATTCTCGAAAGGAGCCAGCCTGTGACATCGCCCCACCCCGATCCCGCGTTTCCAACTCTGGACGAGGCCACGGAGCAATTCGTGGGCAGCATCACCCGCTCGGCGCGCACGCAAGAGACCTACGCGCTGGGCCTGAAGGTCTTTGAGCGCTTTTTGCACGAGACCGGCTACGCCGGCACTGCCGGAACTGGCGCGCATCCCCCTACCCCGGGCGCGCTCTCCACCGCGGCCTTTCAGGACGACGTGCTGCTGCAATTCTGCCGCTGGTTGTTGGCGCAGGAGTACAGCGAGTCGACCATCAACACCTACCTGTCGGCGGCCAAGCGCCTGTTTCGTCGCCTGTACGTGCTCGACCAGCTGGCCTCGAGTTTCAATCTCGGCAAAGCCCTGGAGCGGCTGCGCGATTTCACCCGCGACATCGAGCAGCGCGAGCCCGATCCGCCCAACCCCGACCGGCGCATTCCGCAAATATTATTGTACTATGACGGGATGGCGCTGCCCCAAGGCGACAAAGCCCGCCTCAAGCGGCTGCGCATCTTGCGCGCCCGCGCGGTGGTGCACACCATCTACGCCTCGGCGGGGCGCGTCAGCGAGGTCGCGTCGCTCAACCGGGCTGACGTGCAGGACGGTGGCGTGCGCGAGGTGATGATCACCGGCAAGCGCGGCAAAAAGCGCCTGATTTTCCTGACGCGCGAGGCCCAGCACGCCATCCGCGCTTACACGCAGGCGCGGGGATCCGACGGCCACGAAGCGCTGTTCGTCTCCCACGGCCGCAACTATGGCGGGCGCTTGAGTCGTCAGACCATCTGGCGCACCGTCAAGGAGGCGGTGAAAGCGCTGGGATTATATCAAGCCGTCTCACCCCACGATTTTCGCCACTACCGCGCCACCCAACTGCTCAACGACGGCGCGCGGCTGGAGGACGTGCAGGCGATCCTGGGCCACGCGCACATCGGCACCACGCGCGACGTTTACGCCCGCACCGACCGCCGCACGCTGCGCGAGGTGTACGACACTTTTACCCGTTCGGCCCAAGAGGCGCTGGACGACCTGGAGGAGCAGCGGCGGAGGGAGAGTTTGTAGGTATGGGGGTGTGGGAGAGCCGCGCCGCCCTGAAGAGCCGCGCCGCCCTGAAGAGCCGCGCCGCCCTGAAGAGCCGCGCCGCCCTGAAGAGCCGCGCCGCCCTGAAGAGGCGGCGCTAGGATTCGTCGTGCGCTATCAATTTAACCCGGGCGCGCAATTTGGTTGCAGGGGCTATCTTTGTGTGTTAGAATAACTCAGGAGCCGCTGCAATCCCCTTTGGATGCCGGCTAACCTGCTGATGTGATCGAGTTGAGAGAATTGCACAATCGTTCCAGCCTTTTCCACATAGTATTGGCCGTGTTGACGGGCGTGTGCCTGGTCGCGCTGGCCTTTGGCACGGGGTTTGCCGTGGCCTGGTTCCAGCCAGGCCGCTCTTTGCTTGAGGCCACGGTCCAGGACCCGGGGGCGACCAGCACCCTGGACCTCTTCAAGGAGGCCTGGGACGTGGTCACCGAGGTGTTTTACGGCCCCTTGCCCGCGGCCAGAGCGCGCAGCTACGGCGCGGTGCGCGGCCTGCTGAGCACGCTGGACGACCCTTATAGCGTGCTGATTGAGCCCATCCCACGCCAATTTGAGCAGGACGATTTGAGCGGCTTTTATGGCGGCGTCGGCGTGGAACTCAGTCGCGACGAGGAGGGCCGGGTGGTGCTGTCGCCCTTGCGCGCCTCTCCGGCCACCGCGGCCGGGGTCCTTGAAGGTGACGTGTTGTTGGCGGTGGACGGCGTGCCCATCACGCCCGAGATGGACCTGGCTGAGGACATCGTCGCCAGTATCCGCGGCGAGGTCGGCACCGAGGTCGCCCTGACCGTCCAACGGGGCGCGGAGCGATTGACGTTTACCATCACGCGGCAGGTGATTGAGACGCTTTCGGTCGAGTGGCGCTCCCTGGAACAGCCGGCACTGGGCTACGTGCGCATCAGCTCCTTCACCGACCGGACCGTGGATGAGTTAGGAGAGGGCCTGGAGGAGCTGCTGGATGGCGGCGCCGAGGGCTTGATACTGGACCTGCGCGGCAACGGAGGCGGTCTGCTGCAGGCGGCGCTGGACGTGGCCGACCAGTTCTTCGACGGCGACGTCCTGCTATACGAAAGCGGCCGGCGACGGGCGGAGGAGAAGGTCTACGAGGCCAGCGCCACGGGGCGCGCAATGGAGATCCCGCTGGTCGTGCTGGTGGACCGGGGGACGGCCAGCGCCTCAGAGATCGTGGCCGGCGCGATACAGGACCGCGAGCGCGGCTTGCTGGTGGGCGAAACGACCTTTGGCAAAGGGTCGGTGCAACTGATATTTGATCTGAGCGATGGCTCATCGCTGCACGTCACGTCGGCGCGCTGGTTCACGCCGAATCACCATCAATTGGACGGTGTGGGTCTGACCCCCGACGTCGTCGTGGAAGCGGACCCGGAGGGCGATGGTGACGTGCAACTGGAGCGTGCTGTCGACGTTTTGCAGGCGGAATTGGGTATTGGGGATTAGATATTGGGTATTGGGGATTGGATATTAGTACGACAATGGCACATTATGTAGGATCTCTTGAGCGATGAGATCGTCTAGGCTTTTTCTTTTTCAAGCGGCTCTTGCGCGATCGGGTTCGGTTGACCAAGT
>Ga0180432_10010285_pt1 | contig 11247 bp, 13 predicted proteins | sample SS_ome_10_FD_132414 | JGI IMG/M metagenome (GOLD analysis project Ga0180432, IMG submission 132414) | Hypersaline lake sediment archaeal communities from the Salton Sea, California, USA - SS_1_MS_2 metaG | ecosystem: Environmental > Aquatic > Non-marine Saline and Alkaline > Hypersaline >... | reverse complement strand
TTAAGAGCTGTTCATGGAGCTTTTTACCACTCTCCGGCTGTGCCGTAACCACCAGCATCGGTAAGCGGAGGCTATTATATAAAGCCGCTAGCAGATAGGGTTTGGCGGCATCAAGCACCACCACTGTGATATCGCCTCGCTGTTTCAGTCCTTCCATAAGCTGGCGATAGACGGGCAGCGGCTCAATCAGTTTTAGTAACCGGCTCAGGTCTGGCAACTTCTCTCTCTCAAATACCCCTAGGGCTCGCCGATATCGGCCAGCCCTTTGATTATAATTTTAACACAGATAGAATACGTAATCACTGCCTCCTTGTTCAACTTGCCACAGCTTGCTATAATGAAACAAAATAGGGTAGAGCACATCATGAGTGGAACCAGAAACGAATTACGTTCATCAAAATCATCGTATCACCGAATTGTAGTTAAGTTTGGTACCAGCCTGCTTACCGGTGGTAGTGACCGCCTGAACCAGGACATAATGTCACACCTGGTTACACAGGTAGCAAAACTGCATGAGCAGGGTCTGGAACCGATTATCGTCTCTTCCGGTGCCATAGCTTCCGGACGGCACAAACTCGGGTTGACCAGGAAAGTCAAAGGCATCCCTTTCAAGCAGGTGCTGGCTTCGGTAGGACAGGGCCGCCTGATGAACGTTTACGAGCAACTGTTCGGTCAGCACAACATTACCGTGGCGCAGGCCCTGCTTACCAAGTCCGACCTTTCCGACCGTGCCGGCTATCTTAATGCCCGCAATACTCTTCTGGGTTTACTGGACCTCCGGGTGGTTTGCATTGTCAACGAAAATGACGTGGTGGCTATTGACGAGATTAAGGAGGCCAAGTTCGGTGATAATGATAACCTGTCAGCCATGGTAGCCAATCTGGTTGACGCCGACCTGCTGATGATTCTCACCGATATTGCCGGCCTGTACACTGCCGACCCGCACCATGACCCCAACGCCCGCCTCATCTCACAGGTAAAAAAGATTGACTCCGATATCGAACGCCTGGTAGCCAGTACGGCAGGCAGTCTGGGCACCGGGGGCATGGCTACCAAGGTAGAAGCCGCCAGGCTGGCCACTGCCTCAGGGGTCAACGTGATTATCGCCGATGGCAGGGAACCCGACGTTATTTTGAAGCTGGTATCCGGCGAGGCAACAGGCACTCACTTCCTGCCCAAGACCAGCAAGATGGAAAGCCGCAAGCGCTGGATACTCTCCGGCCTCAGCACCAGGGGCAAGCTGGTGATTGACGCCGGCGCTGCCCTGGCCCTGAGGAAGCAGAACCGCAGCCTGCTGTCAGCCGGTATCCAGAAGGCTGAAGGTACCTTCCAGCACGGTGATATAGTCGCCATATATGATACCGGCGGGACTTACCTCGGCTGCGGTATTACCAACTATAGCTCCAGCGATATCAGCATCATTAAAGGGGCTCACTCCCGAAAAATCGCTTCTTTACTCAGCCTGGACTACGGCCCGGAGGTGGTGCACCGGAATAATCTGGCGTTATTAGAAAGAGAGGAGCCAAGTGGCTACAGGCAAACTTTATCAGTCTAGCGACGAAAAATTCCTGGTGAACGTTGAATACAATTTCCAGCATGAGTCCCTCCGGCGATGGTGGGGAGAACTGGTCCCCATTGAATACATGCGTATCAGCGACGGCTCCAGCTATATTCTGGAACTGGAGGACAGCCGGAAATGCCGGTGCTCCCTGAAAAAGAGGGTCAACCGGGCGGTAACCGGCGTCCCACCCCGCTACATCTACTACTTCAGCGGCAGCGGTAAGTTCGTTTAGGGGAAGTAGTGAACCCGTAAAAGGAAAAACCATGACATCGCCAATAGAGGAACTGAAAGCCAAAGGCAGAGCCGCCAGGGCAGCCTCCCGCCGCCTGGCTTACCTCTCCACTGACATTAAAAACAAAGCCCTGCATAACATTGCCGATGACCTTCTGGCCAGGAAGGATGAAATCCTGGCGGCCAATCAGATTGACTACCAGAAGGGTGAGGCATCAGGTATGAATGCCGCCATGCTTGACCGCCTGATGCTGGACTCCAGCCGCCTTGAGGCAATAGCCCAGGATGTACGAACTGTAGCCGCCCTGTCCGATCCGGTAGGGGAGATATTTGATATGCGCACCCTGGCCAACGGCTTGCAGGTCGGCAGAAAGCGCGTGCCGCTGGGGGTAATCGGTGCCATCTACGAAAGCCGGCCCAACGTTACCATCGACATATCCGTCCTCTGCCTGAAGTCGGGCAACGCCGTTATCCTCAGGGGCGGCAAGGAGACCGTAAACTCAAATATCACCCTGACCAGAGTGATTGAGGGAGCCATCAGCCGGGCCGGTATGCCCGAAGGAGCCGTGAAATTTATTGAAAATACCGACCGCACCCTGGTCAACCACATGCTCAAGATGACCGATGTTATTGACCTGATTATTCCCCGGGGCGGGGCAGGACTGATAAAATCCGTCACCGAGAATGCCACCATGGCAGTGGTCAGCGGGGGCATCGGCGTCTGCCATACCTACATAGACAGGAGCGCCGATGTGGACAAGGCAGTGGCCATCGCCTTTAATGCCAAGGTACAGCGTCCCACCGTGTGCAATGCCCTGGACACCCTGCTGGTTCATGCCGATATTGCCGGGCGCTATCTACCCATGGCAGCGGCGGAGTGGGCAAAAGCCGGGGTGGAGATGCACTGTGATAAACGGGCCCTGTCCATCCTTAAAACCGATACATCCCTGAAACTGGTCCCGGCAGTGGACGAGGACTGGGGCAAGGAATTCCTGGCGCTGGTGGCAGCGGTCAGGGTGGTGGACTCACTGGACGAGGCAATAGAGCACATTGAGCATTACGGCTCGGGGCATTCCGAGGCAATCGTCACCGAGGACTACCAGTCAGCCATGCGTTTTCTCAATGAGGTAGACGCTGCCTGCGTCTATGTCAATGCCAGCACACGGTTTACCGACGGGGGGCAGTTCGGGCTGGGGGCCGAGGTCGGCATCAGTACCCAGAAGCTACATGCCCGGGGCCCGCTGGGGCTAAAGGAACTGACCACCTACAAGTGGATTATCCTCGGCAGCGGTCAGGTAAGACCCTGAACGCTACAGCTTTCTCAGGGTTTCCTCTTGAATTTGAAACAGCTCTTTGATACCCTTCTCCGCTAAAGAGAGCAATTCGTCAATCCTTTCCCTGGAGAAGGGTTTGCCCTCAGCGGTGCCCTGAACCTCAACAAACTCGTTCCGGTCGGTCATCACCACATTGAAGTCAACGGCAGCATTAAAGTCTTCATCGTAGCACAGGTCTAACATCATATAGCTGTGCACAATACCGACACTCGTCGCCGCCACGGCGCTCTTCAACGGTATGGATGATATTACTCCCATATTCGCCAGGGTCTTAAGGGCCTGATGCAGGGCTATATAGGCACCGGTAATAGCCGCGGTTCTGGTGCCGCCGTCAGCCTGAAGTACATCACAGTCCACCATTAAAGTTCTCTCCCCCAGTGCATCAAGGTCAGTTACTGCCCGCAGTGAGCGCCCGATTAAACGCTGGATTTCCTGATTTCTGCCGGTAACCTTGCCTACCGAAGAATCACGCCGGTTACGGGTAACCGTCGCCCGGGGCAGCATGGCATATTCAGCCGTAATCCAGCCACTGCCGCTTCCCCTGAGAAAGCCGGGTACTCTTTCCTCAACACTGACCGAGCATAACACGTGGGTCTTGCCCAATTCTATCAGCACCGAGCCCTCAGCGAAGCTCTGGTAGCCAGGGGTTATTTTTATCGGTCGCAGTGCATCGTAAGCACGCCCATCAACTCTTTTCAACTGAAATCTCCAATCTAGCCGATGATATGTCAGAGTATAACATTGATGGGCGATAATGGCAATCAGACTGAGCAATACAGTGAAGCATCTCCGAGGACAGACGGCTCGTCTCTCATCTTTTCCCACCCTGCCGCCCTGTATCACCTGCGGCTTAGCCCGTTAATATTCACCACCCCCCTTCGTAAGGGTGAGTATACCTTTACTGTATAAGGGGGGGAAATAATGGGGAAACTAATCCATAAAACAATGAAGCTTCTTTGCGGTAGAAACAGGGAAGCAACCATTAAACAACCTTATTGTGTATTGAACCAAGAATCCGAATCTATAAAGAGTGTGATAGATCGATTCTCCTTGTGCGGGACTCTCGCCGAAGGATACATCGAGGGCTGGAAAGAAATTCACACCAGAATAGGGTTTAGGAAAGCGGGCGAGTATTGTATTGCTTTCTACAATGCCATTGTGGATAAAAATTTCACTAGCAGTGGGCTGTGGGGGGTTGAACAATCCCCCACCGGTTGCTGCTTGTACGAGATGGAGATGCCTGTGCTTGTCTATGTTACAGAGAAACTCCAGCCAAGTAAACATTCGCTTGTGATGGTTGTGCCCAGTAAAGCAAGGTTGCTCGGATTGGATGACTGTTTTTGTGCTATCACTCATCCCCTTCAATCTTTCCTGCGCTCTTCCCCATTGTCTGAGATCGATACAAATGGGGAAGCAAGTTCGTTCTGTCGGTATTTTACCGTTGGCAATAACGAGTTGCCAAGCCAAGTGGTCGAGGGCGGAACGGAAATTAAAGACGGAATCGCCAACGATTGCACTGAGTCGGGGGGGAGCGGGTTTAATATCGTCATTGACTATAAAAAGCTTATCTCCGGTTTGTCTGTCAATCTCCTCCCTAATGGAGTAAGGCTTGGATTTAATGAAGGCTTTAATCAACCGATTCGCTTCATTCATATGGTGACGACCACGCCTGACTTTGAGCCAGACACCATCCAACGGATGCATATGCTATACTATCCTTTCGTAAGTGGGGATTTCCTTCACCACTACCGGACAGGCTGTTAATGATACTGGGCGGCGCGGGTGGGAAAAGATAAATACCCCCTCACTTATACCTCTTCACCTCAAATCTATAGAGCTTCACCGGCTCGCCGGGGTCGATGCCGCCTTTCTGGCGACAGATGTCAATCTGGAAGTCAACGCTGTCCACACCCTCCAGGTCGGGGAGGAGGAGACCGCGCCGCCAGCCCGCCTCCACGATAACGCCGTACTTCTTCGGGTCAAGCTGGCTTTCATCGGCTACCTCCTCCGGGCTGGTGAGGACATCCACGCTGTAGTCAAGGTCTTTAAGCTCATCGGGGGCGACGGGAGGAAAACGGGGGTCACGGGTGGCGGAGCTTACCGCGTTGGTGATAATCTCCTCCGCCACATTTTTCTGCTTCGGCTCAAAGGTGCCGATGCATCCCCGCAGACTACCGAGCTTGTGAATGGAAACAAAGACGCCGGCTTTCTCTTTCATCTCGGGGGCGAGGTCGGCGGGGAGTGGGGGAATTTTACCTTCCTTGACGTAGGCCTCCACCGTCTCCCTGGCTAAATTCACCAGCGGGTGCATTTTAACCGCCCTGATAATGATACCGGCATAGCCGACCACCGCCGAGTAATCTCCGGTGGTATCGCCGCTGGTCCGGTACTTCACCAGTTCCGCCTCAGTGGCACCCAGTTCCTTAGCGGCAGAGATAAGACAGACCGCCGGGCCATAAGCGCACATTGATATATTGAGTTCTTCAAAGCGCCGGGTCAGTTCATCCTCATCAAGATTCAGTATGGCTTCTATCGCCTGGGAGTCCTTTTCCCCGGCAACCTCCTGCGGCTCGTAGTGTGTCATATCACCGCTGGCAATAATCACCACCTCCCGGTTCAGCTTTTTAATCACCCCGGCTATCTCACTGCCGATTTCCTTATAAGCAGCCGCGTCAGCATAAGCCAGAATGATAGGCACTATCTTGATATCCGGCTTGAAATACTGCAGGAAGGGAATCTGGACCTCAACGGCATGCTCATGCTGGTGCGCCTGGTCGTCTTCCTGCAGGTTTCCGGACGAAGCCACGATTTGCCCTGCCAGTTCGGAGTCAATTTCTACATCACCCAGGGGCGTTTTCCACACGCCCTCGGTCATAATGCTGAACGGCTTCCCCATGCCGGTGTGGCTGGGCCCCATAATGATAAAGGTATCCTTGAATTTGACTCTGGATATGGTAGCCCCGGCGACTGGCCCGGAATAGGGATACCCGGCGTGAGGCATAAGCAGACCGATTGCCTCCTCCTTCTCCGCCTTCTCATCAACAAGCGTCTCAATCATTGCCTTGAGCTGTGAAGCTGAGGCTGGATAGAATCGTCCGGCGACAACCGGATTCCTTATCATTTTACCCCTCCTTCGAGCCGGGCGCTCTGAAGTTAAGCTCCGCCCCGCAGAATTTGCATTTTGAGCCCTCCAGCCCTTCCACGTTTGTCTGGTAGCCGAACCTCTGTACGATGGGCTTGCCGCAGGCATAGCATCCGGTGCTCTCGCTCTGGTGACCGGGCACATTGCCCGCATAGACGAATTTAAGTCCGGCTTTCCGCCCGATTTCATAAGCCCGCTCAATGGTGGCTAGCGGGGTTGAGGGGAGGTGCATCATGTGGTGCTGGGGGTGGAACCGGGTCACATGCCAGGGAGTCAGCTCACCCAGCTCATCTCGTATCCATTTGGCGATGTCCTCAAGCTGCCGGTCATCACCATTCATAGTGGGAATAATATTGGTAACCACCTCAACGTGCATATCCCACTTGTTTTTAGCCCGCTTGGTAACTTCAAGAATCTCCCGCCAGCGGGGCACCTTAGCCAAGTCCCGGTAAAACTCGTCGGTAAAGCCCTTGACGTCAACACGCCAGGCATCCAGGTAAGGACCGATAGTGTCCAGCGCCTCCGGAGTGGCATAGCCATTGGTCACATACACGGTATAAAGATTATTCTCCCTGGCCAGCCTGGCGGAATCAAGGGTATATTCAAACCAGATGGCTGGCTCATTATAGGTCCAGGAGATACCCCGGCAGTGGTACTGTTTCGCCAGTTCTATAGACGTTTGCGGCTGGATTTCACGGCAGCCTTGCCACAGGGCACTGCTATCGGCCATAGAGATTTCCCAGTTCTGACAATGCTTGCAGTGGAAGTTACAGCCCAGCGTGCCCAGAGAAAGACAGAGTGTGCCCGGAAAGAAATGAAATAGCGGCTTCTTTTCAATGGGGTCGGCAGCCACAGACGACACTCTGGCATAATTAAGGTTATACAGGGTGCCGCCCTTATTCTGGTACATGCCGCAGACACCGAACTTATCTACACCTATCCGGCAACGCCACTGGCAGGTGCCGCACCTTACTCTTGAATCTGGCAGCTTTTCATAAAGCACCGCCTCATGCATGACTGCTCCCCCGCCCTTAAAATAATTATATCACTTGGCTGTTGCCAATTACAGTGCGGGTGGGTTATTTTTATCTACCTTACCCCCATGTCCCCCTCGGTATAAATCTTTTCCCACCCTGCCACCCTGTGTCACCTGCGGCTTAACCCGTTAATATTCCCCACCCCGTTTACCCATTACCAGTGGTGGGGTGGATTATTCACTAACGGACAGACTGCCGATGCTACTGGGCGGTGGGTGGGAAAAGATAAAAATTGATTGCATTGAACACCCGGTATCTTTCATGATAAGCTACATAAAATATTATCGAAGGAGATGACGATTGAAAAAGACCTGGAAGCCAACCACAGCAGGTATACTTAATATCATCTCGGGAGCCATCAGCGTAATAGGTGTCATGGTGTTCGCCATAGCCCTTACTTCCGCCAGCGCTTGGACATCTATCATGGATACCATTCCTCCCGAGGATCTGCCATTCGCGGCACCCCTGATAAACGCTATATTGATAATCTTCCTGGTAATATCTGTTATTGAAGTGGTACTCCCCATCATCGGCGGTATTCTTGCCCTGCAAAGAACAAAATGGGGCTGGGCACTAGCTGGCTCTATCATTTCCATAATCGGGGTGTTCCCTCTGGGTGTTTTGTCCACGATATTTGTATCCATGGGTAAGGATGAGTTTGAGTAACTATTTTCCACCCCAGTGGGGGCGGTGAAAAATGACTGCGGAATAAGCCGAAAATGCCGCGAAGACCGGCAGGGCGGGAAAAGCAGATATTCAGGTGGCTGAGCCACGAAAGACCTGATATAAGTATTAATCAGTGGAAAATATACCAACCACTGCGTTGATTATTACGATAAATGAGAACACACCGAGCATAAGAGAAAACTCCATTCCATTGAGCATTTGCAGTGACGAATCTACAGTGATATCACTTAATAAAGCGATAGCAGCCCCGCACAAACCAACCATGAGGAGAAGTATATTGAATAGTGCTTTCATAGGTAATCCCCCCACCACCTGTTTAATTTGGCCTAATTACCTCTACTTATAGTCTAGACCTGCTCTATACGAGTGTAAATCACCCAATGGTAATGCATCAATGGTTAATATCGTAAGGGTGACTTTGGTGATATATTCATATTTCTGCGGGATAAGCCTTAAATGATAAGAGGGCGGCGCGAGTGGGAAAAGATAAGAAGGTTTCCTCAAACCTCCAGCAAGTTAAACCCGCTTTCTTTATCGGGGAGGCGTTTGGCGTCGGTGCCGAGAATCTCGTAAACGACGGCTTCAGCCACCAGCCAGGTTTTTACGCCGTAGCGCAGGCAGCCGGTGAGGGTCTGCCCGGAGCGCCCCAGTGAGGCGTGGATGTGCAGGACGGGCTTGCCGTCTTTATCGGGGGCGATGATGCCCGCGCCGACAACCTCATGGGCGCTGTCCACGGGGAGGCGCATGGGGTCGGGGGGCATCTCATTGGAACTCCGGGGGCCGACCACCACCTCACCACAATTGACGCCGCCGATGAGGATAACGTGCCCGACCTTGATAGACTTCTCAGCGGCGAAACGCTCAATACAGGCGGGCACCACATCGTCATTTTCAAGTCGCAGCACGAAGACCCGCCCGATTTTACCCTCATATGCCTTCATAGCAACTCCTCACTTGCTCCCGAAATACTGGAGCGCCAGCTTGATTTTCTCCTCAAGGGGGAGGGCGGCGGCGGGGGGCAGGGTGGCGACCGCCTTGGCGGCTTCGGCGGCGGAATAGCCGAGAGAGGTCAGCGCTGCCAGTACATCGGTGTTTTCCTGGGCAAGCTGGGTGGCGGGGGTAACTACCCAGCCGGCACCTATTTTCTCTTTCAGCTCAAGGATGATGCGGTTAGCCACTTTTTGACCGATGCCGGGAATCGTGGTCAGCATATCGGTGCTGCCGGTAGCAATAGCCATGGTAATCTGCTCCACACTTAGCGCCGACAGCATCACCAGCGCCAGACGGGGACCCAGTCCGGAGACGCCAATCAGGGTTTCAAAGAGCCACAGCTCCCCGGTTGAACCAAAGCCATAAAGGGTAACATTGTCCTCACGCAGGTGCAGGTGGGTATAGAGCTTGACCTCACCGCCGATGGTGCCCAGCGCGCTCAGGACGGAGGTGGGCATATATACCTGAAAACCAATGCCACCGACATTGATTATCGCCCTGTCGCTACTCAGAGACTCCAGTTTTCCTTGAAGGCTGGATATCACTTTCTCTCCTTTACTGATTAGCCAGCAGGTTACTCAGGTGTATCTCACGCAGGTGGCAGATAGCCACAGCCAGAGCATCAGCCGCATCGTTCGGCTGAGTAACCTGAGATAAACCGAGCTGGAGCCTGACCATCTCCTGAACCTGCTCCTTGCTGCTGGCGCCATAGTTGGCAACCCTTTGCTTCACCTGCGCCGGCGTATACTCATAGGTCGGTATGCCCCTGCCGGCGGCTGCCAGGAGAGCTACTGCCTGCGCTCTACCTATGGCCAGTGCCGACCGGACATTTTTGGCAACAAAGGGCTGCTCTACAGCCACGGCGTCGGGCTGATGGCGCTGTATAACTTCCAGAAGCCCATCATAGAAATAGCTCAGGCGCTCCCCAATCGGAGAACGCTCCAGCCCGAAAAGGGCACCGCAATCAACCATGGCTATCTCATCATCATCGCTCTCTACCACGCCATAGCCCATAACCATTGTGCCCGGGTCAATACCTAATATTCTCATCTTATATCTGTTACGAGGATTCCTGAGAGTGAAGCCTCTTCAAACCCATATCGGTATGCCGGAGGAATGTGCTAATTTGAGCTTACTGTGACTGATAGCTTTCCATGATGGCGTCGGGGATGTCAGCATTGCTGAACACGTTTTGTACGTCGTCTATCTCCTCCAGTTTATCCAGCAGCTTCAGTGCCTGCAAGGCTGCCTTTTCATCAAGCGGAACCAGGGTCTTGGGCACCATTGATAGCTCACTGGCGTCTATGGGCAGGTTTTTCTGCTCCAGGGTTTTCCTGACTGCCTCAAGCTCCTCCGGTTTGGTATAGACTTCTACATAGTTATTTTCTATCTTTACGTCCTCGGCACCGGCATCAATGGCAGTAAGGGCCAGCTCATCGGCGTCAACACTTTCAGCCTTTATGGTAATGACTCCCTTAGAGTCGAAAAGCCAGGCGACACAGCCGCTTTCTCCCAGACTGCTGCCATGGCGCGTGAATGTGCTTCTCACTTCCTGAATAGCCCGGTTGCGGTTATCCGTTAGCGCGCTAACCAGGATAGCCGTGCCGCTGGGCCCGTAGCCCTCAAGCACCAGCTCCGCCAGGCTGCCTCCCTCAAGCTCACCGGTGCCCTTCTTTATCGCCCGGTCAATATTATCCATGGGCATATTATTGTCGCGGGCTTTTTGCACTGCCAGGCGCAGGCGGAAATTCATCTCAGGATTACCGCCGCCTTCACGCGCGGCTATAATAATCTCCCGGGTCAGCTTGGTGAAGAGTTGACCTCGCCTGGCATCGGTAACTCCCTTCTGATGTTTGATTGAAGCCCATTTAGAATGCCCAGACATTTCCTTACCCTCCTTAGCCGCTAATCCAAACCCCTACTGGCTAATTCTAGCACCACATTACCCTGCGGTCAAAGAGCTAATGGGCATATGGCGGGAGCCATGTGCAAAATTAGTCGGGCGGGAAATCATTTTCTCCCGGCCTTTTAAATCGCCTTGTTTTTCCCTGCAGCTTTTACTATAATTCTACGGAAGCAATAATAACATAGCCAAGTTGAAGTTTGGCTCTATCGGTGAAGGGAGACATTGGATTTGAGTGAAACAGTAATCAATATACTCGTCGGGGTAGTAATACTTCTTTTTCTAGGGCTCAATATCTACGTCAAGAGCCGCCGCTCACTGAAGACGCCGCTGGGACGAGTCGCACTTATTCTGACCAACAT
>Ga0180432_10010283_pt1 | contig 11250 bp, 6 predicted proteins | sample SS_ome_10_FD_132414 | JGI IMG/M metagenome (GOLD analysis project Ga0180432, IMG submission 132414) | Hypersaline lake sediment archaeal communities from the Salton Sea, California, USA - SS_1_MS_2 metaG | ecosystem: Environmental > Aquatic > Non-marine Saline and Alkaline > Hypersaline >... | reverse complement strand
TACCCTCCTGAGAGAAATACTGATAAAAGAATACGCGCGCAAAGACCTGATTACTGACTTGCTCGAAGTTCGGGGAGACATTGAAGATTCTCTGGCCATTAGCGTAGACGTCGCGAAGCCAGCCAGAAGTGGCGTCGCTGTAGAAGAGCCCGTCACCCGCTACACCCTGACCGATGTCGATGAGGATGTCTTCCTCGACCCCACCGTCCGACCGCACGCGAATCGACCGAGGGCCGGTGTACACGATCTTGCCCGGCACTCGAACCTGGGGGCCGATCGCGTAGATCAGTCCCATGCCCTCGGAGGCCCCCTGGGTGCGCTGATCTCCGGCCGTTCTCGGCGGCTCGACATCTTGCGGAGGGAAGAAGAACTCCTTGTCCAGGTAGGCTCCGAGCGCAGCTCCGATTGCTCCACCGAGCGGCCCCCCGACTGCGGATCCAATAACGGTCAGGAACAGCTGGCCCATGATGCGCTGAGAGTCCAGAAAGTCGTCGAGGACTGGTAAGCAGTAGCCAGGAGTGGCTCTTCGACCACTCGACCGAGATGGCTGCTGGTGTGGATCATTGTCAACCGCTGACGCCTGCGGCCGACGATTGCAAGATGAAGCGCCCTCGAGTTGGGAGGTCCCCCCCCGTTAGACATCAGGGCGATGGCGTTCTCTCTAATGCCCGGAACCAGGCGAAGAGGCAGCCGCTCTTCGATCTCTTCCTGGCTCAGTCGAAGTAGACGGCGGGCGACCTTCCAGTCAGGCAGCTCGTGGCCAAGCTCTGCGCAAGCCGCGCGGACAAGGCCGTAGCAGCACAGCCCCAACCCCGGCTGATAACCCCTGGCCACATAGCGCGCGCCGAGGTGCTTTCGAGCAGCTGCGGCCAGTCCAGTCACAGGGGCCGCCTGAGCACCTTGCCCGATCCAGGAATGTACGGGTCCCCTCCGAACTCGGGGCGAGGCTCGCCCCCAACTCCGTAGCGGTTCTTGCAGTGCCCGGAAGTGTCCTGCGGTGACCACCCGGACAACTTGTTGCAGCCCAGCGAGAGGTTGCACCTATCCCCAACAGCAACATACGCCTCTGTCCCGATGAGCAGGGTGATGAGCTGCTGGTTGGTATTTACCTTGGCATCCGATCGAACCCTCGAAATGCGGCCGGCGTTCGCTCCGGTCAACCAGGTGATCTTCCCCAAGGCGTAGGCGTTGTCCGCGTTCACGGAGTCGTGATCCAGGGTGAAAACGAGTTCGGGGCTATCCGTCCAGACATCCACAACCTCGAGATCGGTCACGGTGAACAGCGACAGGTCCACCTTGCATCCGCCGGAGGGCTTCCCATAGCCGTCACCGAGCTCGTGCTTGCACATCTTGCTGGCAACCTCCCCAACCTGTCCGGAGATGCGTGAGCCAAACCCTCGGAGCTCCGCTTGCCACCTGTCCTTGTCGAAGGTCGGTGCGCTCATCCAGTAGCGCACAAACTGGTAGTGGCCTTGCCACGGGAACCTGCGATCAACCACCCAAGACTCGACCATCGCGTCGCGGTACAGGCCCGCGCGAATGTCCACGTCAGAGATGGCGGACGAGTCAAGGACCCCTGCGACTTCCACGCTGCGGCTCTCAAGGTCGTTTTCGGACCGTGAGGCCGTCGCCTGAGCTGCGTTGCTTGGCGTAAAGACCTCGCCGCTTGCCATCGTAAGCTCAGAGTCGGCGTCAGTCAGCCGCAGCACGAATCCATCTCTTCGAGTCAGCCGCCAGCAAGTTGCCAGGAAGAGAACCGGCGGACGCCTCAGCGCGTCCATCGCAGGAGACAAGGCGTGAGACATCAGTCCAGGTTCCCCACCAGGCGAAGGTACGCTGCCCGCAGGTCTTGGTAGATCTGCGCGAATGCGGAGTTGTTGATTTGGTTCAAAGTCTCGCGCGGGTCTTGCGAGAGGCTGTACAGCTCCCAGCTGTCCACAACAGGGTCAACCGTCTCGTCGTAGCTCCTGATGAGCTTGTAGTTGTTCTGGTCAATCACAGCCCGCTCGATGCGGGTCAGGCTGCCCTCGATCTGCGGGGAGGGCTTGTAGATCATGTGCAGCGAGTAGGCCCGCGGCTCGTGCGCTAGGTCGTAGATCGCTGGGGCGAAGCTGGTGCCATCGACCTTGGCCGCTTCGACCGGACCCAGGACATCCCTCCAGTGGGGCACCATCAGGTCCAGGAACGTCGCGTAGAAGTCCGTGGCGTCGATCAGCTGGTCGCAGTCCTGTCCCTGAACGGCACCATCCAGCTGGGAAGACCAAACGATCAGGGGGACCAGGATCCCCTCCTCGGCCACGTCGTTCTTCCCGTCGTCTGGGAAGTGGTAGAGGTCCCCGTTGATCGTGCCGTCTGAGGTCGGAGGGATCACCGCGGTGTACTGCGCCCCGACGCTCGCCCACTTTCGATCCACCTGCGGCGTGATGTTCTGACCGCTCACGCCGTTGTCGCTGGTGATGATCCAGAGGGTGCGAGCCGCGGCGGCCGGGTAGTTCGTCTCGAGCCAGTCCTCGAGCATCGAGAAGAGCGTGTCGCAGGCCTCGAGGTTCGCGCGCATCCGCCTGAACAGGACGTTGGCAGCCCCCTCGGGACCGTACTCGTACCCCACCGCGTCCTCGTCGAACGGCGAGCTCGCCACGCCGAACTCGTCGTAGCCGGGCCCCACCTCCTGGAAGGTGTTCCACTTGACGAGGGTCTTGTTGACCTTTCCGTCCACGCCGGCAGCGAACGGGATCTGCTCCTCGTAGTCCGCGCTCTGGAGCAACGGCTTCAGCCGCTTCACCGTGCCGGTGTAGCCGTTGTCGAAGACGATCTCGTCGTTCTCGTCCGCGACGATCAGGCTCAGGTTGTCGGCGGCGACCTCGAGGATCAGGAAGCGCTTGGCCAGCCCTGACCAAGAGAACCCGGTCAGCTCGATCCACTGCCCCGCGGCGTACCCGCTCGAGCTCCACACGCCGCTCTGTCCAGCCTGCACCTGGATGATGCTCTCGCCAGCGTTGCCGCCGGCCAGAGACCCCACCGAGTTGACCGCGGTCGCATCATCCGGAGGGCCGATGTGCGAGTGGATCGCGGGCATGATCCCGTGGGGAGCGTTCGTCCACCAGTTGAGGAAGAAGGGCTGGTTCTCGTCCGCGGACAGTTTGCCGTCCAGCCAGTCCTGGATCTTCTCGAGCTCCCAGGTCAGGTAGTAGTGGTGCGGGTCCACGTTCAGGTCCGTGACCGTGCCCTCCCCGTCCACGTGCTTGGCGCTGAACTCGAAGTAGCCCCGATACGGCTCGGTGGGGTTCGTCTGCGTGCCGAGCTCGGTCTTGTAAGCCTCGTCGAAGCCGACCTCGGTCACGATCTGGGCGAAGTCGGTCTCGACGGCCTGGCCGCCGATGTACTCGTGGCGGGAGGCGTGGAGCTTGCCCACGTGCAGCGTGGCGTGACGGCCGCCAGCCTGCCGCAGAACCTTGGGCCACGGGTTCATGCTCGAGAGCACTCCCAGCACCAGCGGGTTGTCCGCGTCAATCCCGTCCTGCTGCGGGATGTTGCCGACCTGCGTGCCGTGAGGATGGGCGAGCGAGACGTGGGGATACCGCCCCGTGAGGTTGGCTGCCCTCGAGGGCGAGCAGCGCGCGAACTGCCTCGCGCGCACGAACCGGATCCCCTCCTCGGCCTTCTCGTCGAGCCAGGCCATCGTCGGGTAGGGGTGGTTGGCGCTCGGCCAGCTGTTCAGCGGGACCGTGGGGGTCCTGCCGTCGAAGGTCGGGTGATACTGGCCGAACTCGCTGCGCCCCGGGTCGTCGAGGTTGATGTGCACGATGTTCCAGGGTGCCGTGATGTCCACGGTCCTGACGTCTAGCGTCCACACCCCCGCCGCCGTGGAGTTGTCCGCGAGCCCGATCGTGGCCGCCTGGCCCGAGGTGATGCCACCCAGGAAGGTGTTGTCGCTGCGCCTTACGGCGATGGCCTGGTCGCCCTCGTTGACGACCGTCACCAGCCGCGGGCCGGTGGCGTACTCCCTTGCATCCTTGAGCACCAGCGAACGGGTCGCGCCCCCCGTGGCCTCGAACACCTGGAGCCGCCCTTCCTCGATCACGAGGGTCGCGTCCGAGGTCAGGATGCGGCGGATGCTCCCGCCGAAGAACTGGCGGGCGTTCACGAGAACACCACCCACTCGTATGCGCCGGCAGAGTTCTTGAGCAGGCCCACCTCGGCGTAGCTCGAGGTCGCGAGCGTGTGCACCAGCGAGCCGGCGTACCGGATCGCCACCGTGTACGAGGCGCTGAGGTTCTTGATGTAGAAGTGGCCGATCCCGGCCCCAAGGCCGAGCGTGCCAGGCAAAAGCAGAGACCTGCCCGCCTGGTCGGGATCGACGAGAATCGCTCGTCCGGTGCCGATCCCCAGTTGGACGTCGTCGGTCATCGGGTCGAAGGTCGCGGAGCCGCCGGGGTTCGCAACCTCCCCCACCGCGATCTGGCCGCGGATCTCCTCGATCACGACCTGCGAGAAGGTGTTTGCGTCGAAGTCCTCCGCGCTCGACACCAGTCCGTCGTTGTCGGTATCAGCTGAGAACCGGCACGGAACATAGAACTGGCCCCCCCAGCGAACCTCGACGCCCGCACCAGGGGCGCTCGAGAAGGTCACGATCCCCGTCGTGTCGTCCAGGGTGTATCCGGAGGTCTGGAGGACCCCATCGAGGGACACGAGCACCGTCGAGGCGTCGGGCTTCGTGATGTTGCGCCACCTCACCGTGGTGCCCGAGGTGTACTGCTTGGCCAAGCGGAACTGGGTGGAGCTCCCGTCGCCGACGCCGCCGGTGTCGTCGTCCGAGATGCGGACCGGAATCGCATCGGTCGCCGTTACGGCCTCGCCCGCGGCCGTGGTCCCCGAGCTCGTCGTGGCGTAGTCGCCCCAGTCACGAAAGCGGAAGCCGTAGGTGGCTCCCTGGCGAGCCCAGAAGAACTCCACCAAGTCGTAGGCATCCTGCTGGCTCCGCAGGTTGTCGTCGATGGTGAAGCGCAGCAGCGGCTGGGTGTAGCGGGGAATGCGGTATTCAGCACCACCGTCGGATTCGACGATCGCCGTGCTGAACCTCAGCGCGCGCCTCGAGCCGGCACTGATCCGGGTCGGGAAGATCGCGTCCTCGTGGAACGACACTAGGGCCTCCTGTCGTTGATCCGCCGGCGAGCGTCGGCTTCGAGTTGCCCGCGAGAACGCCTGAAGCTGTCCGCGTCCGGGGTGGTGATGTTGTAGTTGAAGTTGATCGTGGAGCCCGCCTCGCGGCTTGAGGAGCCCGCAGCGCCGCCAACCAAGGGCAGGTTCAGCGAGCTCGGGCCGAAGGCACCGCCCTCGGCGAAACGCCTCGAGCCCATGTCCACGACCAGGTCGCCGCTGCCATCTCGCCCGAGGGGGAGATCCATGCGACGCCCATCCTGGACCGCGCCCACCAGGAAGCGCCCGCCGGCCATACGCCCGGGCATGATCGCCTCGGGACCAGCCTCGCCCGCGATGCCCATCGGGAAAGCCACTTCAGAGCGAATCACGTCGCCGAACCTGCCCCGCAGGCCGCCGAACGCGCCGCCGCTGGCGAAGGCCATCACGCCACCGCCGCCGAAGGCGTTGCCCTGAGCGCTGCCGGAAGCGGCACCCGCCGCGACACCTGCGGCACCGCTAACTGCTGCCGAGCCACCAGAGCCGGCAAGAGCCGTTGCGGCACCAGAGAGCGCAGCGGCAGCCCCCTGCAAGGCACCAGCAGCTGCCAGGCCAGAGCTACCTGCAGACTGAAGGGTCAGGCCACTGGCCTGTAGCCCCGTCGCTGCTGCGGCAAGTTGAGCAGCGCCAGCACCTTCCCCAGCCACCTCGGCCAGCGCGTCGCCAGCCGCCTCTGCGCCTCCAGATCCGACAAAGGACTGGCCAAGATCTGAGATCCCATCAGCGGCGAACTCTACGAACGGCTCGATCACCAGGCGGTCAAGTGCGACCTCGCCAAGGCGGCCGGCGAGATTCCTCAAAGCCTCGTCGGCGTTCTCGATGTCCAGGATTACGTCCTTGAGCCCCTGGCCAAGCGCGTCCGCAAAGCCTCCGGCGACGGACTTGATCCGCTCGAGGTCCGTCAGCCGGTCCAGCTTGCTCTCGAACTCGAGCAGGACGGCCGCGGCCCCATCCCCCGACACGCCCGCCTCCTTTAGCGCCGCCCCGACTTCGCGAAGGGCCGCTGCCTTGCGGGCCTCAGGACCGGTCCGCAGCACCTGCTCAAGCGCGAAGTCGAGATCCTCGAGGTCGAGAGCCAGGCCGGCGAGCACCTCCTGGCTCGCTGCGAAGCCCTCGAGGCTGGCCCGCTGCCCGAGCAACCCCTGGAACTCCGCGAGCTTCCGCGCGGCCTCCTCGGCCGAGTACCCGGTGGCGCTCAGAGCCGCCTCAAACTCCGCCAGAGCGTCGCGGTCGCGCAGGAGGGCTCCCGACAGCCCGAAGTCTGCCACCTCGCCCTGGAGGGCACCCAGGAGCGCCGCGGCGGCCCCCCGGGCTTGATCCTGGGAGCGCGCGAGCTCCTCCTGCTCCTGGGCGAGACGTGCGAGCTCGGGGGCAGCGCCGGCCGCAGCCAGGCCGACACCCAGCACGCTTTGCGACAGGGCCGACAGGCCACCGCGGGCCGGCTCACTCGACTGCCCGAGCTGCGCGAGGCGGGCGGCCAGCTCCTCAAGGCCGGCCACCCCAGCGGGAGTGATGTCCGGCAACGGGGCAGCGCCGCCATCATCGCCCCCCGGGGTTGCCTGTCCGCCAGCAGCACCGGCGAGGCGCACCCGATCGGCGGCGACCGAGATATCGAAGACCGTCTGATCGAGCTCGGCCTGAATGTCCGTGGCCAAGCCACGCCCGATGCCGTAGTCCGCACCGGCCCGCACCGCACGGGAGATCGCCTTGCCAATGTCGAACTCCCCGTCCTCGCCGGTCAAAGCATCCAGACTATCCCCCAGGCGCTTGATGCTGTCGAACGCACCGGCCAGGTCGCCCTCGCGGACCTTCACCGAGATGTCGAGCAGACCGGAGAGGTCGTCCAGGTTCTGCTGGAGGATCTCGAACGGGGCCAGCAGCAGGCCGATCAGGCCGTCGACCGCAGCCCCCACAACCTGGGCGACTCCTCCCATCGCGGAGCTGACCTCCCCAGGCAGGGTTGCCGCGTCGTTGCCAGCATCCAGGAAGGCCTGGCCGAGCACTTTCAGGTCGTCGATCAGGCTGACCTGCTTGCCGTTGACCTCGGTGATGGTCGCGTCCAGCGTCACCAGAGCGCCCACAAGACCGCCGACGGCCACCGCGACAGCACCCACCGGGGTCGAAAGCAGCGTCGTGTTGAGGGCCAGCGTGGCGACCCTGGCGGTGCCTGCGGCAGCGGCGTACACCCCCACCGCGGTGCCCAGCCCGGCGAAGACTCCAGCGGCAGCGCCCGCCGCGGCCCTCGAGCCCTGGACCTCGTCGTCGAGGCCACCCAGCACTCGGACCGCGTCCGTCGCCTGCTCGACGACCACGCGCAGAACCCCGGCGAATCCGGTGCCGTCGTCTGCGAAGTTGTCCACGGCGATCTTGGCCGTGTTGCCCAGGCGGCCAAGCGCAGCGCCGAGCCGGTCGGAGCCGGCCTCGAACTCCCGGGCCAGCTTGGTCGGGTTCTCGAACTCAGCCGCCGCCGCGGCCAGCGAGTCCCGAAGGATGTCCGAGTTGTTGGCCAGCGTCAGCAGGGTGGGCTGGAGCCTCACCGAGCTCAGGCCCAGGCCGTCGAGGATCAGGGTCGTCTCGGCACCTGCGGCGTCGAGCTGCCCGAGGCCGGCCAGGAACTGCTCGAGCGCGGCCACCGGCGACTCCTGGAAGAGCCGCGCGAAGGCCTCCGAAGTCTGGCCGGCCGAGGCAGAGAACCCGGTCAGCTGGTCGCCACCCTCGGCCACGGCCTTCGTGATCGCGGAGAAGACCTGCACCACGCTCGAGCGCGACAGCTCGGCCTCGGTGCCGATGACGTCGAAGGCCGTGGCCAGGCCGAGGGCCTCCTGCGCGGAGACCCCGAAGGCCGCGCCGGCCTTGGCGACCTCGAGGCCCGTCGTGAGCACCGACGACTCCACCGTCGCGAAGCTGTCACCGAGCAGCGCCACGGTCGAGGCCAGAGCGGTGACGCTATCCGTCGACTCGCCCGTGACCGCGAGGATCCTGGCCAGGGCCAGGGCGGTCTCCTCCGACGAACCCCGCAGGCTGGGGGCAGCGTCCGTGAGCTTGGCGACCGCGTCGGTGAACTTGAGGATCGAGTCGCCGCCCTGGATGCCCAGCTGGCCCGCAGCCTGGGCGATCCCGAAGAGGTCGGCGATCGACGCGCTCGAGCGGGTGGCCAGACTCTCGATCCCCGCCTCGAGCTCGGCCAGAGCATCGCCGCCGATCCCGGTCGTCTTGCTGACGCCGACCAGGCCGTCCTCGAACTCCGTGAGGGTGCCGACAAGGGCCCCGAAGGACACCGCGCCGCCCAGGGTCCCGAGGATGGTAGAGAGTCCGCCCAGCGACCCCGACAGCCCCCCAGCTGTCCGTCCGAGCTGCCCAGCGGACTCATCCAGCTGGCGCGTGCCGTCGGCCGCGCGCCTCGAGCTGGTGTCCAGCTCGTCGATCTTGTCGGCCGCACGGCCACCTTCCTGGCCGGCCTTCTTGGCGCTCTTCCCCGCCGCATCGAGCTCGCCGCCGAGTCGGTCGACAGCACGGCCCGCGCCCCGAGAGCCTCGCTCGATGCCCTCGACCTCGTCGACCATCGAGTCGACGCTCTTCTCGGCTCGATCGGCAGCGGCTGCGAGATCACCGAGAGCGCGGCGAACGGCCTCGATGCCGCTGGCGCGAATCTGAATCTCGAGATTTGCGAGATCGGTCATGCCACACCTCGAGGAAGATCGCGTCCAGGTCGAACAGCAGCTCGCGCTCCCAGACCATCAGCTCGCAGCTGTACCCACGCTCCCAGGCCAAGACGTCCAGATCGGACAAGGGCTCGGGCCCGCCGAAGCCTTGCCTCCTGCGTCGTGAGAGGGCGCAGAAGATTCGCCAGAGGGCCTCCAGCGCGGGCGGCCCTTCTTGAGTCCTGGTGCTGAGGTCTTTCGCCCACTCTGGTGCCTTGCCCGACTTGGCCAGCTGGCGAACGTGCGCCGCCAGATTCGAGGAACCTCGGGCTGTTGGAGTCGCGAACTCGAAGTGCTTCCGAGCCCACTCCAGCAGCCCGTCCGTCAGTTTTTTAGGTACGCCGCGCGGTCACGGATCCGGCGCATCGCCTGCTCCGCGATCCACGGGAATCGCTCGTAGAGCGCGGTGAGCTCGGCCTTGATCGGCTCGACCTCTTCGCCGTCCACGAGGATGTTCTCGCAGTCGACCGTGGCGGCCACCAGGAGGGCGATCAGGTCGTCTTCGACCTCGTCCGAGCTGCGGAAGCTCTTGCCCTCCGTCATCGCCTGACGGCGCTGGTCGTCCAGGAGCCCGCGGCTGTACTTCTGAAGGGTGTCGGAGTCGGCCCCGAGGAGCTTCAGCCGCATCGGCCGCCGCTCCCCAGAGTCGCCGAGCTCATCGCCATCGTCGGCGAAGAGCAGCTGGTTGTGGATCGGCTCGCGGAGGTGCAGCCAGCTGCCCTCCTCCGCGCGCCGCCTCGTATCGAGTTTGGTCAGGTCCATGCTGGGGAATGGATCGGGTCGGATGCCTAGAAGACGTCGGCGGCGTTGCTCACCTGGACCGTGATGGAGGTGTAGCCCGTCCCACCACCGATCGCGACGGCCTTCTCGAGGCCACGGAACGGCAGGTTCTGGGTGATCGGCCCCTCCTGCTGCGGGTCCAGCTGCGCGCCGGTGTACTTGGTGCGCGGGACGACGATGCTCAGGAACTCAGTCGCCGAGTCCGGATCCGTCAGGGTCAGCCAGAGCTGGCTCTCGGTCTCGTCGTAGAACTTCCCGAAGAGCGACGCGCCGGTCTCGAGGAAGGCGTCCAGCTGGGCCTCGACCTGCATCGTGCCCTCGAAGATGTCCGGCGAGAAGCGCGACCCGACAACGGCCTCGAGCGAGCGCTGCGGGTTGACGGTGACGTTGCCGCCAGTCACCACCGCGTTGCTCACCTTGCCCTCGTAGACCGCTCCGTCCTGCCAGGCGAAGGGAGAGAACGAGGGGGCCACCTGCGGGGTCAGGACGTTGCCAGTCACGATCGAGGTCCCGGAGATGTCCCCGCCGCTGAGGCCGATCACGTCGACCGTGGCGGTGGCGATCTGCTCCGGATCGAGCGAGAGCTGGAAGTTGCCCGCCGTGACGCCGTTGAAGACCTGATACTGGCCGATGTCGGTGAACTGGCGCTCCACGCCGAACGTGATCTTCGTCGTGCCCGCGTCGAGGCGACGGCCGGCGAGGGTGAAGTCCTCGACCGCGTTCTTGCCGGATTCCACGAAGGCCTTGTCCGTCGGGTCTTCGACGGTCATCGTCGTAGCGGTCAGGGCGAGGATGCGCCACTGGCCGACGTTGTCCGCGTTCAGAGTGCCAGCCGCGACGTTGACCAGGTCTCCGACGCGGAAACCGTTGGCGATCCAGCTGCCTGCACTACGGGTGAAAACCGCCGTGCCAGCGATGCCCGCGCCCACGGCGATCGTATCAGAGCCACTGTTGACACCCGCGACGGTGGTGAAGCGACCCCGGAGAGCAGCTTCCATCCAGTCGTCGAAGGCAGCTCGAGAGAGCTCGAAGCCCAGCGACCCCGAGATCTGGTTGAACCCGTGGCGCACGTCGCTCTGCATCCCCGAGCTGCGGATCTCGCCAGACTCGAGCAGGTTGCGCTCGAGGTTGATGTTCATCGAGGTCACGCGCAGCGTCTGGGGCTTGATCTGCATCGTGCCAGCGCTGCCGGTGGTGCCCCCGTTCAGCGCAGTGGAGGTGGCCGTATCCTCGATGACGACGGTGCCCGCCTCGACAGAGCGGACGCGGTACACCCCGTCCGCCGGCGAGACCGGCGAACTGCCGCCGCTCGTCGTGAACGCCGAGAGACTCACGATGTGGCCCTCGACGAAGCCATCGACCGTGAAGTCGCCAGAGGCCCGGGTCACTTTGAAGCTGTTGGCGTCGTCGCCCTCAGCCCATTCGAGCCCGGTCGTCTCAGTCCCAAGAGCAGCAGGCTGCACGCCAGGAACGCGCTCCCGCCAGTAGATGAGGTTGGTCGTGTTTCCAGATGCGAGTGCCATTTCAGCCTGCGTGGGTTACTTGGTCGTGTAGACGTACCAGGAGAAGTAGG
>Ga0180432_10010282_pt1 | contig 11250 bp, 12 predicted proteins | sample SS_ome_10_FD_132414 | JGI IMG/M metagenome (GOLD analysis project Ga0180432, IMG submission 132414) | Hypersaline lake sediment archaeal communities from the Salton Sea, California, USA - SS_1_MS_2 metaG | ecosystem: Environmental > Aquatic > Non-marine Saline and Alkaline > Hypersaline >... | reverse complement strand
CCGAGGTGGTCGAGGCCGTGGCCGGATCCTCCGCGAGATTGGCGATCCAGTCGCGGCTGGCGACGAAATCGGCCACCGCCTGCGCATTGGCCTCGGCCCGCGCGATCAGCGCCGGCAGGCCGCTGATCCGCTCCGCCCAGTCGAGCGCGGCGAGGTAATCCTCGACCGCCAGCATCGAGGGGGTGTTGATCGTCTCGCCCCGGAAGATGCCCTCGTTGATCTTGCCGCCCTTGGTCAGGCGAAAGATCTTCGGCAAGGGCCAGGGCGGCGTGTAGCTTTCCAGCCGTTCGACGGCGCGGGGGCTGAGGATCAGCATGCCATGCGCCGCCTCGCCGCCCAGCACCTTCTGCCAGGAGAAGGTGGTGACGTCGAGCCTGTCCCACGGCAGGTCCATCGCGAAGGCGGCGCTGGTCGCGTCGCAGATCGTCAGGCCGGCGCGGTCCGCCGGGATCGCCTCGCCGTTCGGCAGGCGCACGCCCGAGGTGGTGCCGTTCCAGGTGAACACCACGTCCCGGTCGAAATCGACCTGCGTGAAATCCACGATCCGCCCGTAGGGCGCCTTGCGCACCGTCGCGTCCAGTTTCAGCTGCTTGACCGCGTCCGTCACCCAGCCCTCGCCGAAGCTTTCCCAGGCCAGCATCTCCACCGGCCGCGCGCCCAGCAGCGACCACATCGCCATTTCGACCGCGCCGGTGTCCGAGGCGGGAACGATGCCGATGCGGTAGTCGTCCGGCACGCCGAGGATGGCGCGGGTCTTGTCGATGGCCGCCTTCAACTTCGCCTTGCCCACGGCGGCGCGGTGCGAGCGGCCCAGCGGCGCGTCGGCAAGCAGGTCGAGCGAATGGGCGGGGAACTTGGCGCAGGGGCCGGAGGAAAAGCGCGGATTGGCCGGCCGCGCGGCCGGGGTCGAAACGTCTGTCATGCTACCCTTCCAGGTAAAAGCCCCTCGTTGGGGAGGGGTGTCCCACGGACGCCTCTACGAGAACCCCGAAAAATTGGCAAGCGGCAACAGCGTTTCCTGTGCAGGTCCGTGCGACCTGTCGCAGAACGATGCAGGAACGTGCGGCCCGCTGTGGCACAAATCTGGCACAATCCGTTCCGGTCATGTTCCGGTGAAAAAGGAAGGCCCCGGAGCGCTGGCGGGCGCTGCCGAGGCCTATCTGGAATTTCCACGGTTCCGGAGCGAAGAGTATCGCCGTCGGGCCGTAGCTGCAAGGGCGCTGTGCGATGCGATCGCCGAGTGCCACTGCGACGACGCGAAAAAAATCATGGAGGGCGTGCTTGAGAAGATGCGCGCCGGGCCGCCCACGCCGCCGCTGTTGAGCCTGATGGCCGAGGCCCGCGACTGGGCCGACCTCGCCAGCCCGTCGGAGCGCAAGGCCTATGCGCTCGCCAGTGCTGAGCACCTTTCGCCCGCCGACCGCGCGGGCCTGATCAACCATCTTCAAGGGGGGCGCGCGTGATGCTCGACTTCAACCAGATCCAGCAGGGTTTCGACGCGCACGACAAGTTCATGGGTCGGATCCCCGAGACCCGCGCCGACGCGCTGGCCCGCCAGCTCCGGCCCATGTCCGACCTGCGGCCTGACCTGTCGTCGCGGTATCTGGTCAAGGGCTGGCTGGACGCCGGAGCGCTGTCTGTCGTCTACGGCGATGCCAACGTCGGGAAGACGTTCTTCGCGCTGGACATGGCGTTCCGTGTCGCTGCGGGAACGCCTTGGAACGGGAACAGGGTGAAGGCCGGGGCGGTGGTCTACATCGCCGCCGAGGGTGGCCGGGGGCTGGCGTCGCGGATCGAGGCGGTGCGCCGTGCCGATCCTGACCTTGCCGACCGGGCCGAGGAAAACCTGTCCATCCTGACCGCGCCGATCAACCTGTCCAGCCTGTTCGATGCCGAGGCGCTGGTCGAGGTTCTGGCCCCGCAGCGCCCGGCCCTGATCGTGATCGACACGCTGGCCCGGTGCATGGGCGAGGGCGACGAGAACAGCGCCCGCGACATGGGGCTGGTCATCCGGAGCTTGGACCGGATCCGGGCCGAGACCGGGGCGCACGTCATGGTCGTGCACCACAGCGGCAAGGACGCCAGCCGGGGTGCGCGCGGTTCCGGATCGCTGCGGGCTGCCGTGGATACCGAGATCGAGCTGACGCGCGAGGACGGCGTGATCGCGGTGGAGGCGCGGAAGCAACGCGACATGGCGATGGGCAAGCCGGTGCACTACCGCCTCGAAGACGTGGAGATCGGGATCGACGGCGACGGCGATGCGGTCACGTCCGCCGTGCTGGTCGGGGCTGAGCCTGTAGTCCGGAAGCCGAAGATCAGCGGGCAGGCCGAGGTCGGGATGCAGGCGCTTTTCGATGCTCTGGCCGAGCACGGGGAACGGCGTTCCGGCGAGCTGTTCCCGGCGAACCGCAACACCGTGCCGATCGAGGTCTGGCGTTCCTACTGTTCCCGGCACGGGATCGGCGAAGGGAACGGGTCGAGCACGGCGCGCACCGCCTTCTTCAAGGTCAAATCTTCGTTGCTGGACAAGGGCTTGATCCGGATTGCTGACGGCTATGTGTGGAGCGTCCAAGGATGAGCGTTCCCTGCGTTCCCAAGCGTTCCCTGCCGATCGGGAACGCTGTTCCCGAAAGGGCGTTCCCTGCGTTCCCCGGAGCGTTCCCTGTCGTTCCCCCACCCCCTAAAGGGGGTGGGAACGCGGGAACGGGAACGGGAACGACGCGCGAGGAACAGGTGGGCGATCTGGTCCCAATGCCCCCGGATTTGGGAGAACCGGCGCGCGCGGAGCGGGCTGATCTTTTCTCTCTGCCGACCTTCGAGGGGGGCCGCTGATGGTTGCCGAGGTCGCGATCCAGTTCCTCGAAACGCTGCGGATCCCCGAGGGGCCGCGCGCAGGTGAGCCGCTTCGCCTCGCCGAGTTCCAGCGCCGTTTCGTGACCGGGGCGATGGCCGAGGATGTGATGGTCGCCTGCCTGTCGATCGGGCGCGGCAACGCCAAGACCGCGCTCTCGGCGGGGGTGGCGCTGGGGGCGCTGATGGGCGTGTGGGATCCGCAGCCGCGCCGCGAAATCCTGCTGGCCGCCCGGAACCGGGATCAGGCGAAGATCGCCTTCGGCTTCATCGTCGGCTTCGTCGAGGGGCTTCCCGAGGCCGAGCGCGAGCTGTTCACGATCCGGCGCGGTGCCCGGTTGGAGGTCGAGTATTCGGGCCGGGGCGGCGGGCTGGTGCGCGCTATCGCGGCTGACGGCAAGTCGCTTCTCGGCGGTGCCCCGACGTTGGCGATCCTCGACGAGCGGGCGGCGTGGGAGCGCGAGAAGGGCGACGAGCTGGAAAACGCGATCCTGTCGGGGCTGGGCAAGCGGGCTGGCCGGGCGCTGATCATCAGCACATCAGCCCCGGATGACGCCAACACGTTTTCCCGGTGGCTGGACGCCCCGCCGCCCGGCACCTTCGTGCAGGAACATCGACCGCCGCCGGGCCTTCCGGCTGACGATCTGGATAGCCTGTTGATCGCCAACCCCGGCGCGACGGAAGGGATCGGTGCGACCCCGGATTGGCTGGTGGCGCAGGCCCGCCGGGCGATTGCGCGGGGCGGTTCGGCGCTGGCGAGCTTCAGGAACCTGAACAGGAACGAGCGGATCTCGACCGAGGACCGTTCGGTTCTGGTCACGGTGGACGAGTGGCTCGCCGCCGAGGTTTCGCCCGATGACCTGCCGCCCCGGTCCGGTCCGTGCATCCTCGGCGTCGATCTCGGCGGTGCCCGGTCCATGTCGGCGGCGGCGTTCTTCTGGCCGGAGACGGGCCGCCTCGAAGCGGTGGGCACGTTCCCCTCGACCCCCGGCCTTGCCGATCGTGGCGCGGCTGACGGCGTGTCTGGCCGGTATGTCGAAATGCAGGACCGGGGCGAGCTGATCACGATGGGCGACGCGACGGTGCCGCCGGGGCCTTGGCTGGCCGAGCTGGTCAGGCGGCTGGACGGCGCGTCCGTGGCCTGCATCGTCGGCGACCGTTTCCGCCATGCCGAGTTCGTCGAGGCGATGCGCGCGGCGGGCCTGCGGATGCCGTTCGTCTGGCGCGGCTTCGGCTGGAAGGACGGTAACGAGGACATCGAACGCTTTCGCCGGACGCTGTTCGACGGCGACGTGAAGACCGTTCCCTCGCTGCTGCTGCGGTCTGCCTTCGCGGAAGCGATCTGCCTTCTCGACCCGGCGGGCAACGCGAAGCTGGCGAAAGGCCGGTCGCTTGGCCGGATCGACGCGGCGGCGGCAACGGTGCTGGCGGTGGCTGAGGGCGCGCGGCGGAAGGCTGCGCCGATCAGGACGGCGAGGGCTGCGGTATGGGCGTGAAGCGGCACGGAACCCACGTCTATCGCGATCCCCGGTGGCCGGTCCTGCGGCTGGCGGCCAAGCGGCGCGACAGCTTCCGCTGTGTCGCCTGCGGGAACCGCCGCCGCCTCGAAGTCGATCATATCCGCCCGGTGCGTGAGGCCCCGGAAGCGGCGTTCGACCTGACGAATTTGCAGACGTTGTGCGCGGGCTGTCACGCCCGGAAGACGCGCATCGAGGTCGGGCATCCCGACCTACCCCCCGAGCGGCGCGCGTGGCGCGACCTGCTCAAATCCCCGACCCCCACCTGAAACATCATGAGGCAAGAAATGCTGCAATCTGTAAAAATCCAGCGCCGTCAGTCGGAAATCCGGCAGGCGCTCGCCGAGCTGGTCGGCAAGGAGACCCCGACCGAGGACGAGGTGCGGAAGATCGACGATCTGGATCGCGAGTTCCGCCAGAACGAAACCCGCTATCGCGCGGCGCTGATCGCCGAAGACGAGGAACGGCGTGAGGCGGGCAAGGAGCTGGAAACCCGTGAGGGCCGCCAGTGGTCGGAGCTGATGGCGGGTTTCGAGCTGCGCCAGGTCGCGCTCGCCCTGGACGAGGGCCGCCAGCTCGACGGGCGCACCGCCGAGGTCGTCGCGGAGCTGCGGGGCAAGGGCGGGTATCGGGGCATCCCCGTGCCGCTGGACGCGCTCGAAATCCGCGTGGGCGAGACGGTGGCATCGGGAACGCCCGATCCGATCCGGACCATGCCGACGATCGACCGGCTGTTCCCCGGTTCTGTCGCAGCCGCGATGGGCGCGCAGATGATCACCATCGACGCAGGCGCGGTCGAGTGGCCCGTGACCACCTCGGCGGTGTCGGCGGGCTGGGCTGACGGCGAAACCGCGAATGTCGCCGGGCCGACCGTCTATGCCACCACCGACCGGGCGATGGCGCCCGACCACAACCTCGGAATTCAGATGCGCATCACGAGGAAGTCGCTCAAGCAAAGCGGCACCGCGCTGGAACAGGCTATCCGCCGCGACATGGCCGGGGCGATGCAGGCCGAGATGGACAAGGCCGCCTTCCTCGGCACCGGGGCGAACGGCCAGCCGCTTGGCGTGATCCCCGGCGCGGGCACCTACGGCATCACCGCCACCGCGATCACCGCCTCGGCGAGCTGGTCGGCGTTCCGGGCCGCCGTCACGCGCTTCATGGCCGCGAACGCTGCCGGGTCGCCCGGCGCGGTCAAGGCGCTGATCCGTCCGGAGCTGTGGGATTTCCTCGACGGCACGTTGATCTCCGGCACCGCCGTTTCCGAGTGGGATCGGCTGGTCAAGAACATCCCCGCCGGGAACATCGCGATGACGGCCAACGCGCTGGCCGCCCCGACCGGCTCGCCCGAGGCCTGTTCGGCGCTGCTGACCACGGCGGCGGGCGGCGTGGCCCCGATCTTCGTGGGCTTCTGGGGCGCGGTCGATCTGATCCGCGATCCCTACAGCGACGCGGCGTCCGGTGGCCTGCGGCTGACGGCGCTGGCGACGATGGACGTGGCTGTTGCCCGCCCGGCGCAGCTCGAAATCCTGACCGGGCTGGAGCTGGCCTGATGCTTTGGGGTGGCCACGCAGGAGGACTTGAGCTTCGCCGTCGCGGTGGTCGCGCTTCTCTGCGTGGCCGCTTCCCCTACAACACGCCCGCCGTCCTGAGCGATGGCGGGCGCACCGGCAGGCCGATGAAGGAGATCATCGGCCCGCGCGGCTTCGGCTACCGGGTCGAGGATCCCGGCGAGGAAATCCACCTGCTGATCGGGCATAGCTTTGATCGGCCCTTGGCCCGGAAGCTCGACGGGTCGCTCAAGCTGCGGGACACGGACGAGGCGCTGCTGTTCGAGGCCGATCTGGCCGAGGAGCTGATGGCCGCGCCCTACGTCCAAGACTTCCTTGCCGGGGTGGCGGCGGGCCTGATCGCGGGCCTGTCGCCGGGCTTCCGGATCCCGCCGAAACGGGCCGTGGAGAAGGCCGAGACGGTCGAGGATGAAGACCCCGCCGAAGGGCAGGCGATCATCCGGACGGTGCATCAGGCCTTGCTCTATGAGCTGTCGGCAGTGACCCGCCCGGCCTATGCCGAGGCGCAGATTTCGATGCGGAGCTGGTCGCCGGAACAACGGATCGCCCGACCGCTTCCGCAATTCAGATGGAGGGCATGACGATGCAGATCGTTGAACAGATCGAGGCGGTGCCCGCCGCCTACCCGATGGCCGAGCCGATGCTGACGCCCGAGGCCGCCGCGAAGATCGCCAAGGTCGACGGGGCCGTGATCTGGTCGCGGATCGAGGCCTATACCGCGCACCGCTGGACGCCGCGCGAGGTCGTGTGGATCGTCGAGGGGCCGGGCTGCTTCGAGCCGACCCTGACCCCGGCGACGATCTCGCTGGTCGAGGTCTGGCAGGATGATGCTTGGACCGAAACCACGCTGGCCCCGTCGCCCCGTGGCGGCCATGTGCTGCCCACCTGCGGCAACTACAGGTTCACCGCCACTGTCGGGGCCGGGCCGGTGCCCGCGCCCGTGGTCGAGGCCTTCCGGCGGCTGGCGGAATACCTTCAGACCGACGATCGCGCCGGGATCGAGCAAGTGACGATCGACCTTGGCGGGATCAGTGAAACCACCCGTCGCCCGGTCAACTGGATGGCGCGGGCGATGCAACTGTCCGGAGCTGGCGATCTGCTCCGGCCCTACCGGAGGGCGTGATCATGTTCGGACTTTTCCGCCGCCGCCAGCCCAAGGTCGAGAAGCGCTCGACCGGCTACACCGCCGACCTGATCGCGGCCCGCGACGTCTACATCAGCGGCGCGCGCGGCGTGGCCGAGCTGACGGCAACGGTGCAGGCCTGTGCGGGGCTGTGGGAGGGCGCTATGGCCCTTGCTGACGTCGAGGGCACCGATCTGCTGGATCGGCGCAGCATGGCCCTGCTGGCCCGCTCTGCGGCGCTCCGGGGCGAAGCGGTGTTCCTGATCGACGATGACGGGCTGATCCCGGCGTTCGACTGGCACCTGACCACCCGGTTCGGCAAGCCCACCGCCTACCGGCTGAGCCTGCCGGATGCAGGCGGTGGCACGACGCGCACGGTGCTGGCCGCTGAGGTCTTGCACCTGCGGGTCGGGTCGGATCCGTCTGCACCCTATGCAGGGACCGCGCCGTTGCGCCGGGCGCAGATCTCGGCGGTGCTGCTGAACGAGATCGAGGGCGCGCTGGCCGAGGTCTTCTCGACTGCGCCGATCGGCTCGCAGGTGGTGCCGTTTCCGGAAAGCCCCGACATCGACATGGAGAAGATCGCCCGCGACTTCCGGGGCAAGCGGGGCCGGGTGCTGCTGCGGGAAAGCGTGGCTGTGACGGCGGCGGGCGGCCCGGCACCTTCGACCGACTGGCGGCCCCAAGACACGACGCCGGACCTGTCGCGGATCATGCCGGTGCAGATGCTGGACGAGGCGCGCAACGCGATCCTGAGTGTCTTCGGTGTGCTGCCCGGCCTGCTGAACCCCTCGACCACCGGGCCGATGGTCAGGGAAGGGCAACGGCACCTCGCGACGTGGACGCTGCAACCGATCGCGGCGCTGCTGGCCGAGGAAGCGACGGCGAAGCTGGGATCCCCGGTCAAGATCGACGTGATGCGGCCCTTGCAGGCCTTCGATGCAGGCGGTCGCGCCCGCGCAGCTGCTGCCGTGGTCGAGATGCTGGCCCGCGCCAAGGAGACCGGGATCGACCCGTCCGAGGCGCTGCGGCTGGTCGATTGGGATTGAGCTTCCGCCCTGCCGGTCACTGCGGCGGCGGGGCGGTTAGGGGGTGGATCGCGCCCCGCTGCTATGGGTGCTGAGGGTGCCCGGCCACGGCGAAGCGATCGGGATCAGACGGCGAGTGCCCTAACAACCCCGTCATGGCGCGGCCCTAGGCCTCCTTTCGGAAAGGGCGCGGCGCAGGCAGGCACGGCGGAACCGGGGCTTGCTGCTGGCCGGGGCGGTGGATGCTGCCCCGGCTGGCGGATCAGACATGACTAATTACGTGTATTACCCTTCCGACTGAGCCAAACTCATTTGCTTGAAAGCGCCAAACAACTTGTGACGCCGGGTTGTCGGCAATCGCCGTGATCTCGTTCTCACTGGGGTTAAAGTCTACCCGGCGAATGACAACCGATCGGCCCGTATCGATGGCATAAAGCCCGGTTCGCTCAAACTCCGTCGTCCTCTTCAGAATGCAGATGTCATTGCGACGAAGTGTGGGCGACATGTCATCGTCATCGATCGTGATAGCCGCATGCGTGTCGCCGACATCGAAGCCCGCGCGTGATTGAGTGCCGCGCGATCCCTTCAGAATGGACCGATCGAACACCAAGCGCCGCCCCGGTTCGTTCAAGAATGGAATAAGCGCGGGCAAGTCCTTGCTGGCCGCGAATTGGTCAATGCCTAGAAGCTGCGCTGGGGAACAGTCGAGTGCCTTTGCAAGTTCTTCGACCAGCGGCATCGTAATGCGTTGGATCTCTCTTTCATAACGACCTATTGAAACCGAGGTCGTTCCGATGCGTTTCCCGAGTTCGGCCTGCGTCATACCGCGATCTTCGCGGATCTCCCGAAGTCTATTCTGCAACGCGCCCTCCACGTCATGCCCCTTGTCGGAGGGTGCATCGTAAGCGGCTTCTCGCGCAAGCAAATCAGGCGGTCCTATTGCGCCCGGCCGTCTATCGGGCTGCGCCGCATGCCTTGCAAATTCAGGCTCGCGCCGAGATCCGGCTGGCTGAGGAATACGACGCCGCGCAGGAGCGGGATGAAATCAGCAAGCAGGGCGCTCATTTTTCCGAGGGGAAAGTGAGGGCGTCCGAAGTCCTGCCGCCGAAAGACCTGCACGAAGCCCGTGGCCTTCGGGATGCTGAGGCTTGACCATGTCGTGCTGACATGATTTATCATGGCTCAAAGACACGCAGGAGATTTCATGTTCAGCCCGATGGACCTTGAAGACCTGTCCGACTGGTCTGCCCAGAATTTCCGCGACTATCGGCGGAAGGGCTACCTCGACCTGATCGGAACGCGGCTCGAAAATGGCCGCTGGCGCTATTCGCGTCGGGATGGGGCGACCGTCTGGCTGGCGGGCATTATCCATGAGCGGGATCGCCTCATCGACCTGAACCACATATTCGGGCAGGCCTACGGCTTGGCCGATGACCTGCTTGCCCACATCGACGGAAAGCCTGCCCCTCGCTACGCGGCGGCGGTCTATACGCGCGACGAGAACGGGCTGCACGGCTGGGAGGCGATCAGGACCGACAGCATCGACGCGATCGACGTGCCCGGCCTTGTGTCGGTCGAGGCGCTCGATCTGGCGGCGCTGGCGCGGATCGCGCCCGACAAGCTGCGGAAGCCGGAGGGCTGACGTGTCCGAGCTGCTGCCCATCTACACCACGCCCGAGGAGCTGGCCGACCACTTCGGTGTCAGCGCTCGCGGGGTGCGGGAGACGATGCGGGACCACGGGATAGGCAGGAAGATCGGCAAGCGGGTGGTCCTGTTCGCCGAGGACGTGGCGAGGTTCAAGGAGGCGATGGCATGCCCCTCAAGCTCTTTCAGCGTGGCGAGGTCTGGCACTACCGGGGCACCGTCGCCGGACGGCGACTTCGGAACACTACAGGCTCTACGGACAAAAAGCTCGCCCAGCGGATCGCGGCGCAAGTCGAAGCCGACGCATGGCGGGGTCTTCTCGATGGACCGGGGAAAGTGACCTTCGCACAGGCAGCAATTGCCTACCGGCAGTCCGAGAAATCCACTCGGTTCCTTGAGAAGATCGAGGACCATTGGAAGGACACGCCCCTGCGCAAGATCACAGGCGAGGCTGTGCGGCTGTCTGCTAAGGAGCTGTATCCGGAGGCGAAGCCCGCGACGTGGAACCGGCAGGTCATCGTGCCGACCGCCGCGATCATCAACTACGCCGCCGAGCTGGGTTGGGCATCGCCTATCAAGATCAAGCGGTTCCCCGTCAACGCGAAGAAGAAGACCCCCGCGACCCTAGAGTGGGTCAACGCTTTCGCGGCGCAGGCGGTCGAGGATGGCCTGCCGCACCTCGCCGCGCTGGCCCTGTTCATGTTCGGCACCGGGGCGCGGGTCGGCGAAGCAACGGCGATGACGTGGGCGGACGTGGACCTGTCGAAGCGGGCGGCGACGATCCGGCAGACCAAGATCGAGAAGACGGCGCGGGACGGCGACACGGCGCGGACGGCGCACCTACAGGGGGCGGTCTTCGACGCGATAGCCAACATCCCGAGCAACCGCCGCCCCGGCGACAAGGTGTTCGGCTATGCCGGGGCCGCTTCGGTCAAGAAGGTGTGGCGGGCCGTCGCCGAGCGGGCCGGGATCGAGCCGCTGACGCCGCACTGCTGCCGCCACGGCTTCGCGACGGCCATGCTGCGGAAAGGAATGGACGTCGCGACGGTGGCGAAGATGGGCGGCTGGAAGGACACGGCGACGGTGCTCCGGACCTACGCCCACGCCCTTGAAGATAGGACCGTAACCGACGCGATTTTTGACACAAAATCGGCACACGGAGCAATTTCCGATAACGCAACCGACGGGAAAGAAAGGAAAAAGTTGGCATGAAGGCGACCCCTCGTTGGGGAGGGGTGTCCCGCCGCCGTCGCTACAGCGCGGCACGGTCTGGCACAAGCGGGAAAATCGCGGTAATGCGCCGCATCGCCACCCGAAAACGACACCCGCCTCCACTATCGGAAACCCGCCCATGCATGTCGCAACGCTGATCGCGAACCCCGCCCGCGCCAATCTCGACCGCGCCACGGTGGAGGCGCTGCGCGATGCCTGGGGCGGCGGTGCGGCGCGCTGGCTCAATCCCGGGGTGGCGGCGGAATTCGACCTTGCCGCGATGCCGGGCAACCGCTGGGAGGTT
>Ga0180432_10010280_pt1 | contig 11251 bp, 7 predicted proteins | sample SS_ome_10_FD_132414 | JGI IMG/M metagenome (GOLD analysis project Ga0180432, IMG submission 132414) | Hypersaline lake sediment archaeal communities from the Salton Sea, California, USA - SS_1_MS_2 metaG | ecosystem: Environmental > Aquatic > Non-marine Saline and Alkaline > Hypersaline >... | reverse complement strand
CAAGTGCCGAACAAATTTCGTGAGTTCCCATACCATAAAGAGCAGTAGGGTAATCGCGATCTCCGCTCCAAATCCCTACTCCAATATATCCTACATTTCCAATGATGCTAAAAAGGAAAGCATAGCTTGCTAATCTTACTCTCCATCTTTGACCCTTCAAATCTCGCCCTTCTGCTTTTGGCACTGAAACCAATAATTTTTCCATGTAATATGTAAAGGGAATCGTTAAAATCCCCGCCGCAATGCAGGTAATGTCGTATAAGTAAGGAGCTGGCGTGTGTGCTATTGATCCAAGATCACTTATCCAATTCGTGACGATGGAATACCCATCTGGATCTAAAAAGCTCGCAACGATATGACCTATAACCAGCAAGGGAATATATATTAATATAACGCCTATCATACATTTCTTTACAAATTCATAGTTTGTTATTTTATCATGCGCTCGGAGCCCACTTTCATATAAAGATTCTTTCTCAACCATTTTTTTTATCAACTTTGCTTTTTCTAATTAGGATTTAAATTTATTCAAATTCGTATAAGCGCGTATCTATTGTCTTAAAAATAAGCACGCATAAAATCTGAAATATTGCCATAATTATCATAATACAGAAAAACACCATGTAGTATTCTGAGAAAATACTTGAAAATAATGTTAATAATACGCTAGTTAAAGCCATTCCTATGGTTTGTCCTGCGTTTAAAAACGATATAATAAGCGCATAAAAGGTACTCCTCAAGTCGGGATATTTATTTGAAATATCTGCTCGAACTGATTGAAAAGACGCTTTTAAACCCCCTTCTCCAAATCCCAATAGTGCCATCATTATAATACCCAGGATATATGGCCCTCTAAAGAGAAAACATATTATTAAAAGAGGAATGTATATGACATTAGCAATATAGACGGATTGTTTTCGCTTTTTATCTGCAATCCTTCCAATTATCACCCCTCCAACAATGACGCCTATACCAAATACAACACCAATCAAACAATAAACTATAAAAGCTTCTAATGGGGCTCCTTTAAGCGATAATGAACTAATAGGTCCTGAGATGAGCGCATCGGGAGCATAAAGTATCACTAAAATGGAATATGCTAATAAAACTACTCCATAGGGAATAGAGTCTAACATGGCAGATATGAAAACTTTCCAGTTTTCTCTCTTTTTAAATATAGCTTTTAAATTGTCTATAACAGGAATCTCTTCAGGGATCGGCGTTTCTTTTACAAATACAGGAAAGAAACAAGCAATAAATAGCAAAATTCCTTCAAATACAAATAATAAATGTATTGCATTAAAAGAAAGGAAAATCGCACCTAATATAATACCTCCAGCAGCGTTCCCAAAAGTATTCATCGACCATGTATATGCTTGAACTTTTCCTAATTTTTCTTTTGGAGTTACATCTAATATCATGCCATCGAGAGATGTATCGGCAAATGCAATCCCTATATTCCACATGAGTGCGCAAATCATAAAGAAATTCAGAAGACCCGTTATAGGTTGAGAAGGTAATAATATTCCCGTAATGATAAACCATATCCCAGCAAATATCCCTGAAAATAATATCCAAGGTTTTCTTCTCCCAAACTTTTTAGTTCCATACCGATCATTTAACAGTCCTATTATGAATTTAAGAAACCAAGGGATTGTTGCAACAGCAAATATTCCTAATACAACTGCCAAATCAACACTCATTATGCTCAACACCCAGAAGGGCACGACAATATATTGAATTCCGTTATAAAATCCTTGTATCAAGTAGAAGAACGAAAAGATGAAAGCATACGATTGTTTAAACTCATTTTCTGCCATATTAATCACGATTTGGTTATTTTGTTTGAATCTATTTTATTAAAAAAAATTGTAATATAATATTTGATACCTCTTCTTATTAATCTTTATTTTGTACCTGTTGTCATTTTAATATCCTCAATCAGCATGAAGGGAGCATGAATGCTGTTATTGCTGGGTGATAACCATGTTAACACTTGTTTGACTTCATTTCCCAATGCGATGGTGTTTTCAAGCATGTGAAAATGATCGGAATTAATCCGCAATTCCCTGACTGGTTCGAGTTCTTTACCCCGATTCTTCACTAAGAACATTCCATCTTTTGGAAGCGAGGATAAAACACCCGGAGGAGCATACGATTGATAGCGAGTGTACCACGTAGAAGTTATTAACAATGTTGGTTTGTCTGAAATTTCCATTAACTCCTCTAATGTGTGATCCCCCGGAGCAAATACTGTATTTGTAGGTTTAGGCATCGTGATCCCTGCGTTTCCCGTTGATTCTGAACCTTTTTTACTGAGGGATGTGTTAGTGAAGTATTGGTTTACAACACCTTTATCTAACAGTAACGACTTTTTTGTTGGAACAAGTTCATCGTCAAAAGGAGAGCTATTCAATCCATAGGGTTTTGTACCATCATCCCAAGTAGAAATTACATCGCTTGCAATTTTTGTACCAGAACTCTTTCCAATTAACCACGATAATCCCATTTTTTTCACATAAGCGCTCATTGCAATAGAAAACGTTGGTGCTTGTAATTCCGTGCAAACCTTAGGATATATGATAATATTATATGTTCCCGGAGTTCCTTTTTTTCCACCAATCGCTTGTTTACAAATCATACCTGCCTCATTTCCTGCATCTATCGCATTAAATTCTTTTTCTAAATGCGTCGAACAAGTTATTGCTTCACCCGTAGCGTACATATCTTCAGCAAAGGCTCTTATACGTAGGTTGAGATTGGATCTCTTGTAATTCCCTTCCAATCCCATGCTATTTTCTTGAAAAAATTGTTCACTTCCGAAAAAGAACGAACCAGCAGTTCTACTTGCTCCTTGTTTTTTTGCTGCTTCTACAGAGTCCTCGATTAGATCAATTGCTTTCTCGCCTAACATGCTCACTTTTTTGTCGTAGATTACATTTTGAATTCCTTTCTCGTAGTTGAACGGTCCTTCTGGTAATCTTTTATAGTTGATGTTGATTTTTGCGGAGTTCAATAATTTCTCGCAATAATTAAGAGATTTATCAATTGAATTCTGTGTTAAATCGCTTATTGAAATCTCTGTTGTTCTTCTTTTCATTGATAGAAATATTATTAGTTTAATCTCGTCCCAATTTTTGTTAATATCTATAGAGGATTCAGAAAATCTTATTTGGTTTTCAGATCTAATGACGCCTTTCATTGCCCAATCCGTGCAGAATTTTTTAATCTTTTGTTTCGAATAATCCATTGCTTCCCTTAATATTTCAACTTTTTTCTCACTCACTTGATCACCTCACCCTAACCTCACGTTTCTTAATCTTATATTCGGTCCTCCCGTCCATACTGGGCATCCTTGCCCGGGTTCAGATTTACCACAGAACGCTCCTTGCCATTGTATTGACGATTCCTTTCCCTGCGCATCGATGCTTCCAAATAATCCCGGGGAAGAGATCTCCAGAGCGGGTTTTAAAACCATTTTATCAGTTATTTCCCCATTCTCAATTAAATAAGCTTCTTGTCCAACGTACTTGCTCTGCAATCTTTTATCGTCTATATTCCATTCTGTAAAGGATTTCATATAAATTCCCAATTTGATGCCTTCTACCATTTCCTCAAGTGAAAAATCTCCAGGGGCAAAATATGTATTTGCCATTCTAACAAGTGGTTCTCGATCGTAAGCAATTGCTCGAGCAGCAGCATTACTCAGAGTATTAAACTCTGCAGCAGTTTCTCTATTATGTAGCATTTCGTTAAAAAATCCATCCTTGATTAACTCTCTTCTCCCTGCTTTCACACCTTCATCGTCGTATAGATAATAACCATGAGAACCAGGGATGGTGGGATCGTCAAAAACATTTACGCAATCGTTTCCTATTTTAAAACCAATTTCATGTTCTCGTAGATAAGATTCTCCAGCTTGAGCTCCTTCTCTTCCTAGAATGCGATCAGCCTCGTGAGGGTGTCCGCAATTCTCGTGAGAAATAATACCTGCTACATCTGGTCCTAATATCAGATCTAAATCTGTAATTGGTGGTTTTTTTGCTTTCGTAACAATATTTGCCAGAACATTTACTTTTTCTCTCACTTTATCTATAATATTCATTGACAATAGAGCGTCCCATCCTGATGTGGTTGCGAAAGTGCTCATTGATTGTTCGTTTTGCCCTCCCGCTTGTACTCCTATTATTACAGGCATAAAAACTACTCGAGGCACATGCCCTGTTATTTTAGATCCCTCGCTATTAACGAAATATGTATCTCTTTGTTCAGTCATTAGAACGAAAATGTGAATAAATTCTATTGGTTGCTTTTCTTTAAAAATATTTACAAAATCTTGAATATAAGCAATTCTTTCCTCCAATGAGACCTCCGTTGGATTGATTTTATAATTGCTCTGCCATGAGACTTCATGGGATTTCTCTGCGCTCATTTTAATACGGTTTTTTCTTTGAGCCCCGCTTCTCTTTGCAGTTTTAAAGGCGCGTTCTATCGCATCTTGAACGGCTTTTTTCGTCAATTGGTTAGTTGTGGCCATGCCCATTCCACCGTCTACTAATAATCTAATATTAATGCCGTTTTTACGACTAAACGCGTCAGTAATTAACTCTATTGGCAAATTTCCAATGTGTAGTTTTCCGTTAATAAAGACAACGGTATCGGTACTATTTTTTTCTAATCGAACCTCAGCGTATTCGCATTGTTTTCCACGGGCTTGTTCGAGCGCGTATTCTGCCAAATCCTTATTTTCATCCATACACAATCCCATTAGTATTTATGTAATTTTTTTCAATGTATTAGTTATTTAGTTTTCATCACTTAAAACATTTCTATCATAGAATCGAATGGAAATCAAAAACTTAATTTCAATATATATATTACATTTGTCATGGAGAATACAACCGCACCACGCGAATTACACGGAATAAAATTATTCGGATATAGTATTGGATTCTTTGGCGTAATGCTCTCAAACATGCTAGGCGGAGTATTTGTCCTCCAGTTTTATGCTTATACGATAAATCTAAATTCTTTCTGGGTTTCAATTGCACAATTCATTCAATTGTTCATATCGGCATTTGCTTCAATAATTTTTGGAGTTATAATTGATAATAAGAGACCCATTAAGATAGGAAAAAGGCGACCCTTTTTACTTTACGGCTTGCCCATATGGATTATTTCATGTATATTAATTTGGTATCCACCTTTCTTTATCGGGCAGACAGATAAATCTAATGAATTTTTACTAATATTATATTTAACTACATTTCTCGTTTTAAAAGCTGTATCTGGTACTTCAATGTTAGTTGCACACGCATCAATGTTCCCGGAACAGACTCAAACATTAAAAAATAGAAGTAAAGTAGCAACAATCAATTCGATTTTAATTATCGTTGCTTCGATTGTAGGATTGTTAATGCCCTTGATTGTTCAAAGCATGGTCGATAATCCTTTAGAAGTCGCGTGGTGGCAACCTTCTAGTGCACCAATATTAACCTTTATTCCACTAATCGGAATTGCTTTCGCTATTGCAGGGGCGATAACGGTATTAATTACTTTTTTTGCCATAGACGAAAGTTTTCATTCAGATTCTCGCAATAAGGAATTTGTAAAGAAATCAATCAAAGAGACTTTTTCACATATGCAAGATCCAATAAAAGATAAAAAGTACAGGAAGTTCATGTTTACTGGATTTTTTAATCAATTTTCAGGAAAGATCATTGGAATTGCCGTATTCCCGTTTATTACTTATGTGTTATTATTCACTGATGCTCAGTTTTTTATCTATATTATTATATCCATCACGTGTAAATTTGGTTGGTTTGCGGTTTGGAAATTAATTGGTTCTAAATTTCATAACTACGTGAGGATTTATTCCTGGACTCTCATTATTGCAATTATTGCTTCATTTCTAGAACTTCTGTTTTTATTCCAAATTCCTAATTTCAGCGTTAAAGTAGCTTTATTTGCGGTTTCGTATGGAACAATTTTAGGTTCCATGTATGTATTTAATTTATTTGGACCTCCAATATCAGCAGCTCTAGTAGACGAAGCCGCAAATAATCGTGGCAATCCTGATAGATTACAAGTCCTTGCAGAAATCTCAGGATCTTATTCTGGTGCATTGTCTTTTACAACCACCATTGGTGCCGCATTTGCATCAATTTTCGTAGGTGTATTTCTATTTGGAAATAATAAAACCAATCCTACAATCTTAACGATATGTTTTGCCACTACGGGTATTTTTTATCTACTTGCGTTGTTGTCTATGAGACGAATTAAGTTAATTAAACAAGAATGATATAGTTTTGATTTTTCAAAATCTTTCTTTTTACTTCTAAAAAGAAAATAAATTTATATGTAAAACCACAAATTTTTAAAAAATTGCTTTTATAATCAAGAAGAGGATATTTTTCATTTCAATAAAAATCATCGTCGCAGAGGACAGTTTTTTTCAACGAAAAATCATTATTGATGCAATAAATTCCCAAAACGGTATGGAAGTCGTTGCGATAGCGAGGAACGGAATGGACACGCTTGAAATGATTGAAAAACATGATCCAGATATTTTATTATTAGATCTTGAAATGCCTAAAATGTCTGGTTTAGAAGCGTTTAATTTCTTGAGCGAGCATTATCTCCTCCCTACAATCATTCTCTCATCTTCTGATCCTCGAGCCTTAGATTTCGAAACTCAAACTATATTATTAGGTGCTGTTGATTATATCGAGAAACCACGAGGTAAATTGAAAGATGAATTTCCCAAAATTAAAGAGAAGTTAATCGATAAAATCAAAATCGCTTCAAACATGAATAAAAATTACACCAAGCATCGAGATTCGTTCCGAAGTGCTTTAATCGAGCTAAAAAATTCCTTAGAAAAAGAGAAAAGAAAAGAACTTATCAAGAAAGATGTAAAATCCGAGGATCAATCCAAAGAAACAGAACTCAAGAAGGAAAACGTATTAATAAAGGTTGTTGTAGCGGAGGATTCCTCATTTCAGAGAAAAATAATCACTGGAATGATAAATTCCCAGAAAGATATGGAGGTTGTTTCCGTAGCAAGAAATGGTAAAGAGGCACTTTCCAAAATCGAAAAATTCAATCCGGACGTTCTAATATTAGATCTTGTTATGCCCGTAATGACGGGCCTTGAAGCTTTTGAAATTTTGAGCGAGCATTATCCCATTCCCACGATCGTGTTTTCTGCTTTGGATCCCAAAACTCTTGATTCTGGTATTCAAGCTCTATTATTAGGAGCTGTTGATTATATCATGAAACCAGGAGGCGAATGGAACATTGAACTCCCTAAATTTAAAGAACAATTGATTGAAAAGATCAGAATAGCATCTAAAATAAAAACTAACTACACGATGCGACGGGAATCGTTTCAGAAATCTTTAACTGAACAAAAAACTACAATTACAAAAAGAGGGAAAGTTGCATCTGTTGTTGAAATTGAACCGAGCCTGCCCTCAAGAGTAAAAACGAATATAATCGTAATGGGGGCGAGCGTGGGGGGTCCAAAAACATTAAAAGCTATACTAAAGGATATTCCAGAAAATTTTTCTATTCCAATTTTACTTGTACAACACATGAATACTTTTTTTATGAGTCAATTTGCCCAATCATTAAATAACACCTGCAAAAATAAGGTAAAAATACCTTCCGATGGTGAACGTGTAAAACCAAATACAATTTATCTTGCGCCCGGTGGAAAACACATGGAAATCGTGTTAAAAAGTGGAAACCCTTGTTTTCATACTTTTAAAGGGAATCCAGTAAATTTTTGCATACCTGCTGTTGATGTTCTTTTTGCCTCTGTAGCAAAAATATATAAAAACCGTGTTTTAGGAATTTTACTGACCGGTATGGGTGCTGATGGAGTGAATGGTTTAGAGTTGATTAGAAAGTATGGTGGTAAAACAATCGCTGAATCTAAAGAAACATGTGTCTTATATGGAATGCCCAAAATAGCAGCTGAGCGAGGAGTTGCTGATTTGATCGTACCTAATTATGAGGTCAAGAATCACATGATCAAGCACGCAAATCAATAAAAATTGAATTTGGTTTAATCCTAAAATTTAATAATATTTTTTTGTTAAATTCCATTTTATTACATAATTTACTATTAATTATTATAAAATCGATGAGATATTGACTAAAACATGACAGAAAATGAAGAAAAGGGTAAATACGATTATTCATTCGATTACATTTCAAAGAAACTTGAAGGAAAGAAGGATTCCTACGGAATGCTAATGAAGGAAATCATTCGAACGGGTATTTGTACTGAATGTGGAACTTGTGCCGCTGTATGTCCTGTATTAGAATGGGATCATCTAATGGGTCAGCCAAAATTAACGGGAAAATGCACGGGATGTGGAATCTGCTACAATCAATGTCCTCGTACCATTACAGATCCAATAGAATTAATGGGAGAATTTAAAACGGGATATGTGGCAAATACGAATATTCCTGAAGTTATTGGAGGCCAAGATGGGGGGACCGTTGTTAGTCTTTTATGTTATCTATTTGACGAACACTTGATAGATGCAGCAATAGTCACGATGAAGGATCCAAACAAACCCTGGTATCCTGCTGCTCAAATAATAACTTCCAAGGAAGACGCTATTAAAAGCGCAGGATCTATTTATGCTCACAGTCAAACAGTTGAAAGTTTAATGGATGCAATTCGCGAAGATTATAGATCAATTGCATTTGTAGGAACTCCGTGTAACATTGATGCTGTTGAGAAAATGATGAGTAGTCCTGCGGGAATGTTAAAATATTTCATGCGAGCACATGTATTAAAGATTGGTTTGTTCTGCATGGATAGTTTCTCTCCGGAGACGCTCTATACACGGTTTGAGAGTGATGGGATTGATTTATCGAAGATTGTCAAGATGGATATAAACAAGGGTAAATTCCACTTATATCAAGAATTAAATGGTGAACCAGTAAAATCTTACACAATACGGTCTTTACATAAATACAAATCCTCAAGTTGTAATTTTTGTGTTGATCTTACGGCAGAAAATGCAGATATTTCAGTAGGATCTGTTGGAAGTGGTCCAAACAAAAATACGGTTTTTGCACGATCAGGTATAGGCGCAGAAATCATTGAAGATGCTGCGAAAAAAGGATATCTTACAATTGAACCTTTTGATGCGATAAACTTGAACGCAGTGTTATTTTTAGGTAAACTCAAGAAGGTTTCGCAATACAACATACAGAAAAGGAAAGTATTTATTGTAAAAGATCAACCAAGCGAGGAAAGCGCCAGAATTGAATCAGGACCTGTTTCTGAAAAAGCAAAATCTGCCTTTGGAACGAGAAGGGCATTAAGCGTGGTAAAAGCATTAAACGAGAAAGAAAAAATTCTAAAATTAACAATCACGAATACGGTTGGTTTCACATTAGAAGATTTAAAAGTTCGATTTGCGTTAATTGACGACGTGTTCGAGAAAAATCCATGGATGACTACGATAAAAGAATTATTTCCTTACGAAACGCTTGAAATCGGATACCCTGTAGAAATCTTAGAAGGAGCTGTCTTAATTGAAGCATCAACAGAGGAACATGGTAAAATTTTCTCTAGATCAGTTAAATTCGCTCCAGAAGAAAAAAAATAACACTTTCTTTTTGAAAAAAACAGTTAAATGATATAAATTATTATAAAAATTATTAGAACAAGGTGTAGAAAAAAAAATGAAAATAAGTTTGGTTGGCCTTGGTGGCTGCGGAAAAACGAGTTTATATAGTGTAGCTTTCGCAGAGAAGTCAGCAGAAGATACTAAAAGATTATCGCCAACGATTCTCTATGAAACCAGAAGGCATCCATTTTTAGGTTTACAAGTTGGGATTTTTGATTTCGGTGGTCAAGATCAATACCGTAAAGAATATTTAGAAAAACCAGAAGTGTTTAGAGGTACGGATATTCTTATTCCAATAGTTGACCTCCACGATCCAGATAATTTCGATCAAGCAAAAGAGTATTTTAATGGTTTATTAAATATATATCGCCAAAATAACGAAAAACCAAAAATAACTCTATTCTTGCATAAATATGATACGGAAGATTATCAAAAAGAATTATTAGATACCAATGTTAAGAAAGCAAAAGACATGTTCTTAGACCTATTCAAGGATTACGATTTTGAATACATGTTAACGAGCATTTACGAGCAAGATAAACTGGCGAAAGTATTTAGAGACATTTTAATCTCCTCGTATAGTGAATTAAAAACTCATGTGGAGAAAGCTGAAAAACAACTCGAAGAAATTAAAGCTAAAATAATTATCTCAGATATCTCTGGGAATGTTATTAGCCATAATGTTCAAGGCGTAAGTAGTGGATTAACATTAAGAGGAGATTTACGAGATTACATTAATGCATGTAATACAGTACGTGAAAACATTTTCATGTCAGATTCCGCAAATTTCAAGGGAAGAAACGCTGATGGAAAAGAAATCGAGCTTCACATTTTCAAGTACATCATCTCTGTAATCGTCATGAAATCAGGAGAAATTGACATGGAATCTCAAGATAAGTTAAACATGCTTTTAAACGACATGAAACTTTTTGCTGATCTGATTATCTCAGCACATTCAGAATAGTTTCTTTTTATTTTTTTTATTTTTTAATTTTTATATTAATTCTGAATAAACAATTTTTTAAGTAAACTATTGGTTAATAGATAATAAATAATTATAGAATGCCCTAATTATAATGAATCAAGATGGAAAATAAGAAAAAAGAAATTGGAATAGCGAGCGAAATCTGCATCTGGAAAGATAAATCTGAGTGTGGAGATTGCCAGTTGAGTGAGGACATTTTTTGCCACCCTCAATTAAAATACATGTTGTTTTTTGCTTTACCCCTACTACTAGCTATAATACCTGTCACTTTAGGAATGGCATTTTCAAGTTTTGATCCGCTAATGAAATTCTTTTTCTTCGTTGGTTGGATTGCATATGCCTTTTTCTTTTTTTTTATCTTAGAAAGTTATGTAATTTGTAATCATTGTCCTTATTACGCAAACGAATCACAAAGAGTACTTCATTGCACCATTGACAAGGGTAAATTAAAAACAGGAAAATACAATCCAGGACCTACAACAACAGCAGAAAGGTTTGCATTTGCAATTGGAGCTCTGATACTGATTGGATATCCCGTTCCATTTTTAATCATCGGAGGTTTAATAATCCCATTAATTTTTTTAATAGTAGGGGCGATTGCATGGTTGGT
>Ga0180432_10010279_pt1 | contig 11251 bp, 10 predicted proteins | sample SS_ome_10_FD_132414 | JGI IMG/M metagenome (GOLD analysis project Ga0180432, IMG submission 132414) | Hypersaline lake sediment archaeal communities from the Salton Sea, California, USA - SS_1_MS_2 metaG | ecosystem: Environmental > Aquatic > Non-marine Saline and Alkaline > Hypersaline >... | reverse complement strand
CACCAAGAAAGGGACAGACAGGATTCCTGCGACGATTCGGACGATCATGCGCCTTGGATTACTGCTGCTCATCCTGCCTCGCCATCCTCTCGACATCCACGTGGGCGCCCCAGGGCCGCACGGTGCCGAAGTGGTCCCGGATGAACGTGGTGAAGAAGGTGCCTGGCATAGAACGCCGCTTTGCACTTCATCCGACAAACCTCCCAAGTTCTTCTCGACATGAGGAAATCGACGCCTCTTCCTTCGCCTCTTCCATGGCCTCTCGTTCGGAGTCTTCGGTGACGAAGAGAAACTCGAACCGGAAGTTGTCGTCCTCTACCACCATGACTTCAAGGTCTGTCTCGAACGCCCTCTTCGCTTCGATGTAAAACGGTTTCTCGTTCGGTGCGGCGTAGAATGCGAGTTTCGAATCTTTCAGAATAGCGAGCCATGCGACCGCGCCACTCATGAGTTCTTGAATCAACTCCTCGCCCTTCGAGATGTCGAAGTGACGAACCACCATTCCTTGAGAATTGATTCGTCGTTCGAGTTCGCGAAGCGTCTCTTCTTTGTTCATGCTTTGAAGTCCTTGTCTTCTTGTTCCGACATGACTTGTTTCCAATCCTTGCGATGGGTGACGACGACCCTCTCCTCAACCGGCCTCCCGCCGAGTTCCTTGATTCCGAGCCCTATTAGATCTCTTGACGAACTCATCTCGAACGTCGTCAGGAGGGGCATGCCGCCGCGCACCGGTAGAACTCGTGCTTGAAGGAGAATTTCGCCCCGCATCGCGGGCATTCAACCGGAACCAGATTTCTCGCGTTCGTGTCTATGCCCACCCTCGAACTAATCATCCTCCCCGCGCCTCTCCGTACAGATATCGTCCATCCATCCTTCATCGAGGGACGGGGAGGTGTCGAAGTACTGCACCTTCCTCGGCGGGCCCATCTCGTAGAGGGGACACGATCGAGGGCCGTAGCAGAAGGTTTCCTTGCGGTACCGCTTGACCCTGCCGAACCTGTACTCGATCTCCACCGCCGATTTGTTGGCCCACATGCAGGTGAAGCACTGCTTCCGCCAGAGCTTGGCGTCGAGCATGCGGGCGCCGCGGAACTCGAATACGTCGATGGGCGGGAGCAATCCGGTGAAAGGTGGTCCTTTGGGAGTGGCGTCTTCGTCCGCCCGGGCGAGAGCCTTGAATCCGCCCGCCCGGTAGTAGTCGGCGATGTCATGCTTGGCCTTGATGCAGGGCCAGGCCGTGCCCTTGAATTCGTCCCCGATGCGGAACTGCAGCTTGCCGTGCTGGGTGTCGGAGACGGCCAGGATGAACCGACCTTTGCGGCCGTCTGCCTCGCCTCTCAAGAACAGGTTGAACCCGATGTGGTGGTGAGTGCGGTTGTCCATCTTGTAACGCCACACCCAGGCCCGGCACTGGACCGATTCGATCCGGCCATGCCAGCGGATGCGGGCGGAGGATGGATTGGAAGATGCCGCTCTCATCCCACTTTACCCTTGACATGGACTGGTAGCAAAGGACAATATCTGCCATTGATACGCACCTTTGATAAGTTTGTCAAGCAGGAAAACGCCATGGCCAAGAGGCGCAAACCCGGCGAAGTGCTGTCCATCGAGGAACTCTCGGTGTACCTTAGTATCTCGCAGTCCACGCTCTACAAGCTCGCACAGGAAGGCGGCCTCCCCGGCCAGAAGGTCGGCCGGCGGTGGCGCTTCCTCAAGGGCGCCATCGACGAGTGGCTCAGGCGCAAGCCCGACCACTTGGAGGGGAAGGCAGAGGGCATCGGATGAACCTCGGATCGAAAGATGCGGACGCCGAGCGCGTGAAACTCCTGATCCGCGCCAGCGAGGGGGAGCTCATGACGACCCGCAGAGTATCGGCGAATTGAGAAGAGAAATAGCGAAATGAAGGCGAGGGAAGAAGGCATACACTCAGGACACCGGAAGCGCCTCCGAAGACGTCTTATGAACGAAGGGATTGACGCTTTCGAAGACCACCAGGTGCTCGAGCTGCTCCTTTTTTTCGCTATCCCTCGCCGCGACACGAACGAGCTCGCGCACCTGCTCCTCAAGCGCTACGGCTCGTTTTCAGCCGTGATCGAAGCCGATCCCGTCGATCTTGCCCAGACCGAGGGGGTCGGCGAAGGCGCTGCGACGCTCCTTTCCCTCGTACCCGCGCTCACGCGCCGCTACTTGGTCGATCGAGCCCGCCATGAGCGACATGCTCTGACCACCACCGAGCGCGCTGCTGAGTTCCTCGTACCATTCATGGCTGGCAGGGCCAACGAGATTTTCTACGTCCTATGTCTCGACACCCAGTGCCGCGTCATCGTTCCAGCGCTTGTCGAGGAAGGACTCCCAGATCGCGCTCACGTCGAGCCGCGCAAAGTAGTCGAGGTGGCCTTACGCCATAAGGCACACTCGGTGATCCTGGCGCACAACCACCCCACTGGTCAGGCAAAACCGACCACCGCCGATCATAGAGTTACACAAGCGCTCGTGGCTGCGTTTAACGCGATCGGTATTGCCGTCCGCGACCACCTCGTCATTGCCGGGGAGGAGTGGCACAGCCTCGCTCGCGCAGGCGATCTTCCGACAGATAATTTTTCTTGGGGGCAAGCACAATGAAACTCACCGCCCCCCAGAAGAAGGCTGTCGCCCACAGCAAGGGCAACCTGCAGCTGATAGCATGCGCCGGTTCGGGTAAGACCGAGGTAGTCGCGCGCTTCGTGGCGAACATCCTAAATCCGACCACAACGCCCAAGGTCGTTCCTGCCAACATCATCGCCTTCACTTTCACCGAGAAGGCCGCAGCCGAGCTCAAGGAGCGCATCGCCACCAGGTGCCGCGAGGAGAACGGCGATCTGCCCGGACTCGCCGATCTCTATGTCGGCACCATCCATGCCTTCTGCCTCGACCTGCTCAAGAGCGAGGTGCCTCGCTTCCTCAAGTATGAAGTCCTGAACGAGGTCCAGCAGGCGCTCTTGGTCGACCGCAACAGCAAGAAGAGCGGGCTCACCGCGACCACGGATCTGAAGGGCAGGAAGCTGCAGCGCTACAAGGACACGAACCTCTACGTGTCGGCGGTCTCCATCCTCCGCGAGGCCGAGCTGGACGACGCTGAGCTGCGTGGCAGCTCGGTGGTGGCGGGCCTGCGCACGTACCGCTCCTTGCTTGAAAGCAAGGGCTATCTCGACTACTCGTCAATCCTCGACGAGGCCGTCACTGAGCTGCGAGACAACGCTGGCCTGCGGGAAAGGATGCGGGCGCGTGTGCAGTTCGTGATCGCCGACGAGTACCAGGACGTCAATCCGATCCAGGAGTGCATCGTCAAGCTGCTGCACGACATGGGCGCCCATCTCTGCGTGGTGGGCGACGACGATCAGACGGTCTATCAGTGGCGCGGTAGCGATGTTAGAAACATCCTCACCTTCGCCGAGCGCTACCCGAAGTCGAAGCAGATCCGTCTGGAAGAGAACTTCCGTTCCAGTCAGGGCATTGTGGAGACCGCTCGAGACTTCATCAGTCAGAACACCGAACGGCTGCCCAAAGCCATGCAGCCGACCGACGCGCAGGCCTACGATCCCGGCGACATCGTCGCGCGGGCCTTCGACGATCCGGACGCAGAGGCGCAGCACATCGTCTCCACCATCAAGAATCTGCGTGGCGTCGCCTTCAAGGAAGATGACACAGAGCGCGGTCTGGCTTGGTCGGACATGGCCATCCTGCTGCGCAGTGTTCGAAATAGTGCCGAGCCGATCGCCGACGCCTTGGGGGCTGCGGGCATTCCCTTCGTCATCGGCGGGATGAACAACCTCTTCTCGCGTCCAGAGGCCGAAGCAGCTCGGCAACTCTTCTACTTCATCCGCGATCGGATCGACGAGAAGGCCCTCACAGACGCCTGGAAAGCGGCGGATCTGGGCGTGACCAAGTCCGCCCTCAAGGAGGCCATCGCAGGAGCCAGGGCGACAAGAGAATTGCTCGACGAGCCAGAGAAGAAACGGTGGAGCTTCTACTCCCTACAGCGGCAGTTCCTGACCTTCCTCGAGGATCTGGAGCTGCGAGAGGAGTCTGTGCCCGACGGTCGTGGTGAAGTGGTCTTCTACAACCTGGGCAAGTTCAGCCAGCTCATCTCCGACTTCGAAACGATTCACTACCACTCGAAACCGGACAAGAAGTACGAGGCCTTCTGCGGTTTTCTACAGTATCGCGCCGAGAGCACCTACCCCGAGGGCTGGCAGGACAGCCAATACGCTAATCCGGACGCCATTCGCATCATGACGGTCCATCAGGCCAAGGGTATGCAGTGGCCGACGGTTTTCATCCCGGCCCTCGTGCGCAACCGTTTCCCCTGCCGTAAACCAGGCGGCCGCAACGTTTGGCACCTGCTGCCCAAGGAAGGCATAATCGGGCAGAACCGCTACGAGGGTTCTATCGAAGACGAGCGACGCCTCTTCTACGTAGCCACGACCCGAGCCCAGAAGTTTCTGCACATGACCTGGGCGCCGGTGCCTGGTAACCAGCAAGCCCAGCGTGTCTCGGAGTTCTGGGAGGACGTGCTTGCGTCCAAGTGGGTCAAGCGCCGGCCTCCTGACTACTCGAAGCGCAAGCGACTTAAGCCCACGCCCAAGACTAGCGTCTCGAACGTCACGCTCTCGTTCTCAGACCTCAAATACTTCTTCGAATGCCCGTACCAGTTTAAGCTACGCATCCTTTACGGATTCAACGCGCCGATCCACGAGGCTCTCGGGTACGGCAAGTCGCTCCACAATTGCTTGCATGAGGTCCACTCGCGCGCCATCCTGGGTGATGTGCCCAAGGTTGCGGATGTCCCGCGTCTTGTGGACACGCACCTACACACGCCCTATGCGTATCCGGCGCTACGCGATAAACTCGAGAAGTCGGCGCGGCGGATCGTGAGAGATTACTTGGATGACAATCAAGATTTCTTCGACAAGATCGAGTTCTCCGAGAAGGGAATCGAGATTAACCTGGATGACGGGATTACGGTGAATGGTCGAGTAGACCTTGTGCGGCGCATAGACACTGGGGAGACCACTATCGTTGATCTTAAGTCCAACGACCGGGCCCAGCCAGAAGAAGTCACCGAAACCCAGCTGCACATCTACGCACTCGGCTACAGCGAACTTACTGGAAGAAACGCCGATTACGTCGAGATCTACGACCTCGACGGACGCAGGCGCAAGCCGCGATCGGTGGACAAAGACTTCATCGACGATGTCAAGAAGGACGTGCGGCGGGCTGCGAAGGCCCTGCGCCAGGGCTGTCTAGACAAGAAGCCGGCCAGGAAGAAATGTTCGATCTGCGATTACCGTATGATGTGCAGCGCTGGCGCCGCGGCGACAGGAGGAGCAACGCGATGAAGCTCAAGAGGGCGATCCTTAACGTCATGGGGCGCGACGCACTCAAGGCCGCGGTGGACGAGCTCGAAATCGAGGGCGTGGATCGGCGCAGAGTGGAGGACATGCGCGCCCGGCTCTCGCGCGCCCACCGGGCGACACCGGAGGCGTTATTCGAGCATTTGGGCGAGAACGAGGTCAAGGAGGTCTGCGAGCTGTTGGGCGTGGAGCCCAAGGGCCGACGGCGCGCACTTGTCGCCAGCCTCCTCGGGCCGAAGAAACGCCCGCGCGGTCGGACCGCAGGCGCGAAGAAGCCTAAAACACCCACCCGGACGAAGCGTGCATCTTCCGAGCCCCGTCGCGGCCAAGCCGAGCTAGAAGTCGAGGACGAGCCCACCCAATGGATGCGTCCCGAGGAGAAAAAGATGTCAGACCGACCCAAAGAAGAGCCAACGGTGCACCGCGACCGAGAAGAAGGCAGTCCCTTCGAGATCACCCGTACCGAGCTGGTCTGGCCCGGCAAGTACGACGAACGCGGCAACCTCGTCGAGCCGCCGCGCGTCTCGCTTCCGTTCCAGGTCATCGAGGTGATCGAGGAGGGACGAACCTCGCGAGAGGCGCTCAAACAGGCGACGCTGCCTCTTTTCGGTGAGAGCCCCAAGGGCCCGGCCGAAGACGGTTGGCGCAATAAGCTCATCTGGGGCGACAACCTTCATGTTTTAGGTTCACTTCGAGAATTTACTGCCAAGGTAGACCTAATCTACATCGATCCACCGTTCGATACGGGGTCCGATTTCTCATACAAAGTACTGGTCGGTGATTCGGATGATCCCCTGCCAGGCAAGGATCGCTCCTCTGTTGAGGAAATTGCGTACCGCGATACATGGGGAAGGGGTTCTGACTCCTACCTACATATGATGCGGCAAAGACTTGCGCTTCTCCGCGACCTATTGGCAGAGACGGGGTCCATCTTCGTGCATCTCGACGTCCATACAGGACCGTATGTGAAGATTCTCATGGATGAGGTCTTCGGCCGTGAGAACTTCCAGAATGAGATCGCCTGGTACTACTACAACAAGATGCACGACAGCAGAAAGCGCGCACTGCCGAAAGCGTTCGATCAGATTCTCTATTATGTGAAGTCGAAGCAATCGAGCTACACCTACACGCGACTGGAAGAGCAGCGAGACGAGCCAGTCAAGCAACTCAAGCGGGTCAAAGTAGATGGCAGGATGGTCAACGCACGAGATGAAAACGGGAACGTCATCTATCAAATGCGTGACACCAGGGTTGTTGACAATGTTTGGCGCATTCGCTGTCTCCAGCCCGCGAACAAGGCCGAGTGGGTGCACTTCGAAACACAGAAACCGGTCGATCTCATCGAACGCATCATCTCCATTGCTTCCAAGCCGGGGGATATTGTCCTTGATTGCTTTGTTGGCTCTGGCTCAGCCTTGGTTGCGGCAGAAGGAATGAACCGCCGCTGGATCGGCTGCGACCTCGGGCGTTTCGCCATCCACACCACCCGCAAGCGCTTGCTCGACCTCCGCGTGAAGGACGCGGAGACCGGCGAAGAGCGAGGCTGCCGGCCTTTCGAGGTGCTCAACCTCGGCCGCTACGAGCGCAAATACTGGCAGGGCATAACCTTCGGAAACGAGCCCAAGTCCGACGAGGAGACCGCACTCGCGGCCTACGTGAACTTCATTCTCGATCTCTACAAGGCCCAGCCGATCCAGGGCACCCACATCCACGGTAAAAAGGGAGGCGCTTTCGTCCACGTGGGCGCGGTGGATGCGCCCGTGACCATCTCCCAGATTGAGGAGGCCTCGGCCGAGGCCAAGGCGCGCGGCGGCAAGGAACTGCACATCCTCGGCTGGGAGTTTGAGATGGGTCTGCATGACCCGATCACCCAGTACGTCCGAGCCCAACACGGCGTCATCGTGCGCCTCGTTTCCATTCCGCGCGAGACCATGGAGCAGCGCGCGGTCGAGGCCGGCGACGTGCAGTTCTTCGACCTCGCCTACCTCGAAATCGAAGTGAAGCCTCAGAAAGGCGGCAAGAAGGAGCGCGCGATAAAGGTCAAACTCAAGAACTTCGTCATACCGTCCACGGACCTTATCCCCGAGGAAGTCCGCGCCAAGATCAAGAAGTGGTCCGACTACATCGACTACTGGGCCGTGGACTGGGACTTCCGCGACGACACCTTCGTCAACCAGTGGCAGACATACCGCACCCGTAAGGATCGCTCGCTCGCCCTTGAGACGCCAGTCCACATCTACGATAAGGCCGGCGAGTACCAGATACTAGTCAAGGTCGTGGACATCTTCGGCAACGACACCAGCCACCTGGTCCGCTGGAAGGTCAAGTGAGCCATGAGCAAGAAAGCCCCAAGCAAGAAGACGAGTGTCCTGGCCATCGACCTGCCGGAGGTCGCGGATCGCAGCCCGTACACCGTCCCGCGCAGCCATCTGATCAAGACGGGCGCCGAAACCTGGGCCGAGACCGAAGGCCGTCGTCCCTCGAAGACCCTGATGGTCAACCGCATCCGGAAAGCGGTAGACGCATGGCGTAAGCAGGGCTACCCAGGCGCGTCAGCGACATCCTCCAGACTGCTCCAGTTCTGGTTCGAGGAGATCCACGTCCTGCCGAACCGCACAGCGTTCCGCTACTTCTTCTGTCAGCGCGAGGCCATCGAGACGATCATCTACCTCTACGAGGTCAGGGGCTATCGCGATTGCTTCGAGCTCGTCTCCGCGTACTTCGAAGAGCCCGAGGGGACCCAGCTCGAACTCGGCGTGACCACTAAGGGTCAGCGCAAGATCCGCCGCTACATCCCGGAAATCGCCAAGGAGGCCGAGCAGGACCTGCCGCGAGAAGGGCTGACCCGCATGGCGGTGAAGATGGCCACCGGCTCGGGCAAGACCGTTGTCATGGGGTTAGCCATGGTGTGGTCCTACCTGCACCGCCGCTTCGAGCATGGCTCCGACCTCGCGGACAACTTCCTGGTCATCGCGCCGAACATCATCGTGTTCGAGCGGCTCAAGGTCGACCTCGAGGGCGGTCGCATGTTCCACGAGCTGCCGCTGGTGCCTCCAGAATGGCGGGGCGAGTGGCAGGTGGACGTGATCCTGCGCGGCGAGGGCAAGAAGCCCAAAGCCTCGGGTAACATCTTCGTCACCAACATCCAGCAGATCTACGAGCGAGAGCAGGTGAACGACGCGCCCATCAACCCCATCGCAGCTCTGCTCGGCAACAAACCTCCGGCCAAGATCCACGCTCCTGTTCCCATGCTCGATCGCGTGCGCACGCTCTCGAACGTGATGGTGCTCAACGACGAGGCTCATCATCTTTGGGATGACACCCTGCGTTGGAACGAGACGCTCCTCGATCTGGACAACCACTTCAAGCACAAGGAAGTGGGCGGGCTCGTCGCCTGGCTCGACTTCTCGGCCACGCCCAAGAACCAGAACGGGACCTTTTACCCGTGGATCATCGTCGACTACCCGCTAGCCCAGGCGGTCGAGGACCGCATCGTCAAGACACCGCTCATCATCCACCAGACCGACAAGAAGGATCCGGATAAGTACGCCAAGGAAGAGGCCGGCGACGTCTACAACGAGTGGATCTCCATCGCGGTGGCCCGATGGCGCGCACACGTCAAGGACTATGGGGGAGTCGGAGAGAAGCCGATCATGTTCGTGATGGCCGAGACGACCAAGGACGCGAACAGCATCGCTGAGCGTCTAGAGCGTGAGCCTGACCTCAAGAACCGCGTGCTTATCATTCACACCGACCGCTTCGGCGAAGTCAGCAAGAAGGTGGAGGACAAGGTCCGGCAGGCGGCTCGTGAGATCGACCACGGCAGGAGCAAGTACCGGGCCGTGGTCTCCGTGCTCATGCTGCGCGAAGGCTGGGACGTCCGGAACGTGAGCGTGATCCTCGGCCTGAGGCCGTTTTCGGCCAAGGCGAATATCCTTCCCGAGCAGGCCATCGGCAGGGGCCTGCGGCTCATGCGGAAGATCCCGATGGGCAACACGCAAATCTTGGAGCTCATCGGCACACATGCCTTCGAGGACTTCGTCCGAGAGCTGGAGAAGGAAGGGCTAGGGGTCGGCACAGTGCGCACGCCTCCCAAACCGGGCAAACGCGTCTACCCCCTCGATGAGCGCCGGAAACTCGATATCGTCATTCCCCACACGACGGCCATGCTCGAGCGCGAGTTCAAGAACATGGGGCTGCTCGACCCTGCAGCCTTTGGCCCCATTGGCACCGAGGAGAACCTGACCCAGGAGGTCATACAACGCATTGAGCTCATTCACGGCACCGTAGACGTCACCGTGCACTCGGACGAAGTGGAGTTCAACGAGGAGAACGTGCCTCCGGTCGAGAACTTGCTCTCGTCATTGACCAACCGAGTCATGAAGCGGGCGCGCATCACTGGGTTCTTCCCTCAGCTTTACCCGAAGGTGCGCGCATATGTGCGCGACCGCTGCTTTGGCGGCAAGGTCGAGCTCGACGAGGTGCCTGTCCGTAGGGCACTCAATGACAGCGCGCTCATGGACGGTATCGCTGCCCTGTTCTCCCGTCGCATCGGCGAGCTGACAGCCGAGAAACGTCACGTCAAGGTGCTCGGCGACCCTTGGCGGCTTTCCGAGACGCAGGAGTTCTCCTGGCGCAGGCACTTCACGGTGGCAAACAAGACCATCTTCAACGTGGTGGCGTGCTTCAACGCTTTCGAGGCCGAGTTCGCCCAGTTCGCCGACAAGGCGCCGGATGTGATTCGGTTCGCCAAGCTGTGTGAGCACTTCACCGGCTTCCACGTCCAGTATCTGAAATCGAGCGGAGCGCTCGGCACCTACTACCCCGATTTCGTGCTGGTGCAAAAACAGGGAAAGGAGCTGCGCCACTGGATCATCGAGACCAAGGGCCAGGAAGACGTCGAAGTCGCGGCCAAGGACGGGCAGATGAAGCGGTGGTGCTCCGAGGTCACCGTCGAGACCGGTGAGATCTGGGGATACGCGAAGGTGCCCTATGCACTCTTTCACGGTAAACACTTCGGCAGCTTCGAGAACCTGCGCAAGACTTTGGCCGGGGAGACAGGGCAGCTCGTTCTTCCGACAGAGCCCGAAGATCGAGAAGGTTCCGACCCACCTGCAGGACCGCCGGAGGACGTCGTGGAGCACTTCTGGAAGGTCTACTCGGATAAAGTCCCGCAGGGTGCTATCGTCCTGGCAAGCGATGTCGAGCTGGAAACAAAGGAGATCAGAAACGCGCTCGAGAAGAGGCTGAATCCATCAGAGGCTCCGCCGCGCGCCTACCTCTTCTTCGTTGATCGAGCGCCAGAGGCGAACTGGGCACACCCGTGTGCCTATGCCTTTGTGTCGGCGGCGAAAGAGGTTGCGTGGTGCGATGCCGAGTGGCCGCCGCATGCTTCCATCGCGCTCAAGTTGCAGGCCAAGCCATGACAGAGCGACACGAACGAAGGTGCCTGCTCCTGGCAGGAGGTCTGGATGCGGCCCGCAACCATCCCCGATACGGCCACGAGCTGATCTGGTGGGGCGAGCAGCTTGACGCGGTCGGGTTCGCCTGCTGGGCAGCGCTCGGTGACTGCGCAGTGACGACGACTCCGACGTCCTCAATCAAGTTGACCAGCGCTGCACGAGCAGACGTGTCTGCTGGGCTATCCTGGCTCACGAAACTTGGCAAAGACGACCTCGGCCTGCTCGTGGTGTCCAACCACGGCAACTCTTTGGGGATTTGCTTGTGGGGCCCAGTGTAAGGTTTCGAAATATTTCGGGGGCGTGAGTCGAATAGATCGAAGGTCCGTCGAGGCGAAAAGTGGAGCGGCATTTCGGGCTGTTTGACGGACATTCGTGATGGAGCGAGAGAGTCCGGCT
>Ga0180432_10010278_pt1 | contig 11254 bp, 9 predicted proteins | sample SS_ome_10_FD_132414 | JGI IMG/M metagenome (GOLD analysis project Ga0180432, IMG submission 132414) | Hypersaline lake sediment archaeal communities from the Salton Sea, California, USA - SS_1_MS_2 metaG | ecosystem: Environmental > Aquatic > Non-marine Saline and Alkaline > Hypersaline >... | reverse complement strand
GATGGTGGCGCGGGCGATGATCTTGCCGCCGAGGACGGCCTGGATGGGGACCGTGAAGAGCTGGCGGGGGATGACTTCCTTGAGTTTTTCGGCGAGCCGGCGTCCGTAGAATTCGGCCTTTTCGCGGTGGACGATGGTGGAGAAGGCGTCCACCGGTTCGCCGGCGATGAGGATATCCATCTTGACGAGGCTGGCGGGCTGGTAGCCGGCGTGCTCGTAGTCCATGGAACCGTATCCGCGGGTGAGGGACTTGAGGCGGTCGTTGAAGTCGACGAGGATTTCGGCGAGGGGGAGGACGCAGGTGAGCATGACGCGGGTTTCGTCGATGGTCTCGGTGTGGTCGAGACGGCCGCGTTTCTCCATGACGAGGCCCATGATGTCGCCGATGTATTCGGCGGGGATCATGATGAAGACGGTGACCATGGGTTCGCGGATTTCGCGGATTTCGGGGATGTCGGGCAGGAGGCAGGGGTTGTCGACGAGGACTTCCGTCCCGTCGGTACGGGTGACCTCGTAGATGACGGAGGGGTAGGTCGAGATGACGTCCATGTCGAACTCGCGGCGGAGGCGTTCCTGGACGATTTCCATGTGGAGGAGGCCGAGGAATCCGCAGCGGAACCCGAAGCCGAGGGCGGCGGAGGATTCCTGCTGGTATGTGAAGGCGGCGTCGTTGATCTGGAGCTTGCCCATGGCGCCCTTGAGGTTTTCGTAGTCGGCGGAGTCGACGGGGTAGATGCCGGAGAAGACCATGGGGCGCACCTCCTTGAAGCCGGGGAGGGGTTCGGGGCAGGGATGGGCGCTGTCGGTGATGGTGTCGCCGATCTTGATCTCGGCGGCGGACTTCATGCTGGCGATGACGTATCCGACGTCGCCGGTTCCGAGTTGTTCTTCCCTTGTCATTCTGGGGCGGAAGACGCCGACTTCCTTGACCTCGTAGGTTCTTTCGCTGGCGAAGAGCTTGATGCGGGTTCCGCGCCGGAGGGCGCCCGACATGACGCGGACGTAGGAGACCACGCCGCGGAAGGCGTCGTAGACGGAGTCGAAGACGCAGGCGCGGAGGAGGTTGTCGTCCGTTGCGGGCGGGGGGGGGATGCGTTGGACGATGGCATCGAGGATTTCCTCGATCCCGGTTCCCATCTTGGCGGAGGCGGGGATGGCGTCCTCGGCGGGAATGGCGAGGATGTCTTCGAGCTGCTGCCGGCAGCGGTTCACGTCGGCGGCGGGGAGGTCGATCTTGTTGATGACGGGGATGATGACGAGGTTCTGCGCCATGGCGAGGTGGACGTTGGCGACGGTCTGGGCCTCGACGCCCTGGGCGGCGTCGACGAGGAGGAGGGCGCCCTCGCAGGCGGCGAGACTTCGAGAAACCTCGTAGGAGAAGTCGACATGGCCGGGGGTGTCGAGGAGGTTGAGTTTGAGGCGTTTCCCGTCCGGGGCGTCGTAGTACATGGTGACGGGGTGGGACTTGATGGTGATCCCGCGTTCCCGTTCGAGTTCCATGGAGTCGAGGAACTGGTCCTGCCGTTCGCGTTCCGTGATGGTGGAGGTTCGTTCGAGGAGGCGGTCCGAGAGCGTGGTCTTCCCGTGGTCGATGTGGGCGATGATGGAGAAGTTTCTGGTGAGTTCGGTCGACATGGGAGTTATGCGGCGAGTCTCGCCATGACGGCTTTCTGGGCGTGGAGGCGGTTTTCGGCCTGTTGGAAGATGGTGGCGGCGTGTTTTTCGAGGATCTCCCCGGTGTTTTCCTTGCCGCGGTACGCGGGGAGGCAGTGGAGGACGAGGTGACCGGGGGCGGCGTGTTTCAGGAGGGTGGCGTTGACCTGGTAAGGGCCGAACCGGGCTTCCTTGTCGTGCTGGTCCTCCTGGCCCATGGACAGCCAGACGTCGGTGTTGACGGCGTGGGCGCCGTCGACGGCCTCGACGGGGTCGGAGGTGACGGTGACGTTGGGGGCGTCGAGGGCGTCGAGGTAGCTTGCGGAGGCCTGGTACGGGGCGGGGGATGCGATGGTGAAGGGGAAGCCGAGGTGCTTGGCGGCCCAGAGCCACGAGCGGGCCATGTTGCTGAATCCGTCGCCGACGAAGGCGATTTTGCGGTCCGTCCAGCCGCCGAGTTTTTCGCGGATGGTGAGGAGGTCGGCGAGGATCTGGCAGGGGTGTTCGTCGTCGGTGAGTGCGTTGATGGTGGGCAGGCCGGAGTGTTTTGCGAAGACCTCGAGGTCCCGATGGGCGTAGGTGCGGATGATGGCGCCGTGGACCATGCGGCCGAGGACGCGGGCGGTGTCGATGATCGGTTCGCCGCGGCCGAGCTGCAGGTCGTTCGAGCTGAGGAAGATGGGGGCGCCGCCGAGTTCGCGGATGCCGACTTCGAAGGAGACGCGGGTGCGGGTTGACGATTTCGAGAAGATGAGAGCCCAGACCTGGTTGCGGAGCGGGTGGTGTTCCTCGCGCCCGCGGCGGGCCTTGACCGATTCGGCGCTTGCGATGAGTTCGGCGAGTTGGGACGGGTCGAGGTGTTCGATGGAGAGGAGATTCTTCATGGAAAGGGCGCAGTGTGCCCGGAAGAAGGCCCGGAGGCAAGGGGAGCGTGGTGGCGGGGCGGCCGGTGGCCGGTGGTTGGATCAATCGTTGGTGAGCAGATCGAGGACCTTGCGGAGGATGGCAAGGGCATGGGTGACTTCCTCCGGTTTGACGTTGAGGGGGGGGAGGAGGCGGATGGTATCGGGTCCGGCGGGGGGGACGAGGAGTCCGTGTTCGGCGAGCTGGTTGCAGAGGTGGATGGAAGGGAGGAGGCCGTCGGGGGTGGCGAGGTTGGGGTATTGGAGTCCGAGGCCGAGGAGGAGTCCCCTGCCTCGCAGCTCGCAGATGCCGGGATGTTTCCATGAGGAGATTTCGGCACGGATGACCTGTTCCTGTTCGCGGGCGTTGCGCGGGAGGTCGTCGGATTTGATGGTGCGGAGGACGGTGTGTGCGGCGGCGCAGGCGAGGAAGTTGCCGCCGAAGGTGGAGCCATGGGAGCCGGCATCCATGACGGAGAAGAGCGGGGTGGTGTCATCGACGATGAAGCGGTCCGCGACCCAGAAAGCGCCGACGGGGAATCCGCCCCCCATGCCCTTGGCCCATGAAATGGCGTCGGGCCGGAGGTCGGGGTCGATTGAGCGCCAGCCCATGAGATCGCCGGAGCGGCCGAAGCCGCACTGGACCTCGTCGAAGAGGAGAAGCAAGTCGTGTTCCCTGCAAAGGCGTGCCGCCGCGAGGAGGAAATCGCGTTTCGCGACGTGCACCCCGCCCTCGCCCTGGATGGGTTCGAGGAGGACGGCGGCGGTTTCGGGCCGGATGGCCTCCTGCAGGCAAAGGGCGTCGTTGAAGTCGAGGTATCGGAATCCGGGGAGGAGGGGATCGAATCCCCGGTGGATCTTTTCCTGGGCGGTGGCGGAGAGGGCGCCGAGGGTGCGGCCGTGGAAGGAACGGTTGAAGGTGAGCACCTCGTATCGGGGTTTGCCCCGCTTGTCGGGACGGGCGTGAGCGAACCGGCGGGCGAGTTTGATGAGGCCGTCAATTGCTTCGGCGCCGGAGTTGCAGAGGAAGACTCTGCCGGGGATGCCGACGCATTCTTCGACGATGAACTCGGCCAGATCGGCTTGGGGAGCGATCTGGTAGAGATTCGAGCAATGGGTGAGTTCGAGGGCCTGGCGGTGGAGGGCCTCGGCGAGGGCGCGATGGCCGTGCCCGAGGGAGCAGGTGGCGATGCCCGAGCAGAAATCGAGGTATCGTTTTCCGTTCTCGTCCCAGAGCCATGATCCGTCGCCGCGCTTCGGCGTGATGGGGAAGCGGGCGTAGGTGGGAAGGAGGTAGCGGGCGATTTTGTCGGTGGTGGTCATGAGTGCCTCCGGCGGAGAGCGGTTTCTTGAATCAGGATTCCTTTCGGGCGGGCGAAGGCAAGCTTGGAGATCCTTCTTTCGGGGCGGAGGACGGGGGGATTCGGAGGCGTGTTGCGAGGAGGGCGCCGAGGGCGGCGCCGGCCGTGTTGAGGGCGAGGTCGAGAGGGCTGGAGTGGCGCGAAGGCAGCCATGTCTGGGCGGACTCGATGCCAAGGCTGAGAGCGAAGCCGAGGATGGTGACGGCAAGGGCGGGCAAGAGATGCCGGAAGCCGGTGCGCGGGCGGAGGACCAGCGCGGCGGCGAGTCCGAATGGAAGAAACCCGAAGAGGTTGAGGAGGATGTCGGAGGCAAGGATCCGGTTGACGGTGAAGCGGTAGCGGAAGATCCTCTTCGGCGGAAAGGAGGCGTAGCGCGGAATCACCAGATCGGGCCCGGTTCCGGCATGGTCGGAGGCCCGGGTTCCGGAGGACTCCCGGAGCGGATAGAAGAGGAACGGAGATTCGGGAGGGGGAGGGAGCGACCCGCCCTGAAAAGCGGCGTGCCGGGACGCGATGACCTCGGGTGGAAGGGGGGAGGAGAAGACCGCGAAGTGCCCGATGAGGCCGGCCCAACCCATGGCTCCGTAGGGAGAATTGCCGAGGATGAGGCGCCCCTTGGGTTGGCCGGCGGGAAGGAGGAAAGGGAAGTCGCGCCGGGAATCGACCGGTTGCCCGTCGAGGTAGAGGGAGGTGCGGCCGGGGGTATGGACGATGGTGAGAAGGTGGCGGCCGGAGCCCGGGGCGGGCATGGGGCACGAAAGCCGCGGGGTGCGCCGGCGGTTCCCGTAGTCGTCGCCTTGCATGAAGATGAGCCATTCGTCCCAGCGGGCCAGCACGAGTTGGCGGTGGTCGTGTCCGTCATGGAAGACGAAAAGGAACCGGAAGCGGTCGGGGTCCGGACCGGGGGGCGGGGGCGGCGCGAAGGAGATCTCAATGCTTGCTCCCGAACTTCGGAGCGCGGAGGCCTGAGCGGCGTCGAGGAACGGCGCGGTGGCCGCGATTCCGTATTGGTCGAAACGCAGTCCCGGTTCACGGGTCATCCAGCGGGCCTCGTTTCGGAATCGGAAATCCTTGGGATGGAGACCCGCTGCGAGCGTCAGGGCGATGACCACGAGCAGGAGGGCGGCGGCGGCCCGCCGGTTATGAGCCGCTTGGAACGCGGCCCACAGCGCCTCGCGAGCCCTTGGCAGCCGGGGGCCATGGAATCCGGGATTCGTCACGGATCAGTCGAGCTGTGCGGCAGGGGGGGTCGGTTTTCGGTTGGCGGTTGTCGGGCGCTAGAGGAGGCCCATCATGGCGAGGACTCCGGCCACGGCGAAGAGGAAGAGAGCGAAGAGGGCCCAGATGAAGGCTTTGGCGGCGAACTCGATTGATCGGCGGGTCATGGCGGACGGTGGCGAGGATTGGTAGCGGGGGGGAGGGGCGGTGGCAAATTGAATCGGAGGGGCGGCTGATGTGTGATGGCCGAGAAATGGCGTTGAGCCGGGAACGAGAATAGGTTTGATTTGCGCGAGGATGTCGTATCGGCAAGAAGACCGGCTGGAACTGGCGCTGCGGGCGTCGAACGAGGGGATCTGGGATTGGGATCTTGAGACGGGAGAGATTCACTATTCGGGGAGGATTCTGAGGTTTTTGGGGTGGAGGAGGGAGGAGATGCCGCATTTGTTCGAGGATCCGGAGGTGGTTCACGAGGAAGACCGGGAGGAATTCCGGCGGAGCATGGACCGTGTGCTGGCGCCCGGGGGACCGGAATTGCTGGCGCTGGAGCCGCGGTTTCGCAACGCGCGGGGTGAATGGAGCTGGTATCGGCTCCGCGGGGTGGCGGTGCGCGACGACGAGGGGAGGGTTCTGCGGATGGCGGGATCGATGATCGACATCACGCGCCGGAAGGAAGCGGAGGGCCAGTTGATGGAAGAGCGTCATTTGATGAGGCTCCTGATCGACAGTGTTCCGCTCAACATCTATTTCAAGGATCGGGAGTCGCGTTTCACGCTGGTGAACCAGTCCATGGCGTCGTGGTTCGGGGAGGAGGATCCGTCCGAGGTGATCGGGAAGAACGACCACGACTACTTTGGCGCCGAGCATGCGGATCAGGCGTTGCGGGACGAGCAGCAGATTCTGGAGACGGGGGAGCCGATCGTGGGCTATGTCGAGAAGGAGACGGGTCCCGGGGGGGACGGGGAGGCGTGGGTCCTGACGACCAAGATGCCATTGTTGGACCGGAAGGGGAAGATCATCGGGACCTTCGGGGTGTCCAGCGATGTTTCGGAGCTGGTTCGCACGCAGCAGTCGCTGGCGGAGACGGCGGCGGCGCTCCAGCATCGCAACAACGAGATCGAGGAGGAGCTGGCGCTGGCGCGGGAGGTGCAGCAGGCGCTGCTGCCGCACGAGTATCCGGCGGTCCCGGAGGGGGTTCCGTTTTGGGAGCGCCGTTTGGTTTTCGGGCACCGGTATATTCCGATTTCGGGGTTGGCGGGGGATTTTTTCGAGGTGTTTCCGGTGGGGCCGGACGCGGTGGGGTTGTTCATATGTGACGTGATGGGTCACGGGGTTCGGTCGGCGATCATTGTGTCGATGTTGCGGGGTCTGGCGGAGCGGGCGCAGGAAACGGGGGAGGATCCGGCGGAATTTCTCAGGCAGATGAACCGGGGTCTGGCGGGGATTCTGAAGAAGGCGGAGGTGACGATGTTTGCGACGGCCTTTTTCGCGGTGGCGGACGTGAAGCGGGGCGAGATTCGCTATGCCAGCGCGGGTCATCCGGCGGCGATTGTCCGGACGGCCGGGGGTCCGGAGATTTTGTCGTTTCGGGAGGGCAAGCCGGGTCCGGCCCTCGGGCTGTTTCAGGACACGAGGTATCGGACGAACCGGGCGGATCTGGAGGGGATCGAGCAACTGCTTCTGTTCACGGACGGGATCACGGAGGTGGAGAATCCGGAAGGGGAGGCGTTTTTGCAGAACCGGCTGATGGAGGTGGTGGGCGAGGTCGACGGCGGGGTGGAAGAGGTATTGGACGGGGTTTTGGAGCGGGTTTTGTCGTTTGCGAGCAGTGAACGATTTGACGACGACGTGTGTCTTCTGGGGATGGAAGTGCGGAGCGCATCGGAGGGGGCCTGAGGGGCGCGCGGTGGGGGAGCGCGGGGGTGTTTTTCCCCGCTTGACGCGGGGTGGCGGGTCCTGTTTCCTTGTGTCGTGCTGCGGGAAGTTCTGAAGTCGAAGCTTCACCGGGCCGTGATTTCGGAGGCTTCGGTGGACTATGAGGGGAGCATCGAAATCCCGGCGGACCTTGCGGAGGCGGCGGGTCTTTGGGAAGGGGAGAAAGTGCTGGTGGCCTCGATAACGACGGGCAACCGGCTGGAGACCTACGTGCAGGCCGGGGAGGCCGGAACGGGGCGCATCATCATGAACGGGGGCGCCGCGCACCGGATTGGGAAGGGCGAGCGGGTCACCATCATGTCGTTCTGTCTGTCGCGGGATCCGGTCCTTGCGCAGAAGGTGGTTTTGAACGAGGAGAACGAGGTGGTGAGGAGCTGGCAGTAGGGGTTTCGGGGAGGATCCAGTCGGTGAGGATGGCGCGCTCGCGGATACGGACTTGGCTGGCGTCGTAGTAGACGCTTTCCTCTTTTACGATTCCGACGTTTTCGGCGAACCAGATGGTGCGCTTGAGGCCTTTGCCATGCTGGTGGTTGGTAATCTGAATGCGGGCGGTCTCGAAGGTTCCGGCGGGGACGGTGACGGAGGTTCGTTCGACGATCCGGAAATGGAAGAGGCGGCCGGCGTCGCGGCCGGAGTTGAGCCAGGAAGTTCCGGGGACGAGGGCGCGAGGGGCGACGGCGACGCCTTGTTCGAGGACGTGGCTCCGGTTGTTGTCCTTGGCATCGAGCCAGCCGCGGCTGAAGACGCCGCGGGGGTTGATGTCATAGAGTTCGCGGCCGCGGAACTGCTCGTCCTCGTAGAGGTCGATGACGGTGAGGGGGTGTTTTGCGCCGGGGACCTGTTCGGCGCCGGTGCAGGTGCGCCGGCGTTCGGTGGTGGTGAGGTGGGAGGTGTCGGTGCGGTCGGGAAAGGCGGCCTTGTCGGCGGCGGGCAGACCGGCTTCGAAGGGGACTTCGCGCCGGACCTCATAGATCCACGTTTCGCCGGGTTCCGGGGCGAAGAATCCGTCCACTCCCCGGGAGGGGGGCCGGGAGGACGCCTCGGATTGTCCGGACCGGGAGGAGTTGCGGCAGGCCGACGGGTGGAGGGCGGCCAGCCCGACGGCGAGCGGGATGGAATAGCGGAGGAAGCCGGGCATCATCCTTTGGCCGGAATGGTTACGAGGAGGCTGCGGCCGCCGCTCCAGCCGGCGCCGAGCCGGCGTCGCCAGCGGGTATCCGGGAATTCGAGGGTGGGAGGAAGCCGGCGGCGGTGGAGGAGGTACCACCCGAGGGCGCCGGCGAGCACGAGGCCGAGTGCGAAGGCAGTGATGGCGAGGGTCAGGATTCGTGACATGCGGGCGTGGTGTTTTTCCTTGCGGGCGGCGAGTTCCGCACGGAAGGACGACTGGACCATGTCCCGCCGGTTGAGGAGGAAGATGAATTCCTCGGAGACTTCGAGGGCGGTGGAGACGACGCGCCCTTGGGGGGTGGATTCCTTTGCTCCCCGGGAAGCGCCCCGGAGCAGGGCCTCGGCAAGGGCGTCTTCCGGGATGCGGCTTGCGATCGGGCCGCCATGGCGGATCACGGGGTGGCGGGCGGAGTAGGGGACGTGGAGGACGACGGCCCAGAATGGCTCCCGCGCCCATGCTTCACCGAGGCGCCGGGCGAGTTCATCGAGGGGGACGCCGACGGGCAGGCTGTGGTCCCAGAGGATCACGAGGACGTCGATGTCGTGTTCGCGCCGGATGCGAAGGAGTTCGTCTTCGAGCGTCCGGCGTGGTTCGTCGGGAAGCCAGCGGCCCGGATCGAGGACATGGCCGACGGGGGGGGTGGGAAAGTCGGCGGTTTGGGCGACGCCGGCGGGGGCCGCGGCGAGGGCGAGGAGGATGACGAGGCGCGGGAGATTCATGAGGCGGCCTTCTTGCGGCGCCTGGACCGGGCATCGATGCGGCGGCGGCGTTCGTTGGCGGTGGTCCATGTCTGTTCGAGGTATTTCGAGCACTCCTTGATGAATCCGGACAGGCCTTCGAGCCATGCGTTCTCGGCGATGCAGGCGGCGAGTTCATTGAGGGCGGCTTCGAGGAAGGAGTTGCGGAGGAAGGGTTCGACGGCGAACCCCGGCGAAGCCGTCAGGCGTCCCGTGGAGAGGTCGCAGACCACAAGGATCGTCCATGCCCGTTGGTCATCGGCGTGGGGCGCGGAATTGTGCAGCCAGAACGTGAAATCGGGGAGGCTCAGGTCCGGATGGAGCTGGAGGACGCAGAAGGACAACCCGACCTGCGGGAAGCGCTTGCGAAACCTGCGGTAGGGCCGATCCAGTTGCCCGGCCACCTCCCCGGGGAGCAGGCCCGAGGGATCGATGAGAAGGCTCAGGGGAGGCGGTCGGAAGGGAAATGCCTTCTCGCACAGGGCGAGGTGAAAGCCGCAGGCCGGACACGCTTCAACCGGCTGCCGCAGCTCGCGCCTGCAGTGCGGGCAGCGCATCTCCTCGCGGACAAAGGCTCGCGCCGAATACTTGCGCTGGCTGATGCCGGGGGCGGAAGACATGGCTCGTTCGGTTTGAGAACTCGGGAAGACACCGCTAATGAAACCTAATAATCTGCAAAGGTAAAGGAACTAGTGCGGGCAGTTTTCGGGGAGCGGAAGGCTGCGCTTTACATGGGGCGGGAGGGTGGCATAGTGCCGCGCCCATGGTTCTGGCGAACATTCTGGATATTTCGATCAGCCTTCTTCTGGTGGCGCATGTGGTGGTGAGTCTGCTGCTGATTCTGGTGGTTCTGATGCAGCGCCCGAAGCAGGAAGGATTGGGAGCGGCCTTTGGCGGGGGGATGACGGACCAGATGTTCGGGGCGCAGACGACGAACGTCTTGCAGAAGGGCACGGCGTATTTCGGGACGGCGTTCCTGTTGCTTTCGCTGGTGCTGGCGATTCTGATCGGGAGGCGCAACTACATCCGCGCCATGGAGGCGCCGCCGGTGTCGGAACCGGTGGTGGCTGCTCCCGCGGTTCCGGCCGGGGAGGAAGCGACCCCGGTTCGCGAGATCAGAGACATCGCTCCGGAGGGCGAGGCGGAAACGCCCCGGGAGGCGCCCACCGCCACGGTGCCGGCGGCCGGCGCAAACCAGCCAGCAGAGCCCGAGGACGCCGGAGCCGGGGACGCCGGCGAAGACCGGCGTGCCGCCCCGGAAAATGAGGAGGCCCCGGAATCAGAAGCCGTTGAAGAGGCGGAATCCGGTGGACCGGCGACCGAGGAGCCGGCTGAAGACGGTGCGGAGGACAATGACGCGGCGGCAGAGACCCCGGAGACCGTCCCCGGAGAATCCGTCCCCGGAAGCGCGGAGGACGGAGACAACCCTCCGAATTGAGAGGCGGCAGCTGACCGGTGGACGCGTCGGAAACGCACGAGGCGCCCATATGGGCCGCTCCGGAGGTGTATCCCGCGAAATCTTCCGTCGCGCCGTTCGGGGCGCTGTCCCGGAAACAAAGGCGGCGCGAATTCCAGTCGTTCGAGGCGCTGGCGGCCCACGTCAGCGGCAGCCGCGAAAGCGTCGCAGCGGTCTGGACGCCGGAGACCGGCCGCATGGCGCCCCCCGAGGCGGTCCCGGAATTGCTGGAGCCGTTGCGGCAAAGGTTTCTCGACCTCGCCGACCGGGATGCGGCCGACGCCCGTCGCAACTCGATCATCTTCCTGTTCCTCCTCGGCTGGACCGTGATGGCAGCCGTCTCGAAGGGGATTGCTCCCCATGATTCGCCCACCGTCGGCCTTGCGGCCCTCCTGTTGCTCGTTCTCGGACTCGTCCCTTGGTACGACGCCTTGAAGGGACGGCGCGAGGCATGGAAGCTCGACGAGACCATGCTCCCCCGCGAAGAGGCCGACGCCCGCTTCGATTACTGGCTCGGAAAACAACGCGGCTGGCTAACAATCATTTTGTTAGCTTGTCTGGGGTTGGCTGGGGGGTGTCAGGTTTGGGTGGGCTTGGAGGAGTCGGCGGGGTCGGCGGGTTTGGTGAAGGGGCGGTATTTTGCGGGGGAGTCATGGCGGTTGTTGACGGCGCCATTTCTGCACGGGCATCCGTTGCACTGGGTTCTGAATGCGGGCGGGTTGTGGTATCTGGGTCGCCGGGTGGAGGCGCTGGCGGGCTGGCCGCACCTTGCGATGGTGTTTTTGGGGGCGATGCTGTGCGGGGGGGTGGCGACGGCGCAT
>Ga0180432_10010277_pt1 | contig 11254 bp, 8 predicted proteins | sample SS_ome_10_FD_132414 | JGI IMG/M metagenome (GOLD analysis project Ga0180432, IMG submission 132414) | Hypersaline lake sediment archaeal communities from the Salton Sea, California, USA - SS_1_MS_2 metaG | ecosystem: Environmental > Aquatic > Non-marine Saline and Alkaline > Hypersaline >... | reverse complement strand
TCGCCGAGAATCCAGCCGGCTTGCCTCGGCGAGTCAAGCTCTCCACTCTACTACAAGATGGCCATGTTATCCTGGAGGTATCGGATACCGGATCCGGGATCGATGAGAAGCTGCTGCCGCAGGTCTTCCTACCGTTCGTCACGACAAAACCGGCCGGCGAAGGGACAGGCCTGGGACTTTCAATTGCGTTCCGGATAGTCCAGTCGCACAACGGAAAAATCGAAGCCAAACCTCGACCCGGCGGTGGCACTACCATGGTCGTCACACTTCCGGCAGAAGCACGGCCGGAACCGGGAGCCGCAGGGCCGTATCATGATCCGGTCATCCATGCCACGCCGGCACTGACAGGCCCAGGCAGGAAGCTGTCAATCTTGGTTCTCGATGAGGATCCCGCTGTGCAGCGATCGCTCAGGTTGTCATTTTCCGAAGAAGGGCATTCGGTTGACGCAACGAGAGATGCCTCGCAGGCGTTTTCACTGCTCCAAAGCAACGCCTACGATCTCATAGTTGCGGATGCCCGCGCCTTGAACGCGGATGGCGTACCGTTTGGAGATGGATTGAGAGCCTTCCGGCCCGATATGTGCTGCCGCGCTATACTGATGACAGCGGATGTTCGCGCCGAAACTGACGAATGGCTGAAGTCACTCGGATGCAGATACCTGAGAAAGCCGTTCGACCCTGCTGAACTGAAGGCCACGGCGGTCGAACTGCTGGCAAATCTGGGATCCGGACTCCAGTAGGTAGTTAGACCTGCCGGCTCTTTCTACCCAACACAGCACGCAGCCGCACTGAAAGCGCACGGGCTCTGAACGGCTTCGAAAGAAAATCATCAGCGCCCATTTCGAACACACGCACCTCGTTGTCCTCATCCCCCTGTGCAGTCAGCACCACCACCGGAATTCCCGCAGTCGCCGGACGTGAGCGGAGGTGGGATAGCACGCCATAGCCGTCCAAGCCGGGCAGGTTGAGGTCTAGCACGATGATGTCGGGTGCGTGCCTGTCGATCTGGTCCAAAGCCTCGACGCCATCTCGAGCTTCAGTGACTTGATATCCGTCTCTCTCCAACAAATCGCGCACAACCCGGCGGAGCTGATCCTCATCATCGACGAGGAGTACCTTCGCGTCTATCGGAACGGCTACATCATCTTCTGCTTCCAGCAGCTCGAACGATCCGTCAAGCACCGATGTACTCGTGGGCGGGGGTGCGGGAGGCTGACTCGATACGGTGACGTCGACCGTTGTAGCACTGGTACGGGATTGTGAGGGTGCAGTTGTCCCACCAGACGGGCGTTTGACTTTGCCGGATTCGCGGGCTGGCTTCGCAGAATCCGAACCGTCTTCGTCTTCGGACGGCACATCCACCACACGTAGCAGTTCGTCTACAGTGGAATCGCCCTTCAACACATGAGCCAATCCGCTTTCCCAAAGAGACGTCATGCCACCTTTGATGGCCGCCTCTGCGATTCGATCGGCGGTTTCACCTGCGGCGATGCGCCGCTCCACCTCCGGCGTCATCTTCAGGATCTCGACGATCGAGAACCGCCCCCGATAGCCCGTCATTGCGCACTCCGGGCACCCCACGGCTCTGAACAGAGGTGACCCCTCAGGAATCCACTTCTCGAGCTTTCTGGGAATCGTGTCGACCCACATCTCTTTGCAGGTGTCGCACAAAGTGCGCATGAGCCTTTGAGCAACCACGCCTCTGAGCGCAGAACCGATCTTGAACGCCTCCAACCCGATATCCACCAGCCGGGTTACCGCGTTCGGTGCATCGTTCGTATGTAGGGTAGACAGTACCAAGTGACCGGTGAGTGACGCCTGTACCGCGATCTGGGCGGTTTCGCGGTCACGAATCTCACCGATGAGTACAACGTCCGGGTCCTGCCGGAGGATGGATCTGAGTGCAGATGCGAAGTTCAGGCCGGCTTTTTCGTTGACCTGAACCTGCACAATTCCCGGCAGCCGGTATTCGACCGGATCCTCGACGGTCACGATGTTGACACCTTCGCTTTGAACGTGTCTGATAGCCGAGTAAAGCGTAGTGGTCTTACCAGAACCGGTCGGGCCCGTGACGAGGATTATTCCGTCCCGGTTATCCAGCAGTGCCTGAATCTCTCCGGTTTCGTTGTCACTCAAGCCTAAGGAACTGAGGGACAGGACGGTGCGCGATGTGTCCAGTACGCGGACGACCACCTTCTCGCCGAGTGAAGCCGGCAAAGTGGAAACTCGCAGATCGACGGGAACGCCGTTTACCGCTACACGCGCCCGTCCGTCCTGCGGGCGCAACCGGTCGGCAATATCCAGACCGGAGATGATCTTGATCCTGGAAATGAGCGGCAATCCCGCGGCTCGCGGAATCTTCATGTGTTCGCGCAACACGCCGTCGATCCGGAAGCGGACCGCGATTCCTCCCTCTTCGGGCTCGATATGAATGTCGCTCGCCCTTGCGAGAATACCTTCAGAGAAGATCAGGTCGACGAGGCGGACTACCGGGCGTTGCGATGCTTCTTCCGCAGAAATGGAGAGTTCGTCTGTGATCTCCGTCGCTTCATCTAGTTGGGTGATTTCTGCACCAACCCCACCCATACCCTCGATGAGCTGCTCGAGAACATTCTCGGGTTGATACCGCTCTTCGATCGTCTTTTCAATCGACGAGGGGCTTGCCAGAACAACCCGCACCTCACGACCGGTTGCGAACGCCAGTGTTTTCTCGCAATCGAGATCGAATGGATTCGATGACGCAATTTCCAGGAAAGAATCCGTGATACGGAGAGGGACGATATGATACTGTCGAGCAGCTTCCTGCGGCACGGCATCGAGCGCAGCACGCTCGAACTGCGTCATGTCCGCCAGTTTGAGCCTGAAACGTCTCGACAGAGCACTGAGAACCTCTTCGTCGACCGTTATGCCTGCTGAGACCGCCGTTTCCCAGAGCGACTCCCGTGCGTCTTCCAACGCACGGATCTCATCCAGTTTCTCTTTCCCGACCAACTCCTCCAGAGTCGCCGATAGCCACTCGTCCCTGAACTCCGTCGTCACTACACCTCCGAATCAAGAATGCCGCGAACACGCCGAACTTTTTAAGCTATGCCTCATGGGCGTGCCGCGCTACCATGACTGCCGTACGCCGCTATCCTCTAGAACACAATATCACAGAATAGGCCATAAATCCCGACTCACATCCATAATTGCCCCAAACCGCTTGTCCCTGAGACTGAACCCAAACTCGGCCTTGAGGAGCGAATGGAACCACTCGACGGCCACGCCCACCACCGGTCGAACGCCGTCCGAGGGACTTCCCACCCCGTCTGCAATCGTGCCGCCGGACCACCCCGCCACCACAAATGGCACCAAGAACACCCTGTTGCCTGTCGACACGCGCGAGCCTAGCGGGAGTGCCGGAAACGGAGCCGCAAAACGCCATTCGATTGCACCGAATGCGGCCCGCCGTCCGCCCCAGGCTCGAAACGGTTCGCTAACGAGGGTACCTCTTCCCCCAAAGACAAACCCCCGGTGGGCCGGCAGATCGCTTGATCCCCAACCAACCCACACTCGAGATGTTACGTCGGTCTGTCCAACTGGCACTGTTGCCCTGGCTCCCGCGAGAGCCCGCACATACTCGGCATCCTCCATTGCTCCGCCCTCGAGCCTCAACCTCACGCTGGTACCGCTCCCAGCAGTGAATCCCGCACTACGCCTTTCGAGATCCAAACTGGCGAAAAACGTTTTGCCAGCACCAAGTGCCGGATTGTAGCGAAAAGTTCCGGTTGCGGGATTGGCAACCACGGCCATGCTCTCAGTATCGTTCACGCCCAGGCTTCCCTTGAGATACGAACGCGGCCCAAATTCAGCTTGCACGCTCGCCACCGCTTCAGTCGTGAGGTAGTAATCCCCAAAATCGTCGGCAAGTTCCTGAGCCAGAATAGAATTCAGAACAGGCGAGATCACCAAGTCTTCGCTCATGTCGCGGACAGTCCTTGCCCCCTGCAGCTGAAGAGTGACAGAACCGACCGTCTTTGCCAGCGACACACGCCCTTTGGCGCGGCGATCGTCGATGCCGTAAGATCCCCAGGCCCGAAATTCGAGCCCCTCGGTCCCCGGCCGTAGAACCCATCCGAAACCCGGCGCCAGCCCTTCGACGCGATTGAAATGGAGCAAGTCGGAGACGGATCGCGCACCGGGTTGTGCCCGCACAAAACCGCTCAACACCTGATTTTGGGCCAACTCCATCACTTCGGCCCTGACCTCCTCGAGGTCGAACGTCATTCCGGGCTCGGAAATCTCCCTCACGGCGGCATTCAATGGTTCGCGCCACTGGAATGTATCCCTTACCGTTCTGGGTGCGGCCACTATCTCGGGTCCGCGGAACATCCTATCGGGAATCCCAGTGTTGAATCGATAACCATCGATCTCCCACCAACCGCGTATGATCCCGCGCGCCGGAAGATCGAGCCAGGAGGAATGGCGCCGGATTTCGAGTTCCTGCCTACTTGGCAGCCAATAGCGCCCATCCCAAAGCGCATTTTCCAGAACGACCGTGATATCGTCTAGAGTCTCATCTATGTAGGCATTGCGAGTGAAATTGAAACGGAACCGCACCAGCTCCGCAGCGTCCACATCGATGTAGAGCGTGCCAACCACGCGCGCAGCCTCGAAGTCCTTAGGTCGAACATTCACTTCGTAGACCCGCACTGATTGGGACGGCAACCGAACCGTCTGAGAATCAGAGAGAGCAAAGTCGTAATATGTGGGGCCATCAGGGGCCAGAGGATGCGGCACGTTGGAGATCTCGTCGCCCTCTCCAATGCCGATTCGGTCGCCAAAATTGTTCGTCACGATCCCAAGATGATCACGGTGATAGCGAATATCTGTTGGCAAATCCGCTCTGTCTCGCCATCCTATGATGACCTGCTTGGTGCGATCCGGGGCTTTCCAATAGACTTCGAGTTCGAGCTGGTCGGACTTCACGAGCCGCGGTTGATCTGTGAGATCACCAAGCTGCGCTAAGAAGAAGACGAAACCGTGGGCTCGGGTGTAGTAATCTTGCAGCCCACTATCGGCACGTGCTTCAACACGACGCTGGATGGCGCGATCGATGAGGTCCGTCGTTCGCCCGTCATTCCAATTCTGTGCGCGTGCGGCGGTTGGATTGGAAGCGAGTATGAAGGTACCAAGGAGCAAAAAGTGTCTCATCGTTGCCCAATATCACTGAGTCGTAAAGCTGCAGCAACCGCAATAGCCCTTACGCTGCTCACATCGTGTTCCGACCTGGCTCCGCCACCGGCCGAGTCTTTCGGAATCGCAGACCTCTTAGTACTCTCTCAGCAACCAAATGCTCCTTCACCTACCCCGGAAACCGTCTGGGTTTCCAACTCGCACCAGACGATCGTGCGACTCATTCACCCCGACAACTTCAATACTCTCTATCTCGAGTTGAACTTCCCGGCCCAAGCCCTGGAGTCGCTCAACGGGGCCTCGTTGTCGGCGACGGATTCGATCCAGATCATTGTCGATCCTCGCCCAGGTGAATATGGGTTTGTACTGTCACCGGCCGGGATTCTCTTCGAATCAGGATCAGCCCCAACCGCAACCTTCTCGTTCTCTGTCTACGGAGACGCTAGCGCGGGTAACAATTCTGCAACATACGGAAGCAGTGCGGATTACGTTGACGCATTGGATATCTGGCGTGAAGCAACGGTCGACGAGTGGCAAATTGCGGTGGATTCGAGAGCGGCCGGCGTCGATGCAGTAAGCGCAACCGTGGACATGTCCGGGAGGTTCGTGCTCGCTGCGCCGCGGTGACACACTCGTTAGCGCCTTCATGCGGCTGTTGATATATTCCTGACCCAGCGAGGAATGCCGATTTGCGCACATACAAGCTTTTGAGCACGACCGGTGATCAGACTATCGAACTTACCTCGGGTGGTTCGATAATTGTTGGCCGCGCGGTGACGAGTGATCTTCCGGTTTACGATCCTACCGTATCGCGACAACACGCGGAGTTGTCGCTGGACGACACTGGCGTGCACGTTGCAGACCGAGGATCCGCCAACGGGACTTTTCTCAATGGTGCGCAGATCAGCGAAGCGTCGGCAGTGGACGGTGACATTGTCACCTTTGGCAGGGTGGCGTTCAAGGTCGTCGAGGTGACGCCTGTGGAAGCCACGCCGGCAGTGCCGGAATCGATGGACTTTGCACCGCCCCCTCCAGACGCCACGATCGTGAAGCAGGTTGTGGTCCCCGATTCCGGTGGTTTCGAAGCACAACCGGAGGATGGACCCAGTGCGGTGCAAGTTCAGTACGAGGGCGAAACTGCGGAGGAGTTCCAAGCTCGGAAACTCCGCATGCTGCTAGACATATCTCAAGCTTTGTCTCGCCAGAAGGACGTAGACAAGCTCCTCGAAAAGGTCGTGGACATCACCTTCCAAGTGATGAGTGTCGATCGGGTTAGCGTGCTCATGGTAGAAGGCCAGGAGCTAGTGCCGCGGATCTCACGCAACCGGCTCGGCGATAGTGGCAGCGGCCGACACGTACCGCAATCGATCGCACGGCAGGTGGTCGAGCAGCGGCTCGCGATTCTCACCGACAACGCTGCGGCTGACGAAAGGTTTGCAGGCAAGTCGATCGTCGTTCAGAGCGTCCGGAGCGCAATGTGCGCACCGCTGCTGGGAGGTGGGCAGGGTGCTGTCGACCAAGGCAAGGTTATTGGCCTAATCTACGTTGACAGTCAAACGTCGCTGGATGCGTTTGGAGACGAGGACCTGGAATTCCTAATCGCATTCTCAGGCATAGCGGCCGTGGCGATCGAGAACAGCCAGCTCATCGACCAGATCCAGCGCGAGGCAGTCGTGTTGTCCAATTTCCAGCGTTACTTCGCGCCTAACCTCGCCGAGCAGATCGCGACCCAGGAAGAAGAAGTACGACTCGGCGGCACCAAGAGACCGGTCGTAGTCTTCTTCAGCGACATTCGCGGATTCACGTCGATGTCGGAAAAGATGGGGCCAGACGATATTGCGTCGTTGCTCAACGAGTACTTCACCGAGATGGTCGAGATCGTATTCGATAACGGTGGCACGCTGGACAAGTTCATGGGTGACGCGATAATGGCGTTGTGGGGTGCACCGATAGCATCTGAGGACGATGCCGACCGCGCGATGAAGGCTGCGATTGAGATGCAGAGCATATTAGCGCAGCTCAACGTCAAGTGGGCCGCCCAAGGCCGGCAGCGCGTTGAAATCGGCATTGGCATCGACTACTACGAGGTGTTTGCCGGCAACATCGGCAGCGACAGACGTCTCGAATACACAGTCATCGGTGATGCGGTCAATACCGCATCCCGCCTCTGCTCGAAGGCGGGGCCTGGGGAAATCATCATCTCCCAGCGGTTCTACGATGAACTCAAGAATCAGCCGGCGGTCGACCCGGAGGAAGCGCTGGAGTTGAAAGGCAAAGAGCAGAAGGTTCCGGTTTACCGGGTGAAGCGATAGGGCTGACCCACTTCCTCCAGAATTTCTGCGACGAGTCTTAGAGGCAGGCCCATGACTCCGAAGTAGTCTCCTTCGATTCTTTCCACCAGGACTGAGCCGTAGCCTTGCACACCGTAGCCCCCAGCCTTGTCCATCGGCTCTCCGGTGGCCACGTATGCCGAGATCATCTCTTCGCTCAACGGACGAAACCACACGCGTGTATCATCGCACCGGTCCAACAGCACTCCATCTCGCGCCACTGCGACCGCTGTGACGACGCGGTGCTCGCGACCGGCGAGCTTCGCGATCATGTTCTCTGCTTCATTCACAGAGGATGGCTTGCCCAGAATCTCAGATCCGAGCACGACGAGCGTATCGGCACTCAAGACGATCTGACCGGGATGTCTCGCCGCCACCGCAGCTGCTTTCTCACGGGCGAGGCGAACCGCTAGATCTCGAGCCGTCTCATGAGACTCGAAGTCTTCGTCGATATCGGCTGGGTCTACGATATGCTCGATTCCCAACATCTCGAGCAGCAAGTGCCGTCGCGGCGAACTCGAGGCTAGAACGATCATCGTTCCAAGATCAGCGTGACCGGTCCGTCGTTCACCAGCTGCACGTCCATCAACGCCCCGAACGAGCCTGTTTCCACCGGCACTCCAAGAGCCTCGAATTCTTTCACAAACCGCTCATACAGCACCGTGGCCTCGTCAGGAGGAGCGGCATCCACAAAGGAAGGTCGCCGCCCTTTTCGAGCGTCCGCGTACAGAGTGAACTGCGACACGACCAGTAACGCCCCTCCGACCTGAGTCACATCGCGGTTCATCTTACCTTCGTCGTCCGCGAATACGCGCAAACCCACGATCTTCTCCGCCATCCATTTGGTCTGGGAGTCGCCGTCTCCTTGCGTGAAACCGACTAGTGCGAGGAACCCCACCCCGATAGAGCCGACGGTTTCTCCAGCCACGGAGACCGATGCGCGGGAGACGCGCTGGAGGACTACTCTCATCCCACCCCCCCGCACGGGCGGTCAGGCGGACGGGCGGACGGGCGGACGGTGGTCATGATCCAACCGAATCCATGGTTTCTCGAGCCGATGCCACGAGTGCTTTGGCCGCTTCCTCAGTCGGCGCTTCTGCTATCAGCCGTACGATCGGTTCCGTGCCGGAGGGGCGGACATGCAACCATGAGTTCTCCCATGCCAGGCGCAGGCCGTCTTGGCGATCCGCGGTAGCGTCAGAGAACTTGTTCTCGAGAGCTCCGTACACCTGCTCCAGTGCACCGCTGCGGCCGGTTTTTGCTTTGACTATGGAGTACATAGGCTTTTCGGCAACGAGGTCTGCTATTGATTTGCCTGTCTTGGCCATCAGATCCAAAATCAGGATTGCGCCTACCGGCGCGTCTCGCCCCAGATGTAGGTCTGGAAGCATCACGCCGCCGTTCCCCTCCCCACCGATAACCGCCTCCGCCGCTTGCATCGCTCGCGCAACGTTCGCTTCGCCCACGGGAGCCCGTTCGACAGCCACTTCGAATTCTCGAGCGGCGTCATCCACTACGAGCGACGTGGATAGATTTGCCACAACCGGACCACTACGGTGACGCAGGACAGCCTGAACGGCAAACGCGAGGGTGTAGTCTTCCCCGATCGCCCTTCCCGTCGCGTCCACCAGTGCTAGCCGATCCACGTCGGGGTCGACAGCAAGGCCAAGATCCGCTCCGCTGCCACGCACAAGTTCACCTAGCTGTACGAGGTTGGCCGGTACCGGCTCGGGCGCTCGCGTGAAACAGCCGTCCGTCTCTAAGTCTCTACCTACGACTCTGCACCCGAGTCGATCGAGCAGCGCCGGCATGATCGTCCCGCCGGCGCCTCGAACGCAGTCCAATGCCACTGTGAAGTGCCGACTGCGGATGGCTTCCACGTCTACGAGTTCCAGGGTGAGAACATCCTCCAAATGGCGCTCTACAGCAAAGTCATCGACAGAAGAATCCCCCAACGAATCCCACGCGCTCCGTTCCATCGAGTCTGACTCGGCCATATCGAAGAGCCTGTTCGCTGTCTGCTGATTCAGGAAGAGCCCGTCGGATCCGACAAACTTCAGAGCATTCCATTCAACCGGATTGTGGCTTGCAGTAATCACAATGCCACCAGCAGCCTCGTGAAATTCCACTGCCAGCTGTAGCGTGGGAGTTGGGATGAGTCCGCATTCGATGACGCTGACGCCGACGGACTGGAGACCCGCTTTCGCGGCCGCCAGGAACATTGGACCAGACGTACGAGCATCGCGACCTAGAACGACGGTCTTCTTGCCGGTCTGGCTTGTCACAACGCCGAAAGCAGCTGCATACCTCGAGACGAATTCCGGCGTGAGATCCATGCCTACTATGCCACGCACTCCAGAGACACTGGCGATCAGCGTATCACTCATATTTCCCAACACTCCGGTTTCTGTTACTTGGACGCAAAAGCCGATCCGGCTGCAACACCCTCCGGCAATCGATGGTGCACCTTCTTGGGCGTCTCTATCGGAAGGATGTTCGGATCAGGATAGGCTCTGTGGAAGGCATCGACCACGTCGGGATCGAATTGTTTGCCCGAGCAGCGAGCAATCTCATCCAACGCCGATTGCAGTGACATGGCCGCCCGATACGGCCTAGCCGACGTCATGGCATCGAAAGCATCCGCGAGAGATACCACACGAGCCAGAAGCGGAATTGCGTCACCACTGAGAGCATCCGGCAATCCTGAACCGTCAAAGTGCTCGTGGTGAGATCTGACGATATCGATAACCTGCGGAGCGTTCTTCAACAGCGGACTCAGAATTCGCGCGCCGATCGCCATATGCTGCATCAGATGGTCGTATTCGTCGGGGTTCAGTCGAGCCGGCTTGAGCAACACAGATTCCCGTACGCCGATCTTCCCGACATCGTGGAGTTCCGCTGCCAATCTGATGTACTGTCTGTCATCCGCACTGAGACCGAGCTCCGCCGCTATTCGGCTGGAATACGCACTCACCCTTGTGGAGTGCCCGCGAGTATACGCGTCCTTCGCCTCCAAGGCTTCGACCAACACCTGAACCGCTTCGAGGAAAAGCTCTTCGATGCGTCGAGCTTGCACACCAACCAGGTCAGACAGGTGCTCCTGATACATCATGTTGTCGAGAATGAGCTGGCGTTTTTCTAGCGCTTGCTCGATGCGTGCCTTGACTTCTTTCAACTGGAACGGCTTGGTCAGGTAATCCAAGGCACCCATCTGCAGGCACGCGACAGCCACCTCAACTTCGGCGACCGCAGTTACCACGAGTACCGCTACGTTGGGCCAGCGTTCACGGATCTTCCCGAGCAGTTGGACACCATCCATCTGCGGCATCCTGATGTCGGATAGCACTATGGGGATGTCGGCTTTTTCGAGCACATCGAGCGCTTCAGCACCGGACCCTGCCGTGCAGCATCTGTAACCGCTCTCCTCGATTACACGGCACAGTGCGTCACGAAGCGGCGCCTCGTCGTCGACTACCAGACAAGTAATTTTGGATTCAGACATAACTCGTGAACGTACAACCGGCCAGTTGCTACTTCAAGCGTGTGAGAATAACCTTCGCACTCCACATCTCAAACGGCAAGATCATGGCACGAGTTTTCGACGAAGACGTGAAGGACGGATTCGCCACGCGGGCTATACATGCCGGCCAGAGGCCGGACGAATCCACAGGGGCCGTAATGCCCCCCATTCATCTCTCTACAACCTATGCTCAGCCGAAACTCGGCGAGCACAAAGGGTATGAGTACTC
>Ga0180432_10010276_pt1 | contig 11254 bp, 12 predicted proteins | sample SS_ome_10_FD_132414 | JGI IMG/M metagenome (GOLD analysis project Ga0180432, IMG submission 132414) | Hypersaline lake sediment archaeal communities from the Salton Sea, California, USA - SS_1_MS_2 metaG | ecosystem: Environmental > Aquatic > Non-marine Saline and Alkaline > Hypersaline >... | reverse complement strand
GAAGAGAAACCAGACAGTGTCAAACCCAAGACACTGGAGGATGTCAAACGGGAGGATGCATTACTTGAGAAGGCACGGGCTGAGGCCAGGGGGTGAGAAAGAAAATTTCAACTAATTATTCTATGTATAGGGCAATAATGAAAGATTAGCCAAGAGGAGGATCCCGTGCATCCTTTGTGGATAGGTTTAATTGGCTTTCTCGTAGGAATTTTAGGAGGTTTTACCGGTATTGGTGGAGGGATCATTATAGTTCCTACTATGTTGCTTTTGGGTTTCTCATCTCAGAAAGCAGTAGGAACTTCATTTTTATGTGTATTGCTTCTTTCTATTTCAGCATTATTTGCGCATTTCAGGCTTGAGAATATTGATTACAAAATGGGCCTGTTTTTAGCCATCGGTGCTATTATTGGTGCGCAATTAGGGGCACGGATTACGGAGTTGGTACCTACGGAGATATTTAAGAAGCTATTTGCGATAATGCTTGTCCTAATTGCGATAAGGATTTTTTTTAGCCGATAGAAACATCGGACACTGATTATATAGAGAAAACATACCTTCACTTTTCTCTGATGTTTAAAGGATAAGCCTGAATTTTACAATCGGTAAGTAGCTGCACATAGAGAGAAAAATAGCAAAAAAGATTTGACAAGTGAGTGATAACGGAGTTATTGATAGCAGCGATTTGTTGGGTAAAGATTTTACTACCTGTAAGGAGTGACTATGTTAGAAATAAGGTGGCATGGAAGAGGTGGGCAGGGAGCAGTAACATCAGGGGAGATGTTGACGCTCGCTGCCATTGAGGAAGATAAATATGGGCAGGGCTTTCCCATGTTCGGTCCGGAACGAAGGGGTTCTCCAGTTGCTGCATTCACACGCATTGATGAAAAACAGATAAAAATACGACACTATGTGTATAAACCAGATGCCGTTGTTGTCCTTGATGCAGGTCTTATCGATGTGGTTGATGTTACCGAAGGGCTGAAACCAGACGGAACCATCGTTATTAACACATCGATGAGTGCCGAAGAAATGAAGAAAAAACTTGCCTTTTCAGGCAAGGTTGCAACAGTGGATGCGACAAGGATAGCCTGGGATGAGCTGGGTGTTCCAATTGTGAATACAACAATGCTCGGTGCCCTTCTTAAGGCAGTGCCCATAGTCAAGGTAGCTTCATTAAAGACTCCCCTGGAGAAGAGATTCGGGAGGATAGCGAAGAAAAATATTGATGCTCTGAACAGGGCTTTTCAAGAAGTGAGAATAAGTTAGTACTATCGATGAAATTTGAGGTGTCATTATGGCAGAGGCAACATGGCGGGAGATTGAACCAGGGAATGTAGTGCGTACACCTGGGAGCACAAAGGAGTATCATACAGGGGGCTGGAGATCACTGCGCCCTGTATGGGATAATTCAAAATGTATCAAATGCGGCATCTGTTATGTATACTGCCCTGAGGGGTGTATCAGCCAGGATAAAGAGGGATTTTTTATGGCAAACCTGGATTACTGTAAAGGCTGCGGGATTTGTGCACAGGAATGTTGGCCAGGTGCAATAGAAATGGTAGAGGAGGGGTAAGTATGGCTAAGCGAAACCGTATTGGTATGGAAGTGGCATTAGCTGCTGCAGAGGCAGTAGGGATGTGTAATGTAGATGTGGCCGCTGTTTATCCCATAACTCCTCAGTCTCATATAGCAGAGCACCTATCGGATTTAGTTGCTGATGGGAAGACCGATACAGAATATGTGACCGTTGAATCTGAACATTCATCGATGAGCGTTTGTATCGGTGCTTCAGCAACAGGTGCACGGGCGTATACAGCAACCTGTTCTCAGGGTTTGATGTTGATGCATGAATTGCTCCCCATAGCCTCAGCAATGAGGCTTCCTATTGTCATGTCTGTGGCAAATCGTCCAGTGAATGCTCCCCTTAATATATTGAGTGACCATTCTGATATTATGCCTCAGAGGGATAGTGGCTGGATTGTGATCTTCTCGGAGAATGGACAAGAAGTGATCGATCTGACCTTAATGGCATATCGAATAGCAGAAGATAAAGATGTGATGTTGCCGGTTATTATAGGAATAGATGGTTTTATATTAACGCATATGGTTGAACCTATGGAATTTCCAGACCAAAAAGAAATAGATGCATTTCTTCCCCCTTATACGCCGTATGCGACGTTGCACCCAGATAAACCGTTGACTATGGGTGCCTTTGCGATGCCGGATTTCTTTCCTCAGATGATGAAGGCAAAGGATATGGCGCTTCTGAACTCTAAGAAGACCATACTAAAAATCTGGGATGAGTGGGGAAAGCAGTTTGGCCGTCAATATAGGCCTGTGGAGACATATCGGACTGAGGGTGCTGAAGTGATATTGGTAACCATGGGTTCGATGAGTGAGACTGCCGAGCTGGGTGTTGATGAATTGAGAGCCAAAGGTGTTCCCGCTGGACTGGCCAAGATAAGGCTCTGGAGACCGTTCCCATCTGATGAGTTGAAAGCTGCTGCACGAGGCGCAAGGGTTCTTGCAGTAATGGATAGAGCTGTTTCCTGCGGGCGATCAGGTGGACCTGTTTTTACTGATGTCAAGGCTGCTTTTTACAGTGAAGAGAGAAGGCCCGTCATAGTGAATTACGTGATGGGGCTCGGAGGTGTCGATGTGACCGTAGGAGATTTTGTAAAGATGGGAGCCGAAGCGAGTAAGGCAAAGAAGGAAAACTATGAATTTTATGGGGTAATGGAATAATGAGGAGTATAGAGAATTTTGACCTATATGCACCGAGATTGATTGATAAGGGAGAGTATTTAGCCGCAGGACACACCGCCTGTGCAGGATGTGGAGAGGCCTTGGCGGCGAGGTTGGTGATGAAGGCCCTGGGCAAAGATACCGTCATCTCATGTGCAACAGGGTGTCTGGAGATTACCACAAGCCGGTTTCCTACGACCGCCTGGGAAGTCCCGTGGATCCACGTAGCCTTTGAAAATGCTGCAGCAGTTGCGTCTGGTGTCGAGGCAGGATTGAAGGCACTGCGTCGCAAAGGAAGGATACCGGATCGAGATATCAAATCAGTGAGTATGGCAGGGGATGGAGGAACAGCGGATATAGGGCTGCAGGCCTTATCCGGAGCAATGGAAAGAGGCCATAATATGTTTCATGTCTGTTTCGATAATGAGGCATATATGAACACCGGAATCCAACGTTCCAGCCAAACCCCTTTTGGGGCGTGGTCAACAACCTCACCACCAGGTGAAGTGAGTTTCGGGCAGCGGACATGGAAGAAGAACATCCCTGAGATTATGGTAGCACATAATGTGTCGTATGTGGCCACGGTGTGTCCAAGCTATCCCCTGGACCTTATAAGAAAGGTGGAAAAGGCACGGAAGGTAAAGGGCCCGGCGTATATCCACTGTCTTGCAGTGTGTCCCACCGGATGGAGGATGGATTCGAGTCTGACAATCAGGGTGGGGAGGCTGGCATTGGAAACCGGTGTTTTCCCTCTTTATGAGGTTGAAAATGGTAAATACAGGATAACAGTTGATATGCCGAAACCTCTTCGGCCTGTTCAGGACTATCTGAAGCCGCAGGGTCGATTCAGGCATCTTACACCAGACAAGATAGAGGAAATCCAGGCTAGGGTAAATCTGGAATGTAAAAAGCTTATGAATAAGGTGGAAAATTTACCGTCCTGGCCGGAGTTATAAAGAAAAATAACGATTCACATAAAGAGGTAGTTTGAAAATGAATGAGGTCAGCATTTCAGAGAATACGATTAAAGCTATAGTAGAAAGATATCATGGGGAAAAGGGTGCCTTAATTTCGATACTTCAGGATGTTCAAAAAGAGTATTCCTTCTTGCCTAAGAACGCTCTCAGTCTCCTTAGTGAAGAGATGGGAGTCTCGCTGAGTAGAATATATGAAGTATCCACGTTTTACAATTCCTTCAGCCTTGTGCCTCGAGGAAGACACGTGATAGCTGTGTGTGCTGGCACCGCCTGTCATGTCAAAGGCGGGCCGAAACTCCGTTCCAGGCTGCAAGAAGAATTACGTATTGAATGTGGAGAGACTACTGAGGATAGAATGTTCACCCTGGAAGAGGTGCGCTGTCTCGGGTGCTGTAGTTTGGCACCAGTTGTCAAGGTTGACAGCGACATCTATGCCTATCTCGAGGAAGATAAAATTCCAGGAATTCTCAAACATTATAGAGAAGAACGGAGGCAAAGTGGCGAGAATTAATAATCTACAGGAATTAAATAAAAGAAGGGAACAAGGTATAGCATCTCTTTTTCCTTCAAAGATAAAGATAATGGTGGGGGAGGCAACCTGTGGGCTCGCAACAGGGGCTGGCCTGGTTCATGATGCATTGGCGGAAGAGATAGAGAAACAAAAATTAGACATCATCCTGAGTAAAACCGGCTGTATCGGCATGTGTTACAGAGAACCCTTGGTGGATGTTATTGAACCAAACAGGCCACGACTTACCTATAGCAGACTGACGCCTAAAGATGTGCCGGCATTTTTAAACCAGGTCATGGAAGGAAACCATAAAAGCAAGAAGCCTTATTGCAGGATAGATGAAGATACTTTGATTATTAACGGAGAAACAAAAAGATATTTTAATGGAAATTTACCAGATGATTTGGCGGCAATTCCTCTCATGTCGGATGTCGATTTTTATGAGAAACAGTTTAAGATAGCTACAAGAAACTGTGGATATATAGATCCTGACAATATAGATGAATACATCGCAAGGGGTGGTTATTTTACTCTCCTAAAGGCACTTTCCACAATGGAGCCGGAAGAGATAATAGAAGGAATAATCAAAGCGGGCCTGAGAGGAAGAGGGGGTGGTGGTTTTCCCACGGGATATAAATGGCAGTCCTGTAGAAGAGCCCATGGCGAAGTGAAATATGTGATCTGCAATGGTGATGAGGGTGATCCAGGAGCGTACATGGATAGAAGTGTTATGGAAGGTGATCCCCACAGTGTCTTAGAGGGAATGATCATCGGTGCCTATGCGATAGGCGCCCATGAAGGATATATCTACGTAAGAGATGAATATCCTTTTGCAGTCAATGCCTTATCTTTCGCTATTTCTCAGGCAAGGGAATGTGGGCTTTTGGGCGAGAATATACTCGATTCCGGATTCAGTTTCGACATACAAATAGGCAAAGGTGCCGGTGCATTTGTATGTGGTGAATCGACGGCACTGATGGCCTCTTTGGAAGGAAGAGCAGGAGAACCCAGAGCGAAGTATGTGCACACTGTAGAGCATGGGTTAAACGATAGGCCAACTGATTTAAACAATGTAGAAACCTGGGCAAACATACCGGTAATTGTGGGGAGAGGCAGTGAGTGGTTTTCTGAAATTGGTAGTGAAAATAATACGGGAACCAAGGTGTTTTCCCTTGTTGGAAACATTCGTAATGTTGGCTTAATAGAGGTTCCCATGGGTATAACACTGCAAGAGATTATCTACACCATAGGCGGAGGGATACCAAAGGGAAAACAATTTAAGGCAGTGCAAACCGGGGGACCATCAGGAGGCTGCATCCCCAAGGAAATGCTTGATCTTCCGGTCAGTTTTGATGAATTAAGCAAGGCCGGATCGATGATGGGTTCGGGTGGCATGATTGTGATGGATGAGACAAGCTGCATGGTTGATGTTGCGAGATATTTCCTAGAATTTCTGGAGGGTGAGTCCTGCGGGAAATGTGTGCCCTGTCGCGAGGGCGTTCGTAGAATGCGTCAGATCTTGGATGATATCTGTGCAGGAAGGGGTAAAGAAGGAGATATAGAGCTTTTAGAATCTATGTCTGAGGCAATCATTGATGGTTCTTTGTGTGCCTTGGGAGGCTCAGCGCCAAATCCCGTTTTGAGTACCATCAGATTTTTCCGGAATGAATATGATGCCCATATACGAGAGAAAAAATGCCCTGCCGGTGTGTGCAAGAAACTTACAGAGCACTCCGGCCAATGAAAGGCGTACCCGTTTATGAGAAATGCCTTCAATAATACAATAATCTGAGAACAAACAAGAAGGTAAGGATTATGATAAATCTAACAATAGATGGCAGAGAGATTCAAGCTGAAGAGGGTTCGACAATTTTGCAGACAGCACGAAATAACGGAATAGAGATTCCCACCCTGTGTTACCATGATGAACTCACTGCATCTGGAGCATGTAGGCTCTGTTCGGTGGAGATAAAAAAGGGCACAAGGACAAAGATAGTTACCTCATGTATCTACCAGGTAGAGGAGGGCCTTATCGTTACTACAAATAGTGAACGGGTAATGAATGTTCGTCGGTTGGTTTTACAGCTCCTTATGGCGAGGTGCCCTACCTCAGAGGTGATTCGAGAGCTTGCCGATACAATGGGCGTGAAGCCACAAGAAAGGTTTCAGCCCGACAAAGACAAGGGCACGTGTATTCTGTGTCGGCAATGTGTAGAGGTGTGCGAACAGGTGGTGGGGGTGAGTGCCATTGGGTTTTTAAACAGAGGCGCTGATAAATCTGTAGGTACCCCATTCATGGAGCCTTCAGGTGTCTGCATAGGGTGTGGTGCATGTGCGTATGTCTGCCCAACAGGGCATATAGAAATGAGTCAAAGCGAATCAGGTGATGAACGGACTATCTGGGGAAAGTCCTTTAAAATGGCAGCCTGCAAGGTATGTGGGAGATATTTTGCTCCTCAAGAGCAGTTGGAATACATAGGCACGAAGACAGGTGTGCCACTCGATAAGCTTTATACGTGTGTGAATTGTAGGTAATGCTTTGTGTAGAAAACTTGAGATTAGATAAACATACAAGTATATTCAGCATTCAGTATCCAATATCAAGTTTCAAAGGGAGAGGTTGCAATGGATTGCATCTTCTGTAAGATCGTCGCCGGTGAGATACCTGCGGTGACGGTATTGGATGAAGAATCAGTGGTTGCCTTTATGGATATTAATCCTTCAAGCAAAGGCCACCTGCTGGTAGTACCAAAAAACCACGCCGAGAACATATTTGAGATATCGGAAAGCGATTTAGCAGCTCTTATCATTGCAGTAAAAAGATGTGCAAAAGCAGCTAAAGAGGCGCTCAAAGCAGAGGGTATAACCATTCTTCAACTGAATGGCAAGGCGTCAGATCAAATAGTTCCCCACCTTCATATTCACATCATACCCAGGTGGAAAAATGATGGGCTTCCAATATCAAGTTGGGAAATGAAACCTGGGGATATGGAAGAAATAAACACTATTGCTCAAGAGATTAAGAAAAATATCACTGCATCTTTTTAACAATCAAATCCAATAGAAACCAGCCTTTTCACCTCATCCATCGCTATGAAGATTGAGATATCCTTTCCTTATGGTTTGACTTACAGAGCAGACATCTTCTTGATATTGTTGTTCTTTTAAATTGGTGAGCCTGAAGTGGCGCACATCAGTCTCGAAACGGATCACCGAGCCTGCTGGTACCATAGTATGGGAGGGGATGGTTGCCCTCATAATAATTGATCCTATTCCCACCCACACAGCATCCTCTAGGGTGGCTCTGTAAAGCACGGAACGAAGCGCCAAGAAGCTCCCTTCTCCGATCTCACAGGGCCCATGTATGATAACACCATGTGCAATGGATACTTTTGGTCCGATTTTTACCGATGTTGCTCCCCTGGCGTGAATGATAGAGCCATCCTGGATATTCGATTCAGCGTTGATTACTATGGGGTGAACAGTGCCCTCGCTGTCTGCTTCGTCCGCTCTTATTACTGCTTGAGGACCTATATAGACATTAGGACCAATGACGACATTGCCAATTATCTGGGCACTGGGATCTACAAATGCTGTTGGATCTATTTTCGGCCTATCACCGTTGGGATTGGTACGAACTCCGTGATGGTCCATTATCTTTTTCATAGCTTTGTACTCCTTTTAAAGTGCCTTTATTTCCTCAATAGGTTTACATTTTTCTTAAAGATCAAAACCAATAGAAGCCAATCTTTTCACTTCTTTAAGATCCGTAAGATCAAATGAAATTGGGGTAATGGTTATCTGGTTTTCTTGTAAGGCCTTTAAATCAGTATTTGGAATACTCTCCTCAACAGGACTTTCACTGGCTAACCAGTAATAGGAATTGCCTCTCGGGTCACTTCTTTTTTCGTATGTGTCTCTTTGTCTCACGAGATCCTGTGTCGTAAATGATATACCTTTAATCTTATGTGCAGGTAGGGCTGGTATATTCACATTCAAGGCTGTACCCTGTTTTAGGCTATTCTGTGTGACAAATTTGATCATCTGGCGTGAAAATTTTGCGGGAAAGCTAAAATCAGGATCATTTTTAGTGTTAAGGGAAATGGCAACCGAGTGAATACCCAGAAAGGCTCCCTCTGTGGCAGCAGAAACAGTTCCTGAATATAAAAGGTTTATACCTACGTTAGAGCCCAAGTTAATTCCTGAAATAATCATATCCGGTGTGTGTTGCAATATTTCTTGGATAGCTATTTTCACACAATCAGCAGGTGTTCCACTTACTGCGTAGCCAAAGAAAGCTCCGTTTCTCTTAAACCGCCTCACCCGTAACGGATTAGATAGGGTAATGGCATGACCTACTGCACTCATCTCCATTTCAGGGGCAACCACAGATAGATCAAAATCACCCTTTAACTCTTCATAAAGAGATATGAGGCCCTCTGCTAATATGCCATCATCATTTGTTAAAAGTATTTTCATTCTTCACCTCATGGCACTACCTATACAATATTATGAGACACAATCAAAGATTTAATATATAATATTGCAACATTCTCAATCCATTTCATTTGAATGGAAAGAAATGCAATGGTGAAAAAATATATGGTGTATCGAATTCTTCACTTTGGTATTCCATTTTTTGTACAAGATCTCTTAATTAATTAAGAGGATCAATTCAGCTATGTCCGGCATTGCATTGACAAGAAGAGGATTTTGCACATTAATAGGCTTTTTTTGCCTGTGTGGATCCCTCTTAACTCCTCAAAGAATTTTATCTGAAGTAACAAACCTTCCTTACAAACGGAAAGGAGGTGGTAGCATGAAGCTCCCTGATCCGATAACAGGTGGAAATGTATCTCTTGAAACGACAATACATCAAAGAAGAACAGTTAGATCCTTTCATAAAAAGAGCCTTACCCTCAAACACCTTTCCCGGTTACTCTGGGCAGCCCAGGGAATCACCGGGCCAGAAGGGTATAAAAGGGCTGCCCAATCTGCCGGGGCACTCTATCCAATGGATATTTACGGAGTAATTGGCGAAGGGTGCATCGAAGGATTGAATTCCGGGGTATATGCATATGATTCTCCCAGCCATTCCATTTCCCTCATTCAGAAGGGAGAGAGTAGAGAGGATATTGCAAGGGCATCATTAGGGCAGATGTGGATGTCTTATGCCCCCATTACGTTTGTTATTACTGCAGAATACAGTCGCATTACAGGTAAATATGGCCAGAGAGGAGTGAGGTATGCAATGATCGAAGCAGGACATATAGGGCAGAATATCTTTCTCCAATCTCAGGCTTTGGGGCTGGAAGCAGGGATTGTGGGAGCATTTAAAGACCAGAAGATTATCAAGGTTATGGGAATTAAAGAAACCCATGAACCACTCCTTCTTATGCCGGTTGGATACAGGGGGTGAAGAGCCTGGAATCACTAAGGCTCAATTACTGCAGAACATGGAGAGCCACGTTATAGCAGAAGGTCAATTAATGGGAAGGTATTCCAGATAGGTTGATTCTTATGCATTACACCATTCGCTAAAGAATGTGATTGCCGTATTCACAGCAATGGTAATGCTATTCCTGTTGAGTGCCGTGAACTCATCCTTTGGTTCAACGATTTTTCTATAGCCCAGGCTCATGTCTGGGCTATAGAGCTTTATAGAAAGGATGCTTCTTTTTTAAAAGAAGTTACGTTTAAGTTGAAAATCATTCCTATCTTCCTATATAGTGGATGGCTGTTGTAATAATTTCTCATGCGTGAAGGTACAGAGACGGTATGCTAAAAGACTTTAAACCGCTTACAACTTATTTCATCGAAAATCGTATCGCCTTGATTATTGGACTTTCCAGCCTTTTATTTGTCGATACCCTTCAGCTTTTTATCCCCAGAATCATAAAAAAATCAATAGATTCATTAACTGGTGGCCAGGCGAGTTCCGGGTTACTCATAAAGTACGCCCTGATAATAGTGGGAATGGCAATTACTATGGCAATTTTTCGATACATCTGGCGGTATTTCGTGTTTGGTCACTCCAGGAAGGTGGAAAAGGCGCTAAGAAATAAAATTTACAAACATCTGCAAACACTTTCCATTTCCTTTTACTGGAGAACAAAGACAGGCGACCTAATGGCACGTGCCGTCAATGATATTGATGCTGTGAGGATGGCTGCAGGCATGGGGTTAGTTGCCCTCACCGATGGGGTTGTGCTTGGCCTGGCCACGATTGGTTTTATGTTATATATCAACACGACATTAACCCTCATTTCTCTTATACCAACACCTTATATCTTCTATTTTACCCGCATTCTTACGCGGAGAATGGGAAGGGAATTCAAGCAGGTACAGCAGACATTCTCTGAATTAACGGAGTCAGTGAGGGAGATGTTGGCCGGAATCCGAATTATTAAGGTCTATAATCGCCAAGCCTGGGGACATAGCAGGGTAAAGGATAAGGGGGAGAAGTATATTACCAATAATCTTAATCTTGCCACAACGCTCGCGATATTTTTCCCTATGATGACATTATTTACTAATTGTGGACTCGCAGTCGTTATATGGTTTGGGGGGCGGCTGACTATTCTGGGGGATATTACCACCGGTGACTTTGTAGCCTTTATTAGTTATCTCAATCTTCTTACATGGCCTATGATGGCACTTGGGTGGGTTACGAACCTAATCCAGAGAGGGTCTGCATCCATGAGGAGGATAAACAATATATTAGAAGAGACGCCGGAGATTACCAATCAGACAGACAATCCATTTATGGGAGTTATTAAAGGCCAGGTGGACCTCAGGCACGTAACGTTTTACTATCCAAAGGAAAAGGTTCCTGCTCTGAATACTATCAGTCTCAGGATAGATGCAGGAAAGACGGCAGCAATTGTCGGTGGAGTAGGATCAGGCAAGAGCACTCTCCTTCAAATACTACCCAGGCTCATTGAGACAGAAAGAAATATGGTACAGATTGACGGAATTCCTATCCATGATAGAGATCTCAACCATTTGAGGGCGTCTATTG
>Ga0180432_10010275_pt1 | contig 11255 bp, 8 predicted proteins | sample SS_ome_10_FD_132414 | JGI IMG/M metagenome (GOLD analysis project Ga0180432, IMG submission 132414) | Hypersaline lake sediment archaeal communities from the Salton Sea, California, USA - SS_1_MS_2 metaG | ecosystem: Environmental > Aquatic > Non-marine Saline and Alkaline > Hypersaline >... | reverse complement strand
TACTCTGGGGGGTGTGCAGCACACGTTTTCAAAGGTATCAGCATTCCACGGGTTGTGGTAATCGTGGCGCCAAACCACACTGGTCGGGCATCTCACCGCGGCGGTGCGGCAGCTTGGAACAGCGGCGCTTTCGACACACCGGTAGGGAGTTTGGAGATCGCTGAGGAATTCGTCGCTCGACTCGAACAGGAAACGAACCTGGTTGCGCACGATTCGGCTGCCCACGCGTTCGAGCATGCAGTAGAGGTCGAACTACCGTTCATTGTTATGCTCGCACCCGACGCCTCGATCGTCCCAATAGTACTCGCCTGGGACGATTGGAGTCGTTGTCGAGAGCTGGCGAATGCGATCGCGACCACGGCAACTGAATGGCCGCACGAGGTACTCCTACTGGCATCCTCGGATATGACTCACTTCGAATCGGCCCAAGCTGCGGCAGTGAAAGATAGGGGTGCGCTGGAGGCTATCGAGAGATTCGACGCGGAGGGCCTGCTGACGTACTGCCAAGACCAACACGTGAGCATGTGTGGCCGGGCACCGGCCGCGGTGGTGTTGGAAGCTACGCGGTTGCTTGGGGCCTCGTCCGCCGAAGTCGTAGACTACAGGCACAGCGGAATGGTGACAGGTGATGATCGCGATGTCGTTGCATACGCTGGTGTCGTGATCCGCTAGCGTTCGTCGGCCACTACCCAGGTTTTCCCTTCGTGGAGCAGGTCGACGAGATCTTTCCCCTCAGCATCGGCCATCGCAGCCGCGATTTGGTCGTGCACGGACTTGTCGTACGCTTCTCTCGGATCACAGAAGAGCACACCAAGTGCAACTGGAAAGTCAGGTGGCTCCAAGCCGGCTAGCTGCATTGCCAAGACCCGATTGGTTTCGTCGTGCACCAACACCTGCTCTACGGGGATCCCATTCGGACCGACCTGTACGACTTCCAAACCTGCGCACCCTGGTTTCAACCGCAGGCCGCGCTCTCCGTCCTTCCCAAACAGGAGTGGAGAGCCATGCTCCACGTGAATTTGTCGGTCTGTTGCGTTCTTCTTGTCAGTGAAGTAGGAAAAAGCACCGTTGTTGTAGACCACGCAATTCTGGTATATCAACACCAACGATGCTCCTCGATGATCGTGAGCACGCTTCAGGATTTTCACGAGCCGGTCTTGCTGGGTGTCTATCCCTCTTGCCACAAACCTCGCTCCCGCCCCCAGGGCAAATTCTGCCGGAGTGACTGGACGTTCCACAGACCCCATAGGCGATGAAGGAGATCGAGTGCCGGTGCGGGAAGTTGGCGAAAACTGCCCTTTGGTGAGACCGTAGATTTCGTTGTTGAAGAGCACAATCTGAAGATCAATGTTACGACGCAATGCATGCAGCAAATGGTTGCCGCCGATACTCAGCGCGTCTCCATCACCGGTCGCAACCCAAACGTCGAGGCCTGGATTAGTGAGTTTGATTCCAGTTGCGACCGCGGGTGCTCTTCCATGGATTGTATGGAAGCCGTAAGTGGACAGATAATACGGTAGCCTGGCCGCACATCCGATTCCAGAAACGAAAACGGTGTTCTCCGGCCTGGCCTCGATCTCAACGAGTGTCTTCTGTACAGCGCGTACGATAGCGTAGTCTCCACAGCCAGGACACCACCTAATCTCCTGATCGGACGCAAAGTCCTTCGGCCTCAGCTTGGTAGTTGTTGAGTCCCCCGGCATCGTTATACCTCCATGAGAGCGGTGACGGCATCCAGGATTTCCGCGATTTTGAACGGTTGTCCTGTGACCTTCGATAGGCCTTCCGCAGGTACCAGGAACGTGCTTCTCAACATTGTGAGCAGCTGGCCTGAATTCATTTCGGGTACCAGGATCTTGTCGAAGCCGGTTAGCAGCTCGCCCAGGTTCGGAGGAAAGGGGTTCAGGTAGCGAACGTGGATATGTGAAAAGTCTAATCCCTTATCACGGGCGCGCCTGGTGGCTTGCCTTATGGGGCCAAATGTCGATCCCCAACCGACTAACGCGAGAGGCCCCGATTCAGGACCAAGTGCAACTTCTTGCAGTGGAATGTCCGCACCGATACCACCTATCTTCGCCGCGCGAATATCGGTCATGTATTGGTGGTTGTCTGCATCGTACGAGATATGCCCGGTTCTGAAATCCTTCTCCAGGCCGCCCGTTCGGTACTCCAAGCCTGGTGTCCCCGGCCTGATCCATGATCTCGCGAGTGTGTCGGGGGCCCTGCGTTGTAGTTGTGACGCGTCGTCCGATTCAGACAGGAAATCCACGCTCAACCTTGGCAGTCTAGCCAGATCTGGTAGATGCCACGGCTCTGCCGCGTTTGCCAGATAGCTGTCTGTGAGCACGAATACCGGAGTCATGTATTTCGTTGCAAGTCTCACTGCTTCTACGGCAACCTCAAAGCAGTCCGACGGAGTCGATGCAGCCAGCACGGGTAGCGGCGCGTCGGCATTGCGACCGTAAACTGCCTGAAACAGATCGGATTGTTCTGCTTTTGTGGGCATTCCCGTGGAGGGGCCAGCTCTCTGTGTGTTGAGTATGATCAGCGGCAGCTCAGCGCTGATTGCCAGCCCGATTGCCTCTGACTTCAAGGCAATTCCAGGTCCCGAGCTGGAAGTCACTCCCAGGGCGCCGGCGTACGAAGCACCAATCGCCGAACAGATGGCGGCAATCTCATCCTCAGCCTGAAAGGTGATTACCCCCTGTCCCTTCATATTCGCCAACATGTGCAAAATCGGTGACGCTGGTGTGATCGGGTAGGAGCCTAGAAACATCTGAAGCCCCGCCGATTTGGCTGCGGCAAGCAAACCGAGCGCAATGGTCTGAGTCCCTGTGGCCACGCGGTATTCGCCTGGCGTCATTTGGGCTTTGCCCATTCCGTGGCCAACGGCGGAGCTAGGCATCTCCGCTGTTTCGCCGTACGCATGTCCCGCATTCAAAGCTGCGATGTTCGCCTTGGCGATCTCTGGGCGAGCAGCGAACTTATTCTGCAGCCACTCGACGGTGGCGGAGCGGTCTCTGTCGTACAGCCACAATGCCAGACCCAACGTCCACATGTTTCGAGAGCGCCTGGCCTCCTTTTGACTGAGGTCGAAGCCGACAACTGCCTCAGCAGCCATCTGGCTGATGTTTAGCTGAATCAACTCGTACTGTGCGAATGATTCATCGGAGGCGGGATTCGTATCGTATCCAGACTTTGCCAGGTTGCGCGCGTCGAATGCCTCTTTGTCCAAGATGACAGTTCCGCCGACCCTCAAGTCTGGCAGGTTTGCCTTCAAGGCGGCAGGACTCATGGCAATCAGCACGTCCAACTCGTCACCCGGCGTGGAGATGTCGGTGGATCCGAATTGCACCTGGAATGCAGAAACGCCGAATTCGGTGCCTGCAGGTGCCCTTATCTCGGCGGGATAGTCCGGGAATGTCGCGAGGTCTTCACCGAAGAGCGCGGTCTCGATCGTGAACTGTGCGCCGGCGATCTGCATGCCATCTCCTGAATCGCCGGCAAAACGAATTACGACGGCCTCTAGTACCTTGTGCGCATCGTCTGGGGTTCCATTGGTGTTCTTGGAATCGACGCTCATTTTCACCTGCACGCTCTGTGGAGGCGTTCCGCAGCGAATAGCCGTTCAATGGAAGGTACCGAGGTCTAAGCATGAACCGCCAGCAGCGAGATTGACGTTCTAGAAGTACACACGTCCTCTCAAGAAGCCGCCCAAATCACCTACACCGAACTCCGTGCCGCTGCCGCCGAAATACACCAGCCCGTTGAAAAGGAGGTCGACGTTTTCGGCAAATGAGTACGAAACCGATGGGATCAATACTCCGCTTCCATCGCCGATATTCCCGAGAGTTGATAGACCCAAGGACCAAAGTTGACCGAAAGGACGCGTGACATTGCCTACGAGAATGCCTTTCCCCAGAGTCCTCCGCGTACCGGAAAGGCGGTGTAACCAAGACGCAGCGCTGTAGGGAGCGTCCCACTCCCCACGCCCGTTGTAGAATCCTTCCAACATCAATAACGTTCCGTCGCGAAGCGAGTAGTTGCCTCCGGCAGTGACTTCTAGCCATCTCTCCCCTGCCAAGTCGGACCAGGTTGTCTCCGTCCATACACCAAGCCCGAACAGCTCTCCCGACACATCGCCACCTATCGTCCTCCTTCGTTCGAGGAAACCTTCTACGTCTAAGAAACCGACGGGAATCGTTTGCTCGTAGAATTCGGCAACGATCGCCGAAAGATCGAATCCCTGAAAGTGGTGTCGGATTCTCACGAGCTTCCCGCTGGAATCGAATCCGCCATCGGGCACCCAAGCGACCCTTACGTCGCTCAGCGGTCCGAACGGCAGTTTGGCACTGATTGCACCTATGCCTTCGCGCTCGTAGCTGGGTTCGAGAATGTTCTTGGGTCGGAACAGCTCCGTGGGGTTGAAAACCGCGCCTGCGCCCCAGGTCAGAAACTGCTTGCCCGCGGTTATTTCCACAGGTCCCGGCCTGATCGTTACGTAAGCATGATTCAAGTAGTGCCGGTTTTCCAGATCCACCGAGGCGTCTCCAACCACTTCTCTCAGTTCATCCGGCAGTACGTCGGCGAGCGCAATGGACGTGTTGCCCCGATACAGCTGGTACACAACGGCAACGGAGGTACGGGCACCTCTGCCCGCTCTCGCGTTCAAATCGATGCGGACACGATCGTAATCGAGCTGTTGCCAACCGGAGTTGGGGTAGTGATTGGCACTGAATTGGTGCTCGATGTAGCCGTTCAGCCGCAAAGTTTGTTGAGTTGCCGCGGGTTCGGTTGCGGCAACCGCCCCAAGCAGCAGCAAGACTGTAGTCCGGAAGTTCACTCGCCACCCTCTAGATGCGGCAGAGTGAATACCTCACGTGGCACACGTATGTCGAGTTCGACGCTCAACATCTGCAGGGTTGTTCGGGTGTCGGTCTGCATCGCGTCGTCCATCTCGATTCTAAAGGGATACCAGCGATCGCCGACGCGCCGTACGTCGCTCAGCAGTGCGGTCTTGAGCAGTTTGCCGCTGCGAGCAAACCTCTCCTCCTTGAGTGGGACCCACCGATCGGCATCAACCCAAACCTTGCGTCTCTGGTAGGCTAGATCCCTGCGTTCCGGCTTCGCGGTTAGGTTCACGACGTAGGCTCGCCTGCCGTCCAGCTCTTCTTCTCCTTCAAGCACCGCATCGTAATCCTCAACCATGCTCGGGTTCTCGCTGGCATCCCCGTATGAGAAGTCGCTTCCCATCAAGCCCTGACGAAGCATGTGGCCCTGAATGCGCACGCTCTTGCCTACGCGCGGTAGATAGATCCACATTGCATTTTCGAGGCGTAGGAACCTGCTGCCCGCGTCGCGCGCCGGCGCCGTGAATTCTAGGAACGATTGATCAGTGCCCTGTGCCCATGCGTCGTAGATCAGGTTCCGAACGTCACCGTCACGGTACGCGATCGTCATCTGGGCATTCACACGAGCGGTCGACATCGTCATGTTGGCATCGACGCGCTCGAGTATCTCGCGCGGCGTCGGCTGAGCCTCCCCGTGCACGGCCAAGGCGAGCAAGCAAATACTTGCAGCCACTGTCGGCCTAGCGACACCTGTCATTGTCATTCTATTCATTGTCTCAGTGCCTCCGCTGGTGCCATCTTGATCGCTCGTAGGGCGGGGTACAACGCGGCCACGCCGGCAGCGAGGATGCCCAGGAGCATTCCTGTCACTGCGTAAGAAAGCGTCCAATCAGGATAGACCATGCCCTGGAATGGCAGGTCTATGCCACGGGCGGCCGCGGTGAAGTCGATACCGGAGTGTTCCAGCCAAATACCCACACCACTCCCGAGAATCGCGCCGACGAAGCCACCTAGTAGGCCGATTACGATGCCCTCGGAAACGATGAGGAAAACAATATCACTACGGCGCATCCCAAGGGCCGCCTGCATACCCAGTTCCTGTGTACGTTCCATGACCGTCATCAGCATCGTGTTGACGATTATCAGGCCAGCCATCAGGAGCATCAATCCCATCACTACGCCCAACAGGGGCCTCATCATCTGCATGGTTCGCATCAACTGCCCCTGATCTAGCCACGAGAGGACCTCAATGTCTCCCTCGACGATTGGAGCGAGCTGTTCCTCGAGCTGAGCCGCGAGTGATTCGGCGAGTTCGGCGTCATGGGAAAAGACGAGAATCTCCGTAGCTGCATCGGGCATGTCGGCCAATTCCTGTGCCTGATCAATTGGTAGCACCAACATGCTGTTGTCGAGGAACGATATACCTGAAAATGCGAGGTCGGTAACAACCAACCTCAGACCGCCCAACGACCGATATGCCGTCTGCCCGAGCACCGTAATGGTGTCTCCGACGTCGATCGAGAGCCTATCGGCAAACTCTGTCCCGATCATTACTTCAGGAAAACCCGGCCGCGGCGGATTGCCGTTGACGGCCATGCCTGTGGGATTTAAGTATGGACCTTCCCGGTCCAGATCCAGCCCCAGCAACAAGCCGGGCCGATTGGAGCCGGCACCGTCCACGAGCACCGAAGAACGAATTCTCGGTACTGCTTCCTCGACGTCGGGGTGTTCGCGGATGCTGGAGAGAAGCTCTGACACGCCATCCACCTTGAGGTACACGGGCATCAGGCGTTCTCGTTCAGTGTATCCGTCTTTCCTTATGCGTACATGGCCGGACTCACTGCGTGCATAGGAGTCGACGAAGTTCCCCAAAATGCCGGTGATGTACGCGAACATGAACGTGATCGCAGTTACCGCGATTGTCACGGCAATGACCGTGAGAAGTGTCCGGCGCGTATTGCGTCGTGTGTTGCGCCATGCCAGCCGAAAAACCGGGATACGTCTACGTCTCTTAGACATGGCGTAGTGCCTCCACCGGACGATTGCGGCTTGCCCTCGCAGCCGGATATAGAGACGCGAGAGCAGCGAGCATACCGGTCAGCAGCCACCCGCCAGTGACCACGGCAACGTTCAACGCCGGATAGATGGAGTCCTTAACCGGGTATCCGATGTCTATGTCACCGTAAATGGCGGTGATATTGATGCCTATGCCTGCAAGCCAGATAATGAGCCCCACTGCTATCAGCGAACCAACCGCACCTCCCAACAGACCCGTGAGTGCCCCCTCGGCCAAAAAGAGGCGTCTGATACCCGACCCGCGTAGTCCGATTGCCATGAGCATCCCAATTTCCCTCGTGCGCTCGTACGCAGCCATTAGAATGGTGTTTGTGATGCCGACAACCGCCAGCACGATGAAGATTCCCAGGAAGATGATATTGCCCAGTCTTTTCATCTGAACGAGCGACATGAAGTCTTGTTCCATCTCTCTCCAACCCTTCACATCATACTCTCCAGACGCTCCCAGCTCACCCGCCAACCGGTCCAGAGTAACGGATTCCCTCGCTCTGGCAGAGAATCGGATAGCCACTTCTGTGACCGCGCCGTCCATGTCTAGGATGTACTGCGCCGTGGCTAGCGGCAGCAGAAAGCTGTTCCGGTCAATGAGTGGGTTGCCGGTTCCGATGACACCTACGATTGGGAGGTCCAACGCTTCATAGGCCCCGTATTGTGTTTTAGCCAGCACTGTGAGCCAATCGCCGGAGCTGACCTCGAAGATTTCCGCAATTCCGCTACCCAGGAGAATCCCTTCGCCATCTTCCGCCAAATACTCGCCGTCAACCACGGTTTGCGGGATTCTGAAAACATCGGTGTCACTGCCACGGACTTGGATTCCCACGCCGAGACAGGGCACCTGATCCAAGCCGTTGGATAGCTGGGCCTGGAACGTGAGACGAGGTGTTGCTGCTGCCACGCCAGATACGGCTCTAACCGCCGCAAGCACAGCTCCGGTATCGGTCACAGCAAAATCAAGCGGGAACTCATCGCGCAGCTCGAAGTACCCGTCCGCGTAGACTTTTGCGTGTCCCGTCTGATAGTTGATGAGATTGTCGAACGATTGCTGTTCGATTCCGACCAGCAAACCGTTGCTGAACTGAAGCAGTAGCACGGCAAGCGCGACGGTGGTTGCCGTGATCCACGTACGGCGCCGATTCCGCCTGAGGTTTCTCCAGCCTAGGCGGAACGTCGCACGCAACCCCAGGACCCCGGGGACGGTTTCCTTCATCCGCGCACCTTCTTCCGATTTGGCCATCTCAACCGGCTCCATTGCCGTTTCCATTGCGCCGCTCGTCCGACTCGACCTTTCCGTCCCGTAGCCTCACCAACCGAGACGCATGTTCCATTACCAATGGATCGTGCGTTGAAAACACAAATGTGGTTCCGTGTTTCTTGTTCATGGCCAGCATTAACGCCATGATCTCACCGGCCGTGTTGCTGTCCAGGTTTGCGGTCGGCTCATCCGCGAGCACGAGCGTTGGCTCTTTCACAAGCGCTCTCGCAATAGCCACTCGCTGTTGCTGACCACCACTCAACTCATTGGGCCTCCGGTCGGCCAGGTCACCCAATCCAACCTCCTCCAGAATCCGCATGACGCGGGTCGTACGCGCATCCTTGTCCGCAATTCCGTGGAGTTGCAGCGGTAGCTCGACGTTTTCCATAACGGTCAAAACCGGTATGAGATTGAACGTCTGGAACACGAACCCGAGGTGCGTGTTTCGGAAATCCGCCAGCATCTTGGGCGTTAAACCTTTGGTTTCGCGCTCACCAATCTTGATTGTGCCCGACGAAGGCGTGTCGAGGGCGCCCAATAGATTGAGTATTGTGGTTTTTCCCGATCCGGACGGGCCCGCGATCGACAGAAACGAACCGGATTCGATCTCGAGCGATACGCCCCGTACTGCAGGCACTTCGAGATCTCCCACCTGATAGGACTTATGCACATCTGCGAGGCTTGCTGCTATCGTCATGTCTCGATTCCTTCCGTTGCCTGCGTCAACAGTCAATACGACTCTCAAACGGTGTGGCAAAGAGTTCCCGATCTGCCTCGTCTATGAAGTCCAAGGCTTTGTCTCCCAACGCGGAGAGAATTCGGGGCAGGTAGAGGTCAGTACGAAGATGATGTTCCGCCACGAAAACGAATAAAGGACTGCGAGTCCATGAAGCTCTGGCCTGATTCTGAGTCAACAGTTCACCGATCATTGCCTGGCACCCATCGACCGCCAGCACCAACCAGAGGCCCTCGACACGCTCTGAGGCAATCTCACGCACGGGAGATACAACGACCCTCGCACCTTCCAACTCGAGGTCTCCTGTGGAATGCACCACGACCCTCACCCCACGCCCGATCGCGAGTTCCAGTGCGCCTTTGAGGGCAGGGAAGGTCTCCGGCATGAGTGCCAGGTGCACGCGCTCGTTGGATTGGTCGATCATTTCTCGAGCCTTGGCCATCACGTTTTCGTTGCCCCCAATGTTCCACACATGCTCGTGAGTGGAGGCCGACCCGAGACTCTTCAAATCGTCCTTCAGCGTGGTTACCAAGACCTCGTGCTCGCGTTGAAGCTGGTCCAAGAATTCCGAAGCAGCCACGGGAGCGTACTTGTTGCCGCCTTCACTATGCAGTGTCATGGCAGCTCCCCGCGCCACGAGCTTGCCGAGCACTTCATAGATCATCGAACGCGGCACGCCGGACGATTTGGAGATCTGATAGCCCGTGGCCGGGCTGCCTCCTAGCAGAGCCAGATAGGTCTTGGCCTCGTACTCGGAGAAGCCAAGTGTGACCAGTCGTTCAATTGGATTGTCGCCCATCTACTTGCTCCAGAGAATAGCAGTTAGCCACCTAACTTAGTCGTTGGCACGCTAACGACTATATTGCCAATACGCAAGTCGAGCTGGATTTGTTCCAAACGATGTCTATCGCGATGCAATGGATAATGGGTTGCAGTTGAACCCTAGCAAGCTTCTAGGTGAGACGCGTTAACATGTTGTTTTGTAATGTGTTACAGCGGTTATTATTTCGTGGAAACCGGTTTGAGCGGTTTGTGAAGTTGTTCTGCACAGTTTGAGACCGTTGGTCGTTTTGCCGCGGATGAACGCGGGAAAATGCGGAAACTGCAACAGAAAAGAGTATCCCACGCCACCCCAACTACGAACAGTATCAATCCGCGTTAGTCAGCGTCCTTCCGCGGCCATTCAAATTCTAATCACCTAACGCTTGTGAAAAATCGGCTATCAGGTCTTCGGTATGCTCGATTCCGACCGATACTCGCACCAACCCGTCAGAAATTCCCATCTCGGCACGTTCCTCGGGGGTGAGCCCGGAGTGAGAGGTGGTTGCCGGCCTGGTCAACAGAGTTTCGACGCCACCAAGGCTCGGTGCAATCACCGGGAGCTGCACACGTTTGAAGAACGACTCCGCGGCGTCTACTCCACCATTCACCTCGAAGCTCAACATGCCGCTGAATCCGTCCAATACGTCACATGCGATGTCATGGGCCGGATGGCTCTCGAGCCCCGGATAGTACACTTTGGCCACCGCAGGGTGTGCCGCGAGAAACCTCGCTATCTCCAAAGCGCTCCGGTTGTGCTGATTCATTCTGAGGGCCAGTGTCTTGATGCCGCGATGGAGCAGGAAACAAGTGTGAGGGTCGAGAGTCCCCCCTAAGTGATTCAGTTTGTGAGTGAAGCGTTCGACGAGATCGGCGCGTCCTATCACGACACCAGCCACAATGTCTGAGTGTCCGTTTAGGTACTTGGTGCAACTGTGCAACGAGAGGTCATACCCCCATTCAGCTGGTCTGAAGTTCACCGGGCTGGCGAAGGTGTTGTCGATGAGAGAAACCAGGCCATGAGACTGGGCAAACTTCGGCGCATCTCTGAGGTTAGGAACTTCCAGTAGGGGGTTCGCAATCGTCTCTACGTAGATCGCTTTGGTGTTCGGCTTGAGTTTTCCTTCCCAGGAGGCAGGATCGTTCCCGTCGATGAAATCGAAGGTGATGCCTAGTTCCGGTAGATCTTTGGCTACTAAGTCAAACGTGCCGCCATACAGACACTCCTGTGCCAGGAAATGATCTCCATGAGATAGGACCGACAAGAGGGCCGTCGAGATCGCAGCCATTCCGCTTGCTGTAACCATCGCGGCTTCGGCGTTTTCGAGTGCTGCGAGCTTTGCGTTTACGGCGTCGTGGTTGGGTGTGTTATTGAGGCGAATGTACTTGATGTCGTGGTAGCTTGCCTCACCTTTGTATTCGTACGTGGCGGATTGGAAGATTGGTACGGTGACAGCACCGTGAATCCTGGGCTGTGGCTCCCCAGCATGAATCAGCTTTGTCTCAATGTGCTCGTGGTTAC
>Ga0180432_10010274_pt1 | contig 11255 bp, 12 predicted proteins | sample SS_ome_10_FD_132414 | JGI IMG/M metagenome (GOLD analysis project Ga0180432, IMG submission 132414) | Hypersaline lake sediment archaeal communities from the Salton Sea, California, USA - SS_1_MS_2 metaG | ecosystem: Environmental > Aquatic > Non-marine Saline and Alkaline > Hypersaline >... | reverse complement strand
TTGAAACACCTCGAAACCGAGCGACTCCAGGTGCCGACGCAACAGATCTTCAAATAGGAAAGTTCTGAAATTTCCAATATGTGCGTAGTTGTATACGGTAGGGCCACACGTGTACATGGTAACTATCCCGGGCTCAACCGGCTCGAACGGAACGACCGAACGCGTCAACGTGTTGTACAACCTGAGATCCATCGTAAACAACCCTCGCGGTTGACGGGCACACCTTGATAACCAATCACCCCGTCCAATTGGCGGCGCCACTCGGTGATCGGGACGTGTAACCCAATATCTGACAACGGGTTCGGTTGGAAACCTACGGGGGACGAGGCAGGCCGTCAACGACGTGGTACTCACGCTCGATGCGTTCAACGGCGCTAGCTGCCATTCGACTCTTTCGCCGCGTCGATCAGGATATCCTCGAGCGCTCTGTAACGAATCCGTGAGGAAGCGACAGGGATGCGTTCCGCCCTACATACTGCAATCGTCTCCTCTATAGTGACACCGCGCGTAAGCGGAATCGACACGCCGTCGTCAGTTCCTACCGCTCCAACAAACCTCTTCAACAGCTTGTCACGGTTGTCTAATCCCGACCCGGTGAGCGACAGTTCGGCCACCCGTTCAGATGTGAATCTTGCAGCGTTCACGTCCGATACGACACGGCCTTCTAGCATGACCAATACGCGTGTCGAAAGACGTTCCAATGCGGAAAGTTCGTGCGAGGCGATGATCAGCAACCGGCCCGCTGTTGCAAGCTTGGCGACCGTACCCCGTAGTCCGCGCGCGACCAGCGGATCGATGCCACTCAAGACCTCGTCGAGAACCAGCACGTCGGAACCCAACACCGCTGCAGTCGCCAGCGCCAATCGCTGCGTCATTCCACGGGAGTATTCGCAGATTCGGCGCCCCACGAACTCATCCAAGTCAGCAAGCTCGATCGCCCATTGGTGCTTTGCGGTCCTTTCGCGCGGATGTGAGGCCCGGTGCCCGCATATGTATTTGAGCCACTCGCTGCCCGTCAGCTCACCAGGAAAGAGGGGAGGATCGCCTACGTAGCCTACGACCGACCGAGCTGCCCGTGTTCCGGCTCCCAAGCCACAAATGCGCACCGTTCCGGAAGTAATCGCCGTTTCCCCTGCGATCATCCTCAACAGTGTCGTCTTTCCTGCGCCGTTGGGTCCGATGACCCCGACTATTTCGCCGCCGCGGCATTCGAAACTGGTTGGGCTCACGGCTATGAATTGGCGCCTCCCTGTGCCATAGACCTTGGCGGCGGCGTCTACCCGCAACGTTGTCATGCGGGTTCGCGACTCTTGCGGTGTAACAGCGAGGGTTGGCTTGCAGCCCAACCAATGGTCAGAACACCGACTGCAATCCAGGTTAACAGCACCAGCGCATCTAAAGGAGCGTGCAACTCAAGTAAGCGGTTTGCCCTCCAGGGCAGCGGCAGAGTGTGCCAAAGCAGAAGCACCGCGAACCGCACAGCGGGCGACCCCTCAGACAATGCCTGTACCGCCGTGGTCGGGATTGCCCCAGCCCATATTGTCGCTAAGGTCATTGCGCAAGCCGTGGATGAGCCAACTGTCGGCGCCAGCGATAATGAGAGCGAAGCGACAGCTGCTGCAAGAGTCGCCATGGAAAGGCCGAGCAGGATTGGGTTTGGATCGGCCAATTCCATTGCAATAACTGCAACAGCGGCAACAGGAAGGATCACCAAGAGAGCACCGGCGAGTCGGCCAACGGGAACCGCCCACCATATTGTCACGACTCGGCGAGAAGATGCAAGAGCTGCTCCGGGGGCGAACAACCGAGACCCTGCTACTGCAGCGAGAGTGCCGACGATCAGGAATGCAGCAAGTGGTTGATGTGCGCCCGGAAGACGTTCTGCCTCTCGTACTGATGACAGTGCACCAAGCGCCAGCGCCAACACGCACGCAAGCCGCACAGCACGATTTCTTGCGACCAGGAGCGTTCCAAATACGACTTCCGCCTTGACGCCGAGAAGTAGAGGTGCTTTCGCCGTTGTCATCTCGTACCTAAGAAATTTCATGAAGCAGCACTCGAGATTGATGGCCAAATGAACCGTAGGACGTACGAATCAAGGCATATACTACGATCCGGCGGGGTGAGGTCTGTCACCGAACTAACGCACTGATGTGCAGAAATACGCGGTCGATTTCCTGGAGTGGCACCTAATAAAAGCGACGCCCAAATGCATGAGCGTCGCAGCGTTAGACTATCGGGAGTATCGAGGTTAACCTCGGCTCGATTCCTCCTCGGTCTCGCTTTGGTCTTCTTCTTCCGCGGGAGTCTCGTCAACAACCTCGGCATCGGCAACGTCATCGTCGTCGCCGGCTCCAAGCTGCGGCCGTTCACCAGCGTCGCCCGCGCCGAGTAACCCCATCTTCTTCTTCAGTTCGAGTAGCTGCTGGTCCGAGCTACCATGGTACTCGAGTGCTTCGAACTCCCTTTGCAGCATGTCACCCGACATGTCCTCAGTGAGCTCGGCGGCGGCGAGTGCCTTTCTCTCCGTCTCTTCGATCTTCTCCGTCATCCTCTCGAAGTTCTCGAAGGCACTCTTGTTGGACATCGCACTCATGGTTTCCTGAATACGCCCTTGCGCCTCTGCTCGTTTCTGGCGCGCGATCAAGATGTTTCTCTTGCGCTTGGCCTCTTCGATCTTGTCGTTGAGTTGCCGCAGGGCATTCTTCAGCTGTTCCGTTTCTGCCTTCTGTCGGACCCAGGTCTCGTGCATTGACTGAGCACTCTGTAAGTGCTCGCTATGTCTCATCAGCGCTTGCTTTGCCAGATCGTCACGGCCCTCCTGCACCGCAAGCATGGCACGCTGTTCCCACTCCTCAGCCTGCTTTTTCTCTTTCTCTAGCTGCTGCTGCAGCTTTCGCGCGTCGGCGATCGCGCCAGCGACCTCCTGCTTGGCCTTGCCGAGCTGAGACCGCATGTCGTCGATGGACTGATTGAGAACCTTTTCGGGGTTCTCCGCACGTGATATCAGGTCGTTGATGTTCGACTTCAGCAGCGTGGATATGCGCTGGAAGATTCCCATAACAGCGTTACACCTCCCAATCAGACGCCCACATCAAAGGCCGTCCGAGAGTCGGGATTGATTAGGAACGAATCGAAAAGCTCCTCAAAAAAACCTAAGTACGCAACTATTCCGTTGGTGGAGCATTGGGTAGCCCTTCTCGCTGCCTCACGTTGGTGAGCAAACGTTCGGCAAACTCGACGCGCTCACCCAACTCCATCACCTCGTTGCGTAGCTCTCCCATATCTACTTCGATGCGGTCCGCTAATTCCTCGAACCGCTCCGCAAGCGCCGGATTCACCCCGCCGCCATGCTTGCTTCGCAATGCCTCACCTACCGCATCCGACAAATCCGAACGGAAGAACCAGCGGGCACATATGATAATGGCCACAGCAAGGAATAAGCTGCCCACAGTAGTCTCCTCCGTCTAAGATCTACTATTTGCACGACATCCGCCACTTTGGCAAGATGCCCCGCACTCCCACTTCTTTGCTCGCTCAATCATTCGAATCACCGCCCTGCGGTAGCGCACCGACATCGCCTTGTTTGGCGAGCATGCGCTCGGCAAAATCAACGCGTTCATTTACGTCGGCAACCTCGAGTCGGAGCGCTTCCACATCATCGAGCACTGCCATCTGCGCTTCTTTCAATTCTTCCAGGTCTTTTTCTGCGATCGCGCCCGGCTTCGGTGTGCCGCGTATGCGGTCCGCTATTGCCCGGCCCACCGGTGACATGCTCAGTGCGAACAGCGTGCCACCACCAAAGATCAGAATAATGGCGAGGATGCCCTCGAGCGCCTCAGCTTCCATGTCCGCCCTCTATCTTGTGGCGGTGCTGCTGGGCCAGCATACGCTCCGCGAAGTCCAGACGTTCCTCGAGATCTGCGATGCGATCGTCACTATACTCGAATCGGTCGAGACGATCCTGGACTGCAGCTAACTCCTCGCGTAGCGCTTCGAGTTGGCCACTATCGCTTCCACCAACGAGTTTCTTCTCAGTTATCCGAACCACTGCCCTCACGACCGGAAGTAGCAGCAATAGGCCAGTCGCCATCCCAGCAATCGGAACCAGGATGTCCGGACCCACTTAGTGCTCTTCCCTCGGCAGAGCGTCCGGCCCACCCTGCCGGGCCAATAGCCGCTCAGTGAAGTCGAGGCGCTCCTCGACTTCAGAGAGTCTAAATCTGAGTTCGTCGACCTCGGCGTGCAGCGCCTCTGCTTGCGCAGCCGAGTCGCCGTCGAGCTTCCGACCGGCCACACGTTCTCCTATTGCCTTGCCTAACGGGCCACGCAGAATCACGGCTGTCGCGATGCTCAAAAAGAGCACTGACGGGACAACAATCGGCACAAGGAATGGTGCAATTTCGCCCATCCGAGGACGTCCTTTCACAGATTCTGCGACTAGTCCTTCTGGGTTCAGTACGTCAAACGTTTCAAATAGTGTCACGCACTACGGCCAGAGTAAAGCGGAAGAGCCTTCGCGAGGAACTTGCCAGTATGTGAAGCACATGTTCCAGCAATGGTTTCCGGCGTCCCTTGTGCCACGATAGTTCCACCCTCATCTCCACCCTCGGGCCCCAAATCGATCACCCAATCGGCTGTTTTGATGACTTCCATGTTGTGCTCGATCACGACCACCGTGTTGCCTTTGTCCACGAGCCTGTGCAGCACGTCGAGCAACAAGCGCACGTCCTCAAAATGAAGTCCCGTTGTGGGTTCGTCCAAAATGTAGAGCGTACGTCCGGTGTCTCGTTTGCTCAGTTCAGATGCCAGCTTTACTCTTTGAGCTTCACCACCCGACAATGTGGTTGCGCTCTGGCCCAGATGGATGTAACCAAGTCCAACGTCGTTCAGAAGTTCCAGCCGGCGCCGAATCTTGGGCTGATGTTCGAAGAAGTCCAGCGCTTCGGCCACCGACATGTCTAGAACGTCCGCGATGGATTTGGCTTTGTACCGCACATCGAGGGTTTCGCGATTGTAGCGACGACCCTTGCAGATGTCACACGGGACGTAGACATCAGGCAAAAAGTGCATCTCGATTTTCACCAGGCCATCCCCACGGCACGCTTCGCAGCGACCGCCCTTGACGTTGAAGGAGAATCGACCCGGCCCGTAGCCACGTATCTTGGAATCCGCAAGCTGCGAATAGAGGTCCCGGATAGGCGTGAACAAGCCTGTGTAGGTGGCCGGGTTCGACCTCGGCGTGCGACCGATAGGTGACTGGTCCATCTCTAGGACCTTGTCCAAGTGTTCTACTCCGTCGATACCGTTGTGTTTGCCTGGGAGAACCTTGGAACCGTAGAACAGGCGGGCGAGCGCTCGATACAGAATATCAGTAACGAGCGTTGACTTTCCGGACCCAGATACGCCTGTCACAGCTGTGAACATCGATAGCGGGAACTCTACGTCGATTTGACGCAGATTGTGCTGCGCCGCTCCTCTCACTGCGAGTACGCGATCCCGGGCGATCTTGCGGCGTTCTGTCGGCACCTCTATCTGCAGATCACCTCTCAGATAGCGACCAGTGAGAGAGTCCGCATGGTTTGTGACCGCCTCAACCGGACCCTGTGCCACGACCTCACCACCATCCCGGCCAGCGCGTGGGCCGAGATCTACTACGTGATCGGCGGATCTTATCGTCTCCTCATCGTGTTCCACAACGAGGACGGTGTTTCCCAGGTCTCGGAGATCCCTGAGGGTAGCGAGCAGGCGTGAGTTGTCGCGCGGGTGTAGTCCTACTGACGGCTCATCGAGAACGTACAGCACTCCGACTAGACGGCTTCCAACCTGGGTCGCTAGTCGAATTCGTTGCGCTTCTCCGCCGGCAAGCGAAGAAGCCGACCTTCCAAGCGTCAGGTAACCGAGCCCAACATCGCAGAGAAATTGCAGTCTGTCTCTAACCTCGTTGAGTATTGGGTCTGCGATTTCCGCGTTGATGCCTCCGGCGGTGCCCGATTTTTCGAGCAGACGCCCGAAGAATTCGCTTGCCGCCTGCACCGAAAGATCCGCAGCATCCCCAATGCTGAGCCCATCCACCAGGACACTGAGGCTTTCGGACTTGAGGCGGTGCCCCTGACAAGAATCACATTGCAGTTGAGTCATGTACTCCTGGAGTTGATTCCTCACGGCATCCGAACTCGTTTCCCGGTACCTCCGCTCCACATTGGCCAACACGCCTTCCCACGCGGCCTCATAGGTTCCCGCCCACTTTTCGCTCTGATACTGGAGCTTCAGTTTCTTACCAGGTAGACCGTGGAGGACAACACTGCGCACCTCTTCCGAAAGCTCGCCCCAAGGTGCTCGCAGGTCGAACTTCAGCTCTCTAGCCAATGCGGCCAGCACACCTCGACGTAGGTGCCCCTTCGGCTCACCCCAGGGCAGGATCACACCCTCGAGGATGGAAATCCTGGGATCGCCAAGAATGAGGTCCGGACTGACCACTCGCCGCGTTCCCAAGCCACCACAATCCGGACAGGCCCCGTATGGAGAGTTGAAAGAGAACTGCCGCGGCTCGAGTTCAGGCAGAGAGTAGCCGCACACAGGGCAGGAAAATCGTTCCGCAAAAAGAACATTATTGCCGCCGGACCGCCCGTGGCGAACTATCTGGACCAAGCCGTCAGAAGCTCGGAGTGCCGTCTCAATCGAGTCGTGTATCCTGGACCGATCATCGCGTCGTACGACAAGCCTATCCACGACTAGCCCGATGTCGTGATTCACCCGGCGATTCAGTTTCGGTGGGCTCTCCAAGTCATAGACATCACCGTCCACCAGCACTCGGACGAAACCTTGGCGTCTGGCACCCTCGAAGAGGTCCTTGAATTCACCCTTTCGCCCGCGGACCAACGGTGCGATGATCTCGATCTTAGCTCCCTTCCTCCAACCGAGAACGATGTCGACCATCTGCGATGCACTCTGTCGTTCGATGGGAGAGCCGTCGTTGGGGCAGTGGGGCACCCCGACCCGGGCCCAGAGCAGGCGTAGGTAGTCGGAAATCTCCGTCACCGTTCCGACGGTGGACCGGGGGTTGTGCCCACCCGTCTTCTGCTCGATGGATATTGCCGGCGAGAGGCCTTCGATGGCATCCACATCTGGTTTCTCCATCAGCCCCAGGAACTGCCTGGCATAGGCGGATAGCGATTCCACATACCGGCGCTGGCCCTCAGCGTAAATCGTGTCGAAAGCGAGGGATGATTTTCCTGACCCGGACAGGCCGGTTATTACCGTCAACGAGTCACGCGGAATTCGGACCGTCACGCCCTTTAGATTATGGACGCGTGCCCCACGCACTACCAGATGCTGTTCGGACATAGCCGTGGAACGTAGGCTCCAAATGGAGCCTAGGTCAACGGTCGGGATCCGCGTAATACTGTCGCTTGCCATCGGGTGTACGTAGGCGTAGTTTCTCCCTCCTTCATCACGTGCATTTGTTTGGCGACGACGATGGCAGACACTGAAGAATCGTACAAAGTGGTATTTACAACCCTCGGCAGCAGAGAGGATGCACTATCGCTGGTGAGGCTTCTAGTTGCCGATCGGTTGGTGGCTTGCGGAACGATTCTCGAGAACGCCGTTTCGATATACGAGTGGCAGGGAGAGCTGGAGGAAACACCTGAAGTATTCGTGATAATGAAGACTCGCACGGATCTCTGGGACCGACTGCAATCGGTGGTACATGAATTGCATCCATACGAGGTCCCAGAGTTGTTGGCGATCCCCATCACAGAGGGTTTACCCGCCTATCTCGGATGGTTGGCGGAACAGACGACACAGGAGCAACAGTGAGAACCAATTATCGGAGAAAGCTCCGCGGCAGGGGACGACGCGAAGCGGCGGAAATTGCCGCGCGTATGCCAACGCAGCACAACGGTTTCGCCAAGGCGATACGGGGCAACAGCCCAAGTAGTGTCAATCGCCCGGTGCGTGAGCTTCCTTTCGAGATCACTGAGTACGTGCCCCCCGAGTCGGGGCAGGTGGACATTGAGCAGGCAGGCGTGTCCGAATCCGAGCAAGGTTCACCTACTACCGACCAACCAAGGCCTCAGCTACACCGAGATTCTGCGGATCCAGACCTCGACCGGGCCGCGCGCGACGCGGCAATGAGAGGCGACATTGAGCATGCAGCCAAACTCTACCGAACCTTATTGAATCGCAGAGCGGACGACTTGAACGCCCGTCACAAACTGGCATTGCTACTCGATCAATCGGGAGACCATGAAGAAGCTCTGGAGCAATTGAACAAATGCATCTCACGGGATCCTGCAAACGTGGCCATGCGAGTGAACCGGGGCTCGGTGTTGGCGACCGTCGCTCGCTACGCCGAAGCCGAAAGTGACTTGCGAGAGGCCTTGGCCCTCGATCCATCTCATGCCGACGGCCATTTCAACCTTGGGCTGGTCGAGGTTCGAAAGGGGCGATGGGTTGACGCGATTCCTCATCTCAGGCGGGCACTCGAGCTCGATTCTAGCAATGCGACCGCATATTTCTACCTGGGCGAAGCGCTGAATCACGTGGACGATATCTATGGTGCGCTGCAAGCTTACCAGCGCGCGACCGAACTCCACCCGGTCAACCCTGCAGCGTTCTACGGCCTTGGCATTGTGCTCGACAGACTCGGCCGTCCCGAGGAGGCAACTCAGATGTATCGCCGTTCCCGGGAAATGGCAGTGCGGTGATACGTGTCGTTGTGGACGACATAGCGTTCGTCCCAACGGACGCTGTGCTCCGCCCAACGACAGCAACGCTCGAACCCACAGTATCGTCGCTCCGGCGCCTCGACGACTTGGCTGGCGCTTCATTCAGGCAGCAGATTTCAGCTGGCAGGGAACTCGCAGTCGGGTCCGCTGTAGTGACCGATGCTGGGGAGCTAGCGGCAGACATGATAATCCACGCTGTAGTTCGGAGTGTGGAAGAACCCGTGAGTGAATGTCGAGTGCGGCAGGCACTTACGAGTGCATTGCAGAGAGCTGACGACTGGCGATTATCAAAAATTACAACACCGCCAATCGGCACTGGAGCGGGCAATCTGCCAATTGAGGAATCAGCGCGAATAATGGTCGACGTGCTCGCGCGCGCAATGGCTACTGCCACATACCCCAAAGAAGTGTGTATAGTGGTGAATGGCGATGAGGAGAAAGCTCTGTTTGACGCGCACCTGAAACGAGTGCCCCAGTGAATCGGCGTACCACGGCGATCCTGATTCTCGCGGTCTGGGCTGGTGCTGTTGGATGGTTGGTTGCGCGACAAACGGTCCGAACAGACTCGCAGCTGTTGGCAGACGCGGTATTCCGAGTTTCCCCGGGCGCCACTTACTACTCGCTTGATCTGGGGGGGCAGCAGGTTGGATTTGCATCGAGCAGCGTTGACACCCTGGCAGATACCGTTCAGGTGCGAGACTACATGTTGCTCGAGATACCGGCACTGGGCTCAGTTCAGAGGGTAGAGGCCCGTACCGACGCAAACCTCTCTCGAGCGCTGCAACTCCGAGAATTCGAGGCCGGTCTCCGTGGTGACGGTGTTCGGTTCGGTGCCTCAGGAAGAATTGTCGGCGACACGCTCTTATCTGTCGAGATCGAGAGCGCAGACAGCAAGCAGACCCTTCGCGTGCCAACGGACGGACCAGTAATTCTGCCCGCACTCCTGCCGTTGCAGATCGTCTTTGGCTCAGACCCCACGATCGGCAACGAATATCGACTCAAGATGTTCGATCCGCTATTGCTGAAGGAACGTCATGTGAATGTGACGGTTACCGCGGAATCGACGCTCCTGGTACCCGATTCGGCTGCGTGGGATTCAACCGCTTCAATGTGGGTGGCTGCCAGGTGGGACACTCTTGATGCATGGCAGATTGTTCAGGATGAAGGTGGACTTGCGGTCCATTCATGGGTCGATGAGCTGGGACAGGTCGTGGAGGCGTCGTCACCTGTCGGCTTCACGATGAAACGCACCGCGTTCGAGATTGCCTCCCTCAATTTCCAACGGCGCGAGCAGGATGCCGAACAACTAGCCGCTGGATTGGGTAGTGACATAATTCGCCGGACAGCGATTGCTTCTAATATCCCGTTGGAAACGGGGGACTTTCAAATGCTGCGCGTGCAGTTAACTGGAGTAGATCTGGGAGAATTCGATCTCTCCGGTGGCAGGCAAAGCCTCGTGGGTGACACCCTCATCATACAACGCGAGACAGAAGAGAATCTCACAAACGATCCGGAACGGTTCACAGCCGAGCGAATGCGGGAGCTGTCCGAATGGATTGGGCCCGAACCGCTCGTCCAGACGAGAGACCCGCGCATACAGGCACAGGCGCGCCAAATTACTGAACGTTTCTTGTCAGGCAGACGGCGCGATTTCGTTCGCGCAGCCGAGGCCCTCAATGAATGGGTACACGAAAACCTGGAAAAACGCGTTACCGTAAGTGTGCCGAGTGCGGTCGAGGTGCTTGAAACACAAAGGGGCGACTGTAACGAACACACTGTGTTGTACGTCGCGTTGGCCCGCGCGGTCGGAATTCCTGCACGCACCGCTGCCGGTCTCGTATATTCTGACGGCTTATTCTTCTACCATGCCTGGCCCGAGGTATATCTGAACGGATGGGTAGCAGTTGATCCGACGTTTGGCCAGTTTCCGGCCGATGCTGCACATCTGAGGTTCACGATCGGAGGGCTGGCACGCCAAATGGAACTGATTCGACTGATTGGCCGGCTGCAGATCGATGTGCTCAACGTTGGGAATTGACAGATGATTCGTCTCGAGGGTCTCACCAAGAATTACGGCAAGTTCGTCGCCGTAAACCGAATCGACCTCCACGTTCCTAGGGGCGAGCTGTTTGGATTTCTCGGGCCGAACGGAGCCGGTAAGACCACCACACTGAGAATGATCGCCGGCATCTTGCGCCCAACCGAAGGCAGGATCTTCATTGGCGGGGATGATCTGATCGAACAGCCGATGAGCGCCAAACAACGCATCGGATTCATTCCCGACCGCCCGTATATCTACGAGAAGCTCACGGGAGCCGAGTTCCTCCGGTTTGTCGCTGGCCTCTTCAACCAGGACGGGACGGTCATAGAGCACCGAATTGACGAGCTTCTAGATCTGTTTGAACTGGCTGTGTGGAAGAACGAGTTGGTGGAATCGTATAGCCACGGAATGCGCCAGAAACTCATTATCTCCAGTGCTTTGATTCATCGCCCCGAATGCATCGTTGTGGATGAACCAATGGT
>Ga0180432_10010273_pt1 | contig 11257 bp, 9 predicted proteins | sample SS_ome_10_FD_132414 | JGI IMG/M metagenome (GOLD analysis project Ga0180432, IMG submission 132414) | Hypersaline lake sediment archaeal communities from the Salton Sea, California, USA - SS_1_MS_2 metaG | ecosystem: Environmental > Aquatic > Non-marine Saline and Alkaline > Hypersaline >... | reverse complement strand
CGTGCTCGACAGCCTCTATCCCCGCAAGCCCGGCGATGCTACCTGGGAGGATCGCGACCGTATCCCCATCGAAGACCTGGAAGGGGAACAGCAGGCGCAGGTGGAACGCCTCGACCGCATGTCCCGCAGCCTCTACGGGGCCGTCGAGTGGGAGGAGCTGGGCAAGTGCTTGCCCGCCGTGGCCGCACGACGATATGCCGACCACCACCGACCGCACTGGCGACAACCCCCACGAGGCCTCCCTCTACCGGGCCGACCTGCGCGAGGCCACGCTGACCGAAGCTAACCTGGCGCAGGCCTACCTCCACCAGGCCGACCTGGTCGGGGTGAACTTGCGTGGCGCGAACCTGAGCGAGGCCGAGCTGGGCGGCGCTGACCTGACCGGAGCCGACCTGGCGGGCGCCGACCTCACCCGGGCCAACCTCAACCGCGCCACCGTGGCCAGCGACCAACTTTCCCGCGCCCAGTCACTCCACGGAGCTATCCTCCCTGACGGCACAAAGCACGACTGAGTGCACCCGCGCCCCCCACGCCCCCACACTCCTATGCTCCCCCACTCCTACCATTGAATCAAGTGCTTGATCAAGAACGGGCCTTTCCGCCTTGACTTCCCGCGCAGTCGAAATATACTATCCGCACGCGCAGCCACTCAGGTGCCAGGCACTGGCGGCGGTGGCCGCCGCTTGGGCGAGTATCTGAAACCAGGTATCACCGCGCCCGCTCACCGTCGAGGGTCAGGCGGGTGGTTTCATCAGGCAGGGTGGGATGACACAGATTCTGAATGACCTATCCCCGCGCGCACTGGCGACGGCCATCGAGGCCAACCAGTCTGAGTTCCGGGCCGACCTGGGCCGCTCTCCACGCGTCGAAGTGCACGCTGGCCTGGATCTCATGTGGTATGTCACCGGCATTCCCTCTCCGAGTGCCAATGGCGTCTGCCGGGCACGCATCGAGTCGGGCGATGTGGACGCCAGGGTCGACGCGACGCTGCGTCTGTTCCAGGCGCGGGGACTTCCCTTCACCTGGTGTACCGGCCCGACCACGCGCCCGGCTGGTCTGGGGAAGCACCTGGTGGCCCGTGGGTTCGTGTACGCTGGATATGAGCCCGGCATGGCGGTCGACTTGCTGGCGTTGAACGATGACCGGCCTGCGCCGCCCGGTTTGCACGTTCAACGCGTCCGCGACGAAGCAGCGCTTAGAAGATGGTTCCACATCTTCGCCCTCGGGTTTGCGCGGCCCGACGTTATCCGGAACACGCTGTTTGACATCGAAATCGACCTCGGGCTGGGGGACCATCGGCGGCGACTCTACGTCGGTTCGCTGGAGGGGAAGCCTGTGGCCACCTCGCTGCTGTTCCTGGGGGCGGGCGTGGCCGGTATCTATGGCGTGGCCACGCTTCCAGAGGCGCGCCGGCGGGGTATAGGGACAGCGATGACGTTGACACCCCTCGTCGAGGCCCGCGCCGCGGGATACCGAATTGGCGTCCTGCACGCATCCCCGATGGGATTGGGCGTCTACCGCCGCCTCGGGTTCCGGCAGTATTGCCAGCTCGGTTTCTATGGTTGGACCGGTGAGAGGAGGGGGTGAGATGGCGAATACCTTCGATTGGATCGAGATACGGGCCACAGACATCGAGAAAACGGCCAGCTTCTACGAGAACGTCTTTGGCTGGCAAATCGTCCACACCGAGATTGCGGGCGGGTCTGACTATTGGATCTTCGACACAGGCGCTGAGCCACGGATGCAGAATATTCGAAGGGGAGGCATATGGCTGCGGCCCGAGGGGGCGAGCCCTGGCGTGCTCGTCTACATCGTGGTGCATGACATCGACGACGTGTTAGAGAAAGTGGCACGTCTGGGGGGAGAAATCGTCGTCCCCAAGACCCCGGAGGGCCCGGCCTTCAAGGCCTACTTCACCGATCCCAGCGGCAACATGTTCGGACTGTGGGAGGACGAGGGCGTCGGATAGGCTGCTACTGTTCTGACCAACACACTCTCGCCGCAATCTGCTGGCCCTATCAGCCGGACGCCGACCGAGACAGGTACGTTGGGCATCGCGTTGGATCTCGCTCTCCCGACGGCTTCGAGTGCGTTGACGGCCACGGTGCTCACGGGCACGTACACTCTCACCGGTCTCGAGGCTACCCCGCCGAGCGGGGAGTTTGCGGTATCCCCGGCGGTCACGCTCACGGCGAACTACACCCTGCCTGCGTCTGCGCCTCTCTCGGCCACAGGAAGCCCTACCCTGACCGTGCCCACTACCACCCTTCCCTTTTCCTACGCCGTGTCGACGTTCGGTGAATTCAGTCAACTGAAGCTGACGAACTTCTCTCGGGCCGTGACCCTGACTGTGCCGTTTTATCCCTTTGAGAAGGCCATTGACTTGACCCTGACGCCCCTCCTGCTGGAGACGGTCATGACCCATACGGCATCTGCAACCGGCGGAAATGTCTTCCACAAGCTCGCTGGCGCCACGTATGGCGACGGCCGTACCATCCAATACGCCCAGGCTGGCCTGATGGGCCGGGGTGATGTCCGCTTACGTATCCGAACGGTCGAAGGTGATCGGGAGCGCAGCGCCATGGCGTTGGTCACTTCGTTTCGCAAATACCGCGAAGAAATGGACAGGGCAGGTGCCAACCAGTGGCGCGGGGGCCTCGGCCGTCTGTTGGAACGGCACCGCGACTTCCCGTCCTTTCCCAGCAGAAACTCACTGGGCGAGTTGCAGCGCCACAAGCACACCATCGTCCACGTGCTGACCAGAGATCTGAGCTACACTGTTCAGGATGACGTGCCGACCCTCACACTGGAGGCCCCCTTCCAGCTCCAGGTATGGCGGGTGAGGGATTGGGCAGTTATGGGATGGGAGAGGGTGCGACGAGAGCAGAGCGGCGAGCGAGTTCGCGTGCCCATCTATCATTCGCCACAGAGACCGGTGCTCAAAGAGTATGCGTTCACCGACTTCAACCTGCTGGCCGAGGACGGCGAGGTGCTACAGATGCGACTGGGGCGGGTCATGTTGGGCCCACAGGACGTTCTGACCCTGACCCTGGAGAGCGCCGACTGGCTGTCGCTCGATCCATTGCCGGACGAGCTGGTCGACCTCTCGCGAGAAGGGGGCAGCGGCCCAGACGGCGGATTCACCGCTGTCTACCGTGGCCCCCGATCCTTCTGGCTGGATCTTCGGTACACGCCACATCCCGCCCTTTTCACTCGGCAATCCGCTGCGATGGTGCGCGGATTTTCGCGCATCTACGAAGGTCAACTGCGCAAGATCTACAGGTGGGCGTGGGAACTGTCCCTTCGCAACCGGCTCCGCATCTTCCGGAGCAGCATCTTCCCGCTGCTTGTCGCCGCTGTGGCACTCCTCCTGATCATCTGGATACCCTACCAACTGGCAATTCCGGATCAGCGACCTCCGGGCTGGCTATGCAGGCTCCTCAAAGCCTTGGACAGAAGGCAAGGCATCCCCATCTCAGACGAGGACCAGGCCCCGAGTTCTGATGGGGAACCGGATGAGGCAGGGGGAGCTCAAGACCAGGGGATCGCAGTCTGCTTGCGGCAATTCTGGAAGCGGGCCACACGTCTGCTCAAGGCAATATGGCCCGTGTGCTCTCGCTTCATGCTCATGCTGGTCTATCTGGCGCTGCTGCTCGCGATGGCCAAAGGGTCAGCGTGGGCCATGGTCGTCTATGCGCTGGGCGACAGCATCCCGGCGCCCTGGCGGGAGGCGCCTCTGCCCTTTTCCGTTCTGATGGTCAGTGGCTCCCTGCTCTTGCTGCGGCTCGACACCGTGCTCTACCGGCGGGGATGGTTGCTGGTGCTGGTGGTCGCGCCGCTGAGTTTCATCGGAGACGTGTGGCTGAACAGTCAGTACTCGCGCGGCATCCAGAACGCGTTGAACTTCAGCAGCGCCAGCGGCATTCTCTCGGGCGCTACCTCGATGGCTGTGCTGTTCGAAGCGCTGTGCTTCGTCGGCATGTTGTTCTGGTGGGGTCTGCACAAGGACCCCTTGCGGCGACTCCAACACGAGGACCTCTACGCGTTCGCCTTCGCTGCCCTGGCGGCGACCACCTTCGAGGTGACAGACGTCAGTCTCTTCGCCATCGCTGTGCTCTTCATTGCCTGGTTTGTCCTGTCTCTGTTGCTGGACGCAGCCAGGCCCCTCGAGGAGTGCGAGCAGCGGGAGGATCCGGCACATACGCCCCAGGAATCCCCCTCAGGCGAAGCCCAACCATCGGAGTCGGAGGAACCCAGCGAGGAAGAACCGTCGGACAAGCCTGCATCGAATGGAGACGACAGCGGAGCGCCGGAGTCGATACGTGACAAGCTGACCCGATTCCGTAATCCGCTGCCCCTCGGCGCCATTCTGGCGACAGCCATCTTCCTGTCCCAGGATCCACTGCTCCGCGCGCAACTGGCTTCCTTCGCTCAGTCGGCGCTCCTTCAGAATACCTGGACGATCTTGCTCGACCCCATCGCCCGCCTGGCGACGACGCTGGTTCCCTGCGTGGCAATCGTGATCCTCATGGTGCTCCTTGATGCCAGCCTCGAACGCTTGCAGAAGCGTAGAGTCGGACTCGATACTTTCCTCAAGGTCATCCCGCTCGCGGCCGTCCTGTTCGGCATCTTTATGTTGGGTATCGGAGGCCTGTTCCTGTTCACCGGTGCGTTAGAACTGGAGCTTTCGGATCGCATCGTGTACTACGTCACCGTACCACTCCTCACCGGAATCTGGTTGGACTGGCAACTGCCAGATAAAGAGCTGAACTGGACGGTCCTGTGGGACAACCTGAAGAAGAACCTCGGCCAGGTCAAGAATTGGATCGCCTCTGCCCTCGCCTTACTCTCGATCCTGGCCCCCCGGCTCGTCTCACAGGTGACGACCGACGAGATCAACGCGATCATCACCGCGCTACAAGACTTGCGCTTTTAGTGTATCTTCTCAATAAACCGGGGTCAGCGCTATAGCTGGATCGCCGGGCGTGGGAGCCCGGCCTGCTTGGTCCCGAAGTGTTGAGAAGATACCTTTTCGTCCTATGACACGACCTCTCGCGGGCTCGCGTTGGGCCTGGAGACCCGGCGCTTGGCGATACGCCAACCTCACTCAAGCGGGCAACTACTTCGACAATATCGTATCCCGTTCGTATTCGGCGATTCATCGCCCGATTGCCTGCAGTCAGCGGCGGTGCGCTTCAGTGTGCACTCTGTGTAAACTCCGTGTCGAAAAACCGTTGACCTGCATGCACTTTAGTGCTATACTGAGTGTGGAAGTGGTTGCACGCTTGCCATGTAAAGGGGTACACCGTGGATGTAGAGGTAAAGGAGAGTCTAAACAGCCATAGTTCGACCTGAAAAACAGATCGGAGGGAGCAACATGAAAAAAGCACGTGTGCTTGGAATACTGGCTTTGGCACTGCTTGTGACCGCGGGCTGTGCCGCCGGTCCGAACGAAATGGCCAACACCCCGGACGAGGAGGGCGACGTCGCCGGGTTCTGGCAGGGCCTGTGGCATGGGGTCATCGCCCCGGTCACCTTCCTGATATCGCTTTTCTCGGAGAACGTGCACATATACGAAGTGCACAACAACGGGAACTGGTACAACTTCGGCTTCTTGCTGGGGATCGCCATCATCCTGGGCGGTGGCGGTGGGGGCGCAGCCACGAGGCGTTCAAGCCGCTAAACCGACGGCGCGCGCCCCACGCCTACGGCAGATGGATGTGGGGGTCGACCGGACGGCCGCCGTAGCGCAGCTCGAAGTGCAGATGTGGGCCGGTCGAATAGCCGGTCGTGCCCGCTCCGCACACTAGCTCCCCCTGCCGCAGCCCCTGCCCGTTCTCGACCACGATCTCTGTGAGGTGCGCGTAGTACGAGCGCCACCCGTCGTCGTGCTCGACGATGACCAAATTGCCGTAGCCGCCGCCCCACTCGGCGAAGACTACCACTCCGTCGGCCACCGCGACGATGGGGTCCCACATCCGGGCAGCGATGTCGAGCCCGATGTGCCCGGGGTTGCGTGGATCATGGAAGGTCCAGCCGGAGATTTCGCGTCGCGTCGTTGGCCACTGGAAATCCTCTTGGGCCACCAGCATCCCGCTGGACGGTGTCGTCGTGGGCTGTGGAGTGACGCCCGGGCCGGGTGTGGCGGGACCGGCTGCGTCGGAGAGGGTGAGCAGGAGCGAGTACCGGCCCGGCGCGCCGGAGGTCGGCACCACCTGCACCCGGTACATACCGGTGGTTGGCAGTTGCGGGTCGACCAGATAGGGCGGCAGGAAGATGGAGCCTGCCTGCTGCGCCAGTTCCGTCCCGTCGGTGCCCACCAGGTGTATGGTCAGCTCGGCCTCCACGCTGGATCCGGAGCCCGGATGGAGCCACATCTCTATCGTGACGACCTGGCCCGCGTGGCCCAGGAACTGCCACTCGTCCCCTACCTCGGCGCCCAGCTCTCCTTCCATCGGCTCGCCGGGGATGAGCCAATTGGTGGGCTGCGGCAGGGTTGGCGATGGCGCCTGCGTCTGGCTGGGAAGCGCCAGCGAGGGCGTCACCCACCGCTGCGCCAGGGCCGCCCCGGCCAGGTAGGCCACCGCCGCCAGCACAGCGGCCAGCGCTGCCCACATGACCAAAGAAAGGGGGCCTCCCCCGCCCCCTTTTGTCCGTTTCTGCTCCATATTCCCCCGTTATCCGCGCCTGACTTTCATATCCTCTACTGGTGAATGCCGCGAACGCGCGGCTGCATCTGCGCGCCAGCTGTTCATATTGGGCGCATTACCGCCAGCGAAACGTCGGGAGAGGCCTACCGCTCGACGACCTTCCCCTGCATACCCGGCGGCACCGGCACACCCATCAGATCCAGCACCGTGGGTGCCACGTCCATCAACTGCAGCCCCTCCACCTGCCGGCCGCCGTGATCCCGGCGCGGATCCCACATGACGAATATGCCGTTCTGGGCGTGGTTGGCGTCGTCCGGCCCCAGATCGTTCTCAAACGTGTAGAGCTCGGGCAGGCCGAAGGAACCCAGCGACCGCCAGCGCAGGTTGCCGAAATAGACCATCAGGTCGGGGGCCACGTTGCGCACCTCCCGGTACAGTTCCTCCGGCTTGAAGGCCACGGAGCCCATCGGCTTCCCCTCGTGGTCGGGAATGGCCTCGATCATCTCCTTGACCTGATCCCGCACCTTCTCATAGTCCTGGGCGGGGATCTTGCCCTGGGGCTCGCGCCCCTCGACGTTCAGGAAGATGCGGGCGTAGTACCCGCCCGCGCCCCAGGCGGTCGTCTTCTCCCAGTCGACCTCCACTTTCTCGAACGGGACCAACCCCTCGTACCGGGGTTCCTCTTTGAGGACCAGCAGTCCTTCCTGGCGCAGCCACTCGTTGACGGCGAAGCCGCCTTCCATCGCCTTGGCTCCGTGGTCGGAGACGACCAGCACCACCGTGTCGTTGTCCAGCATCCCCAGGATCTCGCCCAGCTCCTGATCCAGGTACCGGTAGTAGTTGGGGATGGCGTCCTGGTAGGGGTTGCCGGGCTCGTGCTTGGGATGGTCGGAGTCCCAGAACTTCCACATCCCGTGGTGGATGCGGTCCAGCCCAATCTCTACGAACATAAAGAACTCCCACGGCTTCTCGCGGAGCAGGTACTTGATCACGGCGAACCGCTTCTCGGTCATCTCCTGGATCTGCCGCAGGAGGAAATCCTTGTCCTCGGTGCGGAACTGGGGCACGTCCACGTCGTAATCGCGCCCGTCGAGCACCCGCTCGATCTCGTAGCGCAGTTCGTTCGGGTGCGTATACTGCCGCTGGGTGCTCGGCGTGAGGAAGCTCGAGATCAACGCGCCTTTGAGCGGCTTGATCGGGTAGGTCTGTGGCACGCCGACGACGATGGACTCCTTGTTGGCGTCGCTCAAAATCTCCCATACCCGCTTCTCGTGGATGACGTTGGCCGTGGCGATCGTCATCCGGTCGTAGGAGTGGTCGGCCCGGTTGCGGAAGCCGTAGAAGCCCAGGATGCCCGGATCCTTGCTCGACAGCATCGACGTCCAGGCTGGAACGGTGATGCATGGGATTGCGCTGGAGAGCGGGCCGTAGATCCCCTCATCGATCAACCGGCTCAAATTCGGAAGTTGGTCCTTCAGCCCCAGGTGGGTCTCGCTGCCTGTGTGGAACATCACCGCCGGCGGCGCACAATCCACACCCACCACGAACACCTTGCGGTGCTTGCGACGAGAAAATAGCTTAAACATTCATTGTCCTTTCTGGAATCAGGTTGCAAGTTCCAGGTTTCAGGTCTCAGGTTGGCCAAGCTGTAACTTGAAACCTGAAACCCATAACCCTCATTCCCTGTGACGCTTCACGCCCTCCAACAACACCCGCGCCACCTCCGGCCGGGTGAACTCCTTGGGCAGCATCTTCCCCTGCTCCAGCATCTCGCGCACCTGGGTGCCGCTGAGGTACAGCCAGTCCTCTTTATCGTGGGGACACGTCTTGGCGGAGACGATCGCGTCGCATTTCTTGCAGTAGAACGCGTGCTCGAACCGGAACGGGGTGATGCCGATGTCCTCCGGCGGGAACTGGTCAAAGATTTTCTGCGCGTCGTACGTGCCGTAGTAGTTGCCCACGCCGGCGTGGTCACGCCCCACGATGAAGTGGGTGCACCCGTAGTTCTTGCGGGCGATGGCGTGGAAGATGGCCTCGCGCGGACCGGCGTAGCGCATCGCGGCGGGAAAGACGCCCAGCAGTACGCGATCCGCCGGGTAGTAGTCGCGCAGGATCGCCTGGTAGGAGGCGATGCGCACGTCGGCGGGGATGTCGTCCTTCTTCGTTTCGCCCACCAGCGGGTGCAGGAACAGACCGTCCACAATCTCCAACGCCGTCTTCTGGAGGTACTCGTGAGCGCGGTGGATTGGATTGCGGGTCTGGAAGCCCACGACCGACCGCCAGCCGCGCCGGGCGAACATGCGCCGCGTCTCGGCCGGCGTGTGGCGCAGCTCGGGGAACTCGGTCTTCACCGTGCTGGGCCAGTCTACCAACCAGATGTCGCCGCCCAGCAGCACCTCCCCGCGCCGGTAGATGCGGGCCACGCCGGGGTGGGCCTCCTCGATGGTCTTGTACACCTCGCGGGCCTCCCGCTCCTTGACCTGGCGGTTGTAGGGGTACTTCTCGGCGATCTCCATCACTGCTAGAACGCGATTATCTTGACATAAAGCCACTTCCCGGCCTTCCTGAACGCGGTTGGCCAGGTCTTCGTCCGCGGCCAGCGTGACCGGGACGGACCATACCACGCCACTGGTCAAGCGCATCTCCTCGACGCAGCGGTCGTAGTCGGCCTTGCGCATGAAGCCCGTGAGAGGGCTGAGGGCTCCGGTCGCGATGAGCTCCAGATCGGAGAGGCCCATCTGATCCAGCGGGACCTTGATCATCTGCTCGGCCCGCTCGTGCACGGCCTCGCGCACCTCACCGCGCAGGACGCGGTCAATTAAGATGCCCCCGTGGGGGCGGATGACGTCGTAATAGGGTTCGCTCACGTTGTGCTCCTTTCAATGCTTTCCACTACGAAAGCCGCCGTGATTGTACCACCCTGAAGAAGGGTGTCAAGAAAGCGGCGGTCTGTCGGTTTGTATTTGCACACGGATAAATCGGCGGAACTTCTGCCTCGCTGCGTCCATGTGATTGATGAGGATCATTGTATACCAGGGGAGCGGGCTCAGGCCAGCTTTACACGCCAGAGCAACTCTCCCACCACGGCAAGCTGCCCAGGCCTGTCGTTGGGCGCTGAAGGCCCTTTGGGTTTCAGCCAGGTCACGCATACAGCCTAGCACAATCTTGTTCAGATCGCGTGAAGGAATAGTGAGACATTTGCTAGAGTCGGTCTATCAAATGGTGTACCCGTATCACTTTCTTGCTCCTTGGCATACGAGAACCAACCGTTGCCGGCCGCCAGAGCCCCCCCATAGTTCCGGCGAGGGCGCCGCCGCCTGGCCCGGTTGGTCAAGACGATAGGCAGATCCATCACGGTGTGAAGTACCGCCAGCTTCCACCGAAATGTGAGAGCAGAACGATCGACCGATCGAACAGATGGAGGAACGTACCGCTGTTGTGCATTCCCGTTCCGGAGTAACTCTGGCTCCAGCTCTGGAAAGCTTCCTCGGGCGCCAGCGCCCAACCCAGGCCATCGCGCACGATCGGGTTGGTGCGCCAGACGAGCCCGAAGCCCCGGACGGGCTGGAAGCGGCCTTCCGGAGGCACGATGGAGGGGTCGCTCTCCGGATCTCCCTCCTGGAAATTGTCGGTGTACGAATTATATAGACCATCGTCGTACAGGACGTAGATCGTGCGATTTCCCTCCAGCCAGATCATGCGGCCCCTCTCGAACGCCTGGTAGGCAGCGGCCCCGACCACAGTCCCGTAGGGACAGTTGCCAAACGCCTGCTGGTCCGCCAGTTCCGGCAGCGGATCCTCGGCGCATTCGATAGTGATTTCCACATGCTCTTCCGCCGCACCCGCGTCGTTCCTCACCGTGAGCTTCATATCCGCGACGCCCGGCCGCCCCGGCGCGGTGGGCTTGATGGTCTCCGTGCCTCCATCTGGATCGAGCGGGCCGGGAAGACATGTCATAATTGCCTCGTGGGTCACCCAGCAGATGCTGGCTTCCGTGCCCCCGGTGGCCTGCCAGCTCAGACTGACGCTCTCCCCCTGAACCATGTTCGTGCGGTCGGCGGTGAAAGAGAGGATGGTCGGCGCGGGCAGCGGGGCCGCCGTGGGAGTAGCACACTGAGTGCCGCATCCGCCGGGGCATTCCCCCTCGCAGTAGTACACCTCGCCCTCTTTGCAGGGTGGGGGCGTACACATAACGATCGGCGTGGCCGAGGGAGGCGGCGTGGGCGACGCAGTCTTGGTGACGGGCGTGCTCGTCGGCTCTGTGGCCGTGGGGGACTCGGTAGGCGCTGCTTCAGTGGGCAGCACTTTGGTCTTCGCTGGCTCGGTGACGTGGGGCGTGTCCGTGGGTGGGACATCCGCCCTCCCGGGCAGCGGCATGTTGCACGCCAGCATCGAAATGACCAACATGCATACCGCGACGGTCAAGCGTTTGCGCATTGCTCTATCCTCCAGAACGTCAAGTGTACAGCTCGTGCCAAACGATGTCAGGGACTCCACCAAGGGGGTCACAAGCGCATTGTATCGCACCCGTGTTCACGTTGCGTCAAAGAAAAATGAAAGATTGCATAAAGCCTAGCCCTTTGTCAATCATGTGTTGATGGGTTCGT
>Ga0180432_10010271_pt1 | contig 11259 bp, 7 predicted proteins | sample SS_ome_10_FD_132414 | JGI IMG/M metagenome (GOLD analysis project Ga0180432, IMG submission 132414) | Hypersaline lake sediment archaeal communities from the Salton Sea, California, USA - SS_1_MS_2 metaG | ecosystem: Environmental > Aquatic > Non-marine Saline and Alkaline > Hypersaline >... | reverse complement strand
GATGCCTCAGTAGTGAGAATTTGTATCGAGATCGATTCTGTGTGCTGTCATTTCTGCAAAGTACGTATCTAGCCAGGTCTTGTATTTGCAGCCAGCCCCAAACTCGTACCGCCGCATCGCGGCTGCACGAGCTTGAGGCTGCCACCCATCTTTGTCAATGTTCTTGGGTGGCAGCCTCATCCCGATTGTCGTTTATCGGGATGGGGCTGGTTATTCCTTAGCTAAACGTACACTCTGTTTAGACACTGGACGAGCCGGATTTGTTTCAACGGTGAGGTCGCTAAGATTGAATTATTTGCGCTTTTAGCTAAAATGAGCCGATATTCTATTGTGCGCAAAGCTATGAATTTTGATGAGTTGATAGAACTGGTTTCTTTGGATCAATCGCCCGGCATTTGTGTCGATTCGCGTGCCGTTCGGCAGGGTGATATATTCATTGCAGTCAAAGGCACCACCTGCGACGGCCATGATTTCATCGCCCAGGCCGCCGCCAACGGCGCCCGCTACGTCGTCTGCGAACGAAACACGACATACGCAATAGGCAATCCTGCCTTGAGCGAAGTCGAATGGATGCAGTACGAGCCGGTCGTTCTCGACGACACGGCGGAAGCCCCGGCAATCCTGGCCCAGGCGGCACACGGCTATCCTGCCTCCAAACTGACAAATCTTGCCGTAACAGGAACGAATGGCAAGACCACGGTGGCCTTTCTCGTTCGCTCGATAATTCAGCAGGCCGGATCAAAATGTGGTTTGATCGGCACTGTCATTTACGATACCTGCTCGGGACAAAGTTACGAGGCGAGCCTGACGACGCCGGGTTGTCTGGATATCGCCGCCCGGCAGGCCGAGATGGTCGAAAACGGCGCAACTCACATGGTCATAGAAGCCAGCAGCCACGCCCTGTCCCAAAGCCGCCTTTCGCAGATCGACTTCAAAGCCGCCGCTTTTACCAATCTTGCCGGCGATCATTTGGATTATCACAAAACCGAGCAGGATTACCTCGCGGCAAAAACAAGGCTTTTCTCGGCCCTGGCCTCTGACGCAACGGCTGTGCTCAACAGGCAATCCCCACAAGCCGAGATTATCGCCGGAAAGACTAAGGCCCGGTTGTTGTGGTACGGCATAGATAGCCGGACCGATCTTGCCGCACACATCGAGTCGATGGATACGAGCGGGACGGTTTTCGTGATGGAATACGCCGGCGTCTCGGCAACTGTTAGAACTCCGCTGCTCGGTCTGTACAACGTCAGCAATTGTCTTGCGGCCGGCGGGCTGTGTCTTGCCGCAGGCTTCGACCTCGAAACTATCGCTGCGGGCCTTTCGGCACTGGAAGCGATACCGGGCCGGCTGGAAAAAGTCGAAGGCGCCGACTTTTCCGTGATTATTGACTACGCCCATACCGACGACGCGCTTAAGAATGTCCTGGCGACACTCAAGCCATTATGCAAAGGGAACCTGCGAGTCGTTTTCGGTTGCGGCGGCGACAGAGACAAGACCAAGCGACCTCGCATGGCAAGAGTGGCCGAGCAGTTGGCCGATTTCGTAATAGTCACCAGCGACAACCCGAGAACCGAGGACCCCAACGCTATCATAGATGACATTGTCACCGGCTTCGCAAAAGGCCCGCCCGTGCGAAGCACGGATATACGCAATACGCAATACGCAACACGCAATACGAAGATAGTCGAGCCGGACCGCAGAAAAGCCATCAAGCTGGCGATAGAAGCCGCCGAACCCGACGACATCGTGCTAATAGCCGGCAAGGGCCACGAAACATATCAAATCATCGGAACTGAGAAGTCTCACTTCAGCGATAAGGAAATTGCCGAGGAGTGCCTGACGAGGGTGGGATGAAGGAATTGCTGATAGCAGATTTAGTCGAGGCGACAGGAGCCGAATCTGAAACTTCGGATTCTGCGGGTTGCCTGCCGAGTTTCACCGGCGTCAGTATCGACTCGCGGACCACAAAATCGGGGGATTGCTTCTTTGCTATAGCCGGCGAGAACTTCGATGGGCATGATTATATCGCCGATGCCTTTGCCAAAAGCGCTGTCTGCGCGGTTGTGAGTGAGAAATTCCAAAACGACGAGCTTGCCGGCAAGTGTCTGCTCAGAGTGGATGATACTGTCAAAGCGCTCGGCGATCTTGCCCGTGAGTATCGCAGGCGGGGGGATTTCAAAGTTGTCGCAATAACCGGCTCGGCGGGAAAGACGACCACGAGGCATATATGTCATCACGTCTTGAGCCGGCGGTTCAAAGTGCATCAGTCGCCTAAGAGTTTCAACAATGATATAGGCATGCCGCTGACCCTGCTTGGCGCCGGAGCCGACACTGAGATAGTCATCGCCGAACTCGGCAGCAACAATCCCGGTGAGATTGCATATCTGACTCGCATCGCCGAGCCGGATATCGCCGTTGTGACCAACGTTCATCCGGCGCATTTGGAAGGATTCGGCGATCTTCAGACGATAGTCCAGGAGAAGTCATCAATAGCCGAGGGATTGAAGCAAAACGGAATCCTTATTGCCAACGCCGATTTCGAGCTTTTGCTTGAAGCCTGCCGGGCGCGGAACGCAAAATTGGTGAAGTTCGGCAAATCAAAGAGCGCAGACTGCCGGGTCAGCGATATTGGTCTGGAAGGGCCGTCAAGCAGGTTCACCATCGATGGGGTACAGGTGCATTTGCCGCTGGCCGGGCCGGGCAACGTCGAAAATGCACTCGGGGCATGGGCCGTTTGCAGGCAGTTCGGCGCGACCGTTGACGAATTCGCTGCGGCTGTCGAGAATCTTCCGCCTGTCTCTATGCGAGCAGAGTTGCTGCAGATCGGGACACTGACGGTGCTCAGCGATTGCTACAATGCAAATCCGGCATCAATGAAGAACGCGCTGGAGATCCTGGCCGGGCTCGATCCGACGGGGCGGCGAAGATTAGTCTTTGTCTGTGGCGACATGGCCGAGCTGGGCTGGCAGACCGAGCGCCTCCACGCCGAGCTTGGCGCCTTTATCGCCGGAACAAGGGTAAAGCTAATGGTGGCTGTTGGCGAGCTGGCTGCGATCGCGGCTAAAAACGCCCAATCGAGCGCTCCGGATGAGCTACAAACAAAATGCTTCGGCGACACTCTTTCGGCTTGCAAAAATTTACGTAAGCTCATAAAAGATAACGATATAGTACTGGTCAAAGGTTCGCGCAGAGCGGGACTTGAGACGATTGTAGAGAAACTAAAGATGATTTATACAAATCAATAATGATATACCACCTGTTACGGCATTTGCATGACCCGGAAACCAGCCGGCCCCTATTCGGGTTTTACGCCTATGAAAATGTGATGTTTCGCTGCGTAGCCGCGACGCTCACGAGTCTGGTGATTGCGCTTTTTATCGGCCCGAAGATTATCCGCTGGCTGATGCGCAAGAAGATCGGCGACCGGCCGGAGTTCCACCACGCAACTCTAAATGAATTGACCAAAGAAAAAGCCAACACTCCCACAATGGGAGGCTTGATAATTATTTTCTCGACGATGGCCGCCGTTTTTCTCTGGGCCGATCTCTGGAATCCTTTCGTACAGAAGGGTATTATTTTGCTGATATGGTTTGCCGTTCTGGGCGGCGCCGACGACTGGCTGAAACTCACTGCCGGAGCACGCTCGAGAAGCAGGAGCGGATTGAGAGCGTGGGAAAAACTCGTTTTTCAAATCGGAGCCGCCACGCTGATAGCATCGTTCTTGTACCTCGATTTCGCCAGCGTGGGCGCCGACGGCAAGCCCATCGTGCCCGACGGTATCAGATTCTGGCTGCCTTTCTATAGAGACAGTCTGTGGCTGCCTAACTGGATGTTCATTCTGATAGCGATTTTTTATCTGTCCGCCACGAGCAACGCCGTGAATCTCGCCGACGGGATGGACGGACTTGCGGCCGGATGTACGGCGATCGTCGCTCTGGTGCTTACTCTCCTGTGCTACGTCGCCTCGGAAACGATGGGCCGGGCGACGCCTATGACGTGGTCGAGCTATTTGCTGCTGCCGCACATACCGCAGGCGGGGGAGTTAGGCATCTATTTCGCCGCGATTTTCGGTGCGGTTCTCGGATTTCTCTGGTACAACTGCCACCCGGCACAGACCTTCATGGGCGACGTCGGCTCGCTTCCCTTGGGAGCTGCGATGGGATACGGTGCTTTGGTAACGAGAAATGAAGTCCTTCTGCTAATTATAGGCGGCGTCTTCGTCATGGAGCTTATGAGCGTAGTGCTCCAGGTAGGTTATTTCAAGTACACCGGCGGCAAACGCCTTTTCAGGTGTGCCCCGATCCATCACCATTTCCATCTGGTAGGCTGGAGCGAGCCGCAGGTAGTAGTGCGTTTCTGGCTCCTAGCCGCCGCCTTCGCCGCAATCGCCTTAGCCACCCTAAAAATACGCTGAGCCTTTATGTGGCGAGAGCGTCTGGCCCGTGTGCAAGCATCTCTGCCGTAAGATGTTCCCTATAAGGGAGAGCGAACCCGAAGGATCGCCAACAACTTCATCTCGAAAAAGAAGGGGCTGGGGGCTGACAGTCTGCAATCTGCCAGCCCCTCATTCACTTGCGATCCATGAAACTACTGACTACGGCTTCACTGCTCGGGTGTAAATACGCACATCGTCGATCAGACCGGAGAAGAAGGTGCCGGGTTGCATAGGATCGCCGCAGCCGATGTAGAGGCCGTTGCCGAGACTCTCCAGACCATCCTGGGTATCTTGAGTCACTATCCCATCGTCCACGCATAATATTCTGTTCAAACCATCCCAAACAAACCCTACCCGATGCCAGTTCCCATCATCTATTATTGCCGGTGACAATAGTGGTCCTCCCGCGCGTCCCGACCCTGTTAGTTCTGTCATCAAGTGCCCTGTCAGTGGGTCGAGAGAAAGCCAATTCGGCCTGCCGTTCTCAGAGATTATCCCTTGTCCCGGTGCGCCGCCCTGGACCCAGACTAAAACGCTGAACGGCCCATCTGACGGATTCAATACGGCCGGTGCGCTGACAAAATCATCTACTCCGTCGAACAAAAGCGCTCCGCCAACCTGGCCGCCCTCAGGTTGCCAGAGAGGATCACCTAAGGCGTAAGCTTGATTGCCAGCAACCGCATCGGCAACAATAGCACCTTCGGTTTCGTCAAGCGGCCAATGCGCTATCAGTGTTGGATCATCCACCTCATGCAAAAGATGCTCAGCAAGGACTTTCAAATCCTTAATATCTACAATGCCGTCACCGAATGGCGCTGGTGCGATGTCGCAAGCCGGGTAATCGGTTTGCCAATGGTCAATAAGTTTGCAAACATCTGCCGAATCTACTTTTCCATCGCCGTCGAAATCGACAATAGGTGTTATGGGCATTTCCCAAAAGTCGAAACCGCCGTGTCCCGGTCTTGCATAGGCAGTGAAGATTAAAGAAGGTCCACCTGCATAGAAGAAGGGAGCTCCCTCAGTGCCTGACGTATTGACAGGCATTCCCATATTCTGCGGTTGGTCCCATGGATCTGCTTCGCTCGCCCTGGTCATGAACCATATATCCAAACGACCAAGGCTTCCGGAGCGGCCCCATGAGACAAAGAAGAGCGTCAGCTCGTCCGGTGAAAGACTTATGTCCCCGTCCAAGTCATAATCATTTACATTTGGCCCAAGATTGACCGGCTCTTCCCAAGGGCTTGATATCGATGGACGTGTAGTAACCCATATGTCTTCCAGACCGGATCCTCCAGGACGGTTAGAGAAGAAATATAAGCTCATTCCGTCCGAAGAAATACAGGGGCCCAGGTCGTCACTGGTACTGTTGACGACCGGGCCGAGGTTTGTCGGAATTCCCCAGTCACTATCGGCATTAGGCCGTGTTACCATCCATAAATCGCGCCCGCCAACGCCTCCGGCTCGAATCGGCTTATTGACGGTAGTATTGAGCATTTCCGAAAAGAACAGTGTTAGCCCGTCCGACGACAGGCTCGGATAAGCTTCGGATGCGCTTGTGTTTACAGATTCACCGAGATTAACGGCCTGCCCCCACGGCTCATCTTTGGCCGAACGAGTTACCATCCATATATCATCACTGCCATAACCGCCGGGACGGGTCGAACTGAAGCATGCTGTCAATCCGTCCGGTGTGATGCTGATGAACGCATCATCGCTTGCACTATTGAGCGGAGAGTCCATGTTTACAGCATCTCCAAAAATGAACTCCGCCATGGTGACAGGATTGCCGAGCAAAAAAATGCTGAGAATAACAAACAATACTAAAACGGTTTTCTTCGATAACTTGGTTTTCATAATGTTGACTCCTCATTAAATACTATTTCTTTGCTTCGATTGATACGACACTCTATCCTTAATAGCGGAAAAACTCTCGGGACTTGACGCTTTAGTTGACTTTTTTTCTCATTTTTATTATAATTTTTATAAACTTTTTAGCTGAAAGAGTTAGGGAATCCTGAGTTTGAGTGTAGATCAAAACACACATCAACTGGTATCATCGGCGCAGAAAGGTGATAGATCCGCACTCGAACAGTTGTGCAATATCTACGCAGAGCGAATTCGCCGCATTGTGCGACTACGTGTCGGTCCGGAGCTTCGCTCACAACTGGAGTCCATGGATTTGGTTCAGGATGCACTGATAGCGGCAGTCACCGGCCTGAAGGATTTCAGAGATCATGATGATGGAGACTTCATGCGATGGCTGACTAAAATAGCTGAGAACAGAATTCGTGATCAAATTGACCATATTCATGCGGCCAAACGAGATATTCGTCGCCACGTTCAGCTCGAAAACAAAGCCGGCGAGAACGAAGATTTCTGCGGGAAAACATGTCGATATGTTCCTTTAGTCACTACTACACCAAGTGTACTGGCGGCCAGACGCGAAGAGCTTGACAGGCTGGAAAAAGCAATGGATCACCTCACGGACGATTACCGCGAGGTTCTGCTTTTGGCTAAGATTGAAAGTCTACCTCATGAGCAAATCGCCGAGAGAATGAAGAGGAGCCCGGCTGCCGTCGCAAAACTGCTTTCCCGGGCTATCGTGGCGCTGGCAAACGAATTCGAGAATTAATGATGGCGGATATTGCCGACAATAAACATGACAGCACTCTCAATGAGGCGGCGGAGCAATATATCGAAGCTTGCATCCGAGGTGAACAGCCTGACCTCGAAGAGTTGATAAGAGACTATTCGCCCCGTCAGGACAGACTTCGCAAAATCATACACAAAAGCCTGCAGGTCAGCTCCCTGCTGGATTTATTGAAACATGTTGAATCGGACGAAATCCCGGCAGCGGCGGCCGATATGGATTTAGTAGGTAAACGCATCGGTCAATTCGAAGTTTCAGAGATCGTCGGACGAGGCGGCATGGGAGTAGTATTCAGGGCTCACGATACTAAACTGGATCGACAGGTTGCCGTCAAAGCAATGCCAAAGCATCTCAGTGATGATCCGACTGCACGAGCCAGATTCGAACGCGAGGCGAAACTGCTGGCCTCCCTGAACCATTCCCATATAGGAATTATCCACGACATTATCCAACAGGAGGATGGAACCCGCTATCTGATTCTTGAATATGTCACCGGCCTTACGCTGGCCCGAAAACTCAAAAAAGGTGCGCTTGCAGTTAAGGAAACTTTGCTTTTAGGCAGACAAATCGCCGAGGCATTGGCCGCCGCTCACGAGCGGGGAATAATCCACCGGGATCTGAAGCCCGGCAATGTTAAGATCGGCCCGGATGGTAACGTCAAAATTCTCGATTTCGGTATAGCCAAAGAAGTCAAATCATATAGCGAATCGAATGAAATCCTCGTCACTGAACACGGACGCCCGGTCGGCACTCCTGCTTATATGAGTCCGGAACAGGCTCGCGGTCTGCCGCTCGATCATCGCACCGACATTTGGTCGTTCGGCTGTGTTTTGTACGAAATGCTTACCGGCAGACTCGCCTTCGAGGGACCTACTGTCAGCGACACTATTGCTCATGTACTTAAACATGATCCGGACTGGAAATTGCTGCCTGTTGACCTGCCTGCCAATATCAAAGTACTGTTACGCAGGTGCCTTGAAAAAGAACCACAAAATCGCCTCCAACACATTGGCGATGCGTTACTGGAAATACGTGAGACACTTACTCCTCCAAAAATAGCCCCTCCGGCACAAGATACGGCCGAATCAGAGAAACATGGTTCCAGGATGAAACTCGCTGCCGGAGAAATCGCTTGCATTGTACTGGGTCTTCTTGCCGGTTATTTCATATTGAATAACATCATGTCGAGCAGATTCTTCCCGTCGTCGGCCGTAACGAAATTCGTGGTCGGGCGAGGCAACAGCTATCCTGACGTGAGTCTCATTCATCAGACTTTGGCTTTCTCACCGGACGGGAAAACACTGGCGTATATCGCAGAAGATACCGACGGCAGGCGGCGCATCTTCCTGCGCCGGCTCGATGGATTCGAAACTCGTGTGCTGGAAGGAACCGAGGCCGCTATCGGTCCGTTTTTCTCACCAGATGGACAATGGCTCGCATTTGAGGACCACTACAATCGTAAACTTAAGAAGGTTGCAGTCGGAGGCGGCACCCCCGTCACACTCGCGGAAGCTTCCGACTTTCGAGGCGGAACATGGACTGCCGACGACAAAATCATCTTCGCACCGAATGTCAATGGCGCACTTTACCGCATCGAAGCATCAGGGAGCGAACCAGAACAAATCACTACGACCGATCCGAACGCCGGAGACCGGGCGCACCGCTGGCCGCAAGTGCTGCCTGGAGGCGATCTTATGCTCTTCATTAGCTACGGCAATGACGCGCGTGTAGAACTGCTCTCGCTGCAAACCGGCCGGCGAGACGTCCTGCTGGAAGGCCCTTCCTATGCACGTTTTGACCCAACAGGTTATATTATCTACTCCCGCGACTGGTCACTCTACGCCGCACGTTTTGATCCGCAGAGTCTCACGTTTAAAGGTTCGCATCTATTGGTTGCCTCAGAAGTCTGGTCCGCGGGTTCGGGAGTATCTCAATTCGAAGTTTCTCCAAATGGAACACTGGCTTATATACCCGGCAAGTGGGACACCAGGAAACTACAGCCGACATGGGTAACCCGCCGCGGCAGCCGCGAGCCGCTACCGGTACCAATGCGCAATTACCACGATGCCACCATATCTCCCGATGGCACCTGCGTCGCTTTGTGCTCCCTCGTAGGTAACAATCCGGATCTTTGGCTATACGACAGCACCCACGGAACAACCGCCGACATTACGTCTGACCAGAAAGGTCGTAACCCGGTCTGGACGGGCCGTGACGGCCAAACACTCTTTTACATAGCACCCGAAGGTCTCTTTCGCTGGGATAGGCAGCAGCAGTCTGCCGCCCTATGGGGCAAAATCAAGGGCCTGATTAAACTCAATGACTCTTCACCCGACGGCCGGCAGATCGCCGTCCAAATGTGGATGTCCGAACAAGTTGACATATATACTATAGAACTTTCAGACCAAAACGACGTTAAGCCGGTCCCGTTCGAAACCACCGAACAATTCCAGCGAAAAGCCGCCTGGTCACCATGCGGTAAATGGATAGCTTACGAATCCGAGGAAACCGGGCGATCCGATATTTTTGTCAAACCTTACCCAGGTCCGGGCCAGAAAGTGGCAGTAAGCAGTGACGGTGGTCGAGAACCATTGTGGTCGCCCGACGGTTCCGAACTGTTTTATCGTAGTCGTGACAAGGTCGTTGCGGCCAAAATCCAAAGCCAGCCTCAATTCAAAGTCATCGATACTCAGGTTCTGTTCGATGATGAATACTATAGCTGCGCGCTATGCAGGACGTATGACATCGGCCCGGATGGCCGGTTTCTCATGCTCTACGATCCCAAAAATTCGGTCAGGCCAAAGATTCATGTCATCGTAAACTGGCGGAAAGGATTCGAACACCGGGTACCCGGAGATGTGGGAATGTAACTATCGCTCCCGGCCGGGGAGGCCGACGCACTCTTACGTTAACTGTACTTTGCATGCCAATCGATCTTTTTACTGCCCGAGATGGTGTTCCTCGATGTGGATGCGGACGTTGTCTCTGTAGGGTTCGCTTTGGTCTATCTGGTCGAGTTTTCTCTGGAACAGAAATATCTTGAAGGCGGTGATTCCACAGGCAACGCCGGCGATGCAGAAGACGGCCGCGAAGAGTATCGCAAATAAATCCCGGAGGATGAAGACGAGAAATCCGAAGCCTATCAGCAGCAGGCCCACGATGAAAAGTCCTGCGGCGAAGTTTCTGGAGGCCTGGGATATCGTATTTGCGTAAAAGCGAAAGCTCATGTCGTATCTCGTCGCTCGTATATTGTATGTCGCTGCTCGATTATCCCGAGTATCGAGCATCCTGCAAGAACAAAAAAGCGGGTCCCGCATTGGAACCCGCTTTTCACTTAATCATTTAGTACATTCCGCCGCCGCCCGGAGGTGCGGGGGGAGATTCCTTCTTCTCGGGAATCTCGCTGACAACCGCATCGGTGGTAAGCAGCAGCGAAGCTATCGAAGAGCCGTTCTGCAACGCGACTCTCTCGACCTTGGTCGGAACAATAACGCCGGCTTTGAGCATGTCGCCGTATTTCTTACGCAGCGCATCGTAGCCGAAGTTTTTGTCTTTGTTTTCCATGACTGTCTGGCACACGATCGAACCGTCGAGACCGGCGTTTGTGGCAATCTGCTTGATCGGCGCGAGCAGCGCTCTGCGGACGATATCGACGCCAACCCTGGCGTCGCCGGTCACCTTGACCTTATCGAGCGCCGGCAAAGCTCTGAGCATGGCTACGCCGCCGCCGGGCAGGATGCCTTCTTCAACTGCTGCACGGCAGGCGTGCAGTGCGTCCTCGACGCGGGCCTTTTTCTCTTTCATTTCGGCTTCGGTTGCCGCTCCGACGTTAACTACGGCCACGCCACCGGCCAGCTTGGCAAGTCTTTCCTGCAATTTCTCGATGTCGTAATCACTGGTCGAGACGTCGATCTCGTTCTTGATCTGCTCGATTCTGCCGGTGATGGCTTCGGTCCCGCCGCCGCCCTCGACGATTGTCGTGGTGTCTTTGTCGACGGTGACTCGCTTTGCCCGGCCGAGCTGAGCCAGCTCGATGTTCTCAAGTTGCAGGCCCAAATCCTCGAAGATTGCATCGCCGCCGGTCAGGGTGGCGATATCGCTGAGAAGGGCCTTGCGCCTGTCGCCGAAACCCGGCGCCTTTACAGCGGCTACCTGAAGTATGCCGCGAAGCTTG
>Ga0180432_10010269_pt1 | contig 11260 bp, 5 predicted proteins | sample SS_ome_10_FD_132414 | JGI IMG/M metagenome (GOLD analysis project Ga0180432, IMG submission 132414) | Hypersaline lake sediment archaeal communities from the Salton Sea, California, USA - SS_1_MS_2 metaG | ecosystem: Environmental > Aquatic > Non-marine Saline and Alkaline > Hypersaline >... | reverse complement strand
CTTGCAGTAGGGAGCTGGTCTCATTATACCACGCCCCCCTGGGCACGTCTAGCTCAAGCGCTAGTCGAGAGGGCGTGTTCGCGGGGAGGCAAGCCGAGGTTCGGGGTGTGGAACGTGGGAGCGCCCTGGATGACCAAAGTGTAACCAGACTGTAACGGAAATCTTACTTTACTATAATAGACAAACGATTGCTTGTATGCTACAATTATCCAGCATAGGTTTCCAACTTGATATCAAGCTGAATAAAAAGACTTTGGCAATCGGTTTGAGCCTTATCCGTCCACGGGGTTTGTGACCTGGACGTTGCTCATTTGCTCAGCCCAAATGGTTGTGGGGATGTGGTAAGCGAGTCTATGACTGAACAACCGGTTGTGAGCGGGGGGGGGACGAGCGAACGATACACTAAACTGGCCCAGGTGATGGTCGCGTCGCTGCTAAGCGTGACTTTTCTGGTGTACGTTGTGGCACTAATCCTGGCCGTTCGCACCTTCAGGCAGCCATTTTTGGGTGCCTTTGTTGAACCGACTTTGGTAGTGAATGCGGTCGGTGAGGGTGATTGGAGTGGCCGGGCTGCCGGTTTGGGCTTGCCGGACCGCCTGGTCGCGTTGGATGGACAGTCTTTGACGCGCCCCTGGTCTCTCTATGATGAGCTTTCTCGCTACCGGGTCAAGAGCATCTTGATGGTGACGGTTGAGGGCCAGGACGGTGAACACCGCCAGTTGGTGGTCGAGCTACAGTCGTTCCCCACCTCTGCTTTCGTCAGCTTTTTTGTTTTTCCCTACGTGCTCGGTCTCACTTTCCTACTGATCGGGCTGGTGGTATTTGTCGCCCGGCGCGAGAGGGCGTCCGGGCGTGCCTTTCCCATGTTTTGTGCGTCCTTTGCTCTGGCCGTTGGGACGATTCTTGACCTTTATACCACCCATCTCTTGATGTATGCGTGGGTGATTGGGCTGGCACTGATGGGGGGCAGTCTGATTCACCTGGCATTAGTTTTCCCGGAGCGTTCCGGCCTGGCGCGGCGCTGGCCCTGGCTGCCTCGATTGGTCTATCTACCCTCCATAGCCATTGCCATATGGGCACTGGCCACTATCACCAACTTTGATCATCCCTGGGCTTACATTCCTGCGTGGCGTCCCTTGTTTTTCTACACAGCGCTGGGAGCGCTGGTGTGGATGGCGATGCTGCTAAGACAGCGACGACAGGCTGAGTCACCAGTGATCCGGGAGCAAGCACGGGTTATTCTGCTGGGCCTTTTGCTGGCCAGTCTCCCCCTGGTGGTCTGGTTCTTCTTGGCGACCCTCAAATCGGATCTAGCGCTTTCGCCGATTCTCTTTGCCCCGCTTATCTTGTTACCCCTTTCTGTCGCCTATGCGATTCTGCGCTACCGTTTGCTGGATGTAGATTTGATTATTAGCCGCAGTGTGAGCTATAGCTTGTTGGCGCTGCTGATCGTCGGCGGCTATTTGCTGTTGGTTAATCTCTTTGGGTTGCTGCTGGGAACGGCCCTGGAGGATAATAACCCTGTACTGGTTGCGTTGTTTGTTTTCGCGGTGACCATTGTGCTTAACCCGCTGCGGATGCGCCTGCAGCGGGCGGTGGATCGGCTATTTTTCCGCGGTAGGATTGACTATCGCCAAGAGTTGGAAGCGTATAGCCACGAGCTGGGAAGATTGCTCAACCAACCCGCGATCTTTGCGACCTTGACCCGGCGGGTGGAGGCGGCAGTTTATCCAGAGCGGCTGCTGTTTTACCTTTATGATACACGGGAGTACCAATTTGTGCCGCTATACGATAGCCAGGGCCGTGCCCAGGGGGTGCGTTTTGCGCCCGATGGTGCTCTAGCTCGTCTCGTGCTTGAGAAGCAGGAGAGCGTTCACCTGCTGCCCGGTCAATCTTTGCCCGAAGAGTTGGCGCGGGAGGCTTCTCAATTGGGTACATTGGGCGCTTCACTCTATGTTCCTTTTGCGCAGCACGGTTGGATGGCATTGGGCGAGAAGCGCTCGGGCGATCCCTACACGAGCGACGATCTGGACTACCTGGAGGCGCTGGCGGACCAGACCAGTCTGGCACTGGAGCGGGTGCATCTTGTTAGTGATCTGGAACGACGGGTGAACGAACTGGATGCGTTGCATTGGATTAGCCAGGCGATCAACTTTTCTGTCGAGGTGGATGACCTGTTGGAGTTGATCTACGCGCAGACCAGTCGACTGTTGGATACCTCTAACTTTTACCTCGCTATGTACGATGAAGCCAAGGGGACGCTTTCTTATGCCTTTTTCGTAGAGGATGGCGAGCGATTCTACCCGGACGACGAATGGCCTTTGGGAGTAGGATTAATCAGCGAGATTGTTCGTAGCGGTCAGCCGATTTTGACGGATGATTATACGAGCGAATGTTTGCGACGCAATATTCCCCCCGGGGGTAAGGCTGACCGGGCCTGGATGGGGGTGCCACTCAACGCGGGTGACCGGGTGATTGGCGTCATGCGTGTAGCCAGTTCACAGCTCGGCGTCCGTTATACCAACGAACAACTAAAGGTCTTTTCTGCCATCGCGGACCAGGCGGCGGCGATTATTGACAAGGCGCGGCTGTACAACACGATGCAGGAGCGCACCCGCCAGTTGAGCACGCTTAATGAGGTAGGCAGCGCTATCAGTTCGTCGCTAGACTTGCAGGCCGTGCTACGCTTGACCACAGAGAAAGCGGTCGAGATTTTGGACGCCGAGGCCGGATCGTTGTTCTTGACTGATCTGGAGACCCAAGAACAGGTCTTTCAGGTCGCGGTGGGGCCGACTGCCAGTGATTTGGCTGGGCTGCGTCTACCTCCGGGCACCGGTATCGTGGGGGCGGCGGCACAGACGCAAGAACCGATCATCGTCAACGACGCGCAGCGAGATGATCGTTGGTATTCTGGCCCCGACGAGAGCGCCGGGTTTGTCACGCGCGCCATTTTGGCTGTTCCGCTGGTGAGCAAAGGCAGCAGCATCGGCGTGCTGGAAGTCCTGAACAAAAAAGACGGTACGCTGTTTGACGTGCAAGATCAGCGGTTGATGATGGCTTTTGCCTCTCAGGTGGCCGTGGCTATCGAGAACGCCCGCCTGTTTACGCAGACCGACCAGGCCCTGGCCGCGCGTGTGGAGGAACTTTCAATGTTCCAACAGATTGACCACACCCTGAACGCTACCCTGGATTACGAGAAGGTCATTGAACTTACCCTGGAATGGGCGGTGCGGATGACGGGGGCCGAGGTTGGGGGTGTGGCTACTGTCGATGAAGAGAGTGGAGGACTGCTCATCGTCGCCAGTCGTGGCTATCCGCCAGAGTATGATCAGTATCGGGAGAAACCGTGGCCGATAAGCGAGGGCATCGTGGGACGCGTCGCCAGGACCGGTGAGTTGGTAGTGGTAGACGACGTCACCGTCGACCCTGACTATGTCGTGGCCGTCTCGGGAACCCGGTCGCAGTTGGCTGTGCCTATCCGCATGGGTGACAAAGTCATCGGTGTCATCAACCTGGAGAGCCCCAAAGTGAGTGGTTTTCGAGAGGACGATCTGCATTTCGCGACGCGTTTGGCCGACCGTGCCGTGGTGCCGATCGAGAACGCCCGACTTTACGAGCAAATCAAGAAGGCAAATGAAGCCAAATCACAGTTTGTGTCTGTGGTGGCCCATGAACTCAAGATCCCCATGACGTCCATCAAAGGCTATGCGCGCTTGCTGGAACTGGGCAAAGGTCCGATGGATGATGCAAAGAGGGGCTTTATCAAGACGATTAACTCCAATGTCGATCGTATGACCAAGATGGTGAACGACTTGCTGGACATCTCACGCATCGAGACGGGGCGCATGCGGCTTGAGATGGACGAACTGGCTTTAGCCACCGTCATTGATGAGACGTTGGATCCGTTGCTTGGCGAAATCGAGGAAAGAGGTCTGGAGCTGAGACTTGGTGTCCCAGAAGGCTTGCCGCTGGTACGGGGGGATCGCACACGGCTGGTTCAGGTGCTGACTAACCTGGTTAGCAACGCCTATAAATACACGCTTAAAGGGTTCATTGAAATCCAGGCCGAGGCGGTCGAGTTGCCGGTTCCTGACAACGGTCATCTGGCCAACTTTGTCCGTTGCTCGGTGCGCGATAGCGGTATCGGCATCTCCGAAGAGGATCAGGAGCGCCTGTTCAAGAGTCAGTTCGTGCGTTTTGAGAATGCGGTGGACGTCGCGTCGGGGCATGGGCTGGGTTTGTGGCTGGTAAATCGCCTGGTGGAGATGCAGGGGGGCGAGATTACCTTTGAGAGCACGTTGGGCGAGGGGAGCGTCTTTGCTTTCACCGTGCCGGTAGCGGACCGTCAGGCTGCAGACGCCAGTTAAGCCAGTGCATTGCTCGTTAGCTGAATAGGGAAAATCTGAACCCCGGTTTCTCCAGAAACCGGGGTTCGTTTTTTCTGGCCACGTCTTTTTACAGTGTTTCCAGGTAGCGGCCCAACTCCCACTCGGTCACGCGAATGCGGTAGTCGTCCCACTCGGCTCGCTTGGCGCGGTCAAAAGCCTGATAGACGTGCTCTCCCAAGGCGTCGCGGATCACCTGATCGGCGGCCAATTCTTTGAGGGCCTGGCCCAACGTGCCGGGCAACACACCGATGGACCGTTCGCGCAGGTCGTCCTCGTCAAAGTCATATACGTCTTCATTCACCGGTGGTGGAGGGGTCAACTCTTTTTCAATGCCGTCCATACCGGCGGCTAGCATCACTGCGAAGGCCAGGTAGGGGTTGCAGCTTGGGTCTGGGCAGCGTAATTCGGCCCGCGAAGCGCTTTCGCGACCCGTCAAAGGGCTCGGGATGCGAATGAGCGCCGAGCGGTTAATTTGCGCCCAGCAGATATAGGCCGGCGCTTCGTAACCGGGCACCAGGCGCTTGTAGGAGTTGACCGTAGGCGCGACGATGGCTGCCAACGCCCGCGCGTGCTGCAACTGGCCGGCGATGAAACTGTAGGCCAGTTTTGATAGCTTGTAGTCGTCGTCGGGGTCGTAGAACAGGTTATGTCCTGCCGCGTCAAAGATGCTCTGATGAGTATGCATCCCGGAGCCATTGATGCCAAAGATGGGCTTGGGCATAAAGGTGGCGTACACGCCGTGAGTGGCGGCGATGGCTTTGACGACGTATTTAAAGGTCATCGCGTTATCGGCGCTGGTCAGCGCGTCGGCATAGTGAAAGTCTATCTCGTGTTGACCCGCCGCGACCTCGTGATGGCTGGCCTCGACTTCCATGCCCATCGCTTCCAGCGCCAGGATGATGTCGCTGCGCACCTTTTGCGCTTCGTCCCGGGGCGAAAAGTCAAAGTATCCGCCTACGTCGTGAGGAACCGGTTGCGTGGGGAATTCGCCGTCCTTCTTGAAAAGAAAGAACTCCAGTTCGGGGCCGGTATTGAAAAGGTAGCCCCGTTCGCTGGCGCGCGCCAGGACACGGTGCAACACGGTGCGTGGGTCGCCGGCAAAGGGGGAGCCGTCGGGCCGGAACAGGTCGCAGATGATGCGGGCGCGCCGGCGTTCGGGGGCGCTCCAGGGCAAGACGCGATAAGTGTCAGGGTCGGGCCGGAGCACCATATCGCTCTCGTAGATACGCGCAAAGCCCTGAATCGAAGAGCCATCGAACCAGGCACCGCGTTCCAGCGCTTCCTCCAGGCGTCCGATGGGGATGGTGACGCTCTTGATGGTGCCGAGAATGTCGGTAAATTGCAGGTTGATAAAATGGACTTTATCAGCCTGGGCTTGTTTCAATACGTCTTGATGATCCATAATGTATTCCTCCAATCAGTATAAACTTCAGTTTGTAACTGCTCGGCCTCAGCACATCTGGGCGTTTTTGATGTCACCCTGAGCAAAGCGAAGGGTCTCGCTTCGTCCACAGCGAGATTCTTCGCTACGCTCAGAATGACAGACTGAGCAGTTACCTCAGAATGACAGACTGAGCAGTTACCTCGGTTCAAAGAATAGGTGTCAACAACTGCCACCCGCTCTGGCCGATAATCGCTGTAATTATGGCCGCGCTCGCGCTGCCCAAAAAGCGCGCCAGGTCGGGATGTAGCCGGCGTCGCGTCCAGGCGCGAAGCGCAGCGCCGGTCAGGGACCCCATCGTTCCCAGGGGGATCAGCCACAGGTCAATCCAGCCGGTCGGCAAGCCGCGTCGCAGGGCAGCGAGGTCGTGTAGCACCAGCATCGCCAGTCCGGTCAGTGTGCCGATGACCAGGCTGAACGCCAGCGGGCTTTTGCCGGCTGGCTCCATCTCGTCGGCGGCGGCGAAAGCGATAGCGCCAATAAAGGCCGCCCAGGCAGCCGTGTGTTCACTAGCACCATAAACCAGGGCCGCCAGGGCGGGCGGCCCCCAGGTGGCGACGACCCTCAATCCGTTGTGGGGCGTCTCCTGGCTGGTGAAGCCACGCCAGGTCAGGCCAAAATGTGCTATCAGGACGGCCGCGGCCAACAGACCCCAGGTCCAGCCGCCGCCACCGAAAATCAGGCCACCTGATATGGCCAGAATCAATGTCCCATCGAGGGTCAAGCATCCCAGAGTCTGTCCAAGGGCGCCTAGCAATAAATGGTCTATCAAGCCAACGATTAGACGGGTTACGGACACGGTCCTGTTCCTCTTCAGGGGTTTGTAAAACGGTTGGTGATGGGCAGTCGCCGGTCCTTGCCGAACGCACGCAGCGTGATCTTGACTCCTGGGGGCGCCTGGCGTCGTTTGTATTCGTTGCGATTCACCATCTGGGTTACGTTGCGCACCAGCGCTGCGTCAAAACCTAGCGCGACGATCTCGGATAGCGAGCGGTCCTCTTCCACGTAGGCCTGCAAGATTGGGTCTAACACCCCATAGGGGGGCAGGCTGTCCGTGTCCTTTTGATCGGGGCGGAGTTCGGCCGTCGGCGGGCGGTTCAGCACCCGTTCTGGGATGACCGGGGCCGTGGCGTTGGCGTTCCGCCAGCGGGACAACGCGTAGACCAGCGTCTTGGGTACATCCTTGATCACGGCAAAGCCACCGGCCATGTCACCGTAGAGCGTCGCATAGCCGACGCTCATCTCGCTTTTGTTGCCCGTGGTCAGTACCAGCCAGCCGAACTTGTTGGAGAGGGCCATCAACAGGTTGCCCCGGATGCGCGCCTGGATGTTTTCCTCGGTCACGTCGGGTTCTTGTCTGGCAAAGGGCTCAGCCAGTGTCTCCAGATAAGCCTGAAAAGCTGGCTCGATGGCGATGACCATAAAGTTGATCCCCAGGTTGCCGGCCAGTTGCGCGGCGTCCGTCTGGCTGATCTCGGCTGAGTAGCGGGAGGGCATGGTCACGCCGGTCACGTTCTCCGGCCTGAGGGCGTCGGCAGCGATACAGGCGACCAGCGCCGAGTCTATCCCGCCCGACAGACCGATGACGACCTTTTTGAAGCCGTTCTTGCGCACATAGTCGTGTGTCCCCAGGGTCAGCGCCTGGTAGATCTCCTCCAGATGTGGCAGCGGCTCAGCGATGGGTGAAGCGCCTAGCGCAGGCCGTGATTCCTCTTGGTCAGAACCGACCCCGGCGACCGGCGCTGGCGGCGCCAGGCTGGTGCGTCTCACGTTAGCCTCGACTGGATACGGAGCGGCTGATCGGAAGCCCTTGCGCTGCCGGGGGTCGTGCAGCCGCTGGCGAAAGACGCCAGCCACGTCCAAATCGGTGACAACCAGGTCCTCTTGGAACTGGGCACCCCGGGCGACCAGCTCCCCGCGCGCGTCAAAGATGACGCTGCCGCCATCAAAGACCAGCTCGTCCTGGCCGCCCACCAGGTTGCAGAAGGCGACAATGGCGACGTTATCGTCGGCCCGCGTCGCCAGCATGCGCTCACGGGAAGCCCCCTTGCCGGCATAGTAGGGCGAGGCCGAGATGTTGACCAGCACCTGGGCGCCGGCCAGCGCCTGGGCCTCGGGTGGGCCGCTAGGGTACCAGATATCCTCGCACACGCTGACGCCAAAAACAACCCCGCCCAGTTCAAAGGTCAGGTTGGCGTCGCCGACGCGAAAGTAGCGGTCCTCGTCAAAGACGCCATAGGTGGGCAGGTAGTGCTTGCGGTAGACGCCGCACAGGGTACCGTTGTGCAGAATCGCCGCCGCGTTGTAGAGGTCGTCCTGGGCGTCGGCAAAGCCGACGATGGCGGTGAGGCCCGTCGTGGCGACGGCGATCTCGTCCAACGCGCGCTGGTTAGCGGCGATGAAATCTGGTTTGAGGAGCAAGTCCTCGGGCGGATAGCCGGTGATCGCCAGTTCTGGGAAGACCACCAGGTCCGTGCCCAGCGTCCGGGCCTGCTCGATAAAGGCGATGATCTTGCGGGCGTTGCCCGTCACATCCCCCACCGTGGTGTTTATCTGGGCCAACGCAATACGTAGGGGGGGCCCTTGAGACAAGTTCATGGTCTCTGCACCTCAACCTTGCGATAGACTTGCCGTGGGTCACACGGCTCGCCGTCTACGGTCAAGAGCCTGTCCACGCTGATACCAAAGAGCCGCTCGTTCCGGGCCAGGTAGGGTTGAATGAGCGCCCAATCAGCGTTGGAGAGGGAAGCGAATTGACCGCCGTTGAGCTGGTCTGGCGTCACTTTGCGGTGGGGGTCTCTGAGGTAGATGGCGCCACCCGAGGCCAGCGAGAATAGATTGCCGCCGGGATAAGGCGTGTCCAGCTCGACCAGGCGACCGTGTTCGTCAAAGGTGACCCCGTTCAGGATCACAAAGCCGCCGCCGTGCAGTGGATCGCCGGCCATAAAGCTCTCGGCCAGATAATCAAGACAGGTGCCGTTGATGACCGCGCGGGGGCGGCCCACGGCGTTGATCAACGGTCGCCCGGCGGCGCTCCCCATCACGTAAATCTCGCCTCCCTTGGCTCCATAGAGAAAAGTCTGGCCCACGTCGCCGTGGATGACCAGGCTGCCGCTTTTCAGGATTTGTCCTACCTGATCTTGCGCGTCGCCGTGGACGTGAACCTCGGCGCCATCAAGCCCAGAGCCTAAATAGTCGCCGGCGTCGCCATAGATGTTCACCCGCACACCGGTCGTGTCTGGACCCAACCCACAGGCGGCAAAGCGGCCTCCGCGCCAATTATACACGATGAAGCGCTGCCAGCCTAGTCGGTAGGCGTTGACGAGCAGCCGGGCGGCGCTGTGGTCCCCCTCGGACGGGAAGCCCAGCGCGTCGATGAGCAGGGTGGTCTCGTGGCTGGCAGGGGTGCGCAGTGCGTGGCGGGTGGTGTGGGTGATGCGCAGTTGGGGTGATTGGGTATTGGTAGATTGGTCGATGGGCGAGACGACGGCAAAGAGGGACGCCAGGCCCTCGTCCAGCAGGGTGAGCAGCGAGGCGCGACGCTTGGCACCGGTTTCGTAGCGGCGGTCGCGCAGGGACGTGAGCCCGCGCCGGGAAAAGGTCCACTCTTCGCCACCGGCCTGGCCAAAGCGGGCCACCGTCTCCACGAAAGCGGCGCTCTGATCATAGTCCCAACCGTGCACAGCGCCGGAGGCCCAGCGGAGAAGCGTAGGCGCGCCACCGTTGTCAAAGGCGGCGTAGATTTGATCCTGGACCGTTCGCCGAAAGGCAGCCCCGGCCCGTTCTGGGGCCAACCGCGAGCGGTCGAGGTGGTGCTGTTCGGGGGCGCTGGTCACCGGCTGGCCGAATTTGTCAGCGCAGGTCAGGCGGCAGGAAGCGTCCCCGTGGACCCCGTTTTCCTGACTGACGGTGAAGATGAAAGCGCCGCCGTCGGTGTGGCTGCCGCCGCGGGCGACCCAGTAGCGGTCAGCGTGGGGCAGGAAGCGGTCGTCCTCAGCCGCCAGGGAGCGCAGCGCGGCCTGGATAGCCTGGCGCTCCGACGCGACGAGTCCCAGTTGAACGGTTTCAGGTTCTGTCACGGGTAACGGGTTCTGGTTTTCGTATAGTGCAAAGACCTGCGGACGCAGCATGCTGGTGTCGGTGATGCCCAGCAATTGCCAGCGGTTCTGCTCGGGTTGGGAGCGGGCGATGATAAAGAACCAGGGACCGTCGGGCGACGCGTGGATGTGGGTGGCCTGGATGGCCCGGTAGAGTCTTTGCTTGTCGGGTGGCAGCACGTCAAAGTCGCGCTCGGTCGTCGGGGCCAGCGCCTCCAGCGTCACTTCCAGCGGGTAGCCGTACACCCGATCCCAGAGGTCGAACAGCAGAGCGCTGACCTCGGTGTCGGTGAGAAAGAGCGGGGCGATGTTCCGCTGGCGCAGGTACTCGGCCACGGCGTGGTAGTTGGCAAAGTCGCCGTTGTGCACCAGGGCTTCGTTCAGACCGACGAAGGGATGGGCGCCGCCAGGGTGCCAGACGCGCCCTTTGGTGGGGTAGCGTTGGTGCGCGATCCACACGTGGGCCGTCACGTCGTCCAGGCAATAGTATTGAGCCGCCTGCTCGGCATAACCGACGATCTTGAGCACCAGCAGGTCGCGCCCGTGGGAGAGTACGAAGGCGCGCTGCCCCTGGGCCCCGCCCAGGCTGGCGTAGAAGCGCCGGTTGAGCCGAAAGCTGTTTTGGTAGACGAACTCGTCCTCGACCGCCCGGGGCGGTAGTTCGGTCAGGTCGTGCGCCGTGGCAAAGCGCTCCAGGACGCCGGGCTTGACGCGCACAAAGTAGCGCCACACGTCCGGCGGACGCATCTCCAGTTCCTCCACCTGGCGGTAGTCGTCGAGCGTCGGGGCCGGGTAGCCCTGCGCCAGGTCAAAGTGGGGCAGCAGGCACGCGGCTTCAACCTCGGGCCGCGCCGACGGGTCCAGGTAGGCGATCTGCAGCAGATAGTGGCTGCGCAGCACCTCTGGGGTCACGCCCATCTGGGCCGCGTCGAGGCCAGACGCCGCGATGCCGCCTCCCTTGCCGTTGCCGCGATTGTGCATCTGGCGGCTGGCGGGGATGACGTGCCGGCCGGCCAGGGGCACGTTGCACGCGAGCCCCAGTACACCGCAACCCCCTTCGGCTGCGATGGGGGCGCGCCGTTCGGTGGATAATCCCGATAAAAGTCCCCGGCGTGCGTCGAGTATCTTGATCGCTTGAGACATCTTGCCCATTTGCTCTATCCCTCCAGGTAAACCAAAAGGTCGCTGCGGCCGCGCAACTCGGCGATGTCTTGCATCCCCAAACGTTCCAGGACGCCCGCGATCTGCCACAGCCAGCTCGTGTATAGATTGACGATGCGTTGCCAACCCTCAGCGGCGTTCACCTGTTTGCTCAACTCCGGGTCGGTGGTGGT
>Ga0180432_10010268_pt1 | contig 11260 bp, 11 predicted proteins | sample SS_ome_10_FD_132414 | JGI IMG/M metagenome (GOLD analysis project Ga0180432, IMG submission 132414) | Hypersaline lake sediment archaeal communities from the Salton Sea, California, USA - SS_1_MS_2 metaG | ecosystem: Environmental > Aquatic > Non-marine Saline and Alkaline > Hypersaline >... | reverse complement strand
CGTGCCGATTTCACAGTCCATACCCCCTGCATACACGAAAAAGTCGCCTGGCGCAAATCGGAATAATCGGAATCTGAAAACTTTTTTCGACGCTACTCATTGCACGTTAGTGAAGTGTTACCCCAAGACAAGGGCGAGGTGAGGCTCTGGGACGTGGCCTCGGGTCAGTGCCTAAGGGAGTTCGAGGGTCACAGTAGCTGGGTGCACTCCGTTTCTCTAAGCCCAGACGGTCGGCTCGCACTGTCCACAGGGGACAAGACCCTTCGTCTGTGGGACGTCGAGACGGGTCGCTGCTTGAGGACATTTGCCGGAATCGGGAGGTCCGTCGTGGGTGCGGAGATAGGCCCAGATGGCGAGACGGCGCTGTCGGCGTGCTCGAACTTTCCTGGCGAGGAAACGCTTCACCTATGGAGACTGAAGACCGGCATCAGCCTGCCCTTTGTGGCAGTCCGGCCTAGCGATCCAGTGAGACTCCGAGATTTAGCACAAGAGTTTGTGGGACTGCGCAGTTCAGCGAGCGAGGCACTGTGTGACGGAGACATTGAGAGTGCACTGACCCACCTCAAAACGGCCAGGCAGTGTAGAGGCTACGAGAGGAACCCGGATCTACTGAACCTGCTAGGAACAGCCAGTCTGCGAACTAGGCGATGTGGCTTCCGTGGCGGCTGGTCAGCCAGAGAACTCAAGGAAGATACACGTGATGCCGCCTACTGCGCCGCGATCAGTCCTGACGGGCGTGTGGGCTTTTCGGCTGGTTTTCATACACGTTTTTGGGACTTACAGACCGGAGAACTCTTGCATGCGTGCGAGAAAGAGCACGACCGAGTGTACGGCGCGGCAATCAGCCCTGACGGAACGTTTGCCCTATCGGGAGGCGGCGACAAGGTGCTCCGCTTGTGGGACGTCGCAACCGGACGCTGCATCAGGACAATTGGGGCAACTGGAGGGCATTCACAGACCGTACACTCGGTGGCAATTAGTCCTGACGGACTTCTGGGGCTTTCGGGGAGTTCTGACCGGACACTTCGCCTATGGGAGCTGAACTCGGGACGATGCCTGCGGACCTTCAAGGGCCACGGAGGCAGCGTTCAAGCTGTCGCAATCGGTCCAGACGGTCGGTTCTGTATGTCCGGAAGTGGTGACGAGCGTAGCCCCTTGTGTCTATGGGATCTCGCCGGCGGCCAATGTCTTAGTATCTTCGTCGGACACACGAACTTCATACGGTCCGTGGCCATCAGCCCCGACGGACGCCGAGCCTTGTCAGGCAGTGACGACGAGACGCTTCGTCTGTGGGATCTGGAAACAGGGGATTGTCTAGATGTGCTCATGGGACACACAAGTTACGTCAACTCGGTGGCGTTCAGCCCCGATGGGCGTTTTGGTATATCAGGGAGTGGCGACGGGACATTGCGCCTTTGGGATCTTAGCGGAGGTCAGTGTCTTCGGACGTTTGCTGGTCATACTGCGTGGGTCAGCTCAGTCTCACTCTCCCTTGATGGTCGATGGGCACTCTCGGGGAGTCACGACCGGACGCTTCGTCTATGGGAACTCGACTGGGACTATGAGTTCCCCGGATGGGCGGAGTGGGATGAGGGTGCCCGGCCATACCTCGAGGTCTTCCTCACCCTTCACTCCCGCTACGCCAAGGACGGGGTCGGCCGCGTTGGACGAGCGCAGTGGAGCGAGGAGAACTTCCAGGAGCTTCTTACTGACCTCCAGCACCGTGGTTACGGCTGGTTACGGCCAGAAGGCGTTCGTCGAGAACTTGAGGGGATGACCCGCAAATGGAAGTGCCCAAAGCGTGTGCTTGGACGGAGATAGGTCGTGCAGATTTCCTCCTGGAGAGAGGTGTCCTTGTGACAGCTAGCTTGTCGAGGAAAGAGCTACTGTTAGCGGCCATGGCGGTGCGGAGATGGACGCCGGAGGCTGAGAGATGAGTACCGTCCCTCACGTGCGTTCGCGATCCAGCGCTTGCTCTGCAGACACCTGATAGCGTTCAGCGGTCGGCTGGTCCGACAGTGTCTCGCCCTGTGGACTTACGGTAATCTCAATGATCTTCATGGTGCGGCACCTCCGACCTGAATAGTCAGCTTGATCGATCCGTCCTGCAGGGGCTGTTCGGTCACGGTATACCGGTGCGCAAGGGCGTACATGATCCGCCTGGCTCGAGAGGATCTCGACGACGCTGATATGCTCGAGAGGCTCTCGTCTGCCGCCCGCCTCCCGCCCGAGGGTATTCGGGCGAGATTCTTGCCAGTAGTCAAAAAGTAGGGCAGCCAGTTACTCGCTTCCATGCAGGGCTCTCTGATATTGAATCCCCTATACCAATAAGCTATTGAATCTGGGACAATTATTGATTTTGGCCTGTGGTATGCTTTGGAATGCCTGGCGTAAGCTATTGAATCCTAGCCGCTTCTACGGCGATCGTGGCTACATCCACCGTGTCGCCAGCCCTGGGATCAAGGCCGATCAATCCTGGAATGTCGGTTGCCCAATCTCATGCGTGGTACTAAGGCCCAAGGTACATTGTGTAATCCACTTGGTACCGTCCCAAGATTACCGGGTACAGTGCCCACTGTCTTCATCATTCCTGTCCCAGAAGACCTGCTGGCCGTCGCGTCAGCGTCTCCGTATCGATCTCAACGAAGTTCTCTTCGTTGTAGCACTTCACCCGTTTGCAGGGGGTCCCCCGTTCACCTGCCCCCAAAGGAGGGCACGTTGGTTTGCGAAACCATGCTGCCATTGGCCAGCATGCCTCGTTGAGAAGTCCTGGATGTTGACCTCCAAGACGTTGTCTGCCCTTATCCACCTGGGCGCAGAATCAACCGGCCAAGGGTTCTCATGGTCCCCCGGATAGGGATGCTCTTGCTCAGCGAGGTCGAGGCACTGATCGCATCGAACACATAGCCGGAGTGTGTCGCCGAACGCTAGGTATAGGTTGCCATTGACGACTCCTAGGTTGTCCGCCAGGTTGAAGTTCGTTGTGCTGCCCACGGGAACCCAGCACTCCCCCTCTTCGAGTGCGTGAAGAGTGAGGTCGATAGTATCCTGCTGAGTCATCCCCCCGGGCCCGTTCGCTCCGAGCCGAAGCAGCACGGCATTCTCTCCGCCAGGACCTTCTGCGGGGGTCGGTCGTAACGCGGGTGCGTCAGGCAAATCGTAGGGCGTCTGAGGGAAACGCAAAAAAATTGAGCCCTCCTCGTCGTCACCGATAGCCAACACTTCCTGGGGTCGGGTTGACTTCCAGCAGGCAACCAAGGCACAGATCGTCGCATCGATCCAGTCAATCCCATTTCGTAACGACAGTTCAGGCACATGGATATCCCATCCCATTTCCTGGAAAGCCAGTAGCAGCAAGTCCATACGCTGCCGTCTGCCGACCGGCGTCCCCTTAGGCCGCAGTCGCAGTTGAGGGTCCGGGCGGTACTTGATGAGGTCATGCACAATGCGTGTGTTTCGCCCGAGAAGCGCCTTGAACGCATATGTCGGATGGGTCTCGATCAGGCGCCCGTCCCCGGCGCCGTGATCGACCACCCAGGTCAGTCGGTCCCCAATCTGCTGATAGAGGTCCAGTCCGCTAGCCATCCAGCCGTTGTGGGCACCTATCTCCGGCATTGTGGCGGGTGTACCATAACACCCGCCAATGCCTAGACGGAACTCGGCCACGCGCCTATTCGTGTTGATGTCCGTGTTGTTGGGCAGATGCTGTGCGAGCCTGCCTCTATTCAGACCGGAAGGACTATCGACTGCTACGCCCGCTACGCCCTGCAATTCGAACCAGTCAACGGCGCCAGGGATTGAGCACGCCGCGTCGGGAAAACGTAGTTCTCTTCGCTCAGTGTCAATCACGCAGGGGAAGGACCGGTGCAGCCCCACGTCGATTCCGCCGAATATGCTCATTTCACCAGTCTCCTTTACTTCATCGGCCCGTGTGTCTATGAACGTTATCCCAACCAGTAGACGAGGTCGAGGACCCGCTACCAAGTGAGTTACTCAAACTCCTTCACCAAACTTTAGCATTCCCGGCCCCAGGGCGTCGATCATCCGCTTCAGGTCATAGACTTCCGGGTCGCAAAGCCAGAAGCGTTTGACTCCTGGCGGCATCTCGGTGAACGCTTCGGGCATATCGTCGAAGAAGACGTCCAGTTCAAGCTCCCGGGCCATCCGCGCCTTGAACTCCGGGATGTCTTCGTGGTCCTGCGGATGGAAGATGTCGTCATACGAGATTCCGTATTCGTCGACCTCGGCCCGGGACTTCTCCAGGTCGGCCGGGGCACGGTACGAAACCACGTAGACGCGGTGTCCAGCCTCCCGAAGAGCACGAGACAGCAGTGCGAAGATCTCAGGAACCTCGGAGATCGTGTGATCGATGTCAATTCCAACGTTCATACAGGTGCTCCCACGGTTTGTGTAATACTGCTTGTCTCTGGGGATGTCAATCCAACGTTTCTCAGACTCATGGTCATCCCATCCCTTCTTGTCCCGGGCCGATCTCGGGTTCCGGAGGACCGAACCACAGGCCTCTCAGCAGCCCTCCGATCTCGTCGCAGTACTCCTTGCCGGCCAGGAACTGCTGCACGGTGTACTCCGTAGCTGGGGAGACGCCACTGGCGTTGCATGCCCTCCGGAGCTCGCCAATACGCCACCCCGTTGGCGTCTGGCCGCGTACGATCATGAGCGTGGCGCGGTCGACATCGTCTTCCTCACGACCGACAACGCGGTACACGTATGCGATCCCTTGGACCACGTCATGGACATGGTTCGCGGCGCAGTGTTTCATATCCTGCCCCTCGAGCCACAGTTCCGCCGGCGTGCGAAGCGGCTCGATCCGTCCGGCCAGGGGTGGCAGTGGTGGTGGTGGAAACACTACGCCTTCATGCTCCAGGCGGTACTCGGCTTCCAGCAACTCGGCTTCCAGCAACTCGAGTTGAGCCAGGCTTCGCACCGGCTTGAGTCGGTCGACACACCCCAGACTCTCGGCCGTCATCTGCACCGAGAACAAGGCCATGACTGCCGGGCCGGCCGTATCCTCGGAATGACTCTCGCTCATTTCCAACAGCAGGGGCCAGGTGCAGAACAGTCTCCTGTCGTACCCTTCGAGGCTTTCCAGGACCGCGTTGTTGATTCTCGGCAGGTGTGCCAGCACCTTGTATGTCGCGGGATCTCGGAGCAGTTTTCGCAGGGACTTCAGCCTGGGTGCGGAGCACGTGCCCGGGGGGACCTTCCTCAGGAGTCGCGCGACCGATTCCCGCCCCTCGAACCCCAGGGCTGCCAGTGTGTCACGCTGTCGCCCGCGGATGAGTTCGGCCGCGCGAGACCAGTCCTGCGATGTACACCCGTGCTGGAATTGATCCAGATGCGCCAGCATGAACAGGAGCGCATGCGAATGGCCGCCAGCCAGATCCTCGGCTGGCGAACCCAACCGGGAAAACGCGTTCAGAAGTCGCCAGTGCCCGACCGGAAAGCCCACGACCCAATCACGAACCCTCTGCGGTATTGCCTCCAGGAACGCCCTGTAGGTCCCTGTCAGCTTCCCGCTCTCGGACGATCCGGCCATGTCGCCCGCACGGCTCGCGGGCGGGTCGCTCGCCTCGGCAAGGTGGTGAAGATCCAGGCCCGGGTCGTCACATGGCCGCCAGGTCCCTTCGTCGGGATGTTCCCACGCCCGCAGGTCCGGCCAGGAGGAGACCACCTGCCGGGGATCGTCCGTTGAAGTCACAATGCGAACCTCGCCCGGCGTCGCCGGCGGAAGCCCTCGATCACGCACGTGGGAAATGCAGTCCTCCGCGATCGACAGGAGTTCGTGGACCGCCCTCGGGGCGATGTGTTCTACCCTCGGCAGGAGGACCAGTGCTGTGAACATGCAAGCCCCGCACTGTCGGGCGGCTTCGAGGATCTCCTCGACGACCTCGTCGGTCGGCGATCCGGCCGCGATCAGCAGACAGAGCGCCTCGGAGCGAACATCGGTGTCCGGATCCCGCAATAGTGCCCTTGCCGGCCGAGCGAACTCCGGGCGAGGCCCGAAGATCGATCTCAGTGATGTGATCGCCGCGGACCGGACGGCGGGGTCGCGGTCCTGCAGCATTGGCATAAGCAGCCCTGTAGTAATGCTGTCGGGATCGGCGATGTCGGCCAGCGTGTCAAGGGCGAGCCTGCGGGCCATGGGGGCCGAGCGGTCCAGGAAGGAAGCGACCGCGTCGACGGCCGCTTGGGTCCTCTGTCCCCGTAGTCCGATCGCCTGCAAGGCCTTTGTCAATACGCGGGGGCTGGGGTCGTCCAGCATATCCAGGAGCTTGTCATCGATGCTGTCGGCTCCCAAACCGACACCCACCAGCGCCCACACCGCCCGGGCGCGGACACTGGAACTGGGGTCCCGCAGCGCGTAGACCAGCAGTCGCGCGGCGCGAGCCCGCCGCCCCGTCATATGATCCAGGACACACACCGCCTTACGGCGGAGGCTCGGGTCTTCGCTGCGCAGCATGGCGACACATTCTCTCAGGCCCGCCGGCCCGGGGGGTGTGTGAGACTCCGTCATTGCACTGCTCCTCTCGGTATCCGAGGCAGACCTGTCGGACCGCGCGGAAGGTCCAGCGGGGGGGGCACCCATGACGCTGGGGTTCTCCTGATAGGCCTTCTCTCGGTGTCTCGCCGTGTCTGGGCGTCAGGCGTCGCTGCTGAAGGCCCGGCCGATGGCTTTCCGTCCGGGACCGCCGTGACTGTGCTGTTTTGCATATCCTGGGCTCTGGCCAGGAGGGCGATGTTCTTCTTCGCGGGCTGGGACCGGTTGAGTCGGGCGGCAAGGTGTCGAGCCGCCACTTCCGCGTAGGCCATCGTGTCCCTGTCGTACCGGTTGAATGGCAGCCGACGCGCGGGCTTGTGATCCGACACGACTTCGCGCCGACGGGTGGTCCTCACAGAACCATCCGGTGTGCTTCGACGATACGAGGTGGTCCCGTAATGGGCACCCTGTCTGTGGGCAGGTACACGACGTGCCGCCGGCAACGGCATTGCAGTAGGACAGGAATGCGTCGGCTTCGGGGCCAGGCCCAGCCTGGCGGCCAATACGTCCAACTCCCCCCTCAAGTCGTGGATGTCTGACGCCTGGAGTTCCGCCGCCTGGACCACGTCGCCCGTTCTGACGTCAATCAGCCTGGCGACCAGGGTGAGGCCACCGAAACGGACGATCGATCCTACAAGCACGTGCCGCACGCCGCGGAGTTTCTGGTTCTTCAGAAGTGACGGGTTGGCCACGATCCCGGCTATAGTCAGATCGTGCTCGTCGAGGATGGCCTTCAGGGCCGTTCGCTCCACCAGCCGATGACGCCGACGGTCAACGCGCGTCGACAGCAATTCGGCAACGGCCTGCCCGGCTTCCTGGGTGCCAACCTTGCCAATCACTTTGAACTCGGCAATGGCAATCGCCGGGGTCGGTCCGGCCCGAGCAAGCGAAGCCGTCCACAGCAGGGCGCACAGCGACACCGCGACCCGGCGGGGGAGACACCTGCCGTTTGTGTTTGTTCGGACCGGCACCGTCATCTCGCACCGACCGTCTCGCCAACCGCCGGGCGGAAACCCATTAGCCCTTCGCGGCGGACGTGCACTTCCGCCAGCGCCGAGTCAATCAAGTCGAGATCAACAGAGACGGACTCCATTTCGCCGTCGCCCGGGACGCAGCAGGCGTTCTCCCCGCTGCAGAAGCCCTCAGGACGAGCGTTATCTCGCTGTACCGCGAGGATGTAGATACTGTTGGACAGTTCTTCGAGCTGTGCGCCGGTGTAGTCATCGGTGGCCTTGACGAGGTGCTCGATGTCTTCGTCCGAGAGATCGGCGTGACGTAACTTCCGGCGCAGCATCTGCCGCCTGCAGTCTGAATCCATCGGGCCGAACTCGACGATACGGTCAAACCGCCCTGGGCGACTGCGCAGGGCGGGCTCGACGGCCTCCAGCCGGTTGGTCGTGGCGATGGTGATCAGGTCTTCGTTGTCCAGGCAGCCGTCGAGCTGGTTGAGAAGGTCGCCGAGGCCTGCCCAGCCTTTCCGATGGCGGTCCTCGGCGTAGAAGTCGATATCCTCCATGAAGAGGATGGTCGGGGCCACGAATCGGGCCACGGCGAGGATCTCCGCGAAGGAGTTCGCGTGCCGAATATCGCGCGAAGAGACCCACAGGAAGGATACGTTCAGGGTGTCGGCCAGCACCTTGCCCAGCAACGTCTTGCCTGTGCCGGGGGGGCCCGAGAGAATGATCCCTCTACGCGTCTTGACGCCGAGCCCTTTCAGCCGAGCCAGGTTCTGAAGGAAGCCCTCGACCTGTGTTCTGATCGTCTTCTTGGTCCGCTTAGGGAGAAGGATGTCGTTCCACGTGCAGGCACGCTTTCGCTCGACGATCTCCCCATTAGCGAAGAACGCCCGCCCCCGGAGGTGGTTATGTCTCCGAGCGTAGTGCTCCCACTCTTGCATGAAGCCAGATGAGTCAGTGCTTGAACGAACGGCGATGAAGATCGCGGGATTGTCGGAGCGATCCCCCGGTTCAGCCGAGATCACTACCCGCTCGTCCGGAAAATGCATGAAGACGTAGCCCGCACGCAGGATCTGCAAGACGGTGCCATCGATCTTTACGGTATGCTGGACAACGTTGACCGTCTCCCCATGGAGACCGAAGTAGACGCTCCATACCAGCTGCCCCCCTCGCCGGCGTGCGAACTCTCGAAGGCAACCCAGCATCAGGTCGGCCTTCAGCCCACCCATCCGGTTCTCGATCTTTTCGTAATCCTTGCGACCGAGAAACGTAGCTACCGCCCTCCGACCGTCAGGTTGCACGATTGACATGGTCGCAAGATTCCTCGCGTCCCTGGCCTCAGGCGTCAGGTCGCTGTCGACCAGCCCTTCCTTTCTAATCTCGGAGTAGTCTTCTTCGACAGCGTCGGTGTAGGTCGTGTTTCCTTGCAGGTTTCTCATAGGGTTTGTTCCTTTCTTGTTCTCTGTCGTGGTGCTGTCTTGTCAGTCTTGTTGGTGGGCATTCGTAGCTGCCCGGTCCCCGCATATGTCGCGCCACCACCGGCAGGGCAACTGCCCCCCTCCGCTCCGCTGGCCCGGGGCGGCGGCAAACCGCCTCTTGTGGATTTCCGGCTGACTCGGCCTCGGCCCCGACCCCCCGAGTAGGGGGCCGGGGCCCACGGGGGCGGCCAGGGCGAGCAAGGGACCGCGCTGCCGGCGGATGTCTGCCCCTACGCCACGAATCTCCTGTCGTACTGCTCAACGACCTCAAGCCCGACGGTTCGTGCCAGGGACCCGGGCTGTGCGTCATTGCGGAACGATGCCCACGCCACCGCTACGAACTCCGATTCGCTCTTCTTCGCGTATTCGCCCAGTTCCCGAGCGACATCTTCGTAGGGCCACTCAAAGGCAAGCCGTCGGATGATCGGCACGCGGTGGATCGCAAACATCCTATCGAGCAAATGCCCCAACTCGTGATCCACTGTCCGCCTGAGACAGGCCACTGTCGACGGGCCGACTGTCCCCCTGTACTTCACTGAAATCCCGGACAGCGGCCACCGGAAGGCCAATCCGGCGTAGTGACATGCGTGTCCCCAGTCCCGCCGAAACACCTTCAGCGATTCCTCCCTCGCTTCCCTTTCGGTCTGGGCGGCCGGTCGCTGGGGGTCCTGGGCGGCCAGTGATCGCGCCTTGGCGGATTGGGCATGGGCTCTATTCATGCGAGCCCACGCAAGGTTCGAACCAAGGAACTCCAGTTTCCCGCGGAGTGCGGGGAACTCGGTTAAGGCCTCCAAGACTCGGCGATTACACTCGTTTGCTGCCCATGTCGGCAGGTTCGCGTAGTCCGCCGCGTCGGCCAGGTTGCTCCGGCGGGCCCATAGGGCGGCTTCCTCGGCCGTTGCGGCGGGCTCGTACCGAATGGCCTCATAGAAACGGCAATCCTCAGCATGCTGCGACCTGGCTAAGGCCGGCGGCTTCTTGCCTCGACCTCTGCTGGCGCTATTGGCTTGCCGGGATGCCCGGGGCTGTACCGTGGCGATGGTTGCTTCTCGGTCCATAAACGATCCTTTCTGTTTGTCTGGTTTCCCAGGTCTTGTTTCTCCGCAGGACGGCCCGTTCCGGCCTGCGAGACGCGTGCAAAACGATTGTCAGAGAGCGACAGCGACGGCACAGCCCGCCGCAGAGAGAGATTTTGGCTTCCCCTGTAGTTCGGCGCGGTGCCTCCAAGGGAAACCCCGCAATAATGCGGGGTACGGAAAGGACTCTATTGATCGGTGCCGCCGGCCGCGCCGAGACCGCGGCGCCGGCGCCGACCGAATCGCCCATCTTCAGTTGTCAAATAGCTCGCGCGATGCGTAGTGTCGCGCCGTCGGTCGCAGGGCAACCCCCCTTTGCTCCACCGGTGCTGTGTTGTGGTAGCGACCGCGCATAGCGCCGCAGTGTTGCGCCGCAAGCATCAGAGCCACCGGGCAATATTGCGTGTTACTTGACGAAGCCCGGCTGTATAATCGCAAGACTTGCACGAAAGGAGATGCAGCGTGATTTGCCCGAACTACAGAATGCGGAGGTGGGTGTGGGAGGGGGTCCAGAGCCTGTACAAGGACAGGAATCGAACGCAAGAGCAGGCGCTCAGGGAGCTTCTGCCCTTCGTCGAGTCATTGACGTGGGACGACCTCAAGTGCAAGACGCGGATGCTATTGATCCCGAAGGAGACGGAGGAGGCGTTGCGCAATAAGGTCAAGGAGATTGAGCAGGCTGGCAAGAAAACGACGATCCTGGCGGTACTCCGATGTGCGGTCTCCAAGATGCGTGAGGCCGAGGCCGCCAATCCAGTCTCGCCAGTGTGAGATCTGGGCAAGCGACGGTGATCAGTACGTTCAGTTGCGTCCGCGCCGCCATTGGTTACCCCCGCTCCCGGAAAGCATGAGATACCTCTCGATCTCGGCAGCGTCAGCGAGATTACGCTCCGGAGTATATCCTTCGTATCGCAAGTCGAACAAATGTTCACAGCCGCATTGGGCAAACACCTCCCGGAGAGGCTTCGACTCCGCAACGCTCTCTTGCAGGAACGTTCCCAGCGAATCCAGACGAAGGCGCTCGAAGTCAGCTCGTTGTGCACCAAGCCGCCTGTAGAGGCAACTAGACCCTAAACCAGCGTCCTCAGAGCAGTTTTTCTAACACTCGGCGCAAAAAACACTCGAAATCCCTTCGCTTTTCGGGTCTAACGGTTGTCAGTGAACAAAACGCTATCACCAACGAAAAGGATT
>Ga0180432_10010267_pt1 | contig 11261 bp, 10 predicted proteins | sample SS_ome_10_FD_132414 | JGI IMG/M metagenome (GOLD analysis project Ga0180432, IMG submission 132414) | Hypersaline lake sediment archaeal communities from the Salton Sea, California, USA - SS_1_MS_2 metaG | ecosystem: Environmental > Aquatic > Non-marine Saline and Alkaline > Hypersaline >... | reverse complement strand
CGGGAACCTGTATCACACTCCCCTCGTATTCGAGCCACCCTTCGGGAGAGGTCTCATAGTTGGGATACACGTCATCCCCTGCACGGCCCCGGCCAGACCCACCGCGACCCTGAGTCGAGCCAACAGCCCCATCCGTTCCCGTCCGGCTGCCCTGCCCGTCACCACGTCCCTGCGCCTCTGCCACAGATCCTGTCTTATCTATCGTCCTGATGATCGCCCCCCCCACCAGCAGACCGATCAAACCCACCAACAATGTAGCCACCACAATCTTTTTCAACATTTTTTCGTCCTTTCACTTAAATCATTATGTCAATATACCGCTGGTTAAAGTGCGCTCCCTACCCTAACTCCTCACCGCCACCTCTTTTGGCGCCGCTTCCGGCAGCAGAGAGACAAAGAACCGCACCGTCACATTCCTGACCCAACGCCAGTGAATCCAAAAGTGGACAACCGCCGCACCGATAAAGACCGCCCCCGCCCAGGTGTGGATCAAATCCCACGTCGTCCGGCTAAAAAGAAACGCCGGCTCCCAGCCGGGATTACGCCCCCCTTGGAAACCGCCGCTCGGAGCGAACAAAAAATAGACACCCGAAACAGCAGTCAGAAAGAAACTGAGCGCCACCAGGGCATTGAGAGCCAGATTGAACCGGGAGCCCTTGGAAAGCCCGAGTTTGCCGGATCGCAGGACCCCCACGAGCCGCCGGCCCATCCGCTTCACCCACTGCCAATGGATAACCAGGTGGAAAAGCGCAGCCGCGATCATCAGCACGCCTCCCCAGGTATGCAGATCTTCCCAGGTGTGCCGGCTAAAAAGAACGGTCACGCCGTACATCGGGTTCCGCCCTCCCTGGTAGCCACCGGAGGGTATAAACAGAAAATAAATGCCCGAAAGGGCAGCCACGAGACCGCCCAGGAAAACGACGGCGTCGATAAGCCAGTTCTTACGAGTTTGCATAGACATCTTGACCCGCTTTGACATACTCTTTCTAACTCCTTTTATCTCTTTTTCTGTGCCGGATCTAACGACCCTGGCCAGAAACGGAATCCTCTTTATCAATCACCTTTATTGTAGCACCCAAATGTGAAAAAACATTAAAGAGATCTTGAAGAAACTATGAATTCGGAGAGCGATTGACAAGAATCCCAGAATGAGATACCATTGGCCCCTGGTAAGGAAGGAGGGACTCATATGAGCCAACCGATCCTGGTGGTAGACGACGAACCCAAGATCGCGCACCTGGTGCGCGATTACCTGGAGGCCGCCGGTTACACCGTGGTCCTGGCGTACGGCGGGCGCGAAGCGCTGGCCGCCTTTCGTCACGAAAAACCGCGCCTCATAGTGCTCGACCTGATGCTGCCCGGGATGGACGGCCTGGACGTGGCCCGTGCCATCCGGAAAGAAAAAGAGATCCCGATCATCATGCTCACAGCCCGCGTCGAAGAAGCGGACAAACTGGTGGGTCTGGAGTTAGGGGCCGACGATTACGTGACCAAACCCTTTTCCCCACGGGAACTGGTCGCCCGCGTGCGTGCCGTCCTTCGCCGTTCCGAGGGGCGCGAGCGCGCTGCGCTCCCCTTGACCGCCGGCGACCTGGAGATCGACTTTGAAAAGCGAGGCGTGAGCGTGACCGGGCGGCCGGCAGATCTGACGCCGACCGAGTTTGACCTGCTGGTGGTGTTGGCCCGCCACCCCGGCCGGATCTTTTCGCGCATGGAACTGCTGGAACGGGTGCAGGGGTACGCCTACGAGGGATACGAACGGACGGTGGACGCGCACGTCAAAAATCTGCGCCAAAAGATCGAGGAAAACCCCAAAAAGCCGCGTTATATCCTGACGGCTTATGGCCTGGGTTACAAGTTCTCGGAGGTGGAAAGTGCGTAGCCTGGCGGTCAAGCTGGTGCTGACCTTTGTCGCCGTCACGCTCGTGAGCGTGGGGGCGGTGGCCTATATTTCGGGGCGCGTGACGACGGAGCAATTTGCGGTGTATGTCAGCCGGGGCGGGCTGTTACGGGCCGAGGCGGCCGTGCCCCAGTTTGCTGCCTACTATGCCCGCACCGGCACCTGGGAGGGTGTCGAAGCGCTGGTGACAAGCTGGGTTGCCGAGGGGCAGGCCTCCCGCGGCGGGCGGGGCAGTGGGCGCGGGCAGGGGTGGGCCGGCGGGGGCGCCGGGCGGCTGATCCTGGCCAACGCAGAGGGAATGGTCGTGGCCGATTCGGCCGGCGAGCTGGCCGGCACGCGTCTTTCGGAGGATGTACTGGCACAGGGCAGCCCGGTGGTGGTAGACGAGCGACAGGTCGGCAGCCTCGTCATCACGACGGGCGACGTTTCAGACCACGGCGAGCTGGAGGAGGAATACCTGGCATCGGTGCAGCGGGCGCTGCTGTGGGCCGGGGTGCTGGCGGGGGCGCTGGGCATCGGGCTGGGGGGAGTGTTAGCTTACCAGATCATTGCGCCCATCCGGCAGCTGCGCTCGGCAGCCACCGCCATCGCCGGCGGCGACCTGAGCCAGCGGGTGGACGTGGCAACCGGCGACGAAATCGGCGACCTGGCGGCCGCTTTTAACCACATGACAGCCGAATTGGAACGGCAGCAGGCGCTCCGCCGCAACCTGGTGGCCGACATTGCCCACGAGTTGCGCACACCCCTGAGCGTCGTGCGGGGCAGCATGGAAGCGATGCTGGACGGCGTGCATCCGCTGGACGAGGCACACCTGTCGCCGGTCTATGAGGAGGCGCTGCTGTTACAGCGATTGGTGGACGATCTGCGGCTGCTCTCGCTGGCCGACGCCGGACAACTGGCGCTCGAGAGACAGCGGGTGGAGGTGGACGAACTGGTGCAGAGCGTCGTCAACGCCGCAGAGGTAGCCGCCCAATCGTCGGAGGTCAGGCTGGAAAGCCAGGTGCCGGCCGGGCTGCCGCCCGTGGCGGGCGACGAGCAACGGCTGCGGCAGGTGCTCAACAACCTGGTGAGCAATGCCTTGCGCCACACGCCGGCCGGGGGACACGTCGATATCTCGGCCAGAGCGGCGGAGGGTGGGATCGAGGTCGCGGTGAGCGACAGCGGGCCAGGGATCGCCACCCCGGATCTGCCCCACATTTTCGAGCGCTTTTACCGGGGCGACCGTTCGCGAACGCGCCGCAGCGGCGGCACAGGGCTGGGACTCTCGATCGCTCGCAAGTTGATAGAAGCCCACGGGGGGCGGATCGGAGTCGAGAACGTGCCGGGTGGAGGATCGCGCTTTTTCTTCTGGCTGCCAGTCAAGGGGAAAACGACGCCATAGCCACTCCCGGACGGCAGACGAGCGTCGGGGGGTCGCTCCCAACAGGGGGCGACTTTTTCTTTGACAAACGACGATCCGGTAGCCTGACGGCCGTCTCCGGCGAACCAGCCGGAGACGGGTAACAAAACGAGAAGGGCATCCCTCAGCCGGCATCCTCTTGATCGGGCCAGAAGGGGTGGAACATCATCCACTGTTCCGGACGAACGCGCACGTGGTCTTCGAGAATAACGGCCAGGCGGCGGGCGTTGGTCAAAATATCCTGCCGCCGGTCGCCGGTCCGGACCATTTCGACAGGCGCAGTGATCTGGAGGGCATATCCTTCACCGGGTTTGTGGTAGCAACTGCCCATCACCACTGCAGCGCCGGTCATCAGCGCCAGGCGCACCGGCCCGACAGGCAGGTAGGCCTGGCGGCCAAAGAATTCGATCAGCATCCTGTCTTCGGGAATGGGACGGTCCATGCCGGTCAGCACAATGCCACCGTTTTTCAGCCGGCGAATGGCCGCCCGCAGCGAGTCCGGGGTAATGGGAGTGACCTCGTAGCCGGATTTGGCGCGCAAATAGTTCATCAGCTGAAAGCCCGCTTCCGGATTGGCCAGGCTGAGCATCTGGATGGGAAAACCCTGCATACCGATCACCAGGCCGGCCAGATCAAAATTGCTGATGTGGGAAGCTAGCAAGAGTATCCCTCGACCACGCTCGATTTCGGCCTTGAGATGCGCTATGAGACTTTTCGGTATATGGACCGCTGTGGCAATAACCTCCGGTGGCTGGCCCAGCGCGTTAAAAAAGTCATAGTAGGTCTGGCCCGCGTGAAAAAAGACGTGGCGGGTCATTTCGTGCAAGGTTTCGTCGCCGGCATCCGGGCCGAGGATCTGGCGCAGGTTGGCGCGCACGGTCCAATAGATCTGCGGTTTGCGGCGGGCGATGGCTGCCGCGACGAACCGCGACAGACCATAGCCCACCCGGCGCGGCACGTGCCGGCCCAAAAAGATGCCGAGCCGCATGGCCGGCCTGCTGCTCGTCAGGTCCTGAAAACGCATCTTGAACTCACTTTCCAGATACGGGGGGAGCAGCGACGTGAAAATCGCCCGAGCGGAACAAGACGGGCGCTTCAAAGATCACCGGCAACCCGCGGACGATGCACAGCGCCAGCGAGGTCCAACTCAACACCGAGGCCACGATCCAGATGCCGTGCCAGATGGCATAGCCGCCCGTCTTTAACCCCAGGGCCAGGGCCAGCAGCGTAAAGGCGATCGCTTTGACGACGGCGTAACCGGTGCGCATGTACTTGGAAGCGACCAGCCACCGTCCCCAGCCGGAACGCATCATACTGTGAGCCGATTGTCCGTGCTGCAACGCGACGTTTCGGATCGAATCGGTCAGCGCACCCCGAATGACGACAGCGAGAGGAATGACGACCGAGACGAGGCTTAGATGCGCAAAAGCTACCCAGAGGACGATCTCGACGGCGCGGTCGGCGGCGATGTCGAGAGCACTCCCGATGAGGGTTTGCTCCTGGCGACGGCGGGCGACGATGCCATCGAGCGAGTCCATGAGGATCAATATGACGATGAGGGGAGCATCGATCAGTTGGCCGAGGCTTTTACCAAAGTAGAGCAAGAGCACGATACCAATCAACAGGGGAAAACGCAACATTGTGATCAAATTTGCGACATTCATCTTATTTCTCCGTCCAAAACCCTATAAGTCAGTTTTGAGGTTATCTTACCACAAATGGCCGTGTTGTCAATCCAAAAGAGTGATACGTGACGAGTGATACGTGACGAGTGATACGTGATGCGTGACACGTGATGAGTGATACGTGATGAGTGATACGTGATGGGGAGAATAGGTTTGGGTGAATTTTTTGATGCGGAGAGGCTCGGGGGCATTCCAGACACCAACAGCCCCAACAAAAAAGGGCACCATCCAAGTCGCACTGACTCAATAGTAACCTGAGGAGGATAACCTTGCTTCAACCTTTTGACATAGAAACGCTCAAAAAACTAGTCCTGCAACACGTGAACGCAACACCGGACTCTCTCCGATTTGCACCGGTCCGGACGGGCAAGCACAATGCGTCATATTGGGTAGAGAGCGACAAAGGCCGCTTCGTGCTACGCATTGCCCCGCCCGATGATGCCGGTTTTCTCTTTTATGAGCGGTTGATGATGCGCCAGGAGCCGGGGCTGCACGCTTTGATCCGCGCCCGGACGACGCTACCGGTGGCCGAAATAGCAGGACATGATTTCAGCCGCCGGCGCATCGACCGCGACTATCTGGTGATGAAAGCCCTGCCGGGCACACCGCTGAGCGACCTGCCCCAACTGACCCGCTCGCAACAGGGCCGGGCGCTGCGGCAGGTCGGCGAGCTTCTCCGCCAGCTCCACACGCTGACGGCGAGCGACTGCCTGGGACACAATGCCCACGGTTACCTGGGCGAACACCGCCCGATGGCGCCTCAAACGACCTGGGCGGCCGCTTTCCACGTGATGTGGAACATGCTGCTGGACGATGTGGTCGCTTGCGGGAGTTATGACGCCGGGGAGGCGCAGGCGATGCGCGATCTGCTCGATGCGCACCTGGATCATTTTGACCGGCCCGTTACTCCCCGCCTCCTGCACATGGACGTGTGGGCGCAGAACATTTTGCTCGACAAAGACGGCAATGTCACAGGGCTCATCGATTTTGACCGCGCGTTGTGGGGCGACGTCGAGATTGAATTTGCAGTGCTCGACTATTGCGGCATCAGCGAGCCCCCTTTCTGGGAAGGCTATGGCGCCCAACGCGACGAGTCGCCATCGGCGAAGATCCGCCGCCAGTTTTACTTGCTTTACGAAATACAGAAATATATGCCCATCCGCGTCTGGCGGCGAAACGATCCGGCAGGGGCACTGCGCTACAAGCAGCATAGCATGGCCCTGGCTGCCCCGCGCTTTCCCCGAGATTGAGCGCCTGCGACGGTGCGGGTTACAATGGAAAATATCTTGTTATGACGCAAAAGATCCTTGTCATTGACGACGAGCCCGAAGTGAGGTTCATCCTCAAATTGCTCCTCGAGCAGGCAGGGTACCAGGTTGTGATCGCAGCCGACGGCAAAGAGGGACTGGCAAGGGTGCGCCGCGACTGCCCCGACCTCGTTCTGCTGGATATTACGATGCCGGTCATGGATGGCTGGAAGGTCTGCCGCTTGCTGCGCGAGGCGACGGACGTGCCGATCATCATGCTCACAGTTTTGGGGGAGAAGGAGCAAATTGCTGAGGGGTTGTATCTCGGTGCCGATGATTATGTCGTGAAACCGTGGTCGAATCAGGAGCTGCTAGCCCGCATCCGGGCTGTGCTGCGGCGTTCAAAGGGTTCTTTGCCGCGAAGGGGGCTGTATCTGCGCCCCTGCGAAGGCCTGGTCATCGATTCTCTGGAAAAGGTGGTGATTGTGGAGGGGAGAAAGGTTTCCCTGACGCCTATTGAGTTCAGGCTGCTGACTTGCCTGGCCAGGCGTCCAGGGGAGCTGGTATCCCATTCCGAGATGATCGAGTATGCGTGGGGCAAGGGAGGCAAGGGACGCGCGCTTGGACTGCGGGTACATATGCTCAAGCTGCGGAAAAAGATCGAGGAGGATCCCCGGCAGCCAAGGTATTTGCTCAACCGATATGGCGAAGGGTATTGTCTGAGCGGGTAAGAGGGTAGTGGGTAGTGGTGAGTGAGGGAAGATGAGAACGGGCGCTTTGAGGGTGGGGTCTGCGCTCGTTTTTTATTCCGGGGCAAACGCATTTATCCTGTTGCCCGGTGAATTTGTCATTTCTGGCTGGCAATTTGTACTCACAGAGCGAAATTTTTTCTTTGGCTGCGCTCAGCACAGGCGTTGCTCTATCTCTCAGACTGAAAGGTGAATGTATATGCGTGTGCCTGTTTTATTCTGTTGCGCTTGTGTCAGCAAGTTTTTGATGGGGGCCGTTACGAATTGGGGTTTTTTACGACCTTATTTTATAGTGCGAGTTGACCGGGAGAAGGATGCGACGGCATGCGTACGATGATCTTTTCCGGGAGGGATCCCCTGAATGTATAGTCACCAGAGTATGCCAATGGAACAGGCCGGGCCGGGAGGTCCGGCTGCTGGAGATGATAAAGTGCTGGCCCGGCAGGCCTGTGACGATCCCCAGGCTTTTGCCGAGCTCTATCACCGCTACGCAAGGCGTATCTACCAGTTTCACCTGATCCGCACCGGTAACGCGAACGATGCGCAGGATTTGACGTCGCAGACTTTTCTGGCGGCGCTGGAGGGCATTGAGAACTATGGCGGTCACGGGAGTCTCTGCGGATGGTTGTTCGGGATCGCCCGCCACAAGGTGGCCGATCACTACCGGCGACGACGGAATGATGTGCCGCTGGAAAGCGCAGAGGGGCTGCGCCATCCCGATCCTTCTCCAGAAGAGTCTGTCGATACGCATCTCAAGCTGGCGCAGGTCTCCAGGGCGCTAAAGGCTCTGTCCTCGGAACAGGCCGAAGCGCTGACGCTGCGCGTCTTTGGCGAGTTGAGCGCTGCTGAAGTAGGACAAATCATGGGCAAGAGCAAAGTCGCTGTCCGAATGCTGGTTTATCGGGGCCTGCGCAGGTTGCGAGGCCAATTAACGCTTTCTCCGGAGGTGTCACAGTGAACAGAGGCGAACGAATGCAGGCTGAGGCGATGGATCGTTACCTGGCAAGTCTGCAATCCGGCGAGCGGATCCCCCGCCCACCCTCGGTGTCCGCAGACAAAGCCGCGCTCCTGGAAGAGCTGGTGGCCGTGGCCAGGGCGAATCCGCCTGTTCCAGACTTTGTCGCCAATCTGGAAAATCGCTTGCGCGCTGCCGGGCAGGCCCAACGCCGGCGGCCGGCGTTGGCAGGTAGGGTGCTGCCGTTGAAAAAGTGGTTCGGCTTTGCTGCGGCCGGCGCTGCGGTGCTGCTCGTGGCCGTGCTCCTGGTGCTGGATCATGGAAAACTGCCGGCGGGCCGGAGCGAGGTGGCCCAGCGGGCGACGGCGACGGCGACGGCGGCACCGGAGCAAACACCTCTCCCGCTGACAGAAACGCCGGCCGCCGCGCCACAAGGGACGCCAGTGCTGCCGTCACCAACGCCGGGCGTCACGCCGCAAGAGACACCCGTGTTGCCGTCACCAACGCCGGGCGTCACGCCGAAGGAGACGCCGTCGCCAACTGCCAGCCCGACGATGCTGCCAATACTGCCACGCTTGTCTGCATTGATGGGAGGCGGTGTGGGAGGCTATGGAGGGGTCGTGCCTCCAAACCTCAAATTCGTTCTCGACACCACGCTCCCCGAGGCGACGGAGCAGATGACGGTGTACCGGCAAGACGAGCCGGAGACGCTCACTGTGCCGTACGTCAAAGAGGTAGCGGGACGGCTAGGGCTGGACGGTGAGGTCTATATGCCCGCCTGGATGGCTGCTGCGCCGGAGGGGGACGAGGCCACCAGAAAAAATTACGTGGCCATCGACGAGCCGAGAGAGATCGTCTTCGAGGGGACCGAGCAATTCAATTACCTGGACAAGCAGAGGACGCCAGCCCGTAACGGTCGCTGGTATCCTCCGGAGAGCCTGCCGCCCGTGGAACAGGCGATCGAGGCGGCGACGGAATTCCTAAAAGCCGCCGGCCTGCTGGACGATCCCTACCTGATCACCCATTCGGGGGACACGATACGATTTTTCCGCACGCTGGGCACCGACGCCCACTGGATGCTGGTCGGGCCCTTTGCCACAGTGTCGATCTGGACGGATGGAGAGGTAGGGAGCATGACCTACCGTCCTCTGGAGATGGTCGAGGCGGGCGAGTACGCCATCCTTTCGTCCCACGAGGCCTGGGAGGGGTTGATCTCGGGAGAATACGACGGGTGCGTGCATTACACCAGGCTGGCCGAGCCGACATTGTGGGCAGAGTGGAGCCACGCCAACCCCAAGTATTGGGCGAGAGAATATCGCGCCGGCGAGGACGTGGACTTGTTCGGCGCGCTTAGAGTGTGGTTCCCGCTCGCGCCGGGCGATCGCCTGCACGTGACGATGAACGGGCTCGTCCTGATGGGCGATCTACAACCGCTGGCGCAGGCCCAGCAGGCCCTGAGAGAGTCTGTAGGCAACGTCGAGGCGCCGATGCACGTCTGGGGAAAAGTGCAGGACGCCGGCGAGTACCTGACGCTCCAGGTCGAGGGGTGGGAGGTCGCGTCGAAGGAATGGTGGGATGGCACGATCCGGAGAGAGAGCGACCGGGTACTGCTGGTGACCGGGGATGGCAGGACGGTCGAGATGCCCGAGCTGCCTCCCGATCTCGCCGACGGCACAGCCGTTTACGTAGAGGGGGGGCTATGGCGCAACAGGCTAGAGTGGGTGATTATCCAGGAACATCCAGCAGACGAGGGGCGCGAGCCGCCGGGCGGCCCGGGCACGGGGCAAGTCGCCGAAGTAGAGGCGCGGGTGGAGGAGGTGGCGTTGATCTATTTTGTTCCTCCGCTGGACTCTATTCCCCCGGAGCTGGCGTCTGAGCCGGGGTACCGCTTTGTGCAGCCGCTGTGGCGCTTTAGCGGTCACACGGGGAAGGCTGCTGCATTCGAGGTTTACGTGCAAGCGGTGCGAGATGTGGGCGGCGGGGTAAGTGGAGAGTGATGCGTATTGGCCCAAGATCTATTTTGTGGTACAATATTGCCATTCCCTGGAAGGGGAGGGTGAGATGGCATATGAGGGACAAAAAAAGGCGCTGTTTGCCGATCTGGTGTTTAACGAAAAAGACGAGCCGGCCGAGGTCGTCCACCTGGAAGGGGCACCGCATTATGTCATCTTGGATAACGACTTTCGACGGCACGTGGAGGCGTTGTACGTGGATCGCCAGGTGGTGGCCATGATACGCGAGCAGATCTTGTCGCAGCGCGAGCTGGTGACGGAGGGCATTCTTGAACTGTTGCAGCAGGATGACCTGTTCACCAAGGCAGCAATAGACTCTTCTATCGAACAACTGGACAAGGGGTTGTTTGAACAGGGTATTCCTCAAGAGGGGCGCGCCTGGCTGGGGATGCTCGGCTTTAAGGTGGTGGTCGATCATCACGGCGATGTGGTACGCCTGGACATGCCCACTCAAGAGATCCCACTGGACGAGTAACGAGAAAAAGATCGGATCCGCAGCGACCCTCCGATCACGGTTTCGGGCTGGGGGGAAGCCATTACAGTCCAAAGGAACTGCTCATGCGTTCTTGGAATTCTGCGCTGAAGACCAAAAAGGGGCGGTGGCTTGCAACAACCATGCTAGTAGCGATCGCTTTGATGGCAATATGGATAGCAAAGCGCCCCCTCACGATCCGTTCCGAAGGACCGATCAGTCTGGATAGCTATATCACCGCCCCGCAAGGGGAACCAATTGGCGGTGCCAGCGTGTACCTGCGCGAAGGCAACGAGGCCAAACTGATCGCCACGACGGAAAGCCAACCGGATGGCGGCTTTATCATCGACCTGCCGGCCCGGCATCTCGCTTCCCCGCTGGTCATCGAAATAGAACGGGCACACTATCAGCCTCAGAAAATGGAGGTGACGGCAGAGAACGTGGAGCAGTTGAACGCCGGCAGATCGGTACGGCTGCCCAACATTGAGCTTGCCCGGCGCATCACGCCAGGCTTTTGGGTGGCCACGCTCGTCTTTGTGGGGGTGCTGGCGCTGATCGCACTGGAAAAGCTGCACAACACGATGGCTGCGCTGTTGGGCGTGGCGGTGATACTGGGTTGCAGTTTCGTGGGCGGGGCGATCAATCCCAGCCTGTTCATTTTTGACTTTGAGCAGGCCTTGGAATATGTCAATTTTGATGTGATCTTTTTGGTGATGGGAATGATGATCGTCATTGGGGTGATCGAAGAGACGGGCATCTTTCAGTGGCTGGCCTACCAGGCGTATCGCCTCTCAGGGGGACGACCCTGGCTGCTGGTCGTCATTCTGATGGTCATCACTGCT
>Ga0180432_10010265_pt1 | contig 11261 bp, 6 predicted proteins | sample SS_ome_10_FD_132414 | JGI IMG/M metagenome (GOLD analysis project Ga0180432, IMG submission 132414) | Hypersaline lake sediment archaeal communities from the Salton Sea, California, USA - SS_1_MS_2 metaG | ecosystem: Environmental > Aquatic > Non-marine Saline and Alkaline > Hypersaline >... | reverse complement strand
TGTGCGGCCGGGGGCTTAATTTTTGGGGGAGATGACTGAGGGTTAAACCCGCGGTCACCTCCCCCTATGCTTCTCGCTCGGTTTTTCTTAGAGCGATTATCTCAGCAGTGTCAGTGCCATCTGAGGCATCGAGTTGGCCTGTGCCAACATGCTGATGCCCGCCTGTGACAGCACCTGTGTTCTGGTGAGTGTCGCCATTTCAGTGGCAACGTCAACATCCGAGATTCGAGATTCTGCTACAGCCAGGTTTTCCGCCTGAATGTTCAGAATCGCGATTGTACTCTCGAGACGGTTCATCTTGTAACCGAATGCCGCACGAGCGGTGTCCTTGGTGCTGATGGCGCTGGCAATGGTCGTCAGGGCCGTAGTCGCGGCAGCGGTCGTCAGAATGTTAAGACCGGCCTGCGTTACGCCTGCCTGCATGTCATTGCTGACAGCACTATCACCGTTGCCTACATCGCTGGCCGTCAGTGCCCAGCCGCCTGAAATGCTTCCAGTAACGCCTCCTGTCGAGACCAATACGCCGGTTATCGATACCGTGTGCTCGTCGGAAGTTGAGTCTCGCGAGTCGAGCCGCAGGATGTATTTCGAGGAGGTCGTATCCAGATGTGCCGAAGCGGCACTGTAGCGCAGGTCATTGCCGCTTGTATCCCAGCCGAGAGCATTCGATGCGGTATTGATCTGTGATACAATACTGGCCAATGAGAACGTCGTATCGCCCGAGGTGACTACCGTAAGAGCCACTTCAATATCGCTCTCGTCATTGGCGGCAGTATCGTTATCCTCGAACGAAATCGTCAGTGTTAATGTCGTTGCGGCGCCGGAACTCTGAGTCTGGGCGACAGTCAGCCATGTATCACTGGTGGCGTCCACACCGCTGGCGGTAGTTGAATCGACCCGCCAACCGCCATCGCCTGTATCTATGCTGAGGCCGGACTTGGTCATGTCCACCTTGGCGATGTCAATTGTGGAAGTTGTGCCGACGTGAATCGACACGGCGTTGGTGGCGCTAGGTGCAGTGTTCAACATTGTGATTCCGTTAAACGAAGTGGCGCCTGCGATTCGCTCGATCTCGTTGGCCATTTCTGCGAACTCAGCGTCCATAATCGTTCTCTGGGCAGCCGAATAAGAGCCCGTAGCGGCCTGCTCCGCCAATTCCTTCATTCGAATCAGGTTCTCATCCATGACCGCCATGGCGCCTTCCATAGTCTGCACCATGCTGATGCCGTCCTGGGCGTTACGAGCACCCTGCTGCAGCACCGCGATGTCCGCACGGACAAGTTCGCGAACCGCCAGGCCGGCTGCATCGTCTTTGGCACTGTTGATGCGCAAACCGGACGCGAGTCTTTCGACAGACTTGGCCAGGTTGTCGTACGCCATCCCCAGGTGCCTGGCAGCGTTTCCTGCCATAATATTGTTCTTGATTGCTAACATATCCTTGACTCCTTAAAAAGTACCAGACGTTTCTAATATTGGCCCTGTCAAAAGCCCCCGTATTTTGTCAAGGCGTGCTACGAGCACGCAACATTAATCAAACTCTCGTTTTTTGCCTGCAACGTCCCTTATCGGCGAAAATCCGGATGGCTTTAGTAGTTTTTTTGCTACCTAAATGCGATAGAAAATTAGGCCCGTAATATTGCCGCTGGTGAGGCTGATAAGGTTGACGAGTGAATTGGAGGCCCGAAAAAAAAATACGGAAAAAGATTTCAGAACGTCAGATAATTTGTACGAAATCTATTAGTGGGCGTTCTATCATGACAAGAATCCTCTTATTTATGACAATGACATGGATAGAACGGCATAAATACCGAAGCATGATGTATATGTAAAGAGATTTTGGGCAAATGACGACCGAAGTTGACATTCTCCAGGATGCCCTAACCTTCCATCGCGCCGGAGATCTTGATCGGGCCGAAGAGTGCTATCGCCGGATTTTGGCCCGGGAACCCGGGAATCCCGGCATTCTTCATTTGTTGGGTACTGTGGCTCATCAGAGAGGCCGGCATGATGTTGCTCTGGATCTACTTGGTCGGGCGATCGCCGCCGACGACAGGGTCGCGGAGTTCCACAATACCCTTGGAGCGGAACTTCAGGCGATCGGTCGCTCAGATGAAGCTGTTAGCGAATATCGGCGAGCGATTATGCTAAAGCCTGACTATGCAGAGGCTTACAACAATATGGCTATGGGCCTGCAGAGTCAGGGCAGATGCTCGCAAGCTGTCGAGTATTATCGAAGGGCCGCTGGGCTGGCCCCTGATTGTGCCGAGATCCATTTCAATCTGGCTAACGCCCTGCGATCCGAAGGTCGTCTTGATGAGGCGTTTTCGAGCTATAAGAAGGCGCTGGAGCTGAGGGGCGATTACGCCGAAGCGCATAATAATCTGGCGATAACGCTCAGAGAACAAGGGAAATTCGAGCAGGCGATAGACTGCTACGAAAACGCAATCCGGGCCAATCCCGGTTGTGCTGCCTTTCACAACAATCTTGCGAGCCTCCTTCAACGACGGGGCCGAATCGGCGAGGCTATTGCCAACTGCGAGAAAGCCGTTAGTATCGATCCGAATAGTGCCGAGGCTCATTATAACCTTGGCAGCGCCCTGAGAGATGCCGGCCGATGCGACGAGGCGATCGTTCAGAATGACCTGGCGATTCGGTTGAGGCCGGAGTATGCCGAAGCGCACTGGAATCAGGCGATAGCCTATCTCTTAAACGGAGACTTCAAGGAAGGCTGGAAGCAGTACGAGTGGAGGCGAAAAACAAACTGGCACGTCTCGGCTTATCCCCACAAGCACCGAAAACCTCGTTGGGATGGTAAATCTTTTGCCGGTAAGAGGTTGCTCGTTCATTGTGAGCAGGGGATCGGGGACTGCATCCAGTTGGTTCGATACCTGCCACTGGTCAAGGCGCAGGGCGGGACGGTAGTGTTCGAGGCATGGAAATCGCTGCACGGCCTTCTTAAGGGATTCAACGGCATAGACGAATTGGCGGAGCTGTCGTTCAACAGGGAAACACAGGTGCGGTTTGATGCTCATGTGTCCATTATGGATCTGCCGGAGCTATTCGGAACCACGGAACAAACGATCCCGAATTCGGTGCCATATATTCACGCATGTCCGATAAAATCAGCCAAATGGAACCGGGATCTTGCCGGACCGGACCTGAAGGTCGGTATTGTTTGGGCCGGCTCGGCCAGGCACACAAACGACCACAACCGCTCGTGCAGCCTCGAACCCTTTTTGCCATTGAGTCAAATAGAAGGTGTCCGATTGTACGGCTTACAAAAGGGCGAACCGGCCCGGCAGGCGCAGGAATCGCAGTTAACAAACCTTGGCGAGCAGTTCGCTGACTTCACAGATGCCGCGGCCGCGATTGATAACCTCGACCTGATTATTTCAGTGGATACCGCTGTGCTGCATCTGGCCGGCGCGATGGGAAAGCCCGTTTGGGCTCTTCTGGCTTTCGCACCCGACTGGCGATGGATGCTGAAACGGGCCGATAGTCCCTGGTATCCGACGATGCGGCTGTTCCGACAGCAAAAATGGGGTGACTGGGATTCCCTTTTTCGAATTGTGAATCGAGAGCTAAGATTGCTCATGAAGAAGCACAAAGAGGATATTATCGGATGATTCCCGCTATCATACCAAGCTATAGCAAACCGGAGCAACTCGACAAGTGCATTGCTCATCTCACAGAGCAAACCGTCGAAGTAGAGATATTCGTGCGAGACAATAATGTTGACAATATCTACTTCACCGCGGCGATAAACGAAGGAATAACCAAATATCTTGACAAAGACTGCGATTACATCTTGATTCTTAACCAGGACATGTATCTAAAGCCGGACGCCGTGGAAGAGATGGTGGGATTCATGGACTCGCATCCGCAATGCGGCATCGGTACACCACTTCAGTTGCATAGTGAAAATCCGAATTATGTAGTTTGTGCAGGCTGCCTTGATGCATTCCCCTTCGGCAGGCACCAACAAGGTCCCATAACGGAATTCACAGAGGATGTGCCGCTGTTCTGGGGCAACGGGGCCTGCATGATACTTCGCAAGCAGATGATCCGGGAAATTGGTCTTTTTGACAAGAACCTCGTTTTTATCGGAAGCGACAGTGATTACTGCTTCACCGCCCGGTCCCGCCGATGGCAAGTCTGGAGGATAGCGAATGCCCGCGGCATTCACGAGCACGGCGCCTCCGGAGCTGCGGGCGATACCGGCCTAGACTCGCTCAAGATAAACGACATGCTGTACTTCGGCAGGAAATGGTTGACCGGCGGGTTATACAGAGAATTGGCGGCTGAGGGCAAGAACTGCACTGCCGAAGCGGTCGATATGATCATGAACCAACTGGCTCAGGCTGCCGCCGATCAGCAGGCGGCATCCTCAAAGCTTGATAATGCAAATGCTTACAATGATGCGGCAATTGCGTTGCATAGGTCAGCACGGCATGAAGAGGCACTTGAAAAGTGCAGGCAAGCGGCATCGATCTCGCCGGAAGACCCAAGAACACACGACATAATGGGTTTCATATTACAAACGCAGGGCCGATCCGCCGAGGCGATTGACAGTTATGAGCGAGCCGTGAGTTTGAATCCTGATTTCGCCGAGGCGTATGACCATCTGGGTGTGGCGCTGAGTGAGCAGGGCCGATGTGATGAAGCTATCGAAAGCCATAAAAAGGCAGTCGAACTGGCGCCGGATTACGCCGGGGCTTACAACAACCTCGCGATAGCTTTGGGATCGCAGAATCGATTTGATGAAGCGATTTCCAATTATCAACAGGCTTTGCGCCTGGATTCGGGCTTGGTTGACGCCCATTACAATCTGGCAAATGTTCTTTTTGAGCAGGGACGGAACGAGGAAGCAATCGCCGGATACCGGCGCGCGATCGAATTGCGAACCGACCATGCCGAGGCGTATAACGGTCTGGGGCGGGCCCTGAAAGAATGCGGCAGAATCGACGCAGCTCTCGAAAACTGTGAAAGGGCGATAGCTCTGAATCCCGCTCTTGCCGAGGCGCACAACAATTTGGGACTCCTTCTAAGGTCTCAGGGGTGCTATGACGAGGCCATCGAGAGGTTCGAGAAGGCGATACAACTAAGACCGGATTACGCAAACGCACACTGGAATTACTCGCTCGCCCTTCTTTCATGTGGGAGATTTGCCGAGGGCTGGGGAGAATACCGATGGCGCCGAAAGGCGAAGCTGGGCGCAATACTTGACTCGCAGCGAGAGAGGGGCGGAACTTGGGACGGTTCTTCGTTTGAAGGCAAACGGTTATTGATTCGCTATGAGCAGGGCATGGGTGACAGTCTGCAATTTGTGAGATACGTTCCAATGGTCAAGTCTTTGGGAGGGACGGTGATATTCGAGACACTCAAGCCTCTGATGAGCTTGCTAGACCGATTCGGGGGTATAGACGAGCTTGTCGAAGCCTCGCGCGACGGCCGACCGACGGTTGAGTTCGATCTTGACGTGTTTATCCTGGACTTGCCCGGACTGCTCGGCACGACCGTCGAGACGATTCCCGCTGAAGCGCCCTATCTGTTCGCCGATCAGGCGAAAGTTGATCTTTGGCGCGGCAAGCTCATCGGCGATGAGTTCAAGGTAGGCATTGTATGGGCCGGGTCACCCAAACATACCAACGATGCCAATCGCTCCTGCGAGCCGGCAAAGTTCAAACCGTTGGGAGAGATCGACGGCGTGCGGCTGCTTGGACTGCAAAAGGGGGCCGCCGCAGAGGCGGAAACAGCATTGCCGTTCACGAATCTTGGCGACGAGCTTGAAGATTTTGCAGATACGGCAGCGGTTATTGAGAATCTTGACCTTGTCATTTCGGTCGATACGGCCGTTCTCCATCTGGCGGGTTCCATGGGAAAAGAGGTTTGGGGGCTCCTGCCTTTTGATGCCGACTGGCGATGGCTGCGAGAGCGAGAGGATAGCCCGTGGTACCCGACTATAAAGCTCTTCAGGCAGTCAATGCCGGGCAACTGGGGCGACGTGTTCGATTGCGTAGCGGCTGAGTTGAAGCAATGTGCGGCTGCAAGAAGGGTGCACGTCAATGGCTGAGGTCGCTGATATTATGAATGAAGCTGTCGGGCGCCAGTGGGCCGGCCGGAATGACGAGGCCGTCGCGAGCTACAGGCAGTTGCTTCAAGTCGATCCCGACCAGGCCGAGGTGTATGTCAACATGGGGATCGCGCTGCGGGCGCAGGGCCGAGCTGGCGAGGCCGCAGCCTGCTACAAACAGGCGATACAACTCAAGCCCGAATTCGTCGAGGCATATTATAACCTGGCTAATGTTCTCAAAGAACAAGGCAGATTCGCCGAGGCTGTCGAGAACTATGAGCAGGCTGTCAGGCTCAGACCGGAATTTTCCCAGGCGCATTATAACCTGGCAAATGCCCTGCGAAGTTCAGGGCGATTAGCCGATGCGATTGAAAGTTACCGCCGGGCGGTTCGGCTCAAAAGCGATTACGTAGCAGCTTATGTCAACCTGGCGATGACTCTCAAAGACCTTGGCCGCACCGATGACGCGATTGACAACTACAAACAAGCGATACGTCTCAAGCCCGACTATCACCAGGCCCATAACAATCTTGGCATTGCACTAAAGGAACTTGGCCGTTTGGATGAAGCCATTGAAAGTTACGCCGAGGCTATCCGGCTCAGACCTGGTTATGCGGAGACCCACAATAATATGGGTATTGCATTGCACGCGCGCGGCGAGCACGACGAGGCTCTCGGAGCATGTGAGCGTGCGATCGAACTCAAACCTGATTATCCTCAGGCGCACTGGAACCGCTCGCTCGTTCTGTTGTTGAAGGGCAGATTCGAAGAGGGCTGGGAGGAATACCGCTGGAGGCGGAAGACCAATCTTGCGTCATTTGCATACCCGCACGAACTTGATAAGCCCCTCTGGAGCGGCGAGCCGTTCGTTGGAAAAAGGCTCCTGATACATTACGAGCAGGGCCTCGGCGACAACCTGCAATTCGTTAGATATCTACCGATGGTCAGGCGACTCGGCGGGACTGTAATTTTTGAAACTCCGAAGTCGATGTACAGCCTGCTGCAGTCATTCAATGGAATAGATGAACTCGTGCAAGCCTCACCTGATGGGCCGCCTGGTGTGGAGTTCGATGCGTACGCATCGCTGATGGACCTTCCCGGCATATTCGGCACGACATTGGATACCATCGACGCTGAGGTGCCGTACATTCACGCCGATTCCGAGAAGGTAGAGCACTGGCGGGAGCGAATTACCGGCGACGGCTTCAAGGTAGGTCTTGTCTGGGGCGGACGGCCCACAGGACGCAACGAAGTGCTGAGCCTCCAGAATCGCTCGTGCAGCCTGGAGCATTTTGCTCCTTTAGCAGATGTGCCCGGCGTTGTGTTGTATGGATTGCAGAAGGGCCCGTCGGCCGTGCAGGCAGAGCAATTGCCGCGGCAAATATTAATCCACAACCTTGGTGAGCAGTTCGATGACTTTGCCGATACCGCCGCTGCAATCGAGAACCTGGACTTGGTAATTTCGATTGATACCTCGGTGGCGCACCTGGCCGGCGCAATGGGCAAGCAGGTCTGGCTCTTGCTCAAAACTGACGCCGACTGGAGGTGGTTGCTGGATCGCGAAGACAGTCCATGGTATCCTACGATGCGGCTCTTTCGGCAGAGAAGGGCCGGCGACTGGGCGGAAGTGCTGGAGCGCGTCGCTGCCGAATCAGGCCGAATGGTCGGGGCCGGCGGGAGGCGAACAGATGTCTGACGTTTCTGTAATGATCGAAACCGCCGTGAGACACCATCAAACCGGTCAACTCGAACAAGCAGCCCTGATCTATAGGCAGATTCTCACCGAGCAACCCGGTCATCCCGTCGCGCTTCATTCATTAGGTGCGCTTGCCTGTCAAAGAGGTCATTACGATGCCGCAGCCGACCTGGTCGGCAGGGCAATCGCGGCCAATCCTAAAATCCCGCAATTCAACAATACACTCGGCGTGATACTTGAGTCTCAGGGTAAACCCGAGCAGGCGATAGATGCCTACCGATGCGCGGTGTCACTGAAGCCGGACTACGGCGAAGCCTACAACAACATGGCAATCGCTCTGCAGTCACTTGACCGGTACGATGAGGCGGTCGAAGCGTGCCTAATGGCAACTTCGATCAATCCCGGCTATGCGGAGGCTTATAACACGATGGGATTTTCACTTCAGATGCTTGGCGAACTCGAGCGTGCGAGGCAAGCCTACGGCAAAGCAGTCCGGCTAAATCCTGATTTCGCCGAGGCGTACAATCATCTTGGAGTTGTTCTCAGTAGGCAGGGCCGCCACGATGAGGCGGTTAAGAGCTACCGCCAGGCCCTGAGAATTAATCCTGACTACGCCGAGGTTCACAATAATCTGAGCATCGCGCTTAAAGGCCTCGGCCGGCTCGATGCCGCCGTTGAGAGCTGCCGGCAGGCGTTAAGGCTCGATCCTGATTTCGCCGAGGCCCGGTTCAATCTGGCCAACGCCATGCGAGACCAGGGCCGAAACGACGAAGCGCTCGCCAACTACGAGCAAGCTCTGAAAAGCGAACCTGAATATGCCGAGGCCTTCAACAACCGGGCTATCCTGCTCAATGATCTTGGCCGTTACGATGAGGCGATGGATGATTGCGAGCGAGCGATCAATCTCAATCCGAATTACGCCGAGGCCTGCAACAATCTCGGAATCGTCCTAAGGAACAAGGGCCGGCTGACCGAGGCCGAGGCTAACTACCGGAGGGCTCTGCAAATTGAGCCACAATCCCCTGATGCTCACTATAACCTGGGCAATGTTTTGAAGGAGCAGGGAAACTGTAACGAAGCAATAGAATGCTACAATCTCGCCATAGAACTAAGGCCCGGCTACGCCCAGGCGCACTGGAACCGCTCGCACGCATATCTGCTGAGCGGAGATCTGCAAAAGGGCTGGGAAGGATACAAATGGCGGCGAGACCCCGAGCTTGAGCTCTTCACATACCCGCATCGGCATGAGCAGCCCCGTTGGGACGGTTCGAGTTTTACCGGCAAGCGGCTTCTGGTCCATTGCGAGCAGGGCCTGGGCGACAGCATCCAGTTCATGCGATACCTGCCGCTGGTCAAGGCCCGCGGCGGCACGGTGATATTCGAGGCATGGAAACCTCTGCACGGGCTCCTGCGGGATTACGATGGTGTCGACGAGTTGTTGGAGCTGTCATTCGATAAAAAAAACCATGCCGACTTTGATCTCCAAATATCCCTGATGGATCTTCCGGCCGTCTTCGGGACCACGCTGGAAACAATCCCGGGCGAAGTCCCGTACATCCACGCCGACCCGGAAAAGGTAAACTGCTGGCACAACAGGCTCGGCGACGGCGTACTCAAGGTCGGCATAGTCTGGGCCGGCTCACCGAGCCACGGCAACGATCGCAACCGCTCCTGTTCGCTTGAACTGTTCATGCCGTTAGCGAGAGTTGACGGCGTAAAGTTGTACGGCTTGCAAAAGGGTCCGGCGGCCGCGCAGGCAGAGGAGTATCAGGCAGAAAACCTCTCGGAGGATTTGCACGATTTCTCCGACACCGCGGCGGTGCTCGAGAACCTGGACCTGGTAATCTCGGTGGACACAGCCCCCGCACACTTAGCCGGCGCAATGGCCAGACCGACCTGGATTCTATTGCCTCTTGCTCCCGACTGGCGGTGGATGCTGGATCGGACGGACAGTCCCTGGTATCCGACGATGCGCCTCTTCCGCCAAAGAGAATGGGGCGACTGGGACTCGGTCTTCAAACGAGTCAACGAAGAACTACATGCGCTTGCGAGCAAGCGAAATCCTAAATCCTAAATCCTAAATCCGAAACAATATCGAATGTCCGAAATTCAAATGCTCAAAACGGTCTACACGGCCGCCCGTTTCGAATTTCGATATTAGGATTTCGGATTTCGAGTTTTTATGCTTTCAGCGCTTTGTTCGCTCTTTTTATGGTATCGCCAACGTGCTTCGGCTCCATCATGCCGATTGTGATGGCGTCCACCAGCTCGTTCTCGAAAACGTATTTGAGAGACGAATCTTTCTGTTCGGGATTGGTCAGCCTGCCCTCGCCGAAGATCTTCATGCCGATGACGATCTTGCCGTTCGCCCGGGCCTGCTTGAGAACCGGCGCCACCTCCTCCGGAGTCCCATCCATAAGAGCCTCTTTGCCAACGTTGTTTATGCGGGCTAAGATGACGTCGGTCCACGGGTCAGTGGCCGCAACCTTGACCGCCCCGAGGTCGTGACACGAAACGCCGACCGCCTTGACCGCGCCTTTGTCCTTCATCTCGTCCAGCTCGTCGCGGATGCGCTTGAAAGTGTCGGGCCATTTTGTATCCGTCATGCAGTGTATCAGGCAGATATCAAGCAGGTCGGTGTTGAGCTCCTTGCGGAAGCGGTTCACCTCCTCAATAGCGCCGCCCGACGGCATATTCCAGAAAGCCTCTCGCGGCCAGAGCTTGGTGAGAATGTTGTAGTTGTCTCGCGGCACCCCCTTGAGGGCCGTGCGTATATACGGATGAGACCCGTAGAGGTCGGCCATGTCCATCAGGCGAACTCCGTTGTCTAAGCTGGTCCGGATCAGCTTGGTGAATGCCTTCTCGCCTAATCGCGTGTGAGCCGAGGAGCGAGCTCCGCCTCTCCAGCCTGTTCCCTGGGCCAGCATAGTGGTCTTTATGCCGCTCTTGCCCAGCGCGACGACGTCGGTAATCTGGCGCCCCTTTCGGGACTTCCTGCCGGCCTGCACCTGCGACACTCCCGGCCCGGCCACAAGAGCACCCGTCCCGGCCAGAACCGTACCGATGAATTGCCTTCGACTGTAATTGTTGTTCGGTTGTTTATCCATGTCATTAGCTCCTTTCACGGCTCCTGCGCAAAGCACACATTATCGCCCAAATGAATTCGATAGTTACGGAAGAATTTAGAATCACACTCACAAAGAGCAACTGCAAGCTCAATCAGAGCCCAACCCCGCAATCGCCAGAGCCGACTCAACCGCATCATTATACCGACACGCGGCCCATTATGCAACACAAGCAAAATCAGAATTGTACGCACGGTCAGCGGGGCCTGCTCTGTCCTCGACTATTAAATAATTGAGCCGGGCCATTGGCTTTGTTTTCAGCGTCGGCGCGATGAGTTGTATCGTCATAACGCCTTTCCATAAAAGATGTTGAGCCCATTAAGCCCGGCGCAAATTGGCTTTGTTCCGCGAAATTTTCTCCGTAAGC
>Ga0180432_10010263_pt1 | contig 11262 bp, 6 predicted proteins | sample SS_ome_10_FD_132414 | JGI IMG/M metagenome (GOLD analysis project Ga0180432, IMG submission 132414) | Hypersaline lake sediment archaeal communities from the Salton Sea, California, USA - SS_1_MS_2 metaG | ecosystem: Environmental > Aquatic > Non-marine Saline and Alkaline > Hypersaline >... | reverse complement strand
TGGAACGAGTAGTCGTGATGGTCCAGCGTGTCGCCGACGCCGACGTCGGTCCAGCCGCTCGCGCTGTTGACGAGGCGGGTGGGGTCGCGCTCCGCCACCAGGCGGGCGAAGTGCTCCGTCTCGTGCTGCCCCCAGCCCTCGTTGAACGGCACCCACATGATGATGGACGGGTGATTGCGGAGCCAATCCATCATGGCCACCAGTTCCGCCTGCCACTGTTTGGACGCCTCCGGCGTGACCGTCTGGCCGTACTTCGGCAGGCAGATCATGTCCTGCCACACGAGCAGGCCGAGCCGGTCGGCCCAGTAGTACCACCGGGCCGGGTGCGACTTCACGTGCACGCGGACCATGTTGCAGCCGATGGTCTTGAGGAACTCCAGGTCGTACCGGATAGCCTCGTCGGTCGGCGGCGTGAGGATGCCGTCCGGCCAGTACCCCTGGTCGAGCGGGCCGAACTGGAAGACGGGCTCCCCGTTCAGGTGGATGCGGACGAAGCCGTCGGCGGCCTTCTTGCGCTCGATCTTTCGCAGGCCGACGTAACTGCGGACGCGGTCCACCACCTCGTCGCCCTCGACGAGCCGGATCACCAGGTCGTAGAGGTGCGGATCGTCCGGCGACCACAGGCGGGGGTTCTCGAGCGCGAGGACCGCGCGGGTCGGGTCCGCCGAGTGGACGCCCGAGGCGCCCGGTATCTCCGCCTCCACGTGGACCCGTTCGCCGCCCTTGGCCACGTCCACGTCGATCCGAACCTGGCCCTTGTCCACGTCCGGCGTGATGGTGAGGCCGCGGATGTGGTTCCGCTTCGGCACGGGTTCGAGCCAGACGGTGCGCCAGATGCCGCCCGTCGGCTGGTAGCGGAAGCCCTTGCGGTTCTCGGGCATGATCTGCTTGCCGATGGCCTGGCACTGCTGTTCGGTGGCGTCCCAGCAGGCGACGACGAGTTCGTTCTCGCCCTCGATGAGGGCGTCGGTCACGTCGAACGTGAACGGGTCGTAGCCGCCGCGGTGTTGGCCGATGCGTTTGCCGTTGACGTAGAGGCTCGCCTCCCAGTCCGCGGCGCCGAGATGGAGAAGGATCCGCTGCCCCTGCCAACCGTCCGGCAGGCGGAACGTCCGGCGGTACCACAGGCGCTCGTTCGGGCGGAGGACGTGCATCACGCCGGAGAGCGGGGCGTCGATGGCGAAAGGCACGAGGATCTGGCCCTGCCAATCGGCCGGCGGTTTGGCGTCGGTGTAACTGGCGGCCGGGGCGAGGCCCTGGACCGGCTTGAACGTGCCGGCGGGCAGATCCTCGACCGCGTACTGCCACAGGCCGTTCAGGTTCTGCCACCGGCAGCGGCGCATCTGCGGGCGGGGATACTCCGGCAGGGCGCTCGCCGGGCGGACGTCCTTTGCGAACGGCGTCATGATATGCCCGGCCACGGGCGCCCACTCGTCCGCCGGAGCGAGGCCGGCTACGAAAACCACGAGCGCCAGGGCCGGCAACACCTGCTGCAGCACACGTTTCGTCACGTAAGACACGCGTTCCTTCCGAAAGCGGTTCGTTGTAAGGCGGCAGCCCGTCACATGCCGCTTGCAGCCAGTCCGTCGGCGAAGCCGCGGAACATCAGGGCGACCGACGTGGCCCCCGGGTCGGCCGTGCCCTTGCTGCGTTCGCCCAGGTTCTTGGCCCGGCCGAAGCGGGCCTGCATGTCGGCGGTGGCCTGGGCGCCCTCTTCGGCGGCGGTGGCCGCCGCGCCGAGGGCGGCTTCGGTTTCCTTGCCCTCATCGGCGGCCGACTGAAACGCCTCGACGGCCGGAATCAAGGCATCGAGCATCGTCTTGTCGCCCGGCTCGGCCTGCGTCTGCTTGCGGACCGAGGCGAGGGCGTGCTTGAAGACGCCCGCCATCCCCTGCACGTCCAGCGAGACCTTCTCGTTGGCGGCCTCGGCCATCCCCATGAAGAACGTCCCGAAGAGCGGCCCGGTAGACCCACCGCCGGCCCCGAGGACGGCCCAGCCGACCTCGCTCAGGAGGACCCCGAGGTCGCGGCTGCGGTTCTCCGCCACCGCCTTCGCCAGGAGCGACATCGCCTTCCGCATGGCGGTGCCGTGGTCGCCGTCGCCGATGGCGGCGTCGAGTTTCGACAGGTGGGCGTGCTGCGTGGTCACCTTCTCGGCGGCGCCCCGCAGCATACTCACCATCTGGTCGTAGCCGATGGGGTCGGGCATGGGCGTGTCTCCTTGTCGGCGGCGCGTGGGCGTACGAGCGCCGGGTGGCACGGGCTACGGACGTGCCACGGCCGGCCTTGTCCGGCCGTGCGCCGCATCTGCCAACATCACGGCGGGACAAGACCCGCCGTGGCACGCGGCATCCCTGCTCGCCTTTCTCACCGCACGGTCATGTACGGCGTATCGCACGGCGCGTCGAACAGGTCCACCATCTCGTCGGTCACGCGGGCCACGTGCATTTGGAAGCCGGCCATCTCCTGCACCGTCAGGTACTCGCCCACCCGGCCTCGGGCGACTCTGATGCCGCGCTCCGTGCACACCTGGTGGACCCGGCGGTAGACGAGGAACAGTTCCATCAGGGTGGTGGCGCCGGCGCCATTGATGAGAACGAGGACCTGCTCGCCCTCCTTCACGTCGAGGTCCGCCAGCAACTGACCGAGCATGGCCTCGGCCGTTTCGTCGGCCGTCTTCAAGGGCATGCGGCCGGTGCCGGCCTCGCCGTGCTGGCCCATGCCGATCTCCATCTCGTCGTCGGCGAGTTCGAACATCGCTTCGCCCGTGGCGGGATGGGTGGCGCTCGTGAGGGCGACGGCCAGGGTGGCCATGTTCTGCTCGTACGCCTCGGCCAGGGCGACGACCTCGTCCAGGCTCTTGCCGGCCTCGCAGGCGGCGCCGGCGATCTTCATGAGCGGCACGCAGCCGACCAGGCCCCGGCGGTTCTCCGGCTCGGAGCGCGGCCCGCCGGCGATGTCCTCGTGCGTCAGCACCTGCCGCACGTTCAGGCCTTCCTTCTCGACCATCTTCATGGTCATGTTGGCGGCCATGACGTCGCCGGAGTGGTTCAGGACCACGAACAGGACGCCAGCCCCGCGGTCGGCCAGTTTCAGGGCCTCCAGGCACGCCGGCGAGCCGGGGGCGGCGAAGATGTCGCCCGGCACGCTGACGTCGAGCATACCCTCGCCGACAAACCCGCTGAGCGCCGGCTCGTGGCCGCTGCCGCCCAGGGTCACCATGCCGACCTTGCCGTCGCCTTTCGGCGTGGCCCGGACGACGAGGCCGCCCTCGGTCAGCCGGATCTTGTCCTCGTACGCCAAGGTGTAGCCTTCGAGGAGTTCGCTGACGAGGTTGTCGGGATCGTTCAGGAGTTTCTTCATGGCCATGGGGCGTCACCTCTCTCTTTGTACGGGGAATGCGATGGAACCGGTCGGCGGCGAAACCGACGACCGTTACATGTCCTGCATGAGTTCCAGCAGGACACCGTCCTTGACGATGAACGCGCAGCGGAGGCCTTCCATCGGCTCGAACGGCTCGACGAGCACGTTCTCGCCGTCGAGCGCGGCGTCGAGGTCCTCCACCTTGAAGGCAATGTGCGGGTTTGTCTGGAGGCGTTCGGGCATTGGGCTGTCGGCCTCGAATCGCAGGTACTCAAACCCGTAAGGGTGGGACGCCGGGTCGGTGATGTAGACCTTCCCACCCTCAACGTACGTCTCGTTCGCCTGAGGCCGCTCGATGGGGACGCCGATGTGCTGGAACTGGGCCACGATACGCTCCTTACCTGAGGCCGAGGGGGCGTCCAGCCACGTGGAACCGCCACCGCCCGGCCGCTTGCGAACCCCTACTCTGCCAGCCGAGCCGCCGGAGGTCAACAGGTTTCCGTCGAGGCGCGGCGCGCGGGCGGGGCCGCAAAACGCGTTGCTCCAGGGGCGGGCACGGGTAGACTGGCATTGCTGACGCGACGGGCGCTCCAGCAAGGAGATACTGTATGCTACGCCCCAGTCTTCTCGTATGGTGTGCCACCGTAGCCGCGCTGCTCGGCGCGTGTCCCGCTAGGGCCGGCGAACCCGCCGACCCGCCGCCCGAGCGGTGGACGAAACAGGTCGAGGCATACGAAAAGCGCGACGCCAAGAAGCCGCCGCCCCAGGGCGCGGTCGTGTTCGCCGGCAGCAGTTCCATCCGCATGTGGCCGGACATCGAGGAGGCCTTCGCGCCCACGCCGGTCGTGGCGCGCGGCATCGGCGGCAGCCACGTCTCCGACCAGGTTCACTGGGCCGACCGACTCGTCCTGCGCTACAGGCCGACGCAGATCGTCTTCTACGCCGGCGACAACGACGTGGCGGGCGGCAAGTCGGCCGAGCGGGTCCTCGCGGACTTCAAGCGGTACGTGGCCCTCGTGCGCAAAGCCCTTCCGAAGGTGTGGGTCCATTTCCTCGCCATCAAGCCGAGCCCGCGCCGCGAGGCGCTGTGGCCGGCGATGAAGCGGGCAAACGCACTCGTCGCCGAGTACGCCGAGACGGCGCCCCGCGTCACGTTCATCGACGTGGCAACGCCGATGCTGGACGCCAACGGCCGGCCCCGCCGCGACATCTTCCTCAAAGATATGCTGCACATGAACCGCGAGGGATACGCCCTGTGGGTGCCGCGCGTAAAGGCGGCCCTGGCGAAGGGCCGCGGCGGCGAGAAAGCCGGGGGCGCTGCCAGCACTCGAGGCGACATCGTCCTCGAGAACGCCCGCTTCCGGGCGGTCCTCGGGGCGGACGCCCGGTGGCAGTCGCTTCGTGACAAAGCGGCCAACCGCGATTGTCTCGCAAAGAAGCGGCATCCTGCCTTTGCAGCCGTTAAGGCGAACAGCAAATGGCACGAGGCCGACTCCGCCGCCATGGCCGACGGGCGGCTCGCGGTCGGCTTTGCCGGCGTCGACACGCGGCTCGTCTACCGCGTGCAGGTCGAGGCCGAGTGGGTCGGCTTTCGCATCGAGACGGTCGAGGGGATCCGGCCGACGGAGGTGACTCTCGCCCGGCTCGCCACCTCGGTGAGCGAACACGTGGGGCCGCGTCTCTCGGGCGGGTGGGACGCCACGACCGGCGTCGCCCTCGTGGCGACGAACCTGCAATCGGGCGGCGATGGGCGGCGCCGCGGCGACGTGGCTGAACTCGACGTCACGTCGCAGGACGCCCCCGGCCCGCGACTCGAAGGCGCCGGGGCGGCGCTCGTCGTCGCGCCCATCGCCGACTTCGACGCCACCCTCGCGCGGCTCGCGAAGGCGTATGACCTGCCCCGCAACACGAACGCCGGCGGCGTGCCCTCGAAGCAGTTGCCGGTCGCCCGCGGGGCGTATTGGTTTCTGCGCTTCGGCGAGGCGGACGTCGACCGCGTGCTCGCCCTCTGCCGGCAGAGCGGGTTCCGCCAAGTCATGATGCTCTCGCACTCCTGGTGCAAGGACGTGGGCCACTACACGTTCCGCACCAGCGTCTACCCGGACGGCCTGGCGTCGCTCGAACGCACCGTGGCCCGGCTGCACGAGGCGGGCATCCTCGTGGGCATGCACGGCTACGCCTCGAAGATCTCGAAGACCGACGCGTTCGTCACGCCGGTGCCCGACCGCCGGTTCTGGCTGGACCGGACCGCTACGCTCGCCGAGGACCTGGATGCGGCCGCCACGGCCATCCGCACGTCCACGGACCTCCGCGAGTGGCCCGGCAGCCCCGTCGCCAAACAGAAGACCTGGGAGGGCGGCGTCACGAAGCACCAGGAGGTCATCCTGGACGACGAGATCGTCCGGTACAAGGCCATCGGACCCGAGGGCGGGTGGAACACCTTCCTTGGCTGCACCCGCGGCGCGTGGGGCACGAAGGCCGCCGCTCACAAGGCCGGCACCGTCGGCCGGCACTACGGCGTGGACGGGTGTATCAACGGCTATATCATCGACCAGGACACGGGTCTCCTGGACGAAGCGACCGGCCGCCTCGCCCGCATCTTCAACACGTGCGGGTTTGACTTGGTGTACTTCGACGGCGGCGAGGACGTGGACCGCCGGCGCTTCCGCCACTACGTCTCCAACTTTCAGGCGGTGGCGATGAGCAAGTTCACCAGGCGGCCGCTCGTCCACATGGGCACCATCATGACGCACCGTCTGTGGCACTCGTTCACCCGGCGCGGCACGGTGGACACGTACCAGAACACGATCCGCGGCCGGCTTATCGCGGGCGGCACGTGGGACACGCTACCCACCGTCCGCGATCACATCGACCGGAGCGTGGACCATCTGCTCCGCTGCCGCGACGACCGACTGCCGGGCGAACTCGGCTGGTTCGGCATCTGGCCGAGAAGCGAGGATTTCGAAGGCCTCCAACTGGACGAAATCGAGTATCTCATGGCCAAGTCGCTGGCGTACGATGCGCCGATCTCGCTTCAGACGAGCTTCAGCCGGATGGACGCCCACCCGCTGACGCCCGGCATCCTGAAAATCGTTCGGGCGTACGACGCACTCCGCATGGCCGGCGCCGTGCCGCCCGACGTCTGCGAGGGTCTCCGGCCGAAGGGGAAGGACGTGGTCCTGCTGCGCCGCCGGCCGGGCGCCGCCCCCGCGTTCGTGCCCGTCGAACCCGTCGAGAAGGTCGCGGGTGAGGCGGACCTGCGGGCCTGCGTCGGCGAGGCGGGCGGCGACGCCATCGTCACCCTCTGGCACGCCGTGGGCAAGGAAGGGACGCTGACGGTCACCGCCGACCCCACGACCGTCTCCGCAAGGGACGTCTTCGGCCAAGCCATCGAGTTGACAGCCACCGGGGAGCAGACGGTCATTCCGTTCGGCCACCGCCGGATCGCGGTCGTGTTCGAGGGGCTGGACGCCAAGACCGCCCGCAAACGGCTGGCCGAGGGGACGGTGAACTGAAGCCCGGCTATGAGGAACGCCGGATGCCACTGGCGGCTTGCCCGCCAGTGCCTCGCTGCAGCCGTGAAGCCCTGGTTGACAAGCAACCAGTGGCACCCGGCGCGGCAGGTCAGCAGACCCGCCGCGCGGGAAGTCTGAAACATGGCCACCCTGAGTCACGGCCCGCCGGCAATCATCTCCGCCAAGCGGGCCCGCGCCCGTTCGTACGCCGCCGGGTCCTTCTTCCACTCGTACCACGACCCCGCGAGCGGCAGGACGACAGCCTCGGCTGCTTTCGCCTTGCCGGTGCGATCGAGGATCGCGAGGTACTCGTAGTCCTCGATGGCGTCGCGCAGGGCCTTGAGGCGCAGGCTCGGGGCGATGCCCTCGTACCCGCACGCCCGGCCGGGATACACGATACTCCCCTCGCCGTTCCAGAGAGGCCCCTTGCCTTTCTCGTTGCGGCGGTCGTACGTCTCGGGCTGCGTCCAGGGGTCCTCGACGTGTTTCCAGAACGAGAGGCCGCCCCAATACAGGAGCCCGCGGATGCGGTACCGCCAGGCAATCCACGCGGGCACGCGGTAGTTCAGCAGCGGCCAGTCGATGTGCCACCACGGCGTGGGCTTGCCCTGGCAGAGGGCCGTGTACGTCCAGATGGTCTCGCCCTCGGCCTGGCGAGCGGCGGCGCTTTCCGGGCGGAAGAGCGAAAAGAGCGGGCACCAGATGTCCACCGACCCGTGCAGGAAGCCCCACTGCTCGTTCTGCGTCCAGGTCTGCTCCACCACGAGCACCTGGACGACCGACTCGGCGTTGCGAATGGCTCGGCCCCACCGCATGACGAAGCGGTACGCCTCCGGGTCGTTCGGCTCGTCCTTGAGGTACGTGTAGAAGAGGACGCCGGGCCGGTCGAGTTTGGCCGCCGCCGCATCGAACGCCGCGAGCCACGCCTGGAGTTTTTGGCCCTCGGTCACGGGGTCGCCCACGATAGACGTCGGCCGCGGCACCATGAGCGCATTGACGTGCCACCGGTCAACGAACTCCCGGAGCGCCTCGACCTGCTCGTCCGGGATGCGCCACGAGCCGTCTTCCTGCCGCACGGGCCGCAGCGTGTCGCGCGGCGGCGTGGCGTTGATGCGGTGCCGCGTGAGCATCTCGGCACACTGGAGGTCCACGGCCGCCCAATCCTCGGGCTCCGGCTCCTCGCCGGCCTTGGCCCGCGCGCGGTAGTACCCGCGAAGCCGGTCCGCCGGTGACCCGAACGCCGTCCGCAGCGTCGAGACGCGCGGCAGCGCGACGTCCCAGACCGTGAGCGAGACGGGGATGATAACGGTCTTCTCACCGGCGGCCGTCAGGCGATACGTGCCACGATAGACGCCCGCCTTCGCCTTCGCCGGCACGTGGACGTCCACCAGGAAACCGTGCGTTTCGTTGGCGGGCAGGTCGAACGGGACCGCCCGCAAGCGGGCGTCCTCCGGCAGCGGCTCCCGCGTCACCGGGTGACGGAACGGGATGAGGGCGTCGGCGTACCACCCCGGCTCGAACGCCTCGTTGCGATGCGTCGGGATCGTCAGGTGAAGGGCGTGCTGGCGGAAGAGGCGGGCGTCCGCGGCCGGCAGGACGGCCCCGCCCGGGCCGCGCAGGTCGCCGGCCTTCAGTCCGACGCCGGCGACCGGCACGTCGGAGCGCATGAGCACCTGAAAACTCTCGGTCTCGTTCCGGGCGGCCGAGAGGTACGCCTCGCGCTGCCGCGGCACGTCCGACTTGCGGAGGAAGCGGACGGTCTCCGTACACGTGCCGACCTGCCAACCGGCGTCGGCGGTAACCGGTGCCAAACTCATCGCGAGAACAAGCCCTAGCGTCAAGACCCAGTGGCGAAGCATGGTCATGCCCCTTCCGTGCTGCCTGCGGCATTCCGCACCACGTCATCGTCTTCGCCGGTCGGCTGTCAGCCGCAATCAACCAGGAAGCGGGAGAGCCTGCGCAGCGCGTCCTGGAGATTCTCCGAGTCAGCCTCGACGACCTCGTAATGGCAGATGGGGCGGGGTAGATCGACGCGTCGGCATCCGGCGACGAAGGACAGCAATCGCGCGTCCGCCTTGCGGTGGTTGCAGATATCGGTGTGGAAACTACGGAACTCGTACTCCGGCCATCGCCGGGTGACGTGCTGCGGGTGTGAGCACACAACGACCAGGCAGTTCACGTCGTCGAGCGCCCGGTCGATGGCAGCCGCGTAATCGGTCTCGCGGTGGCTCTGCTCGCTGAAGAACACCCGCTTGCGGCACTCGGATTCGATGTACCGGTAGACCGTTTCGGCCAGCTCTTCATCCTCGTGACCGTAGCTGACGAACACCTGGTATTGGCCCGTGGCCGCCGCCGGCCCCGGCCGCTCTACCGACAGGTACCGACGGATAATGCTTCGCGTGGCCGGGCACAGATCGAACGGCCGGTCGCAGGCTTTCCCGTCGTCATCGTCTTCCTTGGACCGCAGCCCGGCAACGTCGCGCAGAAACGCGTCCCGAAGCCGTTCGAACTCGTCACCGTCGTACCGTACGCCACCGCGAAAAACGATGGTGGGCCGGAACTCGGTCGCCCCGCTCTCCATCAGCCGATTGAAGGCCGCGACCGGAAACAGCCCGATGACCCGATCGAGCAGCCGACCTCCCTTAACCTCGCCGTCACACAGGACGGCGTCGGGATCGACCCGTATCTTGGCAATGCGGTCGACCTCGATCCCGAAATCGCCCGCATTGATGTTCAGAAAACACCCGTCCACCTCAAACGCCTTGCCACCGACCGTTCCGCCGACGCTATCGGGGCCCTCGAGCCACGTGAGGGGCAATTGGACCTCCGTGAAGTCCGTGATTCCCATGCGCCGGAACCGGCCGAGCAGCAGCAGCCGCCCGAGGGCTAACTCCGGCTGCTCCGACCACCGGCCCGTCTCCCCCTCGAACACATAGAGCTGCCTGCGACCGGGGTCGGCCACAATCAGCTCCTCCCGCAGTTCGCGCTCCACCGTGTCCAGCGGGGCCGCGAACTCGTGGCTGGAATCCGACATGCCGCTCGCCAGGTTCCAACCGATCGGGAAAATGTCACGGTAAAACAGGCAGTAGTACTGCTCCGGGCCCATCCGCACGACCGGCAGCGCCCCGCCACTGACGTACCGAAACGGGAAACCCGCCTCCTCGTGCGCGTACCGTGCAGCCGTGTCGTCCTGCAGCACGGCGTCGATGCCCTGCTGAACCGCTGCCTGCTTCTCCTCCATGCCGCTCGCGCGCATCATCGCGTGGACGGCGTCACGTCCGCGCCGAAGCCAGATCGCGGGCGCATTGTCCCGCACTTCGACCTCGAGATGCGCGCCCGGCCCATCCCGCTTGAGCGCGAATTGCGTCAGTAACACCTGGACGAACCGATTCTCCGCGGTCTCAAGCGGCCGGATGTACGGCGACTCGAACAGGTCCATGGTCTGCCCCCCGCGAAGGTCACGTTACACAACCTTGTCGGATACGACTACATCTGCCCAGCGGACGAACTGCTTGCCGCACCACCGCCTTCCGGTTCGCGGTCGGTGCCCCTCACGCTTCCACTGCCTGCGCTCCGCCCGCCGGTGCCTACCGAATCGATTCCTCCGGCAGTTCCTTCTTGATGCCCTCGTACACGGGCATCGCGTCGGGCACGGCCCCGGTTTCCTTCTTCAGGCGCGCGAGGTGCTGCTTCAGGCGTTCGACCTCGTCCTTGTACTGCGGGTCGTCGATGAGGTTCTTCCGCTCGCCCGGGTCGGCCTTCAGGTCGTAGAGTTCGGCCTTGTAGGTGCGGGCGTTCGGCCCGCCGGGCGGGTACTCCATGTACTTCCACCGGTCGGTCCGCACGCCGCGCACGTTCGGCGTGTACGGGAACTGCTTCTCGTAGTTGTACTCGTAATACCACGCGGTGCGCCAGCCGTCGGATTGGCCTGCGAGGAGCGGCTTCCACGACAGGCCGTGCACCTTGGCAAGGGGCCTCGCGCCGCAGATGTCCAGCACCGACGGGGCGAGGTCGATGTTCAGCACCTGGTCCGCCACGGTCGTGCCGGGCGGGATGAGTTTGGGGTAGCGCGCGATCATCGGCACGCGGATGCTTTCCTCGTGCATCGACCGCTTGTCGGTCATGCCGTGCTCGCCCAGGAACATCCCGTTGTCGCCCGCGAAGACGATGAGCGTGTTGTCGAGTTGGCCGGCCCCCTTCAGCGCCTCGTAGATGCGGCCGACCGAGTCGTCGACCGACTTGATCGTGCCCCAGTACGAGCGGACGAACGTGGCGAACTCCTTCACGCTCTCGGGGCTCGTGTCCGGGAAGTCCTTGCGGAAGCCATAGATCGGCCCGTAGATGCCGTGCCACGTGTCGATGCGTTCCTTGATCCACTCCGGCT
>Ga0180432_10010262_pt1 | contig 11262 bp, 8 predicted proteins | sample SS_ome_10_FD_132414 | JGI IMG/M metagenome (GOLD analysis project Ga0180432, IMG submission 132414) | Hypersaline lake sediment archaeal communities from the Salton Sea, California, USA - SS_1_MS_2 metaG | ecosystem: Environmental > Aquatic > Non-marine Saline and Alkaline > Hypersaline >... | reverse complement strand
GCGTCCCGGCACGGTGGCGATCGGGGCCGCCGCGCTGCTGTGCCACGGCGTGGCCTACACCGAGGAAGTGCCGGTCGAAGCGGTGGCCGCGCTGCGGTCGGCCCGGCCGGCGGCGGACGCGCCTGATGCCCCGGTTCTGGTCTCCTCAGACCCCGGGCACCCCGCCGTGGTGGCCCGTTTGGAGGCCGGTGAGCCGCTCATCGCCGCCCCGGCGCCACAGGCCGGCGAGCGTCTGATCGACGCGGTGCAGATCATGGACACCCTGCGCACGGCGGGGCCCTGGGAGAGCGAACAGACCCATGACTCGCTGCGCCGGTACCTGCTGGAGGAGACCTACGAACTCTTCGACGCCGTACGCAGCGGCTGCGCCGAGGATCTGCGCGACGAACTCGGCGACGTGCTGCTGCAGGTGCTGTTCCACGCCCGCATCGCCGAGGAGGCCCCGGAACGGCCCTTCAGCATCGACGATGTCGCGGACGCCCTGATCCGCAAGCTCGGCAACCGGGTGCCCGCCGTGCTGGCCGGAGAGCAGATCTCGCTGGAAGACCAGCTGGCGCAGTGGGAGCAGCGCAAAGCCTTGGAGACCGCGGCGCAGCGGTCCTCGTGTGTCGACGGTGTGCCGACCGGCCAGCCCGCGCTCGCGCTGGCGCAGAAGGTGCTGGCCCGGGTCGGTGCCGCCGGAGTGCCCGCCGACCTGATCCCGGCCGCCCTGACCACGGTGCACCTGGAGGCGCAGGGAGACGCTGAAAACGCGCTGCGTGGAGCGGTCCTGGAGTTCATGGACGCGGTGCGGCAGGCCGAACGTTCGATCGCCGCGGCCGACGGTGGGCGACGGGTTCCGGCCGCCACGCCGATCACCGCCGAGCAGTGGCGCGCCCACTGGGGCTAGCGATCCCGGCCCTGGGCTGGCCGGAAGCGGTCTGGTCTGGTCCGGCCGGTCATCCCGGCGCCGTGCGGGCCGGGTAACACCTCCGGGGCCGTGGGACGATGGATAGGTCGAATGGGTATCCAACGATTCGTGTCAGCGCGACGACTGCGGACCGTCGCCGCGACAGCGGCGGCGGCGTTGATGCTGGTTTCGGGCTGTTCCTGGAGCCCGGGCATCCCCATTCCCGAAGGTGTGCCCCCGCCACCGGGTGACCCGGTGCCGGCGGTCGACGTGGGAGGCCCGGGGCGGCCCGCCGGCCAGCTCCGGGACTGGGCCGCCGAGCGTGCTCCGGCCCTGGGCATTCCCGCCGAGGCGCTGGAGGCCTACGGATACGCCGCCCGGGTCGCCGAGGTGCTCAACCCCGGGTGTCACCTGGACTGGACGACGCTGGCCGGAATCGGGATGGTGGAAAGCCACCACGGCACCTACCGCGGCGCGGCGATCGGCCCCAACGGCGACGTCAGCCCCCCGATCCGGGGGGTCGAGCTCGACGGCTCCAATGGAAACCTCGAAATCCTCGACGACGAGGCCTCCGCCGACGGCGACCCGATCTACGTGCGGGCGATGGGGCCGATGCAGTTCATCCCGGAGACCTGGCGGCTCTACGGCGTGGACGCCAACAACGACGGGCAGGTCAGCCCGGACAATATCGACGATGCCGCCCTGTCGGCGGCCGGCTACCTGTGTTTCCGGGGTAAGGACTTGTCCACTCCCCGTGGCTGGATGAACGCCCTGCGGGCCTACAACCACTCCGGCCAGTACGCGCGCGCGGTGCGCGACTGGGCGACCGCCTACGCCGCCGGCCGTCCGCGCTGAGCGGATGGCCGATGGTGGCCCGAGACGGCGCGGACCCATTTAGGCTTGGGCGGTCAGGCCTTGCGGTCAGGCTTCATGGTCAGCCAGGCCCGCGTCGAGCGGGCATAGCCAAGGAGGAGTCCGTGCCCATCATCGAGCAGGTCGCCGGTCGGGAGATCCTCGACTCGCGCGGCAATCCGACGGTCGAGGTCGAGGTGGCCCTGATCGACGGGACCATGGCCCGTGCCGCCGTCCCCTCCGGCGCATCCACCGGCGAACACGAGGCCGTCGAACTTCGCGACGGCGGGTCGCGCTACGGCGGTAAGGGCGTCCAGAAGGCCGTCGAGGCGGTTCTCGATGAGATCGCGCCGGCCGTGATCGGAATGTCGGCCGATGACCAGCGTCTCGTCGACCAGGCTCTGCTGGATCTGGACGGGACGCCGGGGAAGTCCCGGCTGGGCGCCAACGCGATCCTGGGGGTATCGCTGGCGGTGGCCAAGGCCGCTGCCGACTCCGCCGCGTTGCCGCTGTTCCGGTATCTGGGCGGGCCCAACGCCCACATCCTGCCGGTCCCGATGATGAACATCCTCAACGGAGGTGCGCACGCCGACACCGGTGTCGATGTCCAGGAGTTCATGGTCGCCCCGATCGGAGCGCCGAATTTCAAGGAGGCTCTGCGCTGGGGTGCCGAGGTCTACCACGCGCTCAAGGCGGTCCTCAAGAAGCAGGGCCTCAACACCGGTCTCGGCGACGAGGGCGGGTTCGCCCCCGACGTCGCCGGAACCCGGGCGGCACTGGACCTGATCTGCTCGGCGATCGAGTCGGCGGGATTCAAGCCCGGGGCCGACGTCGCACTCGCACTCGACGTCGCCGCCACCGAGTTCTTCACCGCCGGTGAGGGTTACAGCTTCGAGAAGCAGACCCGCGACGCCGCGCAGATGGGTGAGTTCTACGCCGGCCTGCTCGACTCCTACCCGCTGGTCTCGATCGAGGACCCGCTCGACGAGGACGACTGGGACGGCTGGGCCGCACTGACCGCCGCCATCGGTGACCGGGTCCAGATCGTCGGCGACGACCTGTTCGTCACCAACCCCGAACGTCTCGAGGAGGGCATCGAACGGGGTGCCGCCAACGCGCTGCTGGTGAAGGTCAACCAGATCGGAACCCTGACCGAGACCCTCGACGCGGTGGCGCTGGCCCACAACAGCGGCTACCGGACGATGATGAGCCACCGCAGCGGGGAGACCGAGGACACCACCATCGCCGACCTGGCCGTGGCGGTGGGCAGCGGCCAGATCAAGACCGGTGCCCCGGCCCGCAGCGAACGGGTCGCCAAGTACAACCAGTTGCTGCGTATCGAGGAAGCCCTCGGGGACGCCGCCCGCTACGCCGGCGATCTGGCCTTCCCGCGGTTCGACGGCAACGACTGACCGGTAGCGCGCACCCGAGATGGCCGACGGCTCACGTAACGAACCGAAGCGACGCGGCCCGGCTTCCCGGCCGGGGGCCTCGTCGCGGGGCCGTTCGCGCCCGTCGGCCGGCCGGAAGGTGCTGCGGCGATCCCCGCGGGAGTCGCCCGACGAGGGTGTCGCCGCGCCGATCCGGCGGGCGGTCGCGGAGTCGATCGCCCAGCGGAGCGAGCAGCGGCTCGGGTTCACCGCGCGCCGGGCCGCGATCCTGGCCGCGGTGGTGTGCGTTCTGACCCTCACCATCGCCGGCCCGGTCCGGACCTATTTCGCGTTGCGCACGGAGATGAAGCAGCTGGCTGCCAGCGAGGCGGCATTGCGCGAGCAGATCGCCGATCTGGAGAGCCAGAAGGCCCGGCTCGCCGACCCGGTCTACATCGCCGCGCAGGCCCGGGAGCGGCTGGGGTTCGTCATGCCCGGCGACATCCCCTACCAGGTGCAGTTGCCCCAGTCGGCGGTCGCACAGCCCGCCGAGCAGGCCCGCGAGCAGGCCGCTCCCAGCGGCGATCCCTGGTACACGGCGCTGTGGCACACCATCGCCGACACTCCCCACGGCCCACCCGAGCCCCCGGCGGGACCGGCGGATGCACCGATGCCGCCCCCGCCCGGACCACCACCGCCCGCGCCCGGTGGTTGACGCCGCCGACCTGGCGGCGGTGGCCGGCCAGTTGGGCCGCGAGCCCCGCGGTGTCCTGGCGGTCGCCTACCGGTGTCCCAACGGGGAGCCGGGGGTCGTCAGGACCGCACCGCGGCTGCCCGACGGGACGCCGTTTCCCACGCTGTATTACCTGACCCATCCGGCGCTCACCGCAGCGGCCAGCCGGCTGGAGTCCGACGGGGTGATGGCGGCCATGACCGCGCGACTGCGGGAGGACGCCGGTCTTGCCGCGGCCTACCGAAGCGCCCACGAGTCCTATCTGGCCGAGCGGGATGCCCTCGAACCGCTGGGCACCACGTTCTCGGCCGGCGGGATGCCCGAGCGGGTCAAGTGCCTGCACGTGCTGATAGCCCATTCGCTGGCGGTCGGACGCGGGGTGAACCCGTTGGGTGACGAGGCGCTGGCCCTGCTGGCCGATGACCCGGCGATGGCCGGGATTCTGGTGCGGGAGGACTGGGCGTGAACGGCACACGGGTGGCGGCTGTCGACTGCGGGACCAACTCGATCCGACTGCTGATCGCCGACCGCGGGCCCGAACGGCTGCACGACGTTCATCGGGAGATGCGGATCGTGCGACTGGGCCAGGGCGTCGACGCCACCGGCGAGTTCGCGCCCGAGGCGCTGGCGCGCACCCGCGCCGCGCTGACCGACTACGCCGACTTGATGCGGCGCCAGGGTGTCGGCGCGCTACGGATGGTCGCGACCTCGGCGACCCGAGATGCGGCCAACCGCGACGAGTTCTTCGCGATGACCGCGGAGATCCTGGGCACGGTCGTTCCCGGTTCGGTCGCCGAGGTGATCAGCGGCTCCGAGGAGGCGGAACTGTCCTTCCGCGGTGCGGTCGGCGAATTAGACCCGGCCTCAGCGCCTTTCGTGGTCGTCGATCTCGGCGGCGGATCCACCGAGGTGGTGCTGGGCTCCGGCGGCCGGGGATCCGGCCCGGGCGAGGTGGTGGCCGGCTACTCGGCCGATATCGGGTGTGTGCGGATGACCGAGCGCTGCCTGCACTCCGATCCGCCGACCGCGGCCGAGGTGGGTGCCGCCCGCGCGGTGGTGCGCGAGCGGCTGTCCGAGGCCCTGGAGGTGGTTCCGGTCCAACAAGCCCGGACCTGGGTGGGTCTGGCCGGGACCTTCACCACCATCGCGGCCCTGGCTCACGGACTGCCGGCCTACGACTCCGAGGCGATCCACCTGTCACGGGTTCCGCTGGGCGCGCTGCGGGCGGTGTGCGCCGAACTGATCGGGATGACCCGGGCCCAGCGGGCCGCGCTTGGTCCCATGCACGAGGGCCGAGTCGACGTGATCGGGGGAGGGGCGATCGTCGTCGAGGAGCTTGCCTCGGCGCTGGCAGAGCGGGCAGGCATAGCCGAACTGGTGGTCAGCGAACACGACATCCTCGACGGGATAGCGCTGTCGATCTAGGCGCCGACCCGTCGGATGCCGAAAGGTGAGATCCGGTCAGGCTAGAGCTTGACCCGGCAGCCGCTGCCGATGTTCTTGCAGTGGACCTGGTTCTTGCAGGCGTTGCAGCGGCAACGGCAGCCACCGGTGTGCTTGGTCTCGGCAGTACGCATGTCGTCAGTCCTCTCCTCGGCCGACCGGCGGCCGGCCTGCACCCAACGATAGTGGCCCCCGGCGGTCGCCGGAAAGTGAAATTCCGGTGCAGGCCGTACCGGGCGGGTGTCCCGGTACGTTGGTGTCGCCGGTCTTCGGTGGCCTGGCCGGGCCGCGCCGGAGCGCCCCCATAGCCCAATTGGCAGAGGCAGCGGACTTAAAATCCGCCCAGTGTGGGTTCGAGTCCCACTGGGGGTACGGGTTTGGTGCTGACACGCGTGCTTCGTTGTCCGTCGGTCGTGTTGGTGTTTTGGCGATCGTGTTGGGGCGTTGGGGTTACCTGCATATACGCCGACGATGGGCGCTGCACTAGTCAGCCTTGCTTACACGGGCCGACGCGACTAGGCGATCGATTGGCGACGGCGATCGTTGTCGAGTCTTTCCAGAGTTGGCGAGTCACCGGAGTTTTAGGTGGACTAGAATTCAACAGTCGGAGGGAGTGCGTCATGGCTGCGTGGGGTAACGCGTTACGCGCGCTCTCGGTCGCGGGCTGGGTCGGAACCATCGCACTCGGTGCGGCATCACCCGCCGCCGCCGAACCCGATACCTGCGACCCGCAAGTCGGCGTCGCCAATTCATGTGCCGGTCAGCCGCCACAGACATGGCCGATCGCACAGGGTGATTTCACCAGCCCCGGCGACCCCGGCTGGGTCTTCTTCGGTCCGTACGGATGCGGAATCGGGCCGGACGGCACCGTTGGCTGCGACCGCGTCCCCGCGCGGTGGCCTGACGGAACGCCGGTTCAGGCCGGCCAACCGGGACCGCCCGGCTCCTACAGCTGTGAGGGACGCCGGTGCCCGCTACCGCCGCCCGGCGCGAATCAGATCGTCGCCGGGGCGCAGCAACCCGCCGAGTATGTCCAATCCGCCACGCCGACGTTCACCCGCGACGTCGACGACCTGCCGGAGGGCTACCGCTTGGTCAACGGCGACGCTTGGTGCGCGGTCGGCTACCAGGGCTCGGTCAGTTGCGCGTCGGGTCAGAACGGCTTCGTCATCAACACCCTCTATGCCGTCCTCGAAGCTCCCTAGCGGGATGGGATGCTTTCCAGTGCTGTGAAGACCAGTGCTGAAAAGACGGATGCCGCTGGGCATGCTGACCACGTCGAAATAATCCGCGGGGGCGGTGCCGACCGGCCTTGGGAGCCCCCCGACGGTGACCACCTCAAGCGCCCGACGGTCAGGAGTTTCCGGGTATGGCGAAGTTGACCAGGCGGGCAGTGCTGGGCGCGCTCGCGGCCGGTGGAGGATTGCTGGGCGTGGGCTACCTGCTGCGTGGGGGCGTCGCACTGCCCGCCGGAAACGCGCAGCCCAGGATCGACATGCGCAGCTACCGGAACATGTTCATGCGCCACGGTGAGCTCAGGCGGACGGTCGAGAACGTGCCCGGTGGCGTTCGCACGCTGACCGAATCCGATTCGCCCGACCTCGTCGGGGAGCTGCAGGCGCATGTGTCGGCGATGTACACCCGGCTCGACCAGGGGGTCGAGGTGCACTGCATGAGTTCGACGTTGCCGACGATGTTCCGTCGTGCTTCTGACTATCAGCGTCAGCTCACCTACACCCCACGCGGCGTCTCCGTTGTGGAAACCTCCAACGATCCGGAGATGACCCGGGTGATTCGCGAGCATGCCCACGAGGTGACCGGTTTCGTCGTCGACGGAATGCCGGCCATGATGCGCGGCATGATGGGCCCGGGCATGCACGGCATGGGCGGCTGAGCCTGCTAGGAGACGTTGATCGTCACGGTCGCGCTGCCGGGTGAGGGCCGGCCGAGGTAATCCACGACCGGGCTGCCGTCGGGGGCCAACTCGGTCATCGTGGCGGTGTAGGTGCCGGGTGTCAGAGTTATCGACCCGGTCTGCCACTGGCCGTCGAGGTCGGCCTCACCCGTGGCCGTTGCGACGACCGTCGTTCCCTGCATCACGGTGACTTTGGCGGTGTTGCCCGGCAGGATCTTGTTGGTGTACTGGCCGACCTGGCCGGCCTGGGTCAGGTTGTAGGGCGCGGAGGCCTCGAACACCGGCAGCGTCGGCGCGTAGCTCGTGCCCGCCGGATCAGCTTCTCCGGCATAGGAATTGGTTCCCGTCCAGCCGAAGGCGACGGTGCTCGCCCCGGTGAGGTTCGCCACCGGGAGTGGATTGTCGAAGTAGACGTTTTTGCCCTGTGCCGCCGTTGCGGCCTGGTTGAGGATCTGCGGGTAGCCCTCGGTGACGCTGACGCCCGTCCCGTACTGGCCGGGGACCGCCTGGAACTCGCCGCCAGACCCGATGAGCCCGACGACCGGCGCGGCCAGGGCGGAGATCGTCAGGTCACCTCCGGGCGGCTGCGGACTCTGCGGATTGTTGGCGGTGAACGGGTTCCAGCCGTTGGTCAGCAGAGCCGCGGGCAGTGAGGCGTCGGGTTGCAGGTTCACGGTGATCTGGCCGGTGACGACATTCAGGCCGGCGTTGTTGTCGATCGCCGCGGAGGGATCGTTGGCCGAGCCGACGCCGGCCCCCGGGTTGAACGGCGTGACCTCGCCGGGTGTGGTGCCGTCGGAGGTGGCATAGATGTTGAAGACCCGCTGATCGCCTCCGGCGTTGTCGGCGATGACGAACTGGTACCAGTACACGTCGTCCTTGGCGACGGTGGTGGGCATCGGCAGGCCGTTGATCTGGATGAAGCCGGCCGAATTCACACCCGCCGCCGTGGCCGTCCAGGCTCCGGGCGTGCCGCCGACGGTGTAGTTCTGGTAGACCCCGCCGTGGGTGGGCAGGGTCACGTAGTCGAACGTGGCCTGCTTGTCAGCGCCGGCCCCGCCGTAGATGCCGAGTTTCACGGTCGCGTCGTCGACGACTTTGGAACCCAGGTTGAACCCCTGCACCTGCAGGGTCAGCGTGCTGCCGGGCGCCGTGGGGATGACGTAGTCGCCGGTCGCCGGCGCGGCCAGGAAGTTGGTGCTCACCGGCTTCTTGTAGAAGCCGTCGCCGTCGGGGCCGAAGGACTCGTCGGATCCGAAGACGTAAAGGTCGATCTGCGTGACGTTCTCGTTGATTCCGGGTCCGGTGGCCAGGGAGATCTGCGGGCCGGGGTTGAGCTTCTGGGCGAGGTTGTCGGAGAACGCCGAGGCGTAGGTGTTCGCGTTCTGATAGAAGAAAAAGCTGTACTGGTCGTTGTGCTGGTAGGACGGCGCCGTGCCGGGGACGCGGTTCTCGTCGAAGGCGTACGCGGGGTCCCAGTTCAGGTTGGTGTTGAGGTCGATCGTCCCGGCGAGGTTGGTGGCGTCGGGGCCGCCGCGGTTGACCGGGTTGGCCTGCTCGGCGACGGTGCCCCAGTTGCCCGCGGTGAACCCGGTGAAGTACTGGGTCAGCGCATTGCCCCACTGGTTGTTGGCCGAGACGTTGAACTGGCCGGGGCCGGGTTCCGTTCCGCCGGGCGGGGTGCGGCCCGGGATGTCGTAAGTGTCCCCGAGTGCGGTGATCACGCCGTTGCTGACGGTCACGCTCTGGTACAGCGTCGCCAGCGCACTGCCCTGGCCAGGCGCGTAGAGGTTCTTGCCGACATCGGACTGCTTGATCAGCATGTAGCCCCGGGTCTGGCTGTTGTCATCGGGGCTGAACAGGTAGTAGCTGGTGCCGCCGTCGTCGGTGACCGCCTGGACGCCGTAGGAGTAGTACTGCCCGTTGTGCCAGACGCCAGCGGCGTCCCGCGCCCCGGCTGTGGTGCCCGAGAACGTCATGGCGCCGGGGGGCAGCGCGTTGATCGTCTTCGTGAGGTAGTCGTTCCAGTTGCTCTCGGGGTAGTAGTTCGCGCCGAAGGTTCCGTTGGACGGTGAGATCACGATCGACGGCTTGCCGTCCAGGGGGCTGAAGGGCAGACCGGTCGGGGCTTCCGGGTAGGTGAACACGGCCTCCTGGCTCACCCCGGCCTTCAGCAGTCCGGCGACGAAGTCCGTCGAGTTCAGCGCCAGCCCGCGGGTGTCGCAGGAACCCGACGTGCGACAGACCTCGACGGCGATGTGCGGGCCGAAGCCGGGGATGTAGGTGATGTCACCTTGGTCGCCGGCCTGTTTGAGCAGTGCGTACTCGAAGGCCGTGTAGCCGTAGTTGTAGTCCTGAACCTTCTGCTGGACGAAGGCCTCCGTCCAGTCCGACACCGTGGTGAGGTCGGTGTGGCAGGTGGTCTTCTGGCCGCTCTGGCAGGGTTCGGGGTTCTCGCTCTGGACGATCAGGTAGATCGCGCCGCCGTTGATCGACTGGCCCTTCGCGTTGAGGGCGACGTCGACCCGGTAGTCGGGGTTTGCGGCGTCGGGTGCCGCGACCGCCGCGGTGATGGCCCCTCCGTCAATGACTTTCGTCCAGTTCGGGGCGCCCTCGGCGGGCTGCGGCTGATAGAGGTAGACGTAGCTGCCGTTGCGGGTGCCCGTTCCGGGCTGGCCCGTGCCGGTGCCGGTGACGTCCTGGAGGAACGCCGCGCGCAGATTAACCGTCAGCATCGTCCCCGGCGCCGGCGCGCCGATATCGACGGTGTGCAGGGTCGCGAGGTCGCTGAAGGGGTAGAGCACATTGAAACCGCCGTTGGCGTCGATGACCCGCACGGTGAAGCCGTCGGAGCCGGTGTAACCCGGTCCCGGTGTGTAGCGGTAGGTTCCGTCCGCGGCCAGTTCCACGACCCCGAATTCCGGGAGGTCGGCCACTTCGATCCGGACCGGATCGCCTTCGGGATCGGTCGCGGTGATCGCGCCCTGGGTCTGCAGGGCGGAGTTGACCGCCCCGGTCGAGCTGACGGTGGGCTTCTGGTCGAAGAGGGTGCGGCGGATCAGCAACAGCGCCCCGGACAACAGGTCGGTGACCGGGCCGGCGGGCAGGCCCGACAGCAATGACGAGATGCCGTCGAAAAAGCGCACCACCGCGGCGTTCAGCGCCTGCCGCAGGCTGGGGGCGCCGGCGATGCCGCGTTCGGCCACGTCGGCGGTGCCGACCTCGGCGGACCCGGTGACCAGGGCCGTGGCGGCCGGGGCGCGGCGTGTGCCGCGGGTGTTTCCGGGGGTTTTCCCGTCCCGCGACACTTCCGGGGCGAGGACAACAGCGGCGGCCGGCCCGGGCGTCGCGACCCCGGCCGTGACGTCGTACGCTGCGGGGCGCGGGGCGGTCGGGGTCTGACGGTCCCGTTCCTGCGCCGCGGCCCGCACCGGGGGCCGCGAGGCCCGCGTCGATGCCCGGCCGGATGCGACGGCCTCGCCGCCCGCCGATGCGGCGCCGACAGACCGTGACCGCGCGGGCGGTGCGACGGGGGTCCGGGCCGACGGCGGGGCCGCCCCGCGATCGGCTCCCGGGACACGCGCCGCCCTGGCCGAGGCGCGGTCTGCGCTGTGAACGGCAGGAGCGCCGTTGTCTTCACCGCCGTCGGCGGCCGCCACGCCCGGAACCTGAGGTCCGGCGAGCGACAACCCCACCGCGAATGCGGCCGCGCCGACCCGAACCCCGCGGCGTTCCGTCATCTCTGGAGCCACCCGTTCCGTAATGCCGCCGCCCGGAGGGCCCACCCGACCCGATTCACCCCATCACCGTACCCACCGCGGCCGACGCGGAAACCTCACGTGGTGTTCACCCCGGCTTCACCGAGCGGCCCACGGCCGTTGGGGGCATAATCGGGCAATCCGGCCCGGTGAGGAGAACGAGTGGCGGTACCCCCGTACACCCTGACCGAGCAGATGCTGCGCCGGAGACCGGTAATCGGCGCGCCGGTGGCCAGCGGCGCCTCGGCCAGCCTGCGCCGCTCGATCGGCACCTTCCAGCTGACCATGTTCGGGGTCGGCGC
>Ga0180432_10010261_pt1 | contig 11262 bp, 7 predicted proteins | sample SS_ome_10_FD_132414 | JGI IMG/M metagenome (GOLD analysis project Ga0180432, IMG submission 132414) | Hypersaline lake sediment archaeal communities from the Salton Sea, California, USA - SS_1_MS_2 metaG | ecosystem: Environmental > Aquatic > Non-marine Saline and Alkaline > Hypersaline >... | reverse complement strand
GCCTACGGGTAGAAATTTGGGCTAAACGATTCGTTCAGCACGCAATCCGACCCAAGCAAAGCGGACCACTCCGCCGGCGAGCTTGACTATCGACTCCAACGTCAACATATAATGGTTGTTCGAGCGTCCCCCGCGTCAATCCGAAACCACCAACAGGAACGTCATCATGGGCCGGATCCGTCGTCGGAACAAACCAATCGCCTTTTCTGCAGCCATTCTGCCGGCACTTGCGATGATTGTTTGGGCACAGCTCGTTTTCGGTTCCGTGCGGCTTGAAGCCGAGGAGCCACGGCCCGTGCTGATCGTGCCGGCCAGCGCGACGCCGGTGCACGTGGCGGTCGATCTGCCCGATGCAGTGAAAACCGAGAAGGCGAGTGCCTGGCAGCTTGTGGAAATCGATGCGCCCGGCATACCGGTGCCTCTCCAACTGGCAACGGCAATTGCCGCCGACGGCTCCGGTGATGGGCAGGCCCGGCGGCTTCTGGCGAGCATCCCGCCGCGTGAGGCCGCCAAGGACTCGCGGCGGTTCCGTCTGGAACCGGCTGAAGCGGCTGCGGCCGGCAACCCAACGCCGTTCCAGCTTGAGGACGTCGACGACAAATCCCTCAAGCTGCTGGAAGCCGGCAAACCGGTGGCGGTCTACAACCACGGTGTGATAACCTGCGAGCGGGTGCCCAAGAAAAACCATCGCCGGCGTCGCGGCTGTTACGTGCATCCGGTGTGGGGCTTAAGCGGCGAGGTGCTCACCGACGACTTCCCCCCCGATCACTACCATCACCACGGTATCTTCTGGACCTGGCCGCACATCGGAATTGAAGGGCAAGAGTACAATCTCTGGATGGGTAACAACATCCAGGACCGGTTCGTCCGCTGGATTGCCCGAGAAACCGGACCCGTGGCGGCCGTGCTGGCGGTGGAAAACGGCTGGTTTGTCGGCGAAAAGAAAGTGATGATCGAGCGGGTGTGGCTGCGGTGTTATCGGGCGTCGGCCGACGATCGGGCATTGGATATCGAATTCGCCTGGGTGCCGGTCGACAAGCCGATCACTCTGTGGGGTGCCGGTGGGAAGAGCTATGGTGGCCTGACGATGCGCTTCGCGCCGCCGTCGCGCAAAGATCCGAACACCGTGATCACCGTTCCCAGCGGTCGCACGGATCACGACTTGCCCGATACGCGCTTGGCCTGGGCCGATTTCACCACGCGGTTTACTGGTGCGGCCGGCCCGAGCGGCGCGGCCGTATTTGTTTCGCCCAATCATCCCGACTATCCACCCACCTGGCTCACCCGGCACTACGGCCCGCTCTGTGTCGGCTGGCCCGGCGTAAAACCAAAGACCTTCCCGCCCGGCAAGCCGATCCGGTTGAACTATCGCATTTGGATCCACAAGACGGCCGTCGAGACCGGGCAGTTGGCCCGGGCATACGCAAGTTACACGGCGGCAACCAACGTCAAGTGGCAAGAATGACAGATGCCGAACGTCGGAAAGCAGACACGCGGCAAACATGATTTCAGTAGTCTCAACTTCCGAAAGAAGGGTGGCTGGGCCGAAACGAAGTGAGCCCCCGGACTGCCGCCCGAGGAGTTCCGGGCCTGGAATGTACCTTCTGCCCTTTATCTCGACTAGGGACCGCCCGAGGGCGCCCGCAGAGCCAGGCTCACATAGCGCCCGCTGACGAAGGCCATGATTCGCTCGGCGATCCAGCCCTCGAGCATCTTCCGGATGGACGATTCACCGGCCGTTTGGCCATCGGTCGACTGGGCGATGTGCTCGCCGATTTTGTCGAGCGAACGGCCCGTGTCGCAAAACAGGTAGACCGCCCGCTCGACGCCGGTCAGCCGCCGCTGGAACTCGGCCGCATCGGGTCGGGTGTCGGTCAGGATCAGCACACCGTCGGGGCGGTCCCAGCAGCGCAGGGTCACGGTCCCCTTGAGCTCTTGCCACCGTTGGACCGCCTCCAGCACTCCGGCGGCGTATTCCAAAGGGTTGCGTCCGTCGGCGTAGTCGTACTCGTAGTAGTAGGCCATCCGGCCGAGCACGTCGTCGGGGAAAGGATATACGTAGCGGAAGGCCGCATTGGGCCGTGGATTGACCATGCCGTAGTTGGCCGGGTTTTCGAAGTAGGGGGCGAAGCGGTCCATCCGAACCCGGCCCACCGCCTGCGGCGGTGCCAGGTGATAGAGCGACGGCAGCAACTCGGCCATCGCGGCATAGTCGTCGGCATTCTCACCGGGGAAGCCGTAGAGGACGTTCCACTTGACTTCGATCCCCGGCTCGGAGAGCCACTTGAGCGTTTGCAGGTTGTGGGCGGCGGTCGCCCCCTTGCCGACCAGCTTGAGCACCGAGTCGATAAACGTTTCGATCCCCAACTGGGCCGCGCCCATGCCGGCCTCCAGGAGAATCTCGACCTGGCGGCGGGTCATGTTGGTCTTCATCTCGTAGACAAACGCCAGGTCAAAGTCGGCCTCTTTGAGCATGGGCAGAAACGTCTTGAAATAGCGATGGTCGAGGATGTTATCCGACGAGCAGGCCCGATGCACGTCGTGCCGCCCGACCAAGTAGCGCAGCTCGTCGATCGCTCGCTCCGGCGTCTTGCTCCGGTAGGTCATGGTGCTGCCGTTGAGTCCACAGAAGACACAATGGTGTTTCTGGCCCCACCAGCAGCCACGCGAAGTCTCAAAGAACAAAAGCGGCTCGATCTGGTCGCGAAGCGGGCTGGCCTCGAGACGCCGGAAGTAGTCGTCGAAATCGGGGTAGGGCAGGGCGTCCATTTCCCGGACCATGAAGGCCTCGGGATCAGCAACCAACGGCAGAAGCCGGCATGGCGGGGTCGCGGGTGGCTCGGCATCCCGGGCCGCCACACCCGGCGGCAACTGGACAGGCCCGCCCGATAGAATCTGCTCGACCAGCGACGGGAACGTCAAGTCGGACTCGCCCAGGAAAACGTAGTCGACCGGCGCGAACTGCCGGGCGAGCTCGATCCCCATCGGGCCCTCGCATGCCGCGCCGCCGAACACGATCTTCATCTCCGGCTTCTGCTGCTTGATCCGCCGGGCCAGGGACATCGAAGGCATCGTTTGCTGGAACGACGTGGCGAATCCTACCACGTCGTAGGGCGACCAGTCGACCGCCGCCATGCACCCGCCCAAAAACGGCTCCACGTGCCGGATCGTCTGCTCGTAGTCCCGCCGTTCCTCCGGGCTGAGCCCGGAGTCGGCACGCAGGAGGATATCGCGGTAGTAGCTTTCGTCGTCGGGGAGCGGGTCCTCGAAGTAGCCGAGTGCGAAGAGTCGCTCGCCGCCCAATACGAAGGCGAAGTAGTCGGCAATCCAGTAGTAATGATCCAGGCCCACTCGCTCGGCAAAATCGAAATTGAAGTAGGCGATGTCGCACTCGATGCCGCGCCGCGCGAGCGCAGCCTTCAACAGGCTGGGCCCGATGTTCGGCCAGCGAAGATTCGAGAACGGCATGTTAGCGATCAACACCCTCGCCATGGATGGGCTCCCCTCCTATTGGAACTCATACCAAAAAAGCCATGGATGGGCTCCCCTCCTATTGGAACTCATACCAAAAGCCCTACCCGACGTAAACGTCGGGCCTAATACCGCCTACGGCGGACAAGGGCCGTAAACGGCCCTACAGAATCCTTTGCGACTCCCGATTTGTTCACTGACCCACGAAAACCCCTGAATAACCGAAAAGGGCAGACTCTGCGTACCTCCCCCTCCGCGGCTAGCCCGATCTCCCGCCGCGGCAAATCAACCACCGAGGACACAAAGGTACGCAGAGTGTGCCGTTTTCGCCTATTTCAGGAAGCGCGGCGTGCCATTGCACACACACAACTATTCCATTAGTGTACTGGATCGGCCCGGTCCGCAAAACCAGAGAGATGAACCCGCGTTTACGTCATTGGCTTGATGTTCGCCATCTCAATTCTGTAATTCGGACGTACTTGGACAACTCCTATAGGCAACCGGCATCGGCCGGAAGGGCTTGCCCTCATCCATATCTCTGTCGACCAGATTCCTGTCCCGAAGGGACATTGGAAAACAACCCAGCGATTTGTCGCTGGGACGAAAGACCAACAGACACGCGCGGTTAGTCCCGGAGGGACGGCTGAAACACGGTACGGGATACAGGGTGCGCCGGTGTCATTAAGTCGTCCCTACGGGACTGACTCCTCTGAAGACAAGTCCTTGGATTCCAGCAGCGAACTGCTGGGCTATTATCGCCCATCCCTTCGGGACGGTAGGATATGCGTAAGGGCAAGCCTTCCGGGCGGGGCTATCGATTATCGCGTCGCTTGACATTCTCGGGCAATCCCGCAAGACTCTATTTGAGATGATTGCAGAGGAATCATGAATTTCAGGTCAGGAGTGAAAAAGATGACCAAATTGCTTCGCTGGATTGTGAGTGCTGCCGGGGTGGCCGCGTGCCTTGTCGTGCCGGCTGCCGACAACGCCAAGGCTGCCGCGCCGCACCCGTTTAGGGCCGGTTTCGCAGAAACCGACATTACGCCCGAGCCGGGGATGGAAAAGCCGGGCGGATATCACAAGTCGTTTATGAAGAAGACACAGGACCCGTGCAAGGTGCGGGCCGCCGTGTTCGACGACGGCAACAAACGCGTCGCCCTGGTGGGTATCGATGGCCTGATCGTCCCGCGGCAACTCGTCAAGGACGCACGAACGGCAATCCAACAAAAGTGCGGCATCGAACCTGGCAACGTGCTCATCGGCGCTTCACATTCGCACTCCTCGGGACCGCTGGGCATGGTCCAGCCGGGCCAGTACGATCACGCCTCGGAATTGGTCAAGAAGCTGGCTTACGAGAAGTCGTCGTGTGCCGACGCCGGGTATCTCAAGCGAGTTCGAGACGAGATCGTAAGCGCCGTCTGCCAGGCGGGCGGCTCAGGCACGGAGGCCCTTTGCGGCGTGGGCAGCGGCCACGAAGACAAAGTGGCCTTCAACCGCCGCTTCCGAATGAAGAACGGCCTCACCTATACACACCCCGGAAGGAGAAATCCCGACATCGTCGAGCCGGCCGGACCGATCGATCCCGAAGTGGGCGTCGTCGGAGCCTGGGACAAGAGCGGGAAAATGCTCGGATGCATCGTAAACTACGCCAATCACGGCACCACCGGCGCCAGCGGCTGGTCGGCCAATTGGATCTATTACATGGAGAAGACCATTCGCGGCTGCATGGGCGAGCACGTGATCGTGGTCTTCCTAAACGGCGATTGCGGCGACATCACGCAGGTCGACAACCTCAGCCCGTACCCAACCATCGGCGGACCGATCGTGGGCGGCCGGATCGGGGCCGAAGCCGTCAAGGTGCTCCTTTCCATGCACCGCGGCTCGCTGGCGCCGCTGGACGCGAAGTCCAAGGTCTGGAAGATCAAGCGACGCGTCCCCAATCCCCAGAAAGTGAAGGCGTGTCTGGAAGAGGCCAAAAAAAATCCCAACGCCGTGCCCACCTGGACCAAGGAAACCCTCATGCTCGACGCCCTCCTCGCCAGCACGCCCGAGGTGGAAGTTGAGGTGCAGGCCGTGCAGGTCGGGCCAGCCGTCTTCGTAACCAACGAGGCGGAAATGTTCGTCGAGTACGGGCTGGAGCTCAAGAAGCGAAGCAAGTTCCCCTTCACGTTCCCGGTCGAACTGGCCAACGGCTGCGTGGGCTACGTTCCGACGGAGGAGGCGATGGGCAAACACGGCGGCGGTTACGAGACCCGGCTGACCAGCTACAGCAACTTGGAGATTACGGCTGGCCGACAGATGCTCGAAGCCGGCGTGGAGCTGGTCGGCCAGATGCAACCCGGCACGCCGCCTGCGCCCAAGAAAATCCCGCCGTCCAACAAACCGTGGTCTTACGGCAACCTGCCGCCGCAGCTCGACTGAACGGTCTTGCAGATAGTCATTTACACTCTTGCACTATAACTTCTTCGCGCCGTGCGCGCACGTTGTACAGCGGTGTGTTCCGTATCTGCCGCATAAAGCCGCGGCGCGGTGGTCGCGTTGCCGTTGCCGTAGTACATGTAGAGCGTGGCTGCGATATCGGTTTTAACCCAGGCGTCCAGTTGCTTTTGTTTTGCCAGGCTCTTGTGCGGCATGTCCAGCATCAAGGCACGTTTTCTTGCCGTAACGGCCCGACTGGGGCGCGGCGAGACCCCGGAAATCCAATCGCCGGGGACCCACTTCGTTCCACCCCAGCTACCCCGTGCTTTCGGGCGCGCGGCTAGCGAAACTGGGTCACGCCCGGAATGGCGACCGGGTAACGGCCGTCTTCGTCGGGCAGAATCGGCGGCTTGGCGTCCCAGGCGTATTTTTCGGGTGCCAGGACCTCTTTCGAGTTTAGCGCCTGGTCCCAAGTGATCTCCTGTCCGGTATAGGTGACCATGCGGCCCAAGAGCGCCATCATCGTGGCCTCTGCCATGTAGCGGCCGTTGTTGATCGGCCTCCCCGACCGGATCGACCCGAACAGCTCCTGGTGTTCGATCTCGAACTTGTTGCCCTTGGGGCCCTCGTAGTGCCACGAGGCCTTGCCGTCGTGCCCTTCGAACTGGCAGGCGCGGAGATCGCAGCGGCCCTTGGTTCCGAAAATCAGGTCGGTCCGTTTCCGCGAGGAGCCAACCTGCTGCCGGGTGCAGGCATAGAGACGGGTGCCGTTGGCATATTCGTAGACGACGGCGTGGTGGTCGAAGATGTGGCCGTACTTGGGATCGGTACGGGCCTGGCGTCCGCCGGTGCCCCAGGCTTTGACCGGCATTTCACCCTGCATGGCCCAGGCCGCCACGTCCAGCTCGTGGACGTGCTGCTCGACGTTGTGATCGCCAGATAGCCACGTGAAGAAATACCAGTTTCGCATCTGGTGCTCCATCTCGGTCCACTGCGGCTGCCGGTCGAACTGCTTGCTGACGTTGCCCGTCAGCCGCAGCACTTCCAGGGCGACGATCTGCCCGGCGGCCCCGTCGTGGATCCGCTCGATCGTTGCTTGCAGCGCAGGGTCGTATCGCCGACACAGCCCGGAAACGATGCTCAGCTTTTTCCGGCTGGCCTCTTCGGTGGCATCGAGCACCGCGCGGACACCGGCAGCGTCCACGGCCACCGGTTTTTCGGCAAACACGTGCTTGCCGGCGGCGACACACGCGGCCAGATGCATGGGCCGGAAATGGGGAGGCGTGGCCAGAAGCACCACGTCCACACCTGCGGCAAGCAGTTTCCGGTAGGCGTCGAAACCGACGAACCGGTGATCCTCGTCAACGGCCACTTGCTTGGGTCGCATCTTCGTGAGTCGGGCCAGGCTGCCCGCTAGACGCTCGGGAAACGCGTCGGCCATGGCGACCAGCCTGGCTCCTTCGTCGGCCATCAGCGCCTGGACGGCCGCCCCGGTACCCCGGCCACCGCAGCCGACCAGGCCAACCTTCAACGTATCGCTGCCCGCCGCATGGACGCTGCGGCCGACGGCTAGGCTGCCGGCTGTCGCTGCCCCGAGCCAAGCGGCCGACGACTTCAAGAAAAGACGACGTGACGACCCAAAACAACGTCCCCGGTTTTCTGGCTTGAGCATGATGGCTCCTTCAGATTCGCGGTCAAAACATGGTTGGAATGTGCACGCGCCGCACGTGCCCGCACCTTAGCCGCCACTGTGTTGCCGGTCAAGCGCCGCACCGATCCCGATACCAACCCGACCGCAGCATCACCGGCAAGATTGAGGCCGGGTCCAGCACGGGTTCTCCCAAGATCTCGGTGTTTGGCAGTCGAAACGACATTTCAGGGCAACCGGTACCTCTCGGATGGTTTTTCCCGGACAATTGGGTAGCGATAGCCGGGATTCGACCGGTTTTTCCGGCAGCGTGAGAGTCACGGGCAAGAACCGGCCAAGACCAACCTACTCAGCGAGTTGCCCGCACTGATTCGGCGGCATAGGCTTTAATAGCATGATCCAAGAATATCTCCAGGCTGGATACATTGTGCATCGCTGACCAACTTCAACAACTGGTTGCGCACCGACCGGCCGCACCGAAAAAACTCTTTTCACGAAAACATGAAGCCGCTCGCCGCCACGATAATCCACATGCTGCTCGATGACGACGGTGCCACGGCCGTGGAATATGCCACGATCATCGGGCTGATCTTCCTGGTCGTCCTGGCAAGCATCAACCTGCTCGGCCAGGCAACCAGTACCAGTTTCAACGATTCGAGCAATTCGATCGACGCGGTCATCGAGTAGTGCCAATGTCTGTTCGGACCGCGTCGCCGGCGGCGATTCCGTTGCCGGTACTGGTCAAAAAACTCCGCAGCGCGGATAATGCACCCGGCGCTGGTGAAGGCCCGCGGCAACCCGACGCGGAGGAGTCGGCCGATGTATCACCTATTCGTTGCCCTACTCAATCCCTTTCTACTCGGATTCCTTGCGCTTCTGTTGGCTACGGCTGCACTGTGGCGGAAGAGTCGCCGACGGGCCCGGCGGCGGCTGTGGTTGACCATTGTAGTGCTGATACTGACACTGATCTGCTGGCCGCCGATCGGATACCTGGCCCTCGGGAGCTTGGAGTGGGCCTATCCTCCGTCGTCTGATCTGCCAGGCGATATCGACGCGCTCGTGGTGCTCTCCGGGGCGATTCGCGTACACGACGAGGCGGGCAAGTCCACCGAACTTGAATCCGACACCATGTTTCGTTGCGTGCACGCCGCCCGGCTGTATCGCAGAGCCGGAGGCTGTCCGGTGCTGGTTACCGGAGGCAAGCTCGACCCCGACCGTCCCGGCCCCACGCTGGCTCGCGCAATGGCCGATTTCCTGATCGACTTGGGCGTGAACCCGGCCGATCTGCTGCTGGAGGAACGCTCCACCACCACTTACGAAAACGCGTTTTACAGTTGCGAGTTGCTCAAGAAGCGCGGCTTTAAGCGAGTCGCCCTGGCAACCGACGCCATGCACATGTTTCGCGCCTCGCGGTGTTTTCACGCACTGGGCATCGAAGTGGTGGCCGCGCCCTGCAACTATCGGGCAATTCGCTTCGAATGGTCCCTGCGCAACTTTTTACCTGCCCCCGATGCGGCGCTCGCTGTCGGCACGGCATTTCATGAATGGTTGGGCGTCGCCTGGTATTGGATGCACGGTCGGATATAGGCAGTCCGATCGCGGCAATTGTCCGGCCATGCTTTGGGACGACTCTTTCTTGTCCGGGAAACTCGGGGCCGGTATAATCTCTCTCATACTTTCCGATACCCCATGAACACTACAGGCTTGACCTACCAACGCTCAAAAGGGAGGAATTTACGATGGCAAACCAAGGGCGCGGCAACCAGACGACAGATACAAAACGCGTGCAGACATACATGGGTCGGCTTGCTTTTCTTGCCTGGATGGTGGCCGTCTTGGCTGGTGCCGTCGTGCGGGCCGACGACTGGCCGATGTACCGTCACGACGCAACCCGCAGCGGCATCACCGCCGAAAAGATCCAGCCGCCGTTGTTGCCCTGTTGGACGTTCAAAGCCCGGCACGCCCCGGAGCCGGCTTGGGGAGATCCCAAGCCCGGGCCGGTGGAAAATATCCTCGAATTGCGACGAATCCACTTCGACGACTGTTTCCAATTGGCGGCGGCCGACGGAGCCGTTTTCTTCGGTTCCTCTTCGGACAACAAGGTGTACTGCCTCGACGCGGCAACCGGCCGGGTCCGCTGGACGAAAATCACCGGCGGCCCCGTGCGCCTCGCGCCCACCGTCGTGGACGGACGTATTTATGTCGGTTCCGATGACGGCTGCGCCTACTGCCTCGATGCTGAAGACGGCTCGGTTGTCTGGCAAGTTCGCGGGGCGCCCGAAAACCGTCGCGTGCTCGGCAGCGGCAAAATGATCTCGCTGTGGCCCTTGCGAACCGGGGTGCTTGTGGATGACGGCACGGCTTACTTCACCGCCGGTATCTTCCCGGCCGAAGGCGTGTTTCTCTACGCGGTCGATGCCGACGACGGGCATGAGATCTGGCGAAACGACGCCACGGGCGAACCGCCCCAAAGCCGTGTCTCACCCCAAGGCTATCTGCTCGCCTCGAAAGCAAACCTCTACGCCCCAATGGGACGCGTCTCGCCCGCCGCCATCGATCGCCAAACCGGACGGGTCAAGCACGAAGCCTACTTCGGCAAGCCGGTCGGCGGCACCTATGCACTTTTGGCCGGCAAGCATATTTACACCGGCACCGAAGAAATGGTGGCCTACAACGCCGAAACCCGCGACCGATTTGCCACTTTCGCCGGACGCAAAATGCTCGTCACCAAAGATACGGCCTACCTGGCAACCGACGCCGAATTGATTGCCATGGACCGGAACAAAACCAAGTCGATCCGGTGGAAGACTCCCAGCACGTGCTACGAATCGTTGATCCTGGCCGGCAACGTCTTGTACGCCGGTGGCACCGACGAGGTGATCGCCATTGACTCGGCTTCAGGCAAAAAGTTATGGACCGCCAAAGTCGAGGGGGTCGCCAAGGGGCTTGCCGCGGCCGGCGGTCGCCTCCTGGTGAGTACCGATCAGGGCATGATCTACAGCTTCGGTCCAGAGGGTTCGCCCAAACACGGCCCGGTCACCGAACCGGTCAACGCAAATTCTTTTGCCGACTCCCCGGCCACCCCCATGGTTAGCAAAGCGGCAGAGACCATACTGGGCAAGACGGGTATCAAGCGCGGCTACTGCCTGGTGCTGGGCTGCGAAACGGGCCAGCTTGCCCTGGAACTGGCCAAACGGTCGGAGTTGATGATCTACGCCGTCTCGCCCGATGCCCGGAAAGTGGCCGCGGCGCGAAAGGCCCTCGACGAGGCCGGGGTTCACGGCAGCCGCGTCTCGGTTGATACGTTCCCGCTGGAAAAGGTCCCGTATTCCGATTACTTCGCCAACCTGATTGTCTCCGAAACGGCCTTGCTCACCGGCGCCCTGCCTGCTAATCCGGCTGAAATCGCTCGCATGCTCAAACCTCTCGGCGGCACGCTGATGCTTGGGCAGCCGACCGGGCGGCCGGCCGGCGTCAAGCCGCTGGAGGCCGACACGCTTCGCCGCTGGCTAGAACAGTCGAAACTCGAAGGGGCCGAGATGGTCGCCGACGGCGGCACCTGGGCAAAAGCCACCCGCGGCCCGCTCCCCGGCGCCGGCAAGTGGACCCACCAGTATGCCAACCCCGCAAATACCGCCTGCGGTGACGACACGATCGTCAAATGTCCCCTGGGGCCCCTATGGTTCGGTCGTCCCGGGCCGGGCAAGATGGTACAGCGACACCGG
>Ga0180432_10010260_pt1 | contig 11263 bp, 8 predicted proteins | sample SS_ome_10_FD_132414 | JGI IMG/M metagenome (GOLD analysis project Ga0180432, IMG submission 132414) | Hypersaline lake sediment archaeal communities from the Salton Sea, California, USA - SS_1_MS_2 metaG | ecosystem: Environmental > Aquatic > Non-marine Saline and Alkaline > Hypersaline >... | reverse complement strand
CGGTACGCCATCCGGGAGATCACCCGGCAGACGATCCCCGAAGATTTTCGCAACGCCCGCATCCACCGGTCCTGGCGGCTGGTCAGGCAGCCGTGACCGGGCAAGGATTGTCGGCCCGGAAAGCATTGCCGGCCCGGAAAGGATTGTCGGCTCGGAAAGGATTGTCGGCTCGGAAAGGATTGTCGGCTCGGAAAGAATGGCCGGCTCGGTAACGATTGCCGGGTCCCGGCGGCGAGCCGCCGGTCGCGGTTGATCTCTCCCGAAGCTGGCGGCGGCAACGAGTCTGCCTCCGGCGGCCGGGCTGATCGGGACTTCGGAATTGCCCCGGCGATTACGCCTGCCGATTCCGCTGTGAAAGCTGGCCGGAACTGGTCTGGTTGCAAGGATGCGCTGAGTGGGCGACGGCTCGTCTGGTTCCGAGCGGTCAGCGATGGCGGGCCAGGAGTTTTCGGAGGGGCTCGCAGAGACCGGCAATCGCCTGCCAATCCTCGGGGAGGAGAAATGCCAGGTAGTAAAGCATCATGATCTGGTGGAAGGTGAAAACCCTCATCGTGACGTAGATGGCGACATGAAAAACGACGCCCGCAAGCAGGATCGGAATCCGCCAGGGCCTGACCCACACCAACACCGGAAACGCAACGAGCTCGAACAGCAGGACGGCGGTTGTCAGCGCCGAGGTGATGACCGGCCAGTCGTCGAGGTGGCTCAGGTCGTACCGGGACCAGAAGGTCTGTCCGGCGATGTAGTGCAGTGCCGTGCCGCGGTACCAGGCGTCATTGGCAAGCTTGTGGTAGCCCGAAAAGAAATAGACCAGCACCAGCTGCACCTGGAAGAGGCGGATGCTCCAGGCGGGAACGGCCTGCCCGCCGGCGATCGACAAAACCGCGGGCAGCCCCCGACAGGCCTTTCCCGCCGCCGGAACCTCGGGCAATCCCGGGGTCTCCGTCGCTGTTTCGAGGGTTGCCCCCGGGCCGCCGCCGTCGGCAGTCGCGGGAAGGTGGTTCCGAGGGGTCTTGCCACCGACGACCAAATGGCCAGCCAGCCCCGCCACAGCGAGGTAGGTGGCGAAACTCATCACCAGCAGGTCGCCGCTGTTCCCCGGGATGACGGTGACGACCGAGGACACGAAAAGCCAGACGACGCATGGAGCAAGTCGGCTGAAAAAGCCCGACGCGAGCCACAAGCCGGAGGCGATACCGCCGCCGGTGACAAGCCAGACAACGCGGTCGGAATGGTCGGAGAGCAGGTGGAAAAGCTGCGGACGAACGATGCGACTCAGCGGAAATTCACCGCCGCGGCTCACGAGGCCATCGGTTCCATAAAGCATCATCGCCAGCGGATGCAGGCCGGTGAAATAGCCGACGAGGAACAGACCGAAGGCGATCCGCATGAATCGCAGGGGCGTGCGGCTGCGGGGCTGGAACAGGAAGCCGTCGATGCCCTGGACAGCAGCGGACAGCCGGCGGGCGGAAGCGGGCAACGTCATCGAGCCGCCTTCCTCCAAGCGAAGAATTCATTTTCCGTCCGCCAGACGGTCTCGACTGGCGGGCCGGTCGGCTGGGGAATTTGCTTGACGTCTCTCCGCAGCACCAGGCCCCACTCAGGACGCGACGTCTCGGGGAGCTGGTCATAGACCCAGTTGAGATATGTTGATGTCTCCAAAATGTTGTTTCGGAGACACATGGCTTCGACGAAGTAAAGCATCCGCGACGAGGTCCAGCCGAGGTCCTCTCGCGGGATCGGCTTCCGCCCCGCCTCGGTAAAGCCTTCGACGATGATTCGCTGATCGAACCGGGCCGGGTCCCGATACATGCCCCAATCCTGCACCAGACCCAGCCTGACGATGTAGGGGGAGTAAACGGGCCAGGCGGCGGCGATCGCCGGCGACCAGGCGAGATTGTTGAGAAACAAAATGCCGAAATGGATCAGCAGGAGGCTGCCGAGCAGGACCCGAACCAGACGATGGTGTGGCAGCCGGATCGCCGTTTCGGCGGGAGCCGCAGCTGCCGTAACCGCCTGCGGATCGTGGCCGTGATCGTGTTGCGGCATTGACAGAACCCAAGGGGTGATGAGATCGGGAAGTCCGGCAGAAACCAGAATGCGGTGACAAACGACAGATTGTTGCGGAATACGGTTCCCAGCGGTCTGGCCGGCTGTCGCTGTCAGCTGCGGCAGGCAATCAGTCTGGACGCGTGCGACTCTCCGGCGGGAGACTCGGGCCGCGGCTCCGATGCCCGTGACCAGACCTGCCGGCCGGCTGCCCGGGCCGTTGGGGCAACCTGCCGGCGGGTATCCGGCCCTCAGGCGACAGCCGTCCGGTGTCAGCCAAGCGGTCAGGCAGGAGCCGCGAGGGCGACGCTGCCAGATACCGCCTGCCGCCCAGAACTTACTGAACGCCGAGCTCTTCCGGGAAGTCGTCGTTCCGCTTCTCGCTTCGATCCCTCGGGGCCGTCCGTGAAGCCGATGCATCGGGAACCGCAGCTGCAACGGGTGCCGCTTCCGGTGATCGTCGGCCTGGCGGTGGCCGTCTCGCTGGCCGGCTGCCGGCCGACGGAGCCCAATCGCGTGGTGCTTGTTTCAAGCCTGCCGCGGACCGGGCCGGCGCGGCAGACGAGCGATGCGGTCGTCCGGGGCATCCGGCTGGCGCTCGGTGAGGCTGGCGGGAGGGCCGGGCCGTTTCAGGTGGAGTATGTCGACCTCGACAACGCCTCGGTGGCCGCCGGCCGCTGGACCAGTGAAGGGGAGGCGGCCAACGCCCGGCGGGCGGTCCACAACCCGGCGGTTGTCGCCTGGATCGGCAGCCTCAACTCCGCGGCCGCGCGGGTCTCGCTGCCGATTCTCAACCACGCCGACATGCTGATGGTCTCACCGGCCAACACCGCTGTCGGGCTCACCAAACCGGGGCTGGGGCTGCCGGGCGAGCCGGCGATCTACCGCCCCTCCGGCCGGCAGAACTACCTCAGGGTCGTCCCCGCCGATGATGTCCAAGGCCCGCTGGCAGCCGACTGGGCCTTCGGTCGCGGGCTGCGGAGGGTCTGCGTCGTCGACGATGGCGGGGTCTACGGTCGCGGTGTTGCCAGCCTGTTCGCTGATCGCTGCCGACAGCGGGGCATGGCCGTGCTGATGCACGAGTCGATCGATCCTCAAGCCGCCGAATTCCGCGGCTTCGTCGCCACCGTCATTGCGGCCGACCCTGACATTGTCTATTTCGGCGGCAGCACCCAAACGAAGGGGGGGCAGCTCGCCCGGGACCTCGCCGCCGCCGGCAGCGAGGCGGTGCTGCTCGTTCCGGACGGCTGTCTCAACCAAGCTTTTATTGAGGCGGCGGGAACGGCCGCCGTCGAGGGACGGTGCTTTGCCACCTTTGGCGGCCCCCCTCCGGGCCGCCCGACAGAACGGGGAGCGGTTTTTGCCGCAGCCTACCGGGCTCGATACGGCAGCGAGCCTGAGCCCGCCGCCTTCTGCGGGTACGAGGCTGCCGCCATCGTGCTGCGGGCGATTGCCACCGCCGGCAGCCGCGATCGCCGGGCCATCACCGACGCCGCTTTGGCCATTCGCGACTTCGACGGGGTGCTCGGTCGCTGGAGCGTTGATGAGCATGGCGATCCGACGCCGCCGCGGGTGTCGGTGAGTGTCGTCCGCAACGGCCGGTTCGTCGCGGAGGAGATGATTCCGGCAACTGCCGTGGGCGGTGGGCCGGACGGCGGGTAAGACTAGGAACCGACTGACAACCGTCTGCCCGGCTGCGAGCGGCTCAGTCCCGCTCTGGCTGCGGCCGCCTCCGCCGCCAGCGCTGCAAACTGGCTGCGGCGACGTCCCTGCCAGAGACCAGAGCGACTCGCGCTGCCGGCGGCGGCCTTTTCAGACAAGGATCTGGGGACATCGTCCTCGCTCGCCCACACGACGCCGGGTATCCAGTGAACCTCGTCTCCTTTCTGCAGCAGTGTCTCATCGGCCTGACCAGCGGCGGCTTCCTCGGCCTTATCGCCATCGGGTACACGCTGGTGTACGGCACGGTTGGGCTGATCCATTTCGCCCACGGCGACGTCGTCATGCTCGGCGGCTGCCTGGCGGTGACCCTGTTCTCGCTGGCCGGGCCCCTGCCGCTCGATCCGCCCGCCAACTGGCTGCTCGTGCTGGCGGTTGCGGTCTGCTGCGGCCTGTTCTGCGGCAGTCTCAATGTCGGGATCGACCGGCTGGTCTATCGTCCGCTCCGGCAGGCGTCGCCGCTGGCCCCGCTGGTCTCGGCCGTCGGTGTCTCATTCATCCTGATGAATATCGGCCTCTTCTGGATTGGGCCGACCGACCGTGCCTTCCCCGAGGTCCTGCCTGCCGGTGATCGACTGGCAGGCGGCGTCCGGCTCCCGGCTGCCGATCTGCTGGTGCTGGCAATCGTGCTGCCCGCCTTCGGCGGCCTGCTGGTGCTCCTGAGAAGCGGTTTCGGTCGGTCGCTGCGGTCGGTCGCCGCGGTCGCCAGGGCGGCCAGCCGTACCGGCGGCCCCGAGCGATTCATCGCGGCGACCTTCTTTCTCGGCGGGGCGCTTGGGGGGGTCGCCAGTGTCGCGGCCGGCATTCACAACACGACTGTCAACTATCAATTTGGCTACCAGACCGGCCTGTATGCCCTCGCCGCCGCCGTGCTCGGCGGCATCGGGAGCGTGCCGGGGGCGATCATCGGCGGATTGGTCGTCGGCCTTGTCCGGGCCGTTTCGATTGCTGTCCTCGGCCCTCGCTGGGCGGCGGCGACGGTGCTGCTGATGCTCGTCGTGGTGCTCGCCTTTCGCCCCGCAGGCCTGTTCGGCCGACCAGCGGCGGCCGGGAGGTTGCCATGACGGAAGCTGCTCGGCAGCCTGCCTCTCCGCCAGTTTCGGGAGAGCGTCGGCCTCGCTCCAACCCGGCGGCCGGCCTTGGCGGACCCTCCCGCAGTCGCGTTCTCGACGGGAGAACACCGCCGAGTAACCAGATTCTCCGGCACCTGGCCCGCTCGCCTTGGTGCCGCTGGGAAGTACCGGTCTTTGGGCTGCTGGCCGCCGCCCCCTGGGGACTCGCCGACGCCTTCAATGGCATCGGCGGCCCGCTGACTTCGGTGCTGATCCTCTGCATCGCCGCCCTTGGGTTGAACGTGGTCATCGGCTTCACCGGGCTGTTGCATCTCGGCATGGCGGCCTTCATGGGTGTCGGGGGATTGCTGCTGGCAATTCTCACCGTCCCGACGAATCCCCTGGAGATCGGCTTTCTGCCGGCGGTGTGTGTCGGTGTCTGCGGTGCCGCCGCCGCCGGCGGCCTGCTGGCTGCGGCGACCCTTCGGCTCCGGGCAGATTCGCTGGCGGTGGTGACGCTCGGCTTTGGCGAGGTGGTGCGGGTTCTGCTCGGCAACCTCGAGCAGATCACCGGCGGTATGCAGGGCCTTGGTCCGGTCCCGCCCCCTGGCGCCGGGTTGTCGCTCGCCGGCACCGATCTTGGCCGGGCATTCGTGATTGACCCTCGCTGGTTCTACCTGCTGGCCCTCGCGCTGCTCATTGGCGTCATCGCAGTGCTGCGGCGGCTTGAACAGTCAGCGGTCGGCCGGGCCTGGATCGCCTTTCGCGAAGACCCCGTGGCGGCGGCGACGATCGGCATTTCCGCTACCCGCGTTCGCCTCGCCGCCTTCACCGTTGCCGCCGCCATCACCGGGCTTGCCGGCTGCCTCGCCGCGGCGAATCTCGGCACCACGGGCGATCCGCACAGCTATGGCTTTGGCCGCTCCGTCGCGCTGCTCTGCGCCGTCATGCTGGGCGGCCCCGGCAGCCTGCCCGGAACCCTGCTTGGGGTTGCGATTCTTTTCGGGCTCGACATCGTGGTGATCCCCGCCATCGATGCCTGGAGCCAGCAGCTGACGGCAGCGGAGTCGGCGGCCGGACCTTTGACCCTCGGCAGCTGGCGGCTGGCGCTGGTGGGGATGGCCCTGATCGTGATGATGCGGTTCCGCCCGCAGGGGCTGCTGCCTTCGCGGCGGTCCGCCGCCGAGCTGCGGGAGAAGCACCGATGAGCCGCTGGCCAGCCCGCCGCCGGCAGGTCGTCGCCGCTTCACCGGCTGACATCCCCCTGCTTGATGTCGATCGGCTGACGGTACGGGTCGGCGGCAGTGTTCCGGTCCGGGATCTCGAACTCGACCTCGCCGAGGGCGAGGCCGTGGCGTTGGTCGGCCCCGGCCAGACCGGCAAAACGGCTGTTCTCGATTGCATCGGCGGTCTCCGGCCGGCCCGCGGGGGGTCGGTCCGTCTCGACGGCCACCGGCTCAAGCAGTCCTTCACCGCGGCAACGTTCTGGCTGGTCCTGTGCGGCGGTCTGCTCGTCGGACTGGCCGCCGCCGCTGCTGCAGTCGACGTCGACAGTCTCTGGCTGGCGGTCGTGAAGCGGGGGTTGGCGGTTGACGAGCCGTTTACGCCGGCCACCTTTGCTACCCGGCTGCGCAGCTATTTCAGGGCGGAACTGGCGATCGACCGGCTTGCCGATCACTGGCGGATCGTCACCGCCGACGGCCGGGAGGTGCTGGCGGTGCGCCGCGAGCTCGCCGAGGCCCGCGAATTGCGGCATCAGCTGCAGGCCGCGGTGACCGCCCGCCGGACCGGGCCGGGAACCGTCCCCGACCTGACCGACCTCGTCGGGGATGCCAACGAACCGCGGCGGTTGTTGCCGATCCCGGCGGTCACGCTCGACCGGCTTGCCGCCGGGAAGCAGCGAATCAGGTTCCGGGGCTGGACGGCACTCGCCGGCGGGGCGGTTCTCGGCATCGCCATCGGGATGGCGGTCTGGCAGCAGGGGCGGCGGTCGGCGGCAATTGCCGCTCGGAGCGGCGTGGCCCGAACCTTCCGCCAGCCGCGGGTCTTTTCCGCGCTCACCGTCGCCGAGAACGTGCTGGTTGCCGCCGAGCGGGCCGCGGTGGCTGACGTGGCCTGGTGGAAACGCTGGCCCGGAGTCGGGGCGTCGGCCGCCGCCGACCGGGCTGCCGCCCTGCTTCAGGTTGTCGGGCTCGACGAGCAGCGGGCGTTGCTTCCCGCTGACCTGTCCTCCGCTGGGAGGCGGCGGCTGGAGCTTGCCCGGGCGCTGGCGGTCAGACCGCGGCTTCTGCTCGCTGACGAGCCCGAGGCGGGGCTCACCGTTGCCGAGCAGCAGTCGCTGGCGGAACTGTTCGAAAGGGTCCGGCAGCAGGGTATCGCCATCCTGCTGACAGCCACGGTGCCGGGTCCGCTGACGGCGATCTGTGATCGCACGATCCCGCTCGCGCGGCAGCCGGAGTCGCGTCAGGCTTCGCCGCCAAGGATGGCCAGGATGGCAGCGCCGTGATCGGCCAGCCGCTTTTCTCCGATACCTTTGCAGCGGAGCAGGGCGGCCGGTGAGTCGGGCCGCTCGCGGGCGATCGACCGCAGCGCCTTGTCGTCAAGAATCGTCCAGGCCGGCTTGCCCCGGCTCTCCGCCACCCGCCGCCGCCACTGCCGGAGTCGCTCAAAGAGTTCGCGGTCAACGCCCTCCCAGTCGTCGGCCTCGCTGCGGGATCGGGTTGCCTTTTTGAGTCGCGGTTCCAGCAGCACCACCTCGCGCTGGTCGCGAAGCACCTCCCACGACCTCGCGTTCAACGTCACCACCGGTCGGTCACCACCGCTGCGGGAGAGGTATTCCTGGTCGAGCAGCTGGTGGATGAGATTTTCACAGGTTCGCTGGTCAAACTCGGCCAGCAGGCCGTAGGTCGACAGCCGCTGATGGCCGTACCGCTCAATCGCCGCCGTCTTGCCGCCGCGGAGGACCTCGCTGACATGCCGGACGCCGAACCGTTCGCCGACGCGGGCGACACACGAGATGATTTTTTGGGCGGTGACATGGCTGTCGGCGAGGTTCTGGGTTTCCCCGAGGCAGACATCGCAGCCGCCGCAGCCGGCCCGGTCATAGGACTGGCCGAAATATTCGGAGAGGGCGGCATGCCGGCAGCGGGCGGCCTGGGCATAGCGCCGCATCCGGTGCAGGTGCTCGAGCTGGGCGGCGATGAATTGCTCGGCCTGCTCCTCGTCGAGTTCGGATGAGTCGCTGCCGCGGCGAATCAGTGACTCCCAGCTGAAGACGTCGGCCGACGAATAGAGCAGGACGCATTCAGCTGCAAGGCCGTCGCGGCCCGCCCGGCCGGTCTCCTGCTGGTAGGCCTCGAGGCTTTTGGGCAGGGCGGTATGGAGGACGAGACGGACGTTCGACCGATCGATCCCCATGCCGAAGGCCACTGTCGCCACCACGACGTCGATCGTCTCTTTCGCGAAGGCCTCTTGGGTGCGATGCCGTCGGCCCGGCTCGAGCCCGGCGTGGTAGGGGTGCGCCAGCAGGCCGGCGGCTGTGAGCCGGGCCGCCAGCTCTTCGGTTTCCCGCCGGGAAATGCAGTAGACGATCGACGCCTCGCCGGCATGACGGCCGAGCACCTCGAGGGTCTGCCCGGTCTTGTCGGTGCGGGGCACCACCCGATAGGTCAGGTTGGGCCGGTCGAAGATGCCCACGAGGGTTTCGGGGTCGCGAAGCTGCAACTGGCTGGCGATGTCGGCCCGCACCTGCGGGGTGGCGGTGGCGGTGAAGGCGTGCATGCTCGCCTGCGGAAAACGCTGTCGCAGCGTGGCAAGCTGCCGGTACTCGGGACGAAAATCGTGGCCCCACTGGCTGATGCAATGGGCTTCGTCGATCGCAAACCGGCAGACTCCGATCTCGACGAGACTGTCGAGAAGGCCGGTGGCGAAGAGCCGTTCCGGTGCCGTGAACAGCAGCCGAAGTTCACCCGCCCGCAGCCGGTTGTAGATCTGTCGCCGCTCGGGCAACGAGAGTCCGCCGTGGATCGCCGCGGCGGGATAGCCGATCGCCTCAAGGGCATCGACCTGATCCTTCATCAGCGAGACCAGCGGCGAAACCACGATGTCGGTGGTCTCTCCGAGCAGCGGCGGCAGCTGGTAGCAGAGACTCTTGCCCCCGCCGGTCGGCAGCACGACCAGCGAGTCCCGGCCAGCGACCGCCGCCGCGATCGCCTCAGCCTGGAGGGGCCGCAGGGTGTCAAACCCCCACCAGCTTTGCAGCGTTTCGCGGACGGCGGCGTCGAGGCTGCGCGAGCCTGAATCCCGCGACGAGAGCTCCTCAGCTGCCTGGTCTGCCTGCATTGCCGTGGAGCGTTCCTCGGGCCTCCGGTCCTGAGCGACACGGAGAATACCATCTCTCGTCACAAACTCTCTTCGCGCGTTCTTTTTCTCGAACTCCTCTCAACTCTTTTTGAACTCTTTTGTTGAAAGCGGATCGCGGCTGTTCCCGGGGCAAAAACCGGTCGGGAAACCTGTCTTGATCGCCGCGGGACAGCTTGGGAGAGTCCGCGACCATGCTGCCCTCGCTCCCTCGCCAGACCACCGTCGCGTCACGGTGGCGGATTGTCCGCCGCCGGTCCGCCTTTGCGGCCTCGGTTGTGGTTTGCGGCATGCTGTCGAGTGCGGCCGCCGACTCCCTCCCCGATCCGGGTCGGCCGCCCGCCGGCCCGGCCGTTTCCGACGGCATGTTCCTGCCGGCGGCGGACGGGAACACGCTCTGGGAGCAGACCGTCCGCACGATCGCCGCCGACTGGCCGGTGGTCCGGACCGTGCCTCCCGACTTCGTCGCCGTGCCGCCCCGGGCGGGCCGAATCGAGTCGGCCTGGGTTGAGCCGCCAGCGGCGGTCGATGAAACCGGCCTGCCGACGGGATCGACCTGGCAGCCCCAACGCCAGCGGGTCGTCGTGCAGGTGCTGCCGGCCGTCGGCGGCGTCTGGATCGACGCGGTCGTGGAAACGCAGTCGCTCGACGACCTCGACGCCAGCCTCGCGACCGATCGCGTCAGCCTCACCGGAGGCTGGCGAACCGACCTGCGAGGCGAGACATCCGCCGATGTGACGACGATGCTGGCTGCCCGGCTCGCCCCGACCGCCGAGCCGATCTATGCCCTGCCGCCTCCGCCGGAAATCATGGCCCCGCCCCGGCGGGCGGTCCCCTGGGCCGACCGGCGGTTCCCTCGGCTCTCGCGGGCGGGGCACAAGGTCTGGCAGGACTACAAATATTTCTATGCCCCCGACCGGCTGGTCTGCCTGACGGCCGCCTTTGGAGCCGGCGCCCTGATGGCCAACACCGGCTTCGACACCACGATGCAGGACGCCTGGCAGACCGGTGTGCGACCGACCGAACTGGGCACCTTCTTCTCCGGCTGCAAAGACATCGGCGAGGGCCGCTACACGCTGCCGATCTTTGCGACTGCCGCGGCCACGGGCCTGGTGTTTGAGGGCCGGCCGGTCGGCGATGCCCTCGGTGGCTGGGGCTCGCGCAGCCTGCGGATCTTTGTCGTCGGTGCCCCGCCACTCTATGTATTGCAATGGGCGACCGGCGCCTCCCGCCCGGGCGAGACCAGCGCCGGCAGCGACTGGAAATTCTTCCAGGACTACAACGGCGTCAGCGGCCACGCCTTTGTCGGCGCCATTCCGTTTCTGGCCGCGGCCGACATGGTGGAGAGCCCGCTGGCCAAGGGCACCCTCTATGTCTGCTCGACCTTTGTCGGCTTTTCCCGGATGACGGACGACGCCCACTACCCCTCGCAGATTTTTCTCGGCTGGTACCTCGCCTGGGCGAGCTCCCTGGCGGTCAGCCGCACCGAGCAGCACTTTGCCGGCATGGAACTGCGGGTCGTGCCGCTGCCGATCGGCGACCAGGGGGGCATGGGGGTTGAGGCCCGCTGGTAGCGATCGGCGGCTCAACGGATGCGGAGCGGCTCGATCGCGGCGGCTGCGGCGGTCGGATCAGTGCCGGCAACCAGTTCGACATGGCCGATGCGATCGGGCAGGACGAACCGGAGCTGGCCGTTGAGAGTCTTTTTGTCGCGGGCCATGATCGCCAGCAGGGTCTCGTCGCTGACGCCGGTGAGCGTGTCGGTGACCACTGGCAGGCCGAGCCGTTCCAGCAGCCGCTGCTGGCGGTCGACGATGTCCTTGTCGATGCGGCCGAGGGCACAGGCCAGCCGAGCTGCGGTCGCCATGCCCAGGGAGACCGCCTCGCCGTGCAGCAGCGTGCCATAGCCGGTCGCCGTCTCGAAGGCGTGGGCAAAGGTGTGGCCGTAGTTCAGACAGGCCCGCAGGCCAGTCTGCTCCCGCTCGTCCCGCTCAACCACATGGGCTTTGAGCTGGGCCGAGCGGTGAACGATGTGGACGATGGCTGCCGGCTCCCGGGCGACGATGGCGGCAGTATTCGTCTCG
>Ga0180432_10010259_pt1 | contig 11264 bp, 4 predicted proteins | sample SS_ome_10_FD_132414 | JGI IMG/M metagenome (GOLD analysis project Ga0180432, IMG submission 132414) | Hypersaline lake sediment archaeal communities from the Salton Sea, California, USA - SS_1_MS_2 metaG | ecosystem: Environmental > Aquatic > Non-marine Saline and Alkaline > Hypersaline >... | reverse complement strand
TTACGGGAAACAAGCTTCCACTTATTGAGATTCTCATCCAAGGCTACGGCCGCCGATATGGCGGGACGATCGGTTCCTCCGAAGACTATTGTCGCCTTGCCATCCTTGCCGACGAAAGCATTACCACTGAAATGGAACAGGCCTACGTTGGGGTGCATCTTCCAATGGATCAAATCCGTACTTGAAGCATGTGCCCAGCCAGGCTTCTGAATCCACATCAGGTGGTATCGTCCCTTCCAGTAGATAGCTCCGTTGGGATCAAAGGGCCAGCCGATTCTGGAAGGCGAGCTGATATGATAGGCTGGTCGCGTATTGACTTTGGGGCCTGACTTCACCACCTCATCATCCGCACTGGAAAATGTGGCCATGGCCAGAAGACAGGTTCCAACGGCAAGGCATATGTTCTTCATTGTGGTGCTAGATCCTCTCGCCTGTGTATTGAGCCATTAACTGGTAGCGCTTTTAATCCCGCGGTATTTCCGAATCTACCATGAAGAGGTTGAATTGTCGATCTGCTTTTTGTGCTTTGGGTATGGGGAATTTGGCATTGGGCTGGGCCACTACACGTGATATAGCTGCCTTTCGTTCCGCGAAAGTGGCGCACTCCAACTGCTACTTTCGCGGAACCACATTGCCGGAGTGGCGTCGCTACGGTGCTGGGTCCGGCCTACCCGCTGTCGCCGCACTGATCCGGATATTATTATAGCAGGCAGAGCGGGTAAACATGTGGCGCAGCCCGATGCGGCCCTCGGTGATGATTGGTAGATCCGGGTTGGCCATGTGGCAGTAGTAGACCTGATCGGGATTCTCGATCCGCATAAACAGATCGCGATCTTTCTTGATCACGGTGATGTGATGTTTCACCCCGGTGGCGAAGAGTCCTTCGGGATAGTAATCCGGCTTAAGGGCGGTGCCTTTCATCCCGGTTTTGTTCGGTATATACCGGCGGCCTCGGATATAGGAGGTCCGGTCTTTGCCGGAATTCGGAAAGGCGGCGTAGCTGATGTGATACGCATTCATGTGATCGTAGTACATTCGCATGGCCGGAACCCGCCGCAACTCGTTCCACTTGGCGATATCCTTTACATACGGCTCTTCGCCGCTGCCGGTTGCCTGAATATACAGAATCGTCACACAACGGGTTTCCTTGTCGAGTCGCGTGTAGTCGTATTCGATCTTCAGGTCGCCCGCGAAGCTCTCTTTCGTCCATAACACCATGTGGTGGGCATCATTCTTAAACTCGGGACCGGCAGAAAGCGTCATGCCGCTGGTCCCAGTTGTAACCGTACCAACCTTGCCGTCGAGAAACCACTTCTCTTTCCAGTCGCCGGTACAAGCATCGGAGAAAACCTTCCGCCAGGTTGCGGCGGATGCCCGCTGGAACGCTTTCCGCTCGGCGGCGTTCTCGATGGTTTTTTTCGAGCGGTCTTCTATCGCTTCGCCTTCTGCTTGTTTCGTGAAATCGAGCACCTTCTTCCGCTTCCCCTTGCTGATGGTCACGATGCCGCTGTTCCAGTCGGCATTGAGAAAGGGGCTTTCGAAGACTTTTTTCGGGGCGTAGTTGACCGGTTTACTGTTGACCGAGGGGACCTGTTTGGTGCTGGTGTCAAAGGTCAGTTGATCGCCGTAGATGGTTTTGTATCTCAGTACTGGTCCTTCCATGCTTATCTCGCAGGCCTTCACTTTCGCCTTGAAGTCGTCATAGTTCTTCACATCGCTCTTGGCCATGACCTCTACGATCACCGGTGCATATTCGTCCTTGAGGACCATGGTTGAGTTTTCGGGTATGAATCGGTCCGTCTCGAACTTGTCTTTCATCCATTCGAAACCGCCTTTGGCCACGCGAATCGCCGCGTGGGCATCCTTGGCTTCCAGGAATACCACGCCGTCCTCTTCCACAGGCGTGCTCAGCCCCTCTTTCGACATCCAGACGATCATCTCGGCACCGCCCTTGTGGTGCTTGAGCTTCTGGGTAATCAGGCTGCCCTTGCTCTGCACCGACCACTGGGCGTTCAGGGCCACACGGTTGTCCTTGGGGCGGACGGTCGGCACAATGCGAGCATCGTCCTTACCGGCGAAGATTACGCCCTGCCAGCGATTCCGCGCACTGATCGCGGCCCAATCACTCAGGGGACGGGCCTCTGTCATCGGCGTTCCCATGATGAAGGCGGGATCACAGTAGCTGTAGCGCAGAATGCCGCCGCCATCCGTTCGCATCTTGGTTGGCACTTTCGTGATAGCAGTCTTCATGGGACGCCCCGTTACTCCCAGGCCTTGCGGACGCTGCCGCACCTCATATCGCCCGCGGCCCTTCACATCGAGCGCGATATCGGCCACCACGGCCGGTGGGCGATAGTCGCTGAGTGCTGCGTCCATGTCATGGCCATAAACGGCAGGCTGCTTGCCGATGCCGAAGTAAAACCAGGCCAGCGGTGCATTTCCATGATTCCGGTTCTGCTTTAGCCCCTTGTAGAAATAGATGCGGGAGCGCCCACCTCCCTGGACGCCGCCGATCTGTTCCTGAGCCCAGTAGGCAAAGTATAGGTCGAGCAGCATCCGCGCGGATCGCCGTACCTCCGGCTCGCCGAAGTCGTGGAAATTGTAGAAACCCTTGATAAGCGTGCTGTTGTAGTCATCGCTCATCATCTCGATACAAGGGCTTTTGCGTCCCCGTTCACCGCAATAGACCACAAAATAGTCGCTCCATGCCCGGTAGTGCTCCGCCGCCGTTGCGCCGTCATCATACGTGAGGTCTTTGTATTCCGGCCGCTTACTGGCGATCTTGGAAAAATGCCAACATACGGTAAAACTCATGGCGTGATGGTTCTCTGACAGATAGATGTGCCAGGTTTTTGACTTCTCGTACTCTGCCTTGCCAAGCCAGGAGACCTTCTTCACATACTTCCAGATCGGTTTGAGCGCGAGTGCCTCGGTCTCCTTGGTAATGCGCCCGGCGTGCTTGCTGCCATCACTTCCGTACATCTCGATCAGTCGCAGGACGATCTCCGCATGCCAGTGAAAACTGTCGCGGTCATTGATATCTAATGGGTTATCGAGATAGTGCTGGGCATTTTCAGCCAGCGCCGCGTTGGCCTCGTCAAGCATTTCGTTAAGGTACAGGCAACGCGCGGCAAACCCCATCATCGAATAAGAGTAGGCCCGCACATAGTTTCCGCGGCCAGGGCCAAGCGGAGGATTCTTCTTTGCACGCACCAGGGGTTTGCCGGATTCCGCACGGAACATCCGTTCCACCCGCTGGTCGAACCCGGCCACTACCGCTTCCGCGGTCTGGCTAATCGCCGGCTTGAGTTCTTCAGCCGGCGATTGCTCGACGGCTTTCGCTGCGAAGGCTGAAAGCAGCATGGCTACCGTGAAGGCGAAAACTTCTGCTGTGCTGCTTGGTCGCTTGTTCATAGTTGCGGTATCCTCTGCTGAACGGGACCAGCGACTTTCGGCCGCTCGCTTGGGTGGAATGGACGCAGTCGCTTGCCACCCACTTGGGCCGCCGAAAGCAAGCCGGGCCACTACAGCGCCCCCCCTTTCCGACAGAAATCCGAGGGGATGCGATTCACGCCCGCATATGCGTCGGCCCCGCTGGCTCGCGATAAAGTGTGGCTTTGGGCGGCATGCAACCTACTTCTTGGCGGATTGCGGTTCCGCCGATTTCTTTGGCATGGGGATCTCCACGGTCGGAGCGAGCACCAATCGCATACCGACGAACGGATAGTAATCAATATCAAACGGGATGTGATATCGGGCAGCGCTGCGCATGAATTCATACCCGGCGTAGGCGCTCCCGCCGCGAATGATCTTCTCCGGCGTGTCGTTGATTACCAGCGGATCGGTCGCCTTGTCTGGCTTGTACGGGGCGTAGGAATCCAGGCACCATTCAGCCACATTGCCGTGCATGTCGTATAGTCCCCAGGCGTTGGGCTTGCGATCCAGGCCCACGGGTGAGACCTCGTCACATCCAGCGAATGAACGCAGTTCGCGATTGGCGCTCTGCCTCTTCCGTAGGAGTTTGCCATCTTCGATAATCTTCTTCGCGTCGCCGAGGGCGAACATGCCCTTGGTGTTGGCGCGGCAGGCATATTCCCACTCGGCTTCCGTCGGCAGGCGATACTCGTAGCCTTTGGGCAGGCGCCCGGCCTTGGCCTCGCGCTGGTTGACGGCCTGGCAGAATGTGACGGCGTCGAGGAAACTGAGACACTCCATGGGGTTGTCTAGCTGCAACTCATAACCGCCGTCTCCGGTAGCCACTATCTTGTTGCGGAATTGCAGCGCCATTCCGTCCGCCAGCGACCCCCGCCAGTGTCTCCATCGCTCGAAATTGAAATCGGCCTTAAGTAGCCTGTAATACTCTTCCTGCCTGACTTCGTAGATTCCCATGTAGAAGGGCTTGCTGATCTTGACCGTGTGTTGGGTTTCGTCGCCATTCCGCGAATCTTCGTTCTTCGGGCTGCCCATGGTGAACTCTCCGGCGGAGAGTTTGACCATCTTCAACTCCAACCCAGGGACGGTCCATTCCTTGGCTTCGAGGCTCTTCATCGCCTCGACCTGTCCAGCAGGGACGTTGATGGATTCCGCCGGCGGGAGTTTCTCCACCTTCGTTCGCAACGGCCGGGTGACCGGGTCCAAGGCAAACGCAGTGGTCGTCAACAGAAGTATTGCTGCCGTGAGTATGAAATATGTCTTCTTCATGATCTCTCCCCTTAAGTGATGGGTGGTCTCTTCTTTAGCATCCCGTATCGCTTGTCCTACATCGCGTCGAACCATCTACTGATTGGGGTTCGTTCCCACGGGGTTCTTCGTCACAACTGGACCGCGAACGCGGTGGAGCCATTTTTGCAACAGTGGCAGATTCTTGATGGTCCCATCCACTTCCTCATTGATCCGCCAATCCCAGTCCACTTCCGTGCGCCACATTTCCTTGGACGACCAGGCCTCTAGAATCTCTTCGATAGCGGCGGGATCGTCGGTTCTGGCAAGCGCTGCAACAGAAGTCGCCGTCTTTCCACTGAGGCTTGAGGTATACCTTGGCAAATCCCTGTTGTAATGCCCGCTGAAATATCCTCTCAACCCGCCATGCAAAGCTCTGTACTCCGGAGCTCGCGGCGCCTGCGCCTCGCGTTTGGCATCGGCGACGGCTGTTTTCAAATCACTGATCTCCTTGATCAGGGCCCGCGCCTGGTTTGCCACATAGGACTCGACCATCGTTCTCAACTGGTTGTTCAGGCTGTTGGTCTTGGTGCGAAGTTCATCATACTCGGCCGCTACGGGAGTCTGCGATTTCACTTTGCGTTCCAATATCTGCTCATAATCACGGCGTTTCCGGTCGAGTTTTCGGACTTCTGCCTCTCCCTTTTTCCAACGGCCCAGTTCCTCCTCCTTCGGGATATTCCGCCACTGGTCATGGGCCGTCTTCCACTCGCTCTGCAACTTCTGGTAGGTGGGATCGTTTTTGAAGGCCTCGCTTCGGGCTTTGTTCCACGCATCACGGAGCAATGGGAGTTTCTTTTCAATCAGCGCCTTCTCTTCGGTAAGACGCTTATACTCGGGCACTTGTGTTGCCTCTTCCCGCAGGGTTTTTTGCCGCTCGTTGTATGCTGCCTCCTTCGCCTTCAACTTCGCTTGCGCCGCGGCGACCGTCGTATCTTGCATGGTCAACTCATCCAGGCGCGCTTGCATACGCGGTTTGAGGGCCTTGTAGTAGGCCAGCTGTTCGGCGAACTCGCCGACATCGGCTTTGCTATCGTCCCGCGGAACTTGGGTTGCTTTGAGATTCTTGTTGTACTCCGCAACGACCTTGGCATATTCCTTGACCGCCTCCAAAGCGCCCTGGCTCGGACGGATCGGGCAATTCACCACGGGGGCGGCAAGCGATGCAAAGTCTTCATTGACCCGGCTGTAGATCACCAGCTCGTCCAGTACACCCATCAGCGGGCTGTTCTTTTGACGGTTGTTACCCAAGAAGCTCAACTGCGGAGCGCCGGGCAATGCAACATCGCAGGGGCGAAACGTCGTTTTCACCGTCGCCTCCGGCTTCTCGCTGACAAACAGGCACGCCTGCTTGCCGTCAAGTTCTACTCGCAGCGCCGCCCACTGGTTCAGTGGAATGTCCGTCTTACCGGAAAGAGTCACCACGGTCTTTCCGTCCTTTCTGGCGACGAACGTCGGCTTCCCATTCTTATTCAACGTCAACACCATGCAGTTGTCGCCGTTGGAACCGAGATCGAAGACGGTGCCAGTGACAGCCTTCTCGCGGCGAAGAGAGAGCGCGAGTGTGATTTCACCCAAGTCCACCGCGCGCGGGTTCAGCATCGCGTACTGGGAAGACTTGGCGATGCGCATACCCCACTGCCCGTCGATCTTCACATATTCGGGCTGACCATAGACGAACCCATGGAGACTGATCCCCAAGCCCGCATGATAAAGATCGCCGACCCCCATATCGTGGCGGAAATAGTCGTCTAAGCGAATTCCTCCATCGCCATTCATTGCGTAGTTGATCCACAATCCATCGGGGTGATCTTGCTTCCTTCCTGCCCGCAAGGGAAGCGGGCGGACTTGTCCGTCAACATCCTGCACCTCGTCCCAGCATCGGGCGTACCCGTCCATTTTCTTGTCGCCGAGCACTGCCCCGCCGGAAACCTTGGCGTTGCCGGAAATCACGCTGCGTCCCAGGATGATGGCGGCATCTTCTATCACGGCGCTGCCGCGAACCTGGCTGGCTCCGACGACCATTGCGCCCGGACCGACATAGGCCGTGTCGTCCACTTCGGCCGTATCCGCCACCCAGCCGCCTCCGTTGGGGTGGGCTTTTCCGCTGCCAAGCATATCTATCGCCGTTTGATACGTCGTCAAATTCAGCGCGGCATAGAAGCGGTCGCGTCCCTCTTTCTCCGTTTTCGGTTCAGTGGTCACGATCTTCTTCACGTCGGCGTAGCGGTCTTTGATCTTCTGAATCTGTGCCGCCGCACTGCGACTGGGAGCCAACAATCGCCCGGCGTAATTTGCCACAACAGACCCGGAGTCGCCCAACCGCTTGGCCGAGGTGCCGGGGGTCGCGCCGATGATTTCCGCTTGCCACGGATAGACCGGTGCATATCGCCCCGTGGGCGAAATCCCGCCATCACGTTTCGACGTCAGCGCCGTGGGAGTCGCGGCCACCATCAGGAAGAGCGACGCATCGTCGGGGCGGATTGCCAGTGACATGGGGCCCTTGTTCCACAACCTGGAATACCGACGCAAGCCGTCTCGACCAACGGCGATAAGGCACGCCCGCCAATCACAGTGAATCGACGGATCCATCATCCCTTGAAAATCCACGGTGATTTCCTTCGCGCCGGGTTTGGCCTCGAGACGGACCATGTTCATCCCGAAGGCTTCGGGTTCATGGTCGGAGTGGATGCGGTAGATCGGTTTGTCGGCATCGACCCGCTCCATCAGCGACAGCGTCGGCATGTGATAGGCGTTTTGGAACGCGGTTTCCAACTCGAAATCGAACGTGGTCAAGCGGGCACCATATTCACCCACCAGATCACCGAACCCGCGAATCCCATCCCCTTCCTTAACGAGGCCACGCTGTTCCATGAGCCGCGAATAGGTGTACGCCACGTCGGGTTCTTCCGCTCCCCGAGGAGCCGCAATGTAGAATCCGTATCCCCAGTTCGGATCGTCGCCCCAGAGGGTTCCAAATGAGCACATCCCGTACATGTTTTCGTTGGCGCCGTAGAAATTGCGGTAGGGCGCTCCCTTCACATGCGGATTTCCCTTCGGTCCGGGCATGCAGAACGTCGCGAACGTATCGCTGTCGCCTTCCATGCCATAGCCGGCCCCCGACCCGTGCCCCCATTCGTGTGCCAGGATTCCGTTGGCGGCGTTCATTGAGATACATCCTCCACGACCTCCGCCGGCGAAGCCGCTGATCTTGTCATAGCCGTTCTTCATCGTCCCGGCCACAACCACTTGATACTTCGTCTGCGACCCCATCGGAGAGCGCCAAGTGTAAATCGGATACCCGGAATACTCCTGGATTAGCCACATGTTTTCGCCCCAGGCCTTGATCTTTTCGCGATAGATCCGTCCCTCTTCCAGGTCAACTTCATTAACCCACGGGCTGTTTCCACCCGGATGGCTCTGACTTCCGGCATACCAACTCATGTGGTCCGTCTGTTCGCACAGCATTCCGGGTTTGCCGGCTTGGTCTTTCTTCAGTTCGCGACGCGCTTTGTGCGGGGTCTTGTCGCTGGCGTCATAGAACTGCTTACGCGCCTTGATGAACTCCTGCTCGAGGTAGTCCTGGTCTTCGGGGCTGAAGCCCGCACTTGCGAATGTACGCTTGCGACCATCGGGCAAGCGCAGGACCACGGAGGGCAAACTGCGACCGGCGGTCTTTCCCTTGGGACTCTTGATGCTCGCATTGCCCACTCCGCGGAACCCGATCATGTGCGCGGTGAGTGTCTTCTTCGCGATGTATTGATTCATCGGCGCCGGCACCGCGGTCTCATAATAGACCGCCTTGGCATATCCCTTCTTCCCGTCCAGCGATTCCAGATACCGGCCAGCGATGATTTCCGGATATGTCCGACCCTCATACCGCCACGCCACGGACATCCATGTTCCGCCGCCGATATCTACATACGAGGCCTCGAAATAGTACTTCTTTCCCGCCTCCAACGTCACCGTGCGCGACGTCTGCTCTGGGCCACGGAAGAAGTAATTCATCTTCCGAGCATACTCTTTGTTGTAGGCCAGCGGTTCCATGTTTTCCGGCTTGTCGTCGGTGCTCAGGTAGAACGAACCGCGGTCGTCGGCCGCATAGTAGAACGTGTAAAGTCCCGACGCGGGCGGAATGATGTAGCCCCGGACAAACGTCATCACAAGCCCCGCACGAACATTATGTTCGAACGACGACAGTGCATCCCAATACTCCTCGCGATAGCTGGGGTCTTTCCCTGCCTCGGGCACACCCGGTTTGCGGCCCCAGATGCTCCCTTCTCCCGGGACCAACTGGAACGTCCATGTCCGCAGAGGCATCCGCTCATCGACCGCAATGAAGTCTACTCCCTTACGCGGCCAGAACTGCACTTCACGCCGCGTCAACTCACCGGCCGGCCCCTTGTGGATGGTCACCGTTGGGGTTTCCACGTCGCTCCGCAGCGTCTTTCCGGGATATTGAGCGCCTTTGTAGTATTCCAGTTCGCTGGCCGCAGCGAAGGCATATCCCAAGACAATGACAGAAGGGAGTAGGGCAGTGATAATCGAATGACGCATCATGGTCTCCTTGTGAGGTAACCGTTCACGGGGCTGAGAGTCTTTTCGCGATGCTATACCCGCTGAACGATACGGTTTCTATTCTCACGGATGCCGATTGTGTTGTCAAGAATTTGCGGCCATGGACGCCAAGGATCGGAAGGTCAAGAGGCTCGTCGCCAAACAGGTGGCGGCGCCTTTCGAGAAGCGATTGGGATGATTGCTTAATAAAGCTGTTCAGCCATCACTGAGACTATGCCCGCTGGCAAACAACAGATCACCTAGCACGCCGCTTGCAGCGACCGGGCCGCGAGGCACACGTTGGCCAGACCCCATGAAGACGGTAAGAGCGTGTGTGAAGGCGTCGCGAGGAGCCGTTTTTGGTGGCTCGTTTAGCACGTTCCCGCGTCAGCTTCTCGACGAACGCACGAATCTTCTCCGGCCGCGTCGAGACCTGCCGTGCCAGCACAACGTCCCCGCCGTCGTCTCGCGGGGAAATCGTAATTTGACGTGCATGTTGGTCGATTCCCATGTATAACATAGTCGTGGTTCTCCTGCTGGAAAAAGGAGTGAAAGTCCTGCCCGACGAATAGGGGAACCACTTCTGTTTTGCAGAGTCCTCTCTTTCATGGATATCAAAGGGGGTAGCAGCTCTATCCGCGTCATACGGGGAAGGAGGAGGCGGATCGACCGGCTACCCAGAGGCTCATCCATCCCCGAGGGTTAACTTCCGCGGGACCGCTTCGTGGGCGTGGAACTTGTGCTCGACGCCCTTGGGACTGACGCGTACGATGCGGAACCCCAGCGGGTCGCCGCGAAGTGCCTTGGCCAAACCGTTGGTCGTGACCATCTCCAGATCGCCGTCGCGGACGACCGCGTTACCGTGGTAATGGCCCGAGAATACGGTCCGCACGCCGCTCTGGCGGAACAGGTCGACCAACTCGACCCGCCGTTTCTTCGGCAACGGGAAGTAACCTTCGCCCTCGTCCAAGCTTTTCAGGCAGAGTGGATGGTGCATGAAGACGATGCGATGGCGAACGCCTTTTGGCATGTCAGCGGTGAGCGTCTTCTTCAACCACTCCGCCTGCCGCTCGGTCGCCTCGGGCGCGCCCTGGGGGTTCTTCATCAGGTCGCTTTCGATCACGACGAACTGGGCCGTCTTGTGCGTGAACGTATACCACGGCGGGCCGAAGCGTTTCTCGTACCAGGCGAGCGTCTCGGGCGTCGGCACGTTGCAGACGTCGTGGTTGCCCGCCACGTTGCGCAGCGGGATCTTGGCGGAGAGCTTCGCGGCGCCGTCGCGATACGCCTTGACGCGTCGCTCGTCCTCGATCGGGTCGACCTTCGTCGCGTCGCCGTTGCGATTGATCAGATCGCCGCAAACGACCACAAACGCAGGTCGCAGCCGATTGGCTTGCGCGATCGCCGACTTCCATTTGCCAACCGGGTCGTTGCCCCAGAAGAACTGCGTGTCGGCCAGTTGGAAGAAATAGAAGCTCCCGTCGTCCTTCGAGTCGTCCTCGGCCGCCGCCCAAGGCGGCAGCATGCTCGCCGCCGCAAAGGATCCGGTTGCCTGAAGCATTTCACGTCGCGTCAAGTTCGTCTTCATGGGTGACCCTTTCCTGGAGTTCTCGAGGTCCGCCGCTATTTTGATTAACCGGGATTTCCCATTAGCAGTGCCGGAGGATGACGGTTATTGTGTACATCAGGTTCGTATCGAATTGGCTATTTCTTCGGCTCCGCCTTCGCTTCGGACGCCTCGGGGATGGGCGCGTCGATCTTCGGGGCAAGCACAATTCGCATGCCCGTGATGATGCTGAAATCGAAGTTGAACGGAATGGCACTTCTTGCGGCGCTTCGCAAATTCATGTAATGCTCGTGTTCGTTGGGCTTGTCTTCCGCCTTTTCGCCCTTCTTCAGCTTGGGCATCCTGAGCTTATAGCAGCCGCCGCGAACGACCTTTTCGTTGAGAAAGACTTCCTGGTTCGCTTCATTTTCAAAGTTGACCG
>Ga0180432_10010257_pt1 | contig 11265 bp, 11 predicted proteins | sample SS_ome_10_FD_132414 | JGI IMG/M metagenome (GOLD analysis project Ga0180432, IMG submission 132414) | Hypersaline lake sediment archaeal communities from the Salton Sea, California, USA - SS_1_MS_2 metaG | ecosystem: Environmental > Aquatic > Non-marine Saline and Alkaline > Hypersaline >... | reverse complement strand
GCCGCCGCCTCGACCCCGGCGGCGAACCTGGCGCGGAAGCCGTTCGCCTTCATCAGCGGGATGGTGATGACGCCGGTCGATGCGGTGTTGGCGATGGCCGAGCCGCTGATGGTGCCGGTCAGCGCCGACGACAGCACCGCGACGAAAGCCGCGCCGCCGCGCACGCGTCCCGCCACGACCTTGGAGATCTCGATCACGAAGTCGCTGGCCCCGGAAACCACGAGGAAGCCGCCGAAAATCATGAACAGCGTGATGTTGGTCGAGGAGATGCCTGCCAGAATGCCGAACATGCCCTCGTCGTTGTAGAGCGTGCGGAAGAGCACATCGTCGAGCGGCAACCGCGCGGCGCGGAAGACCCCCGGCAGGTACGACCCGAGGAACAGGATGTAGGCGAGCGACAGCGCGATCAGGATCGGAATGACCCAGCCCGAGACCCGCCGCGACAGGTCGAACGCCGCAAACACGAGGATGAGCCCCGCAGCCCAGTCGACCGGCGTGAGCTGCCACGGCTGACCCGTGACGGCCAGGGTACGCGCGTAGATACCGTTCTCCGCCCACGCGACCCAGAGTGCCGACGACGCGACGACCAGCCCGTAGACCACGTCGGCCGCGAGCGCCCAGCGCCGCTGCGCATGACGACCGAACGGGCTGATGGAGATCGACGCCAGAAACGCAAAGCCCGCGAAGTGGATCGCGTTCTGCCAGCGACCGTCCTCGGTCAGCCAGATGTTGGTGAGGACGTGCCAGACCGCGAAGGCCACGGCGAAGGCGACCAGAAGGAGACGACCGGGGTTCCGGCCGATCCCGTCAACCGTCAGCAGACCGCTGCGATCGCGAACCGGGCGCGCGGTATCCGGCAAGGGCGGTCCCCTTCAGGCAGGAGGATGCAGGCGCGGGGAGCGTTGCCCCCCGCACCCGCGGAAGCACTGCGTCAGTCGGTCGGCTGCAGATGCTCCGGGATTTCGAGCCCGACTTCCGCATAGTAGCGGGCCGCACCCTCATGGAGCGGCACCGGCAGACCGGCCATCGCCTTCTCGATCGCCATCGCCTTCGTCGCCGGATGGATGGCCACCAGGAAATCGAGGTTCTCGTACATCGTCTTGGTCACGAGGTAGACGTGGTCGGCGTCGACATCCGCGTTCACGGCCAGGAAGTTGGGCTGGGCGATGGTGACGATATCGTCGCTCTGGCCCGGGTAGGTGCCGGCGGCGATCGTGTAGGGCACCCAGAGGTTACGTCCGTCGTCCATTGCGGCGAGTTCGTCTTCCGTCACGTCGAGAACCGTGAACTTGTCGGCGTTGGAGGCCATCAGCTGGGTGATCGCGCCGGTAGGCGGCCCCGAGGGAATACCGGCCCCGACGATCTGGCCGTTGGCGAGCGCATCGGCAGTCGGGCCGTACCCGGCGTACATCAGGTCGTAGTCGGCGTCGATATCGACACCCAGACCGGCCAGCAACACGCGATTGGAACCGATGGTGCCCGAGTTCTGGGAGCCCATACCCATGCCCATGCCGGTCACGGCCTTCAGGTCCTCGACGGTGCCGGTGCTGACATGCTCGTTCGCCAGCAGGAACTGCTCGACGTTCTGCCACAGCATGGAGACGGAACGGATGTTCTCCTGCGGCTCGCTGATCGGCCCGGTACCCGTGGCGGCATACGAACCGTAGAGCCCCTGCAGGATGGCGAAGTCCGCGGTGCCTGCACCCATGGCCTGAACGTTGGCGCCGGAACCGGCGGAGTTCACCGCAGTGAGGCTGAAACCTTGGCCCGGCAGCAGCTTCACCTTGGTGAGCGTGGAGATCGCAGTGCCGACCGGGTGGTAGGTGCCGCCTGTCGAGGCGGTGTTGAGAACGTAGTCGGTCGACTGCGCCGTGGCGGCCGTGGCGGAAAAGGCCAGTGCGAGCCCGGCAGCGATCAGGGAAAGTCGTTTCATGCAGTTCCTCCGGAATTCTTCGAAACATTCGATACGCCGACGCATTGATACATGGCCGTGCGGTTTCGTCCATCCGGAGGCGGTGCAATGCGCAACGTGATCTCACGCGGCGCGGCAGACCCGTGAGCTGTCGCGGGCGGCACGGGACTGCATGGCGCAGCGCTGCACGCACCGACGCCGCAACGCTCTATCGCGGAACGGCTATGCTCCGGCCATCCCGCGCAGAACGGTAGATCGCCTCACCGACCAGCAGGGTCGAAAGCCCCGCCAGCGCCGTGTCGTCGGCGGGCGCCTCGCCCCGCACGATCTCCAGCCAGTTGGCGTGATGCGCCTGGCCCAGCGGCGCGTCCCCGATATCGACGACCTCGTGCCCGTCTGCCGTCACGACCACCGCCAGGCCTTCTTCGGTTCTCAGCCGCACGGTCGCGCGTTCGAACGTCACCTCCATCCGGAAACGATCCGTGCCGGCAACCTCGGTCCAGCACATCTCGTGGCTGACGGCAAAACCGGCCTCCATGCCGTAGACGGCTGCGACGTTGTCCTCGAACGGCATCGTCCGTGTGACGCCGCCGAACGGCACCTCCGGTCTCATGGTCGTCATGCGCGCCGAGACATCGCTGATCGGTCCGAACAGGTGCTGCAGGAGATCGATGCCGTGAACGCCAAGCTGCATCACCACACCGCCCGCACACCGCGCGGGATCGAGGAACCAGTCGGACCAGGCGGCCCCCGGCGTGGCGTTGCGCAACCGCACGCCCTGGATCTGGCCATAGGTCCGTTCGGCGAGGCGTTCGCGCAGCCAAAGGGATTCCGACAGATAGCGGTGCATGAAGCTGACGGTCAGCGTTGCGCTGCTGTCCGCCGCCGCAGACATGATCTCTCGGCATTCGGCAGCGGTCATCGCCATCGGCTTCTGCAACAGCACATGCTTGCCGGCCGCGAGCGCGGCAAGAGCCATGGGCTTGTGGGTGAAGTCAGGCGTCGCAATCACCACAGCGTCGATGGCCGGGTCGGCCAGCACCGCCTCGTCATCGGTCGCGGCGTTGGCCACGCCCAGTTCGGCCGCGCGCGCAGCCGTCCGCGCGGGATCGCGGCCAACAAGTGTCGTGACCTCGCCGGTTGCGGCGGCGCGAATCCCGTCCACGTGATAGTCGGCGATGAAGCCGGGGCCGATGATGGCGATGCTGGTCATGGGGCTCAGGATTCCCGGACGAATGGAACGAGGTGTCCGTCAGTCAACGACGACGGACACCGGTAGCGGATGTCTCATGCGTCCGCGCGAAGGCGGCGCGAGAGGCGGGACGTCACGTGGCGTGCCAGCGGCCGATCCACTTGCCGATGCCCCACGCAATGAGCGCGTCGGTGGCAAGGTTGAGGATGCCGATCAGCACGATACCCACCACGATCACGTCCACGTTGCCCAGCAGACGGGCGTGCATGATCATGTAGCCGAGGCCGCGGTCGGCGGCGATCAGTTCGGCCGCCACCAGAATGCCGAAACTCAGGCCCCAGCCGATCCGGATACCGGTCGCGAGATCGGGGGCAGCTCCGGGAACGGCGACCTGGGCCAGGAGGCGCACGCCCTTGAGGCCGTGGGTCTGGGCGGCCCGGATCAGCATCGGGTCGACGCTCATGACGCCGCGGTAGGTCGCGGTCACCACCGGGAAGAACGCTCCCAGGAAGATGATGAAGAACTTCGACGGCTCGCCCAGTCCGAACCAGATGATGGCGAGCGGAATCCAGGCGAGCGGCGGAATCGGGCGCAGAAGCTCGATCAGCGGCACGAGAATGTAGTTGGCGAACCGGTACCAGCCGGCAGCGATTCCCACCGCAATGCCGCACGCGGCTCCCAGCAGGAACCCGGCGACCACGCGGTAGAGGCTCCAGCCGATGTGGGACAACACGTCGGCGGTGGTGAGCTTCTGCATCGCGCTTTCGAAGGCGAGCAGCGGGCTGGGGAAGATCGAGGCATCCACGAAGCCGCCGCGCGCGGCGAACTCCCATACCGCGAGAACGATCAGCGTACCGACGAGGCCGAGAAGGATGTCGGAAAGGGAGGTACGTCCACTCATCTGCGTACGTCCTGGAGGCCGGTGTCCCAGGGGATCAGCACCCGCTCCAGCCGCATCAGGCCGCTGGAGATCAGGAAGCCGATGACACCGATCACCAGCATGCCGATGATCGTGATGTCGGAGCGGTAGAATGTCCGCGCCTCCATGATAAGCGCGCCGAGACCCTCGATGGTGCCGATCATCTCGGCCCCGACGATCACCATGAAGCCGACGCCCAGCGCCATGCGCGCGCCGGCGAACATGCGCGGCAGCGCCGCCGGCAGGATGACGGACCAGTAGAGGTTCAGCCCGCTCACGCCCATGGTCCGCGCCGCGGCAATCAGGGTGCGGTCGACATACTTCACGCCGGCGATGACGTTGGAGATCATGGTCCAGAAGCAGCCGTATCCGATCAGGATCACCTTGGTGAGCTCACCGGTACCGAACCACACGATCACCAGCGGCAACAGGCTCAGTGTGGCGATGGACCGGCCGAACACGATAAGGGGGTTGGTGAGCTTTTCCAGCAGCGGGAGAGCGCCGACCAGGAAGCCGAGCGGGATCGCCAGCGCCAGCGCGTAGACGTAGCCCTGCAGGATGCGCGCGACCGTCGTCTGCACATGGACCCAGAGGGTCAGGTCCTTCGGGAAACCCTTGGTGGCGAGTTCGACAAAGCCGCGGGCGATCTTGCTCGGCGGCGGAAACTTGTACGGCTTCAGGAGCCCGTTGGTGGAGGCGTACTCCCACGCGAGGATGAGCACCCCGAAGACCGCGATCGCGGTCAGAGCGCGGGTCCATCGCTCGTTCACGACGACAGACCTTCCCAGATCTCCTGGTACATCTCGTTGAAGGCCGGATCGGTGCGTTCGCGCGGGCGCGGCAGCGTGATGTCGATATCCTTGTGGACACGGCCGGGATGCGGCGCGAGCAGGATCACCCGGTCGGACAGGATCAGCGCCTCGTTGATCGAGTGCGTGATGAAGACCACCGTCTTCTTCTGCGCTTCCCAGACGCGCAGGAGTTCCTGCTGAAGTTCGATGCGGGTGAGTTCGTCGAGCGCGCCGAACGGCTCGTCCATCAGCAGGATTTCCGGGTCCATGGCCAGCGCCCGTGCGATGGCGACCCGCTGCTGCATCCCGCCGGACAGTTCGCGCGGATACTTGTCGACGGCATGGCCGAGCCCGACAAGGTCCAGCAGGTCGCGCGCAACCTGCCGCTTCTCCTCCTTCGGCAGCCCCCGCGTACGGGTTCCGAATTCGACGTTGCCGGCTGCTGTCAGCCAGGGGAACAGCGCATGCTGCTGGAAGACGACGCCCTGCCCCTCACCCGGTCCCTTGACCGCCTTGCCGTCGATACGCACCTCGCCCGAGGTCGCCTTGACCAGCCCCGCCGCGATGTTGAGCAGCGTGGTCTTGCCGCATCCGGAGCGGCCGACGATGGAGACGAAGCTGTTCTTGGGAAACGCCAGATCGATGCCATCGAGCACCGGCGGCATGCCCTCGTCGGCCGGGCCGAAGCGCATGCGGATGTCGTCGAAAACGATGAACGGTTCGGCCATACGGTTCTCCACTTCGGCTGCGGCAGTCTCCATCAGCGGATCTCCCGGACCTCGGCCGGTTTGCCCGGCGGAGGCGTGTAGACGAGCGCACCCTCGCTGATGAGTGCGTCGCGCCCGCCGTAGGCCTCGACACGATCGGCCTGCGCCTGCTTTGCGGCCCTGTCGACCGCATCCGGGTCGCAGACCGCGCGGAGCCTTGCGGCAAGGTCGGCCAGGACGTCGGCGTATTCGGGCAGCCCCGCGAGATCGTTCGTCTCGTCCGGGTCGCGGTCGATATCGAAGAGTTGCGGCGGATGATCCGCGTAGTGGATCAGCTTGTGGGCCCCGTGCCGCAGCACAAACGCCCCACCGCTGGTTCCGGTCGCATGATACTCGGCAAACAGGTCGCGGTCGTCATCCGGCCCGGCGAACAGCGAGCGGCCCGGCAGGTCTTCGTCTGGGGCAGCCAGCGGTACACCCACCGAGTCCAGAATCGTGGGGAACAGGTCGACATGCGAGACCAGATCATCACGCACGCTACCGGCCGCGATGTCCGGACCGCACATCACCAGCGGCACCTTCAGCGCCCGCTCGTAGACGTTGGATTTGCCCATCAGGCCGTTGGTGCCCAGCATGTCGCCGTGGTCGGCAGTGTAGATCAGCCGGACGTCGCCGAGATCCAGCCCCTCGACCTCGCCAAGCACTTCGCCGATCTGGCGGTCCATGTGGGACACCAGCCCGAGATAGAACGCGATCACGTGGCGCATCAGGTCTTCGTCGTCGGTCGCCGGCGTTCCCATGATGTCGCGCAGGTGCCGCGCTGCCGGGTGGTCTGTCCTCTCGGCCGAGCGGAACGCCGGCGGCAGCGGCATACCGGCCGCCTCGAACTCCTGGGCGATGTGCGGCGGCACACGGAACGGCGGATGCGGACTGGCATAGGAGACGTAGAGGACCCACGGCTGGTCGGAGCCGGCCTCGGCTGTCTCGCGGAGCCATTCGATGGCGCTGCGCGTGATGTCGCGGTCGTAGTGTTGATAGGGCGTCGCGCCGACGCCGGCCTGCCGGGTGTAGAGGTCCCACTGGCCGACCGCCGGAACCTCCCCGCCGGCCGCGCGCAACAGCATGGTCGTTCCGCCGCGCCCGTTGAGGATGTGCATGGGAATGCGCTCCTCGGTGAAGCCGTTGTCGTCGTCGGTCGAGCGGAAGTGCAGCTTGCCAACGGACACGGCCTTGCCGCCGGCGTCGCGCACGCGGTGCATCCAGCTTGGCACCGAGCCGTCGTAGACGAGGCAGTTGTCGTAGAAGCCGGTCTCGTGGGGGTATCGCCCGGTGGCGATCGCCGCACGGGAGGGACAGCACAGCGGGCTGGCGCAGTAGGCGTTGTCGAACCGGACGCCTCGCTTCGCGATCGAGTCAATCGCCGGCGTCCGCGCCGCCTCCGCTCCGTAGCACCCGGACGCCCACTGCACGTGGTTGTCCGAAATGAAAACGATGGTGTTCGCCGCCTGCGTCATGCTCTCGCTACCTCTCCCCGTAAGTCCTTACCGGCCGTCTCAGCCGTTCTCGTTCGCCGCCGGCGCGATCGGGTGGATCGTGTCGCCGTTGATCTCGGCCATGATGCCGGACAGGAGCGGCAGGAACGCGCCGCCGTAGCCCCGGTTGTTGGCATAGCGGTAGATCTCGAAGACCGTCGAACCGAGGAACGACGACGCCTCCGCCTGCCGCGTCAGCGTCGTGTAGTAGGTGAGGTCCTTCATGGCCGTGCCGATGTGTCCCTGCAGCGTGCTGTCGTCGGCCTCCAGCGCCCACGGCATCATCTGCTGGAACATCCGGCTGTTCGCGCCGGACGATGACACGACCTTGTGGAAGGTCGCCAGGTCGACCCCGAGCCGGGTCGCCATGGAGACCGCCTCGGCGATGACGGCGCAATTGCCCAGGGTGATGAAGTTGTTGAGAATCTTGCAGGTGCCGCCGGAGCCCGCCGGACCGGTCAGAATGATGTTTTCGGCAAAGCACGCGATGATCGGCTGAACCGCGGCAACCGCATCGGCCGCTCCGCCCACGAAGCATCCGAGCCGGCCTTCCTCCGCCTCCTTGGGCGAGCGCCCGAGTGGCGCGTCGAGGAAGGCGACGCCCCGGGCAGCCAGATCTTCCGCGATCTGGATCGAGTCGGCGGGAAACGTGGTCGACGTATCGACCACGATCATGCCCTCGCGCAGCCCCTCCACCACGCCGTTGTCACCATACAGAACCGACCGGACGGCTTCCGTGCCCGGCAGGCACAGGAACACCACATCGCTCTGCGCCGCGACCTCCTGAGGCGTCGGCGCCTCCTTCGCCCCGCGTTCGATCAGGTCGTCGACGGGCTTGCGGTTGCGGTGGGCGATGGTGACGAGCGGGTGGCCGCCCTTCTCCATGATGTTCTTCGCAATGCCATGCCCCATGAGCCCAGCGCCGATGAAACCCACACGCTGCTTGCGGTCGCTCATGTTCTCTCCTTCGGAATTTCCGCGGTTTTCGCCCTGCCAAAGCCCTCCGTTACGGGGGCGTCGACGAAACCGTTTGTTGACAGGCCAGCGCCGGGAACGCTATATCCAAACAATCAAATGTCAAGACATTTAGGCAGGCGAGAGGCGAGTTGTCCGAAATCCGATGAGCCTGATCCCGGAAAGCGACAGCGGCGACGTGACCGAGGAGCGCAGCTTCGCACCGCGCTACCATCAGGTCTATCAGGAGCTTCACCTGCGCATCCGCTCGGGCAGATGGCTGCCGGGCGACCCGATCCCCTCCGAAGCCGAACTCTGCAAGCTCTTCGGCGTCAGCCGCGGAACGATCCAGCGCGCGGTCCGCGATCTGGTCGAGCAGGGCCTGCTGCGACGCGAGCGCGGGCGGGCGACCTACGTCTGCTCACCGAAGCTGGAGGGCAGCGTCCTGGCCTCCTATCAGGACAGCATCACCCGCCCCCACGACGCCGGCGCGGAGGTTATCCGCTGCGACCGCGTCGCGCCCAGCGAGGAAATCAGCCGCATCATGGCGCTGGAGCCGGGCGAGGCGGTGTACGAACTGGAGCGCCTGCGTTTCGTTCGCGATGTCCCGCTCAGCCTGCAGCTAAGCTATCTCCCGGCGAGCCTGTGTCCCAACCTGGAGAACTGCGAACTCGGCGACATCCACCTCCACGACGTGCTGCAGAACGAGTACAACGTCTCGTTCCTGAAGGCGGAAGAGTTCGTCGAGCCGGCGCGTCCCGACGCGTATGTCGCGAACCTCCTGCGCATCAACGGCGACCATCCCGTCTTCTATGTCGAGCGGCTGAGCTACGTGTTCGGCGGCCGCATCGGCGAGTTTCGCCGCGCCTACATGCGGGGTGACCTGTATCGTTTACGGATCGAGCTGCGATGACCGTGGACCCGGGCAACATTGCGACACGTGACGCAGGAGCGAACCTGCCGCCGCTCGTGCTCAACACGGCGCTGCTGGGCACCGCGCCGATGGGCAGGAAGCTCGAGCTCGCGGCCGCAAGCGGCTTCACAGGCGTGGAGGTTTGGCTGCACGAGGTCGCGCCGGACATGCTGACGGACGCCGACGCGGCGGAACTGGAAGCCCGCTTCGGCATAACGGCCGACCGGGCACCGCTCGACACCGCCGGACTGCTGTCCGGAGCACGCCGGCTGGGCCTCGCGTTCGACGGTCTTCTGCCCGCAGCCGATGCGATGACCCGCTGGAGCCATGCCCTTGACGACGCGTTGATCAAACGCTTCGCAGGCATGCTGGACGTTGCAGTCACACTCGGCTGCCGCTACCTCGTGCTGCCGACTGTGACCACTACCGGTACACTGGGCGACGTTGCCGGAAGCCTCGGGGAGCTTGCCGGCATCGCCCGCGAGCGGGGCGTCCGGCTGGGGTTGGAGCCGATCGGCCACAGCCCGGTGATGTCGACCGTCGCCCAAGCGCTCACCGTGCTCGAACGATCTGGCGCGGGCTCCGAAGAGGCCGGGATCGTTCTCGACGCCTTCCAGTTCTTCCGCGCGGGTCAGAGCCTGACCGACCTCGCGCCGCTGGCCCCCGGTCAGATCGCCGCCGTGCAGATCAACGACGCGATCGACCTGCCGCGCGAAGCGCTGTTCGGCAACCGGCACCGGGACTACCCCGGCCACGGGATTTTCGACGTCGCGGGATTTTGCGCGGCGGTACTGGCGCTCGGCCACGACGGACCGTTCGCGGTCGAGATCATCAACCCGGCGCTGATGGCACAACCGCCGAAGGTCACGAGCCGCGAGGCGTTCCGGAGCAGCGCCGGAGTTCTGCAAGGGGCCGCGGCATCCGTCGCGGCATGAAGGTAACGCGGCGGGGCATGAGCACCCCGTCCGTTGGGAGGACGTTCCAACCATGACCACCACCAGAAGGGAGACCAACATGAGAAACATCATCGTAGCGGCTGCGGCCGCAGGCCTGATGGCCGCGACCGCGGGAACGGCGCTTGCCGAACCCGAGGTCAAGGACCTCAAGATCAGCTTCGGCATCGACCTGCCGTTCGCGCCCCATGTGATCGCGCTGGAGAAGGGCTGGTTCGAGGAAGCCGGCTTCGACAGCGTCGAACCCAAGACCTTCACCGCGGGCGCGCTCGCCGGTGAGGCCCTGCTGGCCGGCGAGATCCAGATATGGCAGCCGAGCAACATTCCGCCGACGTCGATGGCCCACAACGCCATTCCCGTCGTGCTGATCGCCAACGGTTCGACCCTGACCGGCCTCGAGAAGCTGGTCGTGCGAAAGGACGCGAACGTCACCAGCCCCGAGGATCTCTACAATATCAAGATCGGGCTGCTGGTCGGCTCGTCGTCGGGCATGATGCTGACCAACATCATCAACCACTACGGCCTCGACGCCGACCGCATCCAGGCGGTGAACCTGGCTCCGCCGGAAGCGCTCGCCAGCATGGCGGCGAACGAGATCCAGGGGCTCCTGATCTGGGAGCCGTGGCCCTACCGCGCCCTTGCCGAGATCGATTCCAAGGTTGTTCACAGCGGTCTCGTCAGCCACTTCGACGAGAACGACGGCGAGACCGTGCAGGTCGCGAACCTGCGCAGTGTCATGGTCGCCTCGCAGGACTTCGTGCGTGACAACCCCGAGACGATCAAGGCGTATCTCGAGGTGATGGCGCGTGCCCACGCCTACGCCGCCGACCCGGCCAACAAGGACGAGGTTGTGGCCGCGTTTGCCGCGTATCAGGACCAGCCGGCCCAGATGAGCGCCGACCTCTACGACAACTATGTCTACGACCTTACGATCGACGACGCCTTCATGGCCGACGTCAACGCCGTCGTCGCGTATCTCGAGTCGGTCGGTCGTATCGAGGGCGGCATGGACGCCACCGAGTTCGTCTACACCGACGGACTGAAGGCGGTCGACGAGAGCCTCGTCGGCGCCGAGGGCGGCTGGAGCCCGTAAGGCCGGTACCACCTGCCAACGACAATCGCGGGCGCGCCTTGCCGGGCGCGCCCGCCTCGCCGACGGGACTCCTCCCGCGGCCGTTACAACCGAACCCCATTTCATCTTTTCCTGGAGGGGAGCCATGGCCCCGATCAATATCGCCCTGCTTGGGGTGGAACAGCCGCACGCAGATTTCTGGCAGGTCGTCTTTCGCGAATCCGACAAGACCAACTTTCTCGGGGCCTGGTAGAAGACCGCCGGACTGGCCGCCGAGAAAGCGGCAAAGTTTGGCTAGAAGGCATGGGACGGCCGCGAGG
>Ga0180432_10010255_pt1 | contig 11270 bp, 9 predicted proteins | sample SS_ome_10_FD_132414 | JGI IMG/M metagenome (GOLD analysis project Ga0180432, IMG submission 132414) | Hypersaline lake sediment archaeal communities from the Salton Sea, California, USA - SS_1_MS_2 metaG | ecosystem: Environmental > Aquatic > Non-marine Saline and Alkaline > Hypersaline >... | reverse complement strand
TCATCGCCCTGCTGATGGGCATTCTCATGCCGGCCCTGCAACGGGTCCGTAAAATGGCCCAGGGGATTGCGTGTACGAGCAATCTGCGCAGTCTCATGATTGCCTGGCGCATGTACGCCGACAGCAACGACGACCGACTCGTGGGCTGCCAGGATGGTATGCCGGGCGGCCGGCCGAACTGGATTTCCGGCACGCTGAGCTTCTCAAACGCCCCGGTGAACTGGGACCTTCAGAATAACCTGGTGAACAGCCCGCTGTGGTCCTATGTCGGGGAGAACCCGAAGGTGTTCAAGTGCCCGGCGGATAAGGCCAAAGTGGTGGATGGCCAGGGGCGAAGCGTCCCGCGCGTTCGCAGTAACTCGATGAGCCAGGTGTTCGGCTTCGGCGAGTGGTTGAACTCGAGCCCGTCCAGCCGGGACCAGGACGTCTGGCGCACGTACAGTAAGTTCACCAACATCGTCAGTCCGGTCCGGACCTGGGTGTTTGTGGACGAGCACCCGGACAGCATTAACGACGCGGCCTTTGCCAATGCCTGTACGGACGCGGCAAACGAGGCCGCCGCGCGGATCATCGACTATCCGGCCAATTACCACGGCGGCTCGTGCGGGTTTTCCTTTTCGGACGGGCACGCCGTCATCCATAAATGGGAAGGCTCCAAGATAAGGAACGCCCCCATCTATTACGGGGCTCAAAACCTTCAACTGAACGTCCCCGCTGAAGACTCCTGGATCGATGTCAAGTGGATGGCCGAAAACACCACGGTTAAGAAGTAACCCCAAGGCAGTTTTTTCACGGTGTGCATTGCACACCCTGCCAACGTTCAGCCGGCGTTATCAGGGATTTTTAAATTCGATGTCGGGCATCTGGCGGTCGAGCTTTTTGTAGGTCGCTTCAAGGGCCTGCATGAAAGCGCCCGGCTCCATCCATGCGACGTGACCGTCGATGAACAGAACGGTCAGACCTTTCGCACTAAAAGCGGGATTCTCATAAACGATGACATTGTCGGCATCCATAGAGATGCTCTGGCCGGCGACATAGATATAGCTGGGTCCGTCGAAATCGTCCGGTTTGAAAGGGGATTCCGGGAGGTCGGATTCGAGGTATTCCCCTTCGAGCTGTTCGAGACGCTCGGGGAAATTCATCTCGTCAATCGCATAAACACTCAGCGCCACGCCGATATTCTTAAGGTGTGCCATGGATTGAGCCCGCTGGGCCTGCTGTCTCGTACGAAGCAGGGCGGGCATCATGATCCCCAGCCCCACGCCGGCGCCGGCCACAACCCCCAGGCCCGGCTCCACACCCGTACCGCGATAGTGCGATCGAAGGCCCCGGTCGTCGAGCCAGGAATAAAAACAGGATGGTCCCATTTGTTCGGCGATGTGCATCAGGTTCGGCAGCATCGCCGGCAGTTTCAATTCCGCCTGCCTGGCCCCCATCGTTAGCATCGGCCAGAATTGCTGCGCGCCCATCATCATCTGGTTGAACTGAACTTTGGAATCGCTGTACTTCAAAGAGAGCAGATTTTCGGGTAGCCCGGCCGTTGCTTTCTTGAAGCCTTCGGTCTCGCGTATGGATGTGTCGCCGGAATCGAGCTGATCGAGAGCCGATCGCAGGAACGTCGGGTTCGAGGCCACGGTTACTTTATCGCCCGCAATGCACCAACTGGGCATAAGATAGAGCATCGCCAGCGGCGCGATCGTCCACGTGTGCATGGTCTTGCCTTTATGATCCAGCGAACTGATCTGGATCATGCCTGCACTTTGGACCATGCCTCCGCCCTGGCTATGGGTCGTGACGAACTGCTCCAAAGCCGTCAATGTGTCCGTCCACAACCGGGCATCGTTCAGTCCGGCGACCAGGGCGAATGCGCCCTGAGGCGATCCGGAAGCGACACCGCCGGGAACGGCGTAGAAAACCATCCGGCCGTCGAGACTCTTGAGCAAACCGTCGCGAATCTTGATTTCGAGTTCCGATTCGATTTCGGCAATGGCCTCTTCGACTTCGGCAAACTCGCCGCCGGATACGGTTTTGACCGCCTTCATCACCGTATCGTAGAGACCGGCCACGTCGCAATTGAAGGCCGATGCACTCATAGCGCCGGCATCAACCGCGTCGAACATCGCCAGGTCGATGGTCCTGAGATGGGCGAGCAGACCCGCCCGGGGCGGCGCGATCTCCAGGCGTGCATCGCTCACCACGTCCGGCCCGTCGAAGCCCATCCGTGCAGTCGCGCTCTTAAGATTGTCAAGGCCAAGTGTGTTGAGGATCGTCTGAACGGCGCCAAACTCTTCCTCGGCGCCCTGCATCTGTGCAAAGCTTTCCAGGACGTTGAATATCTTCTGCCGGTTGATATGGATGACAAAGGCGTCGTCGGTCCCGGGAAGCCCTCGAAGGTAGTCCGGCATTGTCCGGCGGCTGTCCTGCAGGTGTTTTATCGCCAAACCGTCGCCGTCATTGATTGCAAAGACGAAGTGATTCCCAATCCAGCCCCAGTATCCGGGAACGCCGCCGGGATGGCCGGGGCCGTGCATCGTGAGCGAGCCGACTTGGACATCGACGATATCCCCTTCTCCGGCCAGCGCTTCCAGCTTCGTGAGGGCCGAAGCTATTTCCGTTTTCCGCGATCCGGCATCCAGCATGGCAAAACCGTAAATCGGCGGTCCGCCCCGGGATTCTCTCTGAGCAAGACCAACAATAACCGGCCGGCTTAAAACCAATTGAGCGAAGCCTCGGACCTGCTCAATCGTGCCGGTCATTTCGGGATTGTCCATTTCAAGGGTGATTCTCGCCAGAAGACCCTGTTCAAGCGATTTAGCGAAACTCTGCATCCCCGGATCGTGCCACAACCGGCCCAGTGCGGATTTTTCAAATGCGGCTTTCACGCCGTCGCCGCCGCTCGTGGCGATCAGAGCCACGACATTATCCGGCACCGCTGTGATCAGTTGTGCTACCGGGGAGGATTGCGCAATGACCGTGTCCGGACGAGTAAGAGGAATCGAAAAAAGGATCACGGCGCCAACAAACGACATCGTACGCGACCTGTTCATGGGAAGTTCCTTTCAAAGATCTGGATTTATACAAGAGTTTTGCAAAATTGAAGTTTATATTGAACTCATCATCACACCCATACGTTATCGTAATATCTTCCTTAAAAACTGCAATCTTTTTTTCGAAGGAGGTCCGGCGTGAATGATCGCATCCACCTTTTGGGGAGGAGTACCTGGACGATCTATGAATAACCCATTGGGCATAAGGTGTATCGAATTAGCCGGATTCTGAGGAAGCTTCTTTTTTGCTTGCGGCGGGATTGTTCATGGCTTACGATCATTGTCCGCGTGGGTAAAAACGGCATGGACCCACCCTTCGGGTGCCGGCAATATCTATTTTCTTGGGAGCGTAAAACGATGAGGCGGATTCTTTGGTGTTTACTGATTATCGTTGGTTTCACGGCGGCGTACGCCGATGAAGGATTGAAAAAACAGGTAGATCGTTCGGCGGGCCGGATTGAGCCGAAGGTTATCCAGTGGCGGCGGCATTTTCATCAGTACCCGGAACTGTCGAACAGGGAATTCAAGACGGCGGAGAAAATTGCATCGCACCTCCGGCAGTTGGGTTTGGATGTCCAGACGGAGGTGGCGCATACCGGCGTGGTGGGCCTGTTGAAGGGCGACAAGCCGGGGCCGGTCGTGGGACTTCGTGCGGATATGGACGCCTTGCCCGTCACCGAGCGCGTCGATGTCCCCTTTGCCTCCAAAGTACGGACCACCTATAACGGACATGACGTGGGCGTGATGCACGCCTGCGGGCACGATACGCATATGGCCATTCTCATGGGCGCGGCCGAGGTGCTGACTTCGATGAAAAAGGATCTCAAGGGCAGTGTCAAGTTCATTTTTCAGCCGGCCGAAGAGGGCGCCCCGAGCGGCGAGCAGGGCGGCGCCCGGCTCATGGTCAAAGAAGGCGTCCTAAAGGATCCGAAAGTCGATGCGATTTTTGGCCTTCATGTTTGGGCGACAAAGGAAGTCGGCACGATCGGCTACCGGCCCGGCGGCGCGATGGCCGCCTCCGACGGCTTGCGAATCACCGTCAAGGGCAAGCAGACGCACGGCTCCACGCCCTGGACGGGCGTCGATCCGATTACGGTTTCGGCGCAGATTATTATGGGTCTGCAAACGATTATCAGCCGGCAGACGGAATTGACGGAAAACGCGGCGGTCATCACGATTGGGAGCATTCACGGCGGGGTTCGAAGCAATATTATCCCCGACCAGGTCGAAATGATCGGGACCATACGTACGCTCAATACCGACATGCAGGAAAAGATTCACGAGAAGATTCGATTGACCGTCACGAAAATCGCCGAAAGCGCCGGTGCGGTTGCGGAGGTTCGGATCGGCACGGGCTATCCGGTGACCTACAACGATCCCAAGCTAACGGCGATGATGCTGCCGACGTTGAAGGCGGCCGCGGGCGCCGAGAACGTGACGTTGATAGATGCGATCACCGGCGCGGAGGATTTTTCGTTTTACGGGAAGCAGATTCCCGGCATGTTTTTCTTCCTGGGCGGCATGCCCAAAGGCACGAGGCCGGAAGAGGCGGCGCCGCACCATTCTCCGGATTTCTATATCGACGAAAGCTGCCTGAAACTCGGTCTCAGATCGCTGTCGTACCTGGTCCTGGATTATATGGACCAGCACCAAAGATAAGTTAACACTTGAGAAGGTGAGAGTGGATGAAGGATCCTCTACCAAAGTGGAAGCTTGCTGTGATCTATCTGGTTCTCTGGTTGGGGATCGGTTCGCTGGCGGCGATGGCCCATCTGGTCTGGCGGCCTCACTATATTAACGTACCGACGTGCCTTAACGGCGGCCTGGCTAACCTCTTCGGGCCGTGGGCCAGACCTCTGGCGGAAGGGTGGCCGAACGCCGGCAAGCCGCCGCACTTTCCCCTGGTGATCCTCGGGAGTTTTCTTCTCGGCTTCTTTGCGATCCTGATCGGCGCGTCCATGATGGGCCGGGAGAGGCGATTTCAGATGGTGTGCATCGGCCTGTTCGTCCCGGCCATGCTTTTTTGGATATTGCTGGGTTTCATGGAATTAGTTTATTGTGCATCGTAAAGTAGGGCTCCCCAAGCGGTACCTTACGGTAGCACCCCACAGATTGTGAGGACAAACAACTAATGATGGTAATTCCCTTCGCTACATTTTGGGTGTTGATCTTCATTGGAAAAAGTGAAATTCTATCGTTTCTTTTGGTTCGAGAATTCCGGCAATTTCTCTCAGGCCAACTGCAATTTTGTAGATGATAAAACGCTGCGTATGAATTGGCACGACAGCCTGTTCGTGCAAAGCTTTCGGGCCGTCGATCCGGATAAAGTCATCCTGAGAATGGAACACCCGACGCCCGAAGGAGAGTACGAATTAGTTATGGAAGTCGTCTTCACGAGAAAATGAACCTGAGTGCACGGTTAAAGCTTCGAGTTTTATCTTGATCGGACGACTCGATTTTAATAAACTGTGATATGTGATGGTATTTGCTTTTTTAAAGTGGATATAAAAATGGGATTAACGAAAGTTACAACGAAAATTTCGGCCTTTACAGTATCAAACAGTTTTTATGAGGCCGTTTTTCTGGTCGATACCGGTGCTACAGACTCGATGGCCCCTGCCGATGAATTGGAAAAGATCGGCGTTCACAAAGAAGGGAAGATGTCTTACGAGCTTGCGAATGGAACGGTTAAGGAATATCCTTACGGACTGGTTCGCATCGAATTCATGGGTGAGACAACGGCCGGACGGGTGATTTTCGGCGAGTCCGGCTGCGAGCCGCTCTTAGGGGTAACGGCACTCGAATCCGTCGGCATCGTCGTGGATCCCGCCAATAAGACGCTGAGACGGCTACCGGCCATTCCGTTGAAGTGAGCACATTACTCATGTTATCAGATTGGTGGGGCAAGCCCCAGCCTACGTCTTTTATGCTTTGTTGGTGATCTTGATATTGTCGAGGTAGAAAACAGTTTGCTTTGTGGCGTTGCTGGTGAAGCCGATCCAGGTGAGTTGCTCGAATTTGGTGTTGCTGTTTTTCAGGTCTTTGAATGCTTTCGGCCTGCGGCCCGGTAGCGTTACCATCATGTCCCAGGTGTTCTCGCCGCCCAGGCCGGCGGCAATCTCAAAGTGAACCCATTGATCTACGGGGAGTGTGAGTAATGTTTTTCCGGTGACTTTGAGTTGCGATCCGTCAATTGTGAAACTCGGTCCGACGCCGTAGGGTGATGTGCGCCAATCTCGCCATTCGTGATTGATCCGGACGTCTTTACCGACGCGGATATCGAAGGCGAAGTGCGTCCTTCCCTTGCTATGCTTGAGTTGATAAACGTAGTGCGGATTCCAGACGTTTTGTAAGCCGGGGGCGTCGACGATTTTCAGACTACGCTTACCCGCCGCGGCTGTTTCATCGGTTACGGCTATGGCATCGCCTTTGTTTTCGAGGTGACACTCGGCGCTGGCCGGACGTTGGCCGACGGGTGTGGTCTCGAAGGTATCGTTGATCGAGACCGGCGGGGGATCGGGTGCGACTTCCAACGGTGGGTATTTCGCTTCGGCGGCTTTTTTAATCCAGGCCGGATCGCCATAGACGCCCGCTTTAGTGTAATCGAACGGTTTGAAACCGAGTTTAACGGCGGGGGAGTCCGGGCTTAAGGCGAAGTCGTACTTCTCCGGGTCGGGGAACAACGGATCGCCAATAACCGAATGTTTGTCCCGGCCCAAATCCTGCCATTGCGCGAAGGATAATCCCGCGGGTTTGATTTCCTTGCCGACTGCGTTGAAGTAGCAGTTCTTGTCCATCTTAATGTTAACTTCTTTCCAGCGGCCCGACAGCAGGGGGCCGGTGGTCCAATAGACGATATTGTTCTCGAACGTGAAGGAGAGATGGTCCTCGACGCGGGTGGCCTGGACCTGGTGCAGCTTGCTGAAGGCGAGGATGTTGTTGCGAATGATGTTTTCCTTGCCGTAGTGCTGGTGGAAGCCGCCGGTCCGGGTGTTATAGACGAGGTTGTTCTCCATGACGATACCCGTGCTGCCTTCGTCGGTGTAGAGACCCCAGCCGCCGTAGGAGTAGGAGTAAATATCGTGAAAAATGTTATCGCTCACGACGGTGCCTTGCGAAGGGCCGAGCGTGTAGATACCGCCCATATCGCTGAGCACGCCCTGACCGATATGATGCACGTGGTTGAAGCGGATCGTGTTGCGCTTGGCGAGGCTGTCGGAGTAACCCCAGCGCCAGCCAACACTTAGGCCCGTATAGAAAAAGTCGGCGATCTCGTTATGCGTGACGGTATTGTCGCCGCTCTGTCCGATCCAGACGCCCACGGCGGAGGTGTAGATGCGCCCGCCCGAGCGGATGATGTTGTTATCGACGGTGATATGGCTCGTGCGCGAGGCTTCGTCCGGCCGAATTTGCCCCTCACCGATGCGCACGCCGCCGGCACCCAGGTCATAGAGATAGCAACGTTCGAGCCGGCAGTCCTTGCAGCCCTGGCGGAACCACACAGCATACGTTGCGATATGGCCCACCTCGCAATCCCGGATCGTGATGTGGCGCGCCCCGTCGGCCATGATCGCCGCTTCGGTGACGTACGCCGCCTGATACGGGGCGTAACCCGTTCGGGGCAGCAGCGCCTGGTTGTACTCGAAGGAAAGGCCCTTGAGTTCGACGTGCTCGACGAATTGTCCCTTTTCCGGTTCGCCCTGAAAGAGGACCAGTTTTTCGATGGCCGGCGCTGCAACTATCGCGGTGGATGGATTCTCACCCGGAAGGGGCATATAACTGAGGTTGCCATTGCGCGGAACAAACCACTCGCCCGGCGTATCCAGTGCCGTTCTGACATTCTCCAGATGAAAACGGGTATTCACCGGCCAGCCGGAGTAGCTCTTGAGCTTCTCGCCAATTGTGATGATCGCGTTTCGATCCCAGTCGATCTCGGTGAGAAACCGCCGGCTGATGCACCATTTGTGATAGGCCACAAGCGTGACGTCTTTAATCTCATTCGGATTGAGTGCTTTGAGCGGCTCGAGCGCCTCGGGGCGAACGAAGGTTGTGCGGTGAAACGTATCCCGCTTGCCTTCGACAGGCACCTCGACTGTTTTACCCATATAATGGTAGAACTTATTGGGTGTGCGGGCGCGGACCGCCCGTCGGCCGTTGACATACAACTGCTCGAAAGTGCCCGCCGTACCGCGCGGCAGCCGGGCTTGCCAGAGCCCGTTCGTATCTTTGCTGATGCGAGTAATATATCTCGCACCGGTAAAGACGGGTCTGGCCCCTTCGGCGGCTTCATAGCGAATGGGGCATTGTTCGCTGCCGCTGTCCTGAGAGGTCAGAACGAAAGGCTCTCTCAGGGCGTACGTTCCGTCTGCGACGAGTATCCGAACCGGTTCACTCAGCGGGGCTTGGGCTTTCAGACGTCGAATGGCGTCTCTCGCCCCGGCCAGAGACGCAACGGGGCCGTCGGTTCCGTCCGCGTTCGGCCGGGCCAGCCGACCGGACCATTGGTCCCTGCCGTCCATGGAGATGTATGACGTCGTAGCCGCGGCGCATGAGGTCCAGGCCAGCGAGAATGCCAGGCCAATCATCAGAAGGGATTTGCTGTTCGCGAAGTTCTTTCTCATGTTGTTCCTCTGATTGGAAGCCGGTAGGGTGTGCACCGCACACCATAAGACGTTAAAACGTATCAATCGAATGGCGTGCAATGCACACCCTACCGGTTGATTGAATTCTATGCGATCGCTCAGGCGGTCAGGTTTTCCCACGTGATGCCGACCTTCTTGAGGGCGTAGCCCAGCTCTTTCAAGTAATCGCCGTAGCCGGTCATCCAGTGGAAGCCGGGCATCCGCTCGGCGAGTTTCAGGTCGTCGCACTTGTAACGAATGTCGATCTGCGAACGGCAAACATCCATGAACGGCGCGTCGATAATTTCGCCTAACAGGCCCACCCAGCGTTCGGCCTTGAAGTCGGGTACGATATTCGTGACCGTCTGGCCTTTACGCATCTCGACCTTCGGTGCGGCGCCGTAGTCCGACTCGAAATGCGTCATGATGCGGACCGGCTCCAGGTCTTTGCCGTTCATCTTTCTCGGGGCCGTGCAGTGGGCGAGGGTGATTATCCCGTCGTGCGGATAGGTCGGATCGTTTAAAAATACCGGCATGCCGGAGATATTGGCCAGCAGCACACCCGACGGGATCACGACGAAGTCCGACTCGCAGAAGGCGACGTAATGCCCATCGTTGAGCAGGCTCAGCGTCAGGCAGGCGGACGTTTCCGCCAGCGGCATAATGGTTCCCATGCAGCCGTTAATGGTAATCGCCTGGCAATCCGCCTCTTTCATAATCCCGCGAAAGATCTGCTCGAGCAAAAAGCAATTATCCACATACCCGCGTTTGGTCTCCAGCGTATTGCCGGGCGCTTTGAGGTATTCGCCGGCGCGCTGCCTGGCGCGCCTGACCGCGGCCGTGTCCGCTCGGGCCGCTTTGATCAGCTTGCCCAGTTCATCATACGAAACCGTTTGGATGTCGAATTTCCACTTATTCTCGACCAGTTTCGGGACGACGCCCCTGGGCTGCGCCCAGGCGCCCGGTCCGCCGATCGCGATGATCCGCGTGCCCATTGTGTTATGCAGCCCGCACAGCGAACGCAAACGCCAGAGAAGCTCGTCCTGATTATCGACGACCACGTCGCTATCGTCGATTCCTTTGACGGCCAGTTTGTCGGTGTGCTGACGGAGATAACGCGGGCTGATGATCTCGTACCAGAGATAAACGGGACCCGACTTATGCCGGCAGAAGAAGATCATGTCTTTGCCGAGTTCGGCCAGCTTATCAAATGTATCCTGCCCGCCCCCGGCCGGGTAAAGCATAATCACGTCCGCCTTGCCGAGATCATTAATGCCCGATAAATCTCCGGCTCCCTTAATGGCGGCCACCGGCAGAAATTTCACCGGGAAGTCCGCCCTGTTATCCAACTCGCGCAGCTCGCGCTGGATGCGACCGACTTCCTGTTTGGCATCCTGCTCCGTCTGGATGCCGCCCCAGGAGCGCCAGCTACGCTGGGGACGCGGTCGCGGCGTACTGTAAAGAAGGATGGGCTTGACGACCAGCGGGCGGCGCTGGGGACCCGCCTGGCTTTCTCGCTCGGCGGCGGAGATCGTGGACCAGCTCAAGCCGGTCAGCGCCACACCCATAGCCGCTGCTCCGCCCACACCCTGCAGAAATCCTCTTCGCGTCATATCGCCGGCCGAGTGGTTGTGGCCGCACGGACAGCACGTGCTCCGCAACGGATATTCATTGTGATCGTTCGTCGTCATGTGGATACGCTCCTTTCACTTTGGTTTTATCCCCATCAATAGACCTTTGTTTGAGAAGTTCAATTCATAAACGGTAAGTATAATCGAAAATAACTGCATAAGAAAAGAAAAAAGCTTTCGAGATTACAGAGTGGAGCTCTCCCGTTTGCGTTGATTTGATGGTATGCTGAACCTCTGATACTCTACCGGCGTATCAGGGATTAAAATAAGCGTATATACTAAGGAGACGAATCATGGCTAAAGTACAGGTTGTATTTCATAGCATGTATGGACACGTGTATCAGTTGGCTCAAGCGGTGGCCGAAGGGGCGCGCGACGTTCCGAATACGCAAGTGAGCCTTTATCAGGTTCCGGAATTGATGCCGGACGAAGCCCTGGAGAAAAGCGGCGCTAAAGCGGCCCGTGAAGCGTTTGCGGACATCCCCGTGGCCGAGCCGGCGCAATTGGGCGAGGCCGATGCGATTATCTTCGGAACCCCGACGCGGTTCGGCAATATGTGCGCCCAGATGCGGAATTTTCTCGATCAGACGGGCCAGTTATGGTTCAACGGCGGTCTGATCGGCAAGGTCGGCAGCGTTTTCGCCAGTACCGGAACGCAGCATGGCGGCCAGGAGACCACCATCACGAGCTTTCATTCGACGCTTTTGCATCATGGTATGATCGTGGTCGGTGTGCCCTATTCCGAACAGAAACTCCTCAATATGGATGAAATTACGGGCGGCACACCCTACGGAGCGACGACCCTGGCCGGGGCGGACGGATCGCGCCGGCCCACCGAGAACGAGCTGGCCATCGCCAAGTTTCAGGGTAAGCATGTTGCTGAGATCGCCCAAAAGCTCTGCCGATAACGCGGTGTTAGAGTTTGAGATATTTAATTTTTTTTCGCTCTTGTTATCCGCGTGATTCATATG
>Ga0180432_10010254_pt1 | contig 11270 bp, 6 predicted proteins | sample SS_ome_10_FD_132414 | JGI IMG/M metagenome (GOLD analysis project Ga0180432, IMG submission 132414) | Hypersaline lake sediment archaeal communities from the Salton Sea, California, USA - SS_1_MS_2 metaG | ecosystem: Environmental > Aquatic > Non-marine Saline and Alkaline > Hypersaline >... | reverse complement strand
TGACATGGCCGGCAACGTCCGCGAGTGGGTTTCGGACTTCTACAGCCCTACGGCATACGCCGAGGCGGCCAGGAAGAATCCGGCGGTCAATCCCAAAGGTCCCAAGACCGGCGAGCTGCACGTGGCCCGCGGCGGCGATTACAGCAGCCCCGCAGATGAGCTAAGATGCGCATCGCGGCACTTCGAGCAGAAATGGTGGCGCATGGGCGACCCGCAGATACCGAAGAGCATCTGGTGGCTGCCCGAGATGGACATCATCGGCTTCCGTGTCGTGCGATCCATCGAGGACGACGCGAAGTAGCGAGCCGAGCAATACGAGCCGAACACGGCACATCAAAAAGGAGACAAAATGGCAAATTCAGCAGAATCCACCAAGAGCCCCGGAACGACGAGGCGTGATTTCCTGAAAAGTTCAACCGTAGCCGCTTCGGCAGCCGCACTGGGCATCGGCAGCAGCGCATACGCCGGCGCAAGCGATATCATCCGTGTCGGCATGATCGGCTGCGGCGGAAGAAATACCGGCGCCGCCGCACAGGCATTGACCGCCGACCCCGGCGCCAGACTCGTTGCGATGTGCGACATCTTCATGGACCGCGTCAAAAGCAAACGCAAGGCCCTCAAAGCACAGAAGAAGGACCAGGTCATCGTCGACGACGACCACTGTTTCGCCGGTTTCGACGGCTACAAGCACGTCATCGAGGCCTCCGACGTGGTCGTCATCGCCAACGCGGCCAAATTCCACCCGCTTCACGCTATGACCGCGCTCAAGGCCGGCAGGCACGTGTTCGTCGAAAAGCCCCACGGCATCGATCCGGCCGGTCTCAAGCTCCTGCAGAAGGCGGTCGGCCTGGCGAGACAGAAGAAGCTCTGCCTCGTTTCGGGCCTGCACAGCCGGTACCACGAAGGATACGCCGAGACCGTACAGCGTATCCACGACGGCGCTATCGGCGACGTGATCTCCATCGAGGAGAACTTCCTGCGCGCGCCGTACGTCATTATCAACCGCGCGCCGGGACTTTCAGAGCTGCAATGGCAATGCAGCACGCAGTACCACTTCCGCTGGCTATCCGGCGACGACGTGCCGCAATCGCTCGTGCATAACATGGACCGGGCTCGCTGGGTGCTCAAAGAGGCAGTGCCGGCAAAGTGTCACGGCCTCGGCGGGCGATCCTCGATGACAGAGCCTATCTACGGCGACGTCTTCGACCACCATTCGGTCATCTATGAACTCGACAGCGGCGTGCGAATCTATGCATTCTGCCGAACGACCACGGGCTGCTACAACGAATCATCCAGTATCGTGCTCGGCAGCAAAGGCAAGGCATCCGTCACCCGCTGCCAGATCTGGGGCGAGAATCCCTGGCGCTGGCAGAATCCCGGCAAGGGCTGGCGCGGCCCGTACCAGGTAGAGCACGACGTGCTGTTCAAGGCGATCCGCTCGGGTAAGCCGGTCAATAACGGCGGCTACATGACCCGCAGCACGATGACGACTGTGATGGGTCAAATTTCGTGCTATGCCGGCAACGAAGTCACCTGGGACGAGATCAACAGGTCCGACTTCTACTACGAGCCGAGGCCGGAGAATTGCCGGGACGACATGGACCCGCCGGTCAAGCTGGGCTCCGACGGCAGCTACCCCGTCCCCAGGCCCGGTCAAGAAGATGATCCGATCCGGGCAAATTGGCTTCGTTCCATCAAATTGAGTTAACCGCAGAGCAAGCAAACAGCGCTGAGACAAACAAGATTGGCTTTGATTTCCTTGACTTGACGCATCGCCTTTTGCGTCTTAACTCGATGTCATTGACGCCTTTATGTCCATTTCACCCTTTCGCAAATTGGCTTTGTTTTACGAAATCTCATTCATGTCAGATCCTTCGGCTCCGCTCAGAGCCTGCCCCGAACGTAGTTGAAGGGACGCCCGGGCTGAATCCCGGCCGATTGGCTTTGTTTTGCAATTTACCCCCAAGGGGATTGCCTTTACGCAGTCCTATGGACTCTTTAAGGAGGACGCAATACGAATAAATTGGCTTTGTTTTGCAGATACCACTCATTTAGGATTTAGAGCTTAGTGCTTAGAGTTTCCCGCCGAAGGCGAGTTGATTGGGTTTGTTTTTCATTTTCCTGTAGCCACAGAGACCACAGACACCGTCCTGAGCGCAGTCGAAGGAGACCACCGAGGACTAAGAGATAGGCTGATATTTCACGAATTCCTGATTTCCTAATCACCTGATTACCGCTTCCTGTTACCCTGATTCCCTGATATCCCGCTTCTCTTTTTAACCATTCTCAACTCAAAACTCAAAACTAACAACTTAAAACTCGCAACGATATTTCGTTGCGTGTGTATTATACCATATTATTCGTTGTATTTCAAATAAATTCTCAAAGAATAAGACAATTAACCGCAGATATCTATACCTGTGGCACAAGTGGCACAAGTTTCGCAGATTGATTAATCGTAGGGGCAGGCCCATGTGCCTGCCCGGGCGACCACACAGGGTCGCCCCTACGAGACATCCCATCCCAAACCCGGCAGGGTGCGATGCTTCGCACCATTTCTTTGTTCCGGCAGCTCTAAAACATTAAACGCAAAGACGTTCCGATTTATCGCTTTGCAGGCGACAGCATGGCGTGCCTCGTGAAAGTAAATCATCCCCCGGAAAGCGTTGTAGGCGTCATATCTGACCTGCCGGACCTGTCCGACGCGTCAGACTGGTCCGGCTACTCTTTCTCGCCCGGTACATGCGCTCCGTGAATCCGCCCTCACTCAGGAAGGACTCTTCCAGCTTCTGAATCTGCCTCCGCAGAAGAAACGTCGCCTGGTTGATGAGGCAGATCAGCGTATTAGCTGCCCATTCCGCACTGGCCGTCCTTATCGAATAAGGATCAGACGGGTCTGACAAGTCAGACGAGTCCGACCTATACTTCCCCCTCACGGTCATCGCCTCGCGCGAATCTTTTTCCCACAAGCGCAATCCCCTTTGTCGCAGGAAATCCTGATAATCAAGCAACAGCTCTTCCAAACTGGCGCGGGCAACGCTTGTGAGCTTCAACTCCATTTTCTTCGAAGTGCCCGAGGCCATGCTGCCCTCGGCTATATTCTGAACCCCGCTCCGCGCGGCCTGAACCATCTGATCGCGTGTCCGCGACCTTCTATCGATGAACCTGTCACAAAAGACTACCGTAGCGTCATAGACAATCTGAGCCGTCTGAAAACTCCGCAATTTCCGATACCCCCCGTGCGGCCCAATAATTCTCCGCGAGTCATCCATCATTATCCTTTCAATTTACCGTGTCAGACGTGTCAGACAGGTCTGACCGCTCTGCTCTAAAGCCCCAGCATTGATTATTCGGTCAGCTCTTTCCCGAATCTTCGACAATGGCAATTTCTTGTTCGCTCAGGCCGTAGAGTTCGTAAACGAGCTTATCGATTTGTTTGTCGGTGGCGTTAATCTGACGCTGGATGCGCGTCTTGTCACCGGGGATTTTGGCTGAGAGCGATAAACCTCTATATGCTGGTCAAACGTCTCTATAAGCTCGGCGACTCTCGGCGGCACTAAAGCCATATTATGTTTTCTCCCTCTAATCAAGACATAACAGGATTCTGAGACGATACCAGATTGTTTCAAAGAAGTCAATTACACATTTGCCGCGGCGGGAGCGTATATTATAGTGAAGGCAATAGTCAGGAGACGAATATGGAACACGGCACTGAATTGTATGAGAAACTGATCGAACCTGTCCAGGACAGGATGATCGCCGTCGTGACCCGGATCATACGGGATCACGACGATGCGATGGATGTCTTTCAGGAAGTCCTGGCGGTCATCTGGCGGAAACTCAAGGTCATCGACCGTCATCCGCACCCGGACGCCTATATCATGCGGATATGCGTGACGCGGTCGTACGACGCCCTGCGGAAGAAGGCGAGACGCCGGATGCAGGTTCGGCTCGAAAAGGACATTGAAAAGCTCAAGCGGCGGTCGCGAACGTCAGATGCCGCGACGCTGCTGACTATCCGCGAGGCCATCGCCCTGCTGCCGCCCAAGCAGGGCAAGACGGTGCTGCTGCGGCTGATCGAGGGCGAGGACTTTGCCAGTATCGGCAGCGTCCTCGGCTGCTCGGCAGTTACGGCACGGTCGCATTTTTCCAAAGGCAAGGCACAACTTCGCTCCGTACTTGCAGAAGCGGGTATCAGCCCGAAAGGAGTTCGCAATGAATCCTAAAGACGATAAACACGGCAACGAAGCCGAATCGAAGCAATGGCAGGCTATACAGGACATGTTCGACGGCGAAAACCACTGCGATGAGCGGCCGTTTCGCGAGATGCTGGACAACTTCCGGCAGGACCTGGACAATCATCCGTACGTTCGGAGTTGGCGAAAAAAGGGTACGGCTGAGAATCGGGGCTGGCCGAGGATCATCAGAAGGCTGAGCATCCCGGCGGCAGGCGTTGCAGCCGCGGCGATATTGATCTCGCTCGTCCTGCTGAGCAGCCCCGGCCCGAGCTGGGCGCAGGTGGCGCAAAGTTTTGCAGAGGTGGAGTTTATGTACGCCTCGATCTATAACAAAGAGGACGGGCTCAGCGCGCCGGAACATATCGAACTGTGGGCCGGCAAGGGCTGCAAGATTCGCATTCGGATGGGTGAGGAGCTGATTTTCGCCGAGAAGGGCAAGGTTTTGGCGGCTTTCGACCTGAAAACGCGGAAACAGATCGAGCCCGACGGGATGGCGGTCGCTTTCGTCGAGCTTATAGGCTCCGAGGATGTGTTTTCACTGGACACTATCATCCGGAGCCTGTCCCGAGGCAGGGCCATGAACAAGGTGCCGATTCGTAACGCCAATGCGGTTATCTCCGAAGACCTTGCTGTTTTCGATCTCGATTTCAAGGAAGACAGCAGCCTGCAGTGGTGCCGATTCTGGACATTGAAGAAGAGCGGCCTGCCGGTAAGGATCAGGATGTGGGATCCTTATGATGCGGCTTCAGTCGATGTGTTCATTGACTATTCCAGGCCTCAGCCCGAGGATTTTTTCGATCCGAAGGCGTTTGCGTCGGCTCTGGCGTCGATTAGGACCGATCAGCTCAATCTTGCTTATCTGTTTCTCAAAGATCCCGGCGGAAAAATCTACGCTCCGGGGATCGCTGATGAGCACGAAGCGTTGTCGATAACCACTACGACCATCGACGGCGAGCCATTCAGCCTGTCGCATTATCGAGATAATAATCTGTTGCTCTATTTCTGGGATAGCGGTGTTCGCGGTCGACGTTGGACATTCTTCGAGAAACTCAAAGAACAATACGGCTCGCATGAGAACATCAAGATCGTTGTCGTTGCAACAGAAAAGACCGAAGCAAACGTTCGGAAATTCATTAAGGCCAAGAACATTACCCTTCCTGTCTTACATGAGCCGGGCAAGGGGATGTATAACTCGCTGGCGCGAGCGCTGAGCGTAAAATACGCCGGAGAGGTCTGGCTGGTCACCGCTGGCGAGGTGTATCGCGTCCAGGATGGTTTTGAGAATATTGTCGATCTGGCATGTAACGGGCTCAATTTCGAGAACAGAAACCGCCTGAACCGATTCATCACTCTAAGTGAGACGACCAAGGATCGGATGTTCGAACTCTGTGGCAAACCTGACGAGACCGAGACCGTTGACGGCAGAGAGCTTTGGACCTATCGTTTCAGCTCTGCCGACGGACTGTATACGGGAAGTACGACACTTCGATTTAATGAAGAAGGCAAGTGTTCCGGTCACTCTTACTCCGGCAGGCTGATCGAACCATCATCAGTGACTATCGAGATCAGCGCGGCGTTCTGGAAGCAAAACATCGAAGCCGCGTTCGGCGCCGAGAACATGCCGGAGAGCAACAGCGACCACCATATAGAGATCAAGATCGGCACAGGAAAAGGCGGCGGCTATATCATCGGCGGAGGCCATCCGCGCACGGATATCGTCCCTGAGAAGAAGTACAGCCGTGAGATACCCCCAGGGACGTACAGCGTTAATGTGCTCCTGATGAATCACAATCACACGTATACCCAAATGAAAGAAACGGAGATACTGCCAGAGTTCGCTCTGGGCAAGCGAGAGAGTGTCGGCATTTACTTCGGGGACTCGGATCAACCTGCGATAACGCGAGCGGCCTACGCGGCCGGAAAAACCGACAACGCGGCCAAGGCGAAAGAGAGCCTGCTGAAAGAACCGGATTACAAGAAGATACTGGAAGATGCAAAGGCACAGCAGGATATATACGACGATCCCAAATACGTGCCGTGGCAGTTGCACCTGAAGGAGATTGCCGCACGATATGACAACAGACCTTTGCCGGAGACGATGGAGCTGATACCCAAGCAGACGGGTGAAAGCTATAAGTTTAAGATGTTCCCCAAGAATCTGCCCGGACACGATGGGTACAGCTTAGTCGCCATAGTCGGCGATCTTAAGAGTCAATTCCGCTCGCATCCGCTCGGTCCGGGCGTGATGCGCTGGCCGGAAGCGACTGCTTCGGTTGAGATGAACCATGATTTTGTGTATCGAGACGACACGACGCAAGCTGAGCGGTATACCTTTATGCTCGAACAGATGGGCTACGAGCTGAAGAAAGTGACCGAAAACCGTAGGGTTTTCGTGGCAACCTATGACGGCAGGGAATTGCCCGATCCCGACAAAGTCTCGGCTCCCAAGCCCGGCGGCTGGGGCTGGTTCACCGCCGGATCGTTAATCGATAGCCTAACCCGCGTGAACAATCCGGATATGCAGGCTGCCGGAACGGTGTTCATCGATCGGACCGGCCTGCCCGTCAAACCGGCCTCCGGCCAGGACCACAAGGACATAGCGATAACGACGGAATGGCCCGACGTCACAACCCAGAGTTTCGAGACTCTCAGGCCCTGGTTCAGGGATACTTTCGGTATTACCTTCGCCGAAGAGACACGCCCGATGGAAATACTAGTAGTTACCAAAGCCAAGGGCCACTGACAACTTTCTTAGTCGCAAAAGGCCAGATCTTCAGCTACTATGGGTGGTGTGATTGCAAAAATCTTTGTAGTACATAGGGTCTTTTTGTCGCCAAAAGCCGCCTAAAACGGCTGAATTGCTCAATTTTCGGCTTCTTGAGCTAAAATAGGTAAAATTTTTTGGATTTTTGGGATTTTGGCTTGACTGACCCCTAAGATTTATGGTACAAATAACATTGTGAAGTCGGCAGGTATTTACGGAAGGTGGCTTTACAACGTATTACGGTTCCGCAGTTCCTGGGCAAAAGCCTGATGCGTAGTCAGGTTTGGGACAGAGTTGGAGTAAGGTAATACGGCAGGAGATGGAGGAGTGGTGTTCGGAACGATAGTGTGCAGTTGATCCTATCGCCGGGACTCGTTTTCGTGACGATGGCGGCGAAGGGAAATAGCATTGTCTCTACTTTTCGGCCGCATCTCTCTATGCCATTTAGCGCGCGGTCAGTCCAGTCTTGCCTGATTGGCGACCTTACTGGTATCTAAAGTTTGAAGGGTTGGCGCGCGAGGCCCTTCGGGCCGCAGGTCGCACATACTCTTGTCTACTATATAGTGTTGTATGGACAAGTGTGGACTTTATGGAGGAAGGACAATGAATGAAGTAAGGAGAAATGGGATGAAGAAACTTTTTATGGTCAGTACGATTGTACTTACGGTCATGGCTGTGACAAACAGAGCACAGGCATGGCCGACCATAACATGCACGGAGATACAGATAGTCGAAGTGCGTACGATAGAAGAAGTGCGAACGCCAATGACTGCGACGGATGTTATTGATGCCACGACCGGTCAGGCCGACACGTATTTCCTTCCATCGGGCATCCCCAACAGCCAGATAATCTGGCATAACGAGTACTACCGCGGATATTCGGGCGACTGGGGTTGGACCCATACGTTCGCCAATCCAGCGGACTTGTTGCCGGCGACGATTGAGACCGTCAGTTCAGCAACGCTGGCGATCACGGCATACGATGTCGACGGTCCCGAAACAGACGTCGTGACCGGCGGCGGAGCCGTTCTGGGGCAGCTCAACGGCAGTGACAGCGCATGGGAGACCACAACGTTCAATCTGACTGGTTCTGCGCTTGACGATCTGCTGGATGGCTCGCTTGACGTATGGCTCGACATTGACGCTGGAAACGACCACCTTGTTTGGAAGGTAGCTCTTGGATCATCCACACTTTCTGTGGGCTTCGAAACACTGGAGTTAGTCGAAAAGATAGAGCTTGTGGAGGTCGAAGTAGAGGTACCGTGCCCCACGCAACCGATTCCAGCACCGGGCGCTATTATTCTGAGCAGCCTGGGTGTGGGTATTGTTGGCTATCTGCGAAGACGCAGAACACTGTAAGATGTTATGGAAAATTAGTTTCTGAAGCTGCGGACGCAGGTTCGCAGCTCGTTTAAGCCCCTGCTTTGTTACCTCTTTCCCTCCGAGAGGCAGGGGCTTTTTCTTAATCCTCTTCTACAAAAGTCTTCTCTCGTCTCATGCCATCCATCCGGCACGAGTTCATTCCTGCTCGCAGTATCGGCAACAATATGGTAACCTATACGTGATTAGGCTCTATGGTAGAGCCTGCCAATTAACGTAGAGCAACTCCGGTAGAACGAGGCAAAAATGAAAGATAACCAGCCCGATCACAAAGTCAAAGTGAAGAAAGTCTGCTTTTTTATTATTCTGACGTTAATCATTAACCGTTCAGCGGCACTCGGAGCCGAATCCGGCAGCCTCGGTCTGACGGTGGAGCAGATCACGTTCGGACCGAAACACCACTTCTTCGGCTATATCGGCCAATCCAGGACTATTCCCTGGAACGCCGGCGGAAGATACATCCTCGCCCTGCGGACGAATTATCATGACCACATGCCCGATCCGGGGGCTGCCGCTGATGTTGTGCTCATTGACACTCAACAGGCCAACAAGGTTGTGAAAGTGGATCAGACCCGAGGGTGGAATTTTCAACAGGGAACGATGTTTTACTGGAACCCGGCGTCCGCCGAGACACAGTTCTTTTTCAACGATCGCGATCCGCGAACAAATAGAATCTTCACCGTTCTATACGACATCGGCCGGAGCAAACGCATACGTGAGTTTCGCTACGCCGACGCTTCGGTGGGCAATTCCGGTGTAGCTCAGGACGGCAGCACATTCTTGGCGATCAACTACGGACGTATGGCCCGTTTGCGCCCGGTTACCGGCTATCCGGGCGGATTTGACTGGACGACCGGCCAAGAAGCCCCCGATGACGACGGCATCTTCATAATCAACCCGAAATCGGGCGTGAAGCGGCTGCTCGTCTCCTTCCGGCGTCTGGCCGAGCTGGTGCGTCCCTTGAAGCCCGACGTCGATGAGGCTTCGCTGTACATCAACCATACGCTCTGGAACCGCCGAAGCGACCGAATCTACTTCTATCTGCGCGGTCGCATCGGCGACTCGACCATGCGGATCAACGTACCTTGCACCATCAAACCTGATGGAACGGGCCTGACGGCCCATGAGACTTTCATAGGCGGCCATCCCGAGTGGGGACAAGGCTCTCAGGTCATAGGGCGACAGGGCGCCCGCCAGGTGCTTTACGACGTGGACAAGAAGGAGATTGTCGGCCAGATCGGCACCCCTGAGATCATTCCCAAACCCGGCGATGACATTTCTTTCTCTCCGGACGGCAACTGGTTCGCCAATGGCTTCGGCCGCAGCGGCAAGAACTATTACGTCCTGCTGCGGCTTGCCGACGCGGCAAATATCCGCTCGCAGGGATTCAGCCGCGGACCACATGTCAGAGGCGACCTTCGAATAGACCCGGCGCCGCGCTGGAATCGAACCAGCGATGCGATCCTGGTGCCGGGCTTCACCGCTGATGGAACACGCCAGATGTTCGTTGTTCGCATCCGGGAGAATCCTGCCAAAGACAAATGAGTTGACTTCGCAACGATTCTCGTTAAGATAGTAAAGTTGGGCTTTTGGGGCCTGTTGACGACAGGAGGCCCGGGGCCGGCATACGTGAATCTGGTACTGTAAAATATTTGAGTAAAGGATCATATCATGAACAAAGTCAGTCGTCGAAATTTCCTCAAAAAAAGCATCACCGCAACTGCGGGCTCCTATGCGGCCCTATCATCGCACTCGGGCTTTGTGACCGGCGTCCGTGGAGCAAATAACGAAGTACGCGTCGCCGTAGCGGGCATTCGCAGCCGGGGCGGCGGGCACATTAAGAATTTCCAGAAGCTGTCCGGAGTCAACGTTGTGGCCGTTTGTGATCCCGATAGCAAGGTTCTTGATGGCTGGGTTCAAAGATGCAAGAAGGATTACGGTACTAATGTAACCGGTTACGCCGATATCAGGGAGCTGCTGGAGCGCAAGGATATCGACGCACTTGTAATAGCGGCGCCGAATCACTGGCATTCGCTGATGACCGTCTACGCCTGCCAGGCGGGCAAGCATGTTTACGTGGAAAAGCCGGTCAGCCACTCGATCGAAGAGGGTCGCAAGATGGTCAAGGCCGCCCGCAAGTACAACCGCGTGGTGCAGGCCGGAACGCAGCATAGGTCGTGCCCTGCCGTGCAGGAAGTCGCTCGCGACATCAAAGCGGGCAGGTGGGGAAAAGTGCTTTGGGTGCACTGCTCCAGGCTGGGAGTGAGAGACTCGATTGGGAAAGTAACGAGTCCGCAGCCCGTTCCCGAGAACATTGATTACAATCTCTGGGCCGGTCCGGCTCCGATGACGCCGGTAATGCGAAAACAATTCCACTACGATTGGCACTGGCAGTGGAACTGGGGCGACGGCGAAATGGCCAACTGGGGCGTGCATTATCTTGACGATCTGCGCCATGTGATGGGCTGGGACGATGTCCCGACCAGGATCGTAGCGGGCGGCAATCGCTTCCTCTGGGACGATAACGGCGAGACACCCAACATGCACTTTGCCCTGTGCGACTACGATGGGATCCCGTTTGTTATCGATGTCCGCAATTTGAAAGACCCCTGGCGCCGGCGCGGCGGAGGCGGCGCGCGGTACCTCAATTGGGGCGGCGGCAACTGCATTCAGTGCGAGGATGCTATGATCAAGCTCTCGCGCGGCGGTGGCGGTGCTTATGACAAGAAGGACGAGCGGATTTACCAGTACAAGGGGACCGGCGGCTCAGGACACGACCAAAACTTCATTGACGCTGTGCGCAGCGGCCGCCGAGAGGACCTCGCCGCTGAGATAGAGATTGGCCACCTCAGCACGGTCATTTGCCACCAGGCCAACGTTGCCTGGCG
>Ga0180432_10010253_pt1 | contig 11270 bp, 7 predicted proteins | sample SS_ome_10_FD_132414 | JGI IMG/M metagenome (GOLD analysis project Ga0180432, IMG submission 132414) | Hypersaline lake sediment archaeal communities from the Salton Sea, California, USA - SS_1_MS_2 metaG | ecosystem: Environmental > Aquatic > Non-marine Saline and Alkaline > Hypersaline >... | reverse complement strand
GCCAACTCGCCGACGGGGGTGATCGCGCTCGATCTGGAAGGCAGAATCTCCTTGTGCAACAGAAGCGCCGCCGCGTTGCTCAAGAGGGAACAGGGGGAATTGCTCGGCGCGAGACTGCAAGATCTGGAGACACCATTCGCCGAAATGCTATCCGAGCTGACCCCCGACGAAGCTCGAATTCTGCTCTTGCAAGGGAGCCGGCGGGTGAAGTGCCGGGCCCTGACCTTCATGGACCGGGGATTCGCGAGGACGTTCCTCCTGATGGACGAGCTAACCGAGGAGCTTCACCGCACGGAGAAGAGGGCCTACGAGAAGTTGATTCGAGTGATGAGTCACGAGGTGAACAACACCACCGGCGCCGTCTCTTCTTTGCTCGACTCGTGCCTGGCCTATGGAGAGCAGATTGGCGAGAAGGACCGAGAGGATTTCGTGCGCGCCCTGACCGTGGCCATCAGCCGAACGGGGCGGATGAACCGTTTCATGCAGGAATTCGCCGAGGTAGTCCGCCTGCCCGCGCCGCGGAAGCAAGCCTGCGATCTCCGGCAGCTGATCGAGGAGATTTCCGTTCTCTTTCGCGAGGAAAGCGAGGAGAGGGAAATCGAGTGGCGCTGGGAATGGGACTCGGAGGCTGTGCCGGTCGACCTCGATCCGGTGCAGATGGAGCAGGCCCTCATTAATATCCTCAAGAACGGCATGGAAGCAATCGGCGAGAACGGAGTGATCACGGTGCGGCTCACCGCTGGAGGGGACCGTCCCGTATTGGTGGTCGAAGATACGGGAGGCGGAATCCCTCCGCACATACGGGAAAACCTCTTCACTCCCTTCTACTCGAGCAAGGAAAACGGCCAGGGGATCGGCCTCACGCTGGTTCGCGAGGTCCTCCTCCGCCACGGCTTCGATTTCGCCCTGGAAAGCGCTCCCCCGGGCCGCACCCGGTTTACGATCCGATTCTAGCTGCGACCGGAGAGCCCGACCGGCCCGCCCCCCTTCCGCGAGCCGCGACGCCACGCTATTTTTCGCTTGCAGCGCCGGCTCGGACTCCCGCATATTGCAGGTGCTCTGGAGCTAACCTGAAAACCAGAGGGGAGGGATCTATGAAAAAAGTGGGAGTCCTGGCAATCGCGGTTTGCTGCGTGCTCGCTTTTACCGGGGAGTCGTACGCAGGGCGGAGCAACACCGGTTGTGGAATCGGAACGATCATCTTCGAGGGGAAAGAAGGCCTGCTCTCCCAGATCTGCGCGGCCACGTTCAACGGCTCGTTCGGGAACCAGACCTTCGGGATCACGTCGGGGACGCTCGAGTGCGAGCAGGCCCCGACCTTCATCGCCCACGAGAAACTTAACAAGTTCGTCGGCGACAACATGGACAACCTGGCCATGGACATGTCCAAGGGAGAAGGGGAGTACCTGACCACGCTCGCGGTGCTTCTCGACGTTCCCGTGGAGGAGCGTGCCGAGTTCTACGGTCTGCTCCAAGCGAATTTCTCGAATATCTACTCGTCCGAGGACATCACCCACATCGATGTCTTGAACAACATCGAGAGGGTTCTGTTGGCGGGCTAAAGGCTGTTTCGATTGCGTTGTAGGAAAGGGAGTGTGCGGGTGGCCTATCGGATTCGTGCGCTCCCTTTTCTTCTGGCCTTGTTGGCCGCCTTCCCGCCCGCCGCGACGGCAACGCCACCTCGGAACGACGACTACTTGTCCGAGTTGCTCGCCCGCGCCCTCCAGGAGAAACTCCACGAGGATCCCTACTGGCGCACCCTCATGCATTACAAGCGGGGCGTCTTCGGAACGAGAAGCCTCGTCGACGATCCCCGCTTCTTCCTCGCCGAGAACGGAAAGACCGACTCCTGGGCGGAGATGGAAGCGACGCTCCGCGCGTTCTTTCGCTCGCCCGAAGATGACGAGAAGCACGCGGTTTGTCGCTTCGTCGCACGGTTCGATTGGCTGAGAAGAAGGCTGTCCATCGATCCGAGCAAGCTTCCCGTATCCCGATGCGATTCGTTCGAGAAGTTGATGGATCGGGTCGGGCCCCAGTCGGTCACGCTGATCTTCCCCACCTCCTACATGAACAGTCCAGCTTCCATGTACGGGCACACGCTCCTCGCCATCCGGACCGCGTACGAGAGCGACCTTCTTTCTTATGCCATCAACTATTCGGCGATCACCAACGAGACATTCGGGCTCTTCTACATCGCCAAAGGGCTGCTCGGGTTATACAAGGGCTACTTCAGCATTCTGCCGTACTACGCCAAGCTACAGGAGTACAGCGATGTCAACGACCGCGACATCTGGGAGTACTCGCTCGATCTGGACACCGACGAGGTGCGCCGCCTCTTGATGCACATGTACGAGCTGCAGGACATCTACTCCGACTACTACTTCTTCAACGAGAACTGCTCGTACGACCTGCTCTTCCTGTTGGACGCCGCGCGGCCCGGTCTGGATCTAACCGACCGGTGCGCCTGGTGGGTGATTCCTCTCGACACGATTCGCGAAATCAAGAAGAGCCGCATGATCGATCAGGCTTTCTACAGGCCCTCCAAGTCGACCAAGGTGAAGCACATCGCTTCCCTACTCCCCGAAGAACGGCGGCTCGAAGCTCTGGCGATCGCCCGGGGAGACACGGAGCCCGCGCGCTTCTCGGGACAAAGCATCCCCCCGGAGGAGAAGATCCGGACCATCGATCTCGCCGCGGAGTACCTTCAATACCGGTACGCCAAGAAGGAGATCGCGAAAGTGGATTACGTCCCCCGGTTTCTGGAGATCTTGAAGGCGCGAAGCTCCCTCGGAGCATCCGACGAAGAGCGTTACTCCATTCCACCTCCCCCCCGGCCCGACGAGGGTCACCACTCGAACCGGATCAGCCTCGCATACGGAGTGGTGGAAGACCGCCCCTTCCAGGAGATCCGCCTTCGCCCCGCCTACCATGGACTCATCGACAATTCGAGCGGATACAAGCGGGGCTCCCAGATCATCTTTCTCGACGGGGTGGTCCGGTACGATTGGCCGGGCGAGAGGCTGGAGGTGGAGTCGGTCAATCTGATCGACATCGTGTCCATCGCGCCGCGCGATGCGTTCTTCAAGCCCACATCCTGGAAGGTGCGGACCGATCTCCTCCGGAGGACGCTGGCGAACGGCAAGGATTACCTGGTCTACCGTCTGAGCCCGGGCTTCGGGCGCGCGTACGAGCTGGGCGGAATCGGATTGTGGTACTGGATGCTCGAGTCGGACCTGCACGTCGGGGGCGCCCTGGAGATCAGCTACTCGCTCGGAGCGGGTGGAACGACGGGGCTGTTCCAGGACGTCACGGGGTGGTGGAATCTGCATCTCTTCGCGCAGGATGTCTATCACGGTCTGGGCGACAAAGACAATCTGATCACGGCCTGCTTGGAGCAGAACTTCCGGGTGAGCTCCGACATGAGCTTCAGTGTGGAGGTCCGGTCGGAGACGTACCATGAAGAGACCACCGTCGAATCGGCGGTGCGTTGGAACGCGTTCTTCTGATGCGAAGAAAGAAACGATCCGCGAAAACCGTAGTTCTCTTCGCTCTGCTGGTCGTCGCCTGCTCGGCCGCACCGAGGGAGGAGCGGGCGGTGGTAGGCTCGATGCGGCCGGTCGCGGGGGATGCGGCGGACGTTCGGGAAGCCGTGGACCTGCTCGCGAAGAGCGCGTCCGACTCGTGCTCCATCTGCGCGCGGGAGGCCAGGGACCAAGCGTTCGCCCTTCTCGCGGATCGGTTTCCCCCGGGGAGAATCATCGAGAGCGAACGGTCCCATCCGTTCCGCATCACGTCACTCGGAGAAAACGAGCTTTCCTTCGATCTTCTCCCGGCTTCGATCGGCTTCCGCTTTCATACGGCCGAAGACCATCTCGTAGGGATCGCCGAGGCGGATTGGACTTCGCCCTCCGTCGCCACGATTCTCCATACCACGCCCCCCGGCAATCCCGTCGACGGGTCCGTCGAGATCATCCCCTTCGCCTATGGCGACGGGCCCGCCTTCTCGTACTCCCCGTCCACCGGCCGGCTTCACGTTCACTGCCGGGTCGTAGAGATCGTCCCGGAGTAGAGGCGCCCCCATCCGTCTAGTCCGCCCCGTATAGGTCGGCCAGCTCGAGATCGAGCGGCATTTCCAGCCCGTCGCGTTCGACGACGAACTCGTACCGTGTGCCCGGCTCGCCCTTCAGCATCTCGCGGAGGGCGACCACACCGCCCAGATCCTTTACCTCAACGCCGTCCACCGACCGAATCTGGTCCGCCCTTTGGAACCCGGCTTCCTCGGCAGGCGTACCCGGCGAAACATAGAGCACATCCACCGCGCTCCCGGCGGCGCTCCGGGCAATGGACAAACCCGACCCGTCTCTCGGCCAAGGATGGTTGAATTTCTCACCCTTTTCGACGATCACCCTTTCGTGGGCGTAATCCAGATAGAGAACGAAATGGCGGAAGAGGGAGTTGCCCAGTACGCCGATTCGGTCGGATGTGAAGACCGTGCCGGTGCCCCCGTGGTGGAAAGAGACGATCGGCTTGTAAACCGTGTGCCCCGCGAAGCGGATGCTGTCACACCGCACCGACTTCAGCATGTACTCGTTGCCCGCCCCGTGTCCGACGCCCAAGACGCCATCCTTCTCCGCGTACCGTTCGCGGCGCGCGTAGGCTCCGTCCAGATGCGTCGTTCCCGCGCCCAAGTCGAAGAGCCACACGCCCGAGTGCTCCCCGTCCAGCGTCGCCGCCGCCTCGAACACGCCCTGGCCGATATGAATGTCCAGATCGTGGCCCTCGCCGGAGTACCGGAACGAGTCGGGATCGTAGAAAGAGACCCGCTCGTTGGCGAAGTCGACTTTCGTCACGAAACGGGAGAGGAAGTCGTACCCGAGAATCCCGGCGACGTCCAGGCCGAGCCGCCGGACGAGCTCGGCCATCTCGATCACGGCCACCGTTTGGCCTTGGAACCGGATCCCGCCGACGGTGTAGGGCGGCAGCGTGGCAAAGCTCGCCCCGACCGCTCCTCCCGCTCCTCGGCCCTTGAGATCCCCTTCCATCTCCAAACCGATTTCGTCGGCGAAGGCTTTCTCCACAACGGTCATGCCCGCGCCGCTATCGAGAATCCAAAGCCTCTCCTTCCCGTTCACGGTCACCGGGATGTACAGGTGGTTTCCGATGAATCGAAATGGAATATCCAGGGCGGCGTTGCCGGAGGCGAACTCGAAATCCCGTGCGCCCTCTTCCGGAGGCTCGAATCGGCCCGCCTCGATCACCGGGTTGGATTCGTACTTCGCCCAAACCACCTTCTGAGGCTGGCCGGTCTGATGGGGCACCTCGGTCTGCCGGAAGGCGACCTCTATCCCGTCCACCTCCCGGTAGTCTCCATAGAAGATGTCCGCGCTTTCCACGTCTCGGATGTGGGCGCTCTTGACGAGGCGAAAGTCTTCCGCATCGATGAACCAAGTGGTCCGGTCCACATTGATGTTGTTGGTGACAAGAAGAACGTAGCAGTCGGTCCCTTCCACCTCCTCCCTTCCCTGGAGGGTCACCGTGAAGACATCCGAGTTCGGGTCGGCATGCTCGTACTCGGCGAAACGGCGGTCCACCTCGGCCCGCTTCCGCGCGGCTTCGTCCTTCTTCGTGGTCCTCTGCAGCTTCCCGTTCGAGTCGAGTACCCAGGAGACCTCGCCGTCATCCCCTTGGATGATGCGGATCGGTCCCAACTCGACCTCCACGCGACTCCGATCCGGCTTTTCGCCCCATTCCTTGACGGTTCCCTCCATTCCACCCAAAGAGAGCGTGCCCTCGCGGTAGAAGGTCCGCTCCGCCTGCAGCCGCTCCAAGCTCCCGGAGGCCTCGAAGTGCTTCTGGAGAACGACGTACGGATCGGTGATCCCCTCGCCCCAGGAGATGACGGGGAGAACCGAGACGAGAACAATGGCGACAAGAAACGCCGGCATCCAAGACCGCATGGCTTCACCTCTTCTTTCTGCTCCGAGTGGGCGCCCTACCCACCCATACGGGGGATTGTGGCCATCTTGTTTCATGGGCGGCACCTCTGCGCTACCGCCCGGCCGCGTTCTCTCCCATCATTCCACCGCCGCGAAGGGGCGGTTTCGAGAAAGAGTTGCGCGGCATTCGCAATGCTAATGATATTAGTAGACACGCTTGAGTACCCGGTTTCGGGTTCCAGCGGTCCATGGAGGCAGGGCCTCCGCTCCCCCCTTCCCGGCATCCTGAGGAGGCACTGCTGTGTCGAAGCACATCCGCAACGGAGTAAACCTGAATGACCTCGTGACCGCCATCGAAGCGGTCAAGGCCGATCCCAGCAACGGCAAGCTCACGTTCACCGTCAACTCCAAGTGGGACGGCGGGTTCAAAGCCAGCCACACGACCGGCGGGTTCGTCGTAGGAGGGGAGGCGGGGAAGCGCCCCCAGAACCACTCCCTCACCACCGATGAGCCGAACGAGGTCCTCGGCAGCGACTGCGGCATCAGCCCTGCCGAGACCTTGATCAGCTCGCTCGCCGCCTGCCTGAGCGTGGGCTACGCCGCCAATGCCGCGGCGCTCGGAATCGACCTGGACGAAATGTCCTTCGAGATCACCGGCAACGGGAGCCTCGAGGGGTTCATGAACATCGGCGACAAGCGCCCGGGGCTGAGCGACCTGAAGATCAAAGCGATCATCAAGTCGGACGCACCTCCGGAGAAGCTCCAAGAGCTGCACGACTTCGTGAACGCGCACTCACCGATCTGGGACACCATCTCGAATCCGGTGACGATCGAATCCGAGATGATCACGAAGTAAGTTCGGGGGGGCGGGCGGCGCCCATCCTAGGCCCCGCCCGACCCCCGCCCACTTCGTGGACCGAAGAATTCGCCGCTTACTCGGTCGGCTCCGCGGTGGGATCCCGCCTACCTCTCTCGCCGCGCTCGTAGATCTGAATCGGGCCGAACCGTGCGACCAAGCGGTACTCCCGATCGAGTAGCCGTCCCAGGAGCGCCTCCGCCTCGGGGAAGCTCCTCATATACCAGACCGTTTCCTTCTTCCAAACGAAGCGGGGTCTCTTCTCGAAGATCGAGAGGATCTCGGAGCGCGTGGAGGCTTCGGGACCGAGGACCACTCGTAGGATCGGCTCGTTGATGACCAGCGACGGATGAGCGAACAAGGACGGCGCCCTCGTATCCGTAAGCAAGTAACCGATGTGATCCTCTGTGAAGTAGAGGGTGTCGCCCGCCACGTTTCGCTCCTTCAAATAGTCGACGGCCGAGTAGACCGGTCCGCCGAAGAGACTGCCTGTCTGTGCGAGCTCCAAGGCAAGGCTCTTGCATTGGACGGCAACCGGGCGCAGCGGCACCAGAAGCGCGATCAGGAGGGCCGGGCGCCATCGTGTAGCGGCCACGGTCTCGAAGAGCCGTCCCGCGGCAACGGCCACAAAAGGAAGGACCTGAATGAAGTAGTGATCGAAGTACCTCCTCGAGCCGGTCATGGAAACGAGAATGGACGCGAAGAGAATGGCCCAGGCGCCGAGCAGCCTTCCCGAAACGGGCCCGCCCCGCGCGTCCCGAACCAGAAGGAAGACCCCGCCCAGAAAGGGAAGCGTCAGGAAGAGGGACCCCCACCGGACCGAGTCCCGCGCCATCACCCAGAGAACTTCCGGGCGGGAGAGCCATCCCGACTCGGCGTACGCAAGAGGAGCACGAAAAACGGAGCGGACGAACAGATCCAGGTTTCCCGTGATCCCGTAGGGGAGAGCCACGAGGACGAGCGGCGCAAGGGCGCCGAGCGCGACCAGCGACACCCGCCTCACGATGCCTCGCGAGGAGAGGACGAGAAGCCCCGCGGCGAGGCCGACACACGCATACGCCATGTTGAGCCGCACTAGAACCGCTGCGCCGAGCACGATCCCCGTCCCGAGAAGGTGGCGGCCGGACGCGTCCGGTTCCAGCAACCGGTGCATGATCAAGCAAAGGAGGGGCAAGAGAAGATGTTCGGACATGGTGCCGAACGAGCCGGGTGGAGCGCTCGCGTAGAGGACGAGAAGAACACTTCCCCAGAGCGCGGCCTTCCCCCCCACGAACCGGAGGGCCGCACGGTAAAGAAACCAAGCCCCGAGAAAAACCAGAACCATCCCGAGGATTCTCGACCCCACCCCGTTTTCGCCGAAGGCGGCCAGCACGAGGGCGAACGGGAGAAACGCCAGAGGCGGCTTGTTGTCCCAAGCATGGATGTAGGGCAGATGCCCCCGCAGGATGTCGTCCCCCACGAGGAGGAAGCTGGCTTCGTCCCAATCGATTACCGCTTCGAAGAGAAAGGGGAGCCGGACCAGGATGGTGAGAAGAAGAAGGATGGCAAGAGGGCGCGGTGCCTTTCCGATCATGGAGCCAGTATACTACTATGCTATCCGAGTTCTCCGATTTGCCTGGCTCCGTTCGCTCCGCTCGGCGAGAATACACGGGAGGAGCAAACACAACCGATGGGACTTGTCTCCGATTCCGTGGCCTACACCCGATTCGCCGTCGGGCTCCGCCGCTTCCTCCGGGAGATTCCTACGCCGGCGCAGGCGGAGGAGATCGTACGCCGGAGGCTCACCGAGCGGAAAGAGAACTTCCTGCTCGTCGCAGAGAAGGCGGTCTACGGCTACGCGAAAAGCCCGTACCTCACCCTTCTCCGCGAGGCGCGATGCGAGCTCGGCGACCTCCGAAACGCGGTCCGGCGAAAAGGGCTCGAAACGGCCCTGCGCGACCTGAGGGAAGCGGGCGTCTACATCACCTTCGAGGAATTCAAAGGGCGCAAGCCGATTCGGCGCTTCGGCAAGACCTGGCCGGTCGCACAGAAGGACTTCGACAATCCGTTCCTTCGGAGGTACTTCTACGGGCGGACCAGCGGCACGACCGGGCCGGGGACCCGCTTCCCCGTCGATCTCGAAACGATCGCGGCTCGACAACCGATGCGCCTGCTCGCGCGCATCGCCCAGGGAATTCACAACGTACCCGTCGCGATCTGGCGCGGAGTCCCGCCGACCAACATGGTCGGCGTCAAGAACATTCTCGGCAACGCCAAGCTCGGGAACGTTCCCTTGAAGTGGTTCACCCCGATCACCTTCGACGACCGTCCCTCTTGGAAGCACCGCCTCTACGTAGAAGGGATCGTGCGGCTCGGCCGCCTGCATGGCGTTCCTTTCCCCTATCCGGAAACGGTTCGTCTCGACGAGGCGGTGGTCATCGCGCGCTGGCTGGAAGAAATGGTCCGTGCGCACGGGAAGTGCTATCTGAGCACCTTCGGTAGCATGTCGCTCCGCGTCGCCGTCGCGGCCTTGGACGAGGGCATCGATCTAACCGGAGCGGTTCTCTCCCTCGGCGGCGAGCCTCCCACCGAGGCGAAAGCGAGCGCGGTCCGGCGATCCGGCGCGCGCCCCCTTGGAAACTACAACATCTCCGAACTGGGTGGCGTGGGGAAGGCCTGCATGAACCCGATCGGCGAGAACGACCAGCATTTCATGAAGGACCGTCTGGCGCTCATCCAGCACCCTCGTCTCGCCCCGGGAACGGAGATCGAGGTTCCCGCTCTCCTGTTCACCACCATCGTCCCCGAGATGAACAAGATCTTCCTGAACGTGGAGACCGACGACTACGGAACAGTGGAGACCCGATCGTGCGGCTGCCCCTTCGAGGGCTACGGCCTCACCGAGCATATCCGCGACATCCGGAGCTTCCGGAAACTGGCCGGCGAGGGAATGACTCTTGTCGGCAGCGAGATGGAGAGAATCTTGGAGGAGGTTCTGCCGGCGCGCTTCGGCGGAACACCACTCGACTATCAGCTGGTCGAGAGGGAGGATGAACAGGGGTTTACCAGGCTCCTCCTGATGGTTCATCCCCGGCTCTCGATCGAGAACGAAGCGGAGGTCGTCGAGACCATGCTCACCGCTCTCGGCAAGAGCAGCAAGCTCGCCGGCGGCGCGGCAACCATTTGGAGGCAGGCCAAGGCCATCCGGGTCCACCGCGAGCCGCCGGTGACGACGGGGGCGGGGAAGCTTCTTCCGCTTCGCCTGGAACGGCGGGAGCCGGGTTCGTCCCTGCCTGCAGGCCGCGTTCCTGATCGCGTTTCCCGAGGGTGAGCCATGGCGCGTTTGTCCGACTGGGTGCAATACGGCCGCTTCGCGATCGGCCTGAGGGGCTTTCTGCAGGAGAAGATCTCACTCGAAGAGGCCAGAGCGATCGTTCAGAGACGCCTGCAGGGGAGAGAGGAGAACTTCCTTCGTGTTCTCGAGCAGGGCGTCTTCGGCTACTCGAAGAGCCCCTACCTTCCCCTCTTGAGGCGGGCGCGATGCGAGTACGGAGACGTTCGCGACTCGGTGCGCCGCCGAGGCCTCGAGCCGGCCCTTCGCGAGCTTCGCGAGGCCGGCGTCTCGGTCACCTTCGAGCAGTTCAAAGGACGGGAGCCGATCGAGTGTGACGGCAAGACATACCCGGTCCACCCCCGCAGCTTCGACAACCCCTTCCTCCGCCATTCCTACTACGGAGAGACGGGAGGGACCACCGGCCCGGGAACGAGGGTCGCCTTCGATCTCGAGTCGATCGCCGACCGGGTTCCCCTCCGGATCCTGGCACGTGAGGCCCACGGAATTCTGGAAACACCGGAAGCGATCTGGCGTGGAATCCTGCCCAACATGGTCGGCATCGGCAGCTTGCTCGGGGGCGCGAAGATGGGCAAGGTCCCGATTCGTTGGTTCACGCCGCTCATCTGGGAGGACCGCCGGTCCTCCCTCAAGTGTCGAATCGCGAACGATTGGATCATTCGACTGGGACGACTTTACGGCGAGCCTTTCCCCGACCCCGAACCGGTCCGGTTCGAAGAGGCGGCGATCATCGCCCGTTGGCTCGAGAAGACCGTCAAGCAACGGGGCTCGTGCAAGCTGAGCACCTACGCCAGCATGTCCCTCCGCCTCGCCGTGGCCGCACTCGACGAGGGAATCGACCTGACCGGGGCGGTGCTCTCGTGCGGCGGCGAACCTCCAACGGAAACGAAAGTGAACACGATGCGGAAAACCGGCGCGCGTGTGATTCCATCCTATCACGTGTCGGAGATCGGCGCGGCGGGGCTCGCCTGCGCGAAACCGATCGACTGCAACGATCAACACTTCATGAAAGACCATCTCGCCCTGCTTCAGTATCCCAGGCTCGTCCCGGGAACGAAGATCGAGGTGCCGGCGTTCAACTTCACCACCCTTCTTCCCTCGGCGCGGAAGATCTTGCTGAACGTGGAGATCGACGATTACGGAACGG
>Ga0180432_10010252_pt1 | contig 11271 bp, 8 predicted proteins | sample SS_ome_10_FD_132414 | JGI IMG/M metagenome (GOLD analysis project Ga0180432, IMG submission 132414) | Hypersaline lake sediment archaeal communities from the Salton Sea, California, USA - SS_1_MS_2 metaG | ecosystem: Environmental > Aquatic > Non-marine Saline and Alkaline > Hypersaline >... | reverse complement strand
TACAGCGGCTACCTGGGTATTTTTCATCGATTACGAGCCGCCCGTGATTTCTAACTTAAACCCATCCGATGGTAGCACATCGTCTCTTCTGCCTACTATAACCTGTAATATATTCGATTACGAAAGTGGAGTGGACAGCTCGAGTTTGGTTATATGGGTTAATGGCGTGCCGTATGACATAGGAACTACGCCGGGGATGACTTACGATACCATAACTGGCGATTTTGTATTCGACTTCGCCGCGGCAGGATTCGATACATTCGGCCCGGGAGCACAGATATGCTGTTCGCTTTGTGTATTTGACCGACCGGACACCTGCGACCCCCATTTGGGTGATACCAGTTGGTGCTTCACTACACGCACTTTTGCACCGACACCGGTTCTTATGACCCCCGGTGACGGCGATACAAGCGTTTGCGACGACGAGGAAATCTGGATACGCCTGATTAGCGAAAGCGGAGTTGACTCGACTACCATTGTCTTACGGATTAACGACGATTTCTTCACTATAGACGATGACGAGTTGGTATTACTGGATGACACGCTAAAATTCAACATTGACGGCACATATCCTTACCAAACGGGCCTCGTAACAATTTGTCTCGGCCCGATTGCCGACTCTGTAGGAGTGATGTCGTCGGACTCGACATATTGGAGCTTCTATATCGACCTCACGCCGCCGATAATGGAGAATCCGTATCCAACGAGTCCGCCGCTGGTCGAAGACCTCACCTTCACAATCTCGATGGATATAGTAGATGTAGAACTCCCATTACCTATAGATGAGGCTAGTATCGAGGTTACGCTTTATACGCAGGCCGGCGAATATACAGTTGAATACGATGATTTCACCTCCGGCTGGGCCGACCCAACGTTCAGCTTCCCAGCGAATATATCGGGTGCGCAGTTCACCGATGGGGAGGTGGTTACCGTGCGACTCCGTGTGCGCGATTTGCCGCCGACTAAGGTCTCGCCATATACGATAGTATGTGCAGGCAACCTGCTAGACACGACTTTCACTTTCCAGATTGCGGCGACGCCGTGCAAGAGGTCTCCTAATCCAATCACTCCCGGAATTAGTCCGGATAAAAACGATGAAACGGTATTTCAGTTCCCCAATATGCGAATGGTAAAAGCGGGTGACGTTCATATATATATTTACGACCTGAGAAATAATCTGATTGCGGAGATAACCGAACCCGACCCCGACCTCGGATGGTGTTGGGATGGCACGGACCAAGACGGGAGCTATGTCGGGCAAGGCACCTATATCTATCTGATTAAGGTCGAGAATGAGACGCCATGTACTGGAACGATAAGCGTCGCCCGATAAGAGGAGGAATAATGAGACCCAGTCCAAAGACCCGTATGGGTAATATCGTCAAAATAGCGGTGATAGTAGCTCTTCTCGCAGTGGCTGCTTCGGCTCAGGTTTATCAGGTTGGAGCTCGCCCGTTGGGTGTCGGAGGTGCGTATGTCGCGCTTTGCCGCGATGCCAACGCCACGGCATACAACCCCGCTGCGATGGAGTCCTATCGAAATCTTGCATTGACTGCAAGTTACGCAAGGCTTTATCTCGGAGTGGATGATGACGGACTCAACGAGGGCTTCGTTGGATTCGTCAACCATATGGGTATGTATAACCAATACGGTAGCTATGGGATTTCATTCACGCAATATTTCTCTGACGTATATAGCCAGATGCACGTGACGGCCGGTTATGCCAAGCGGCTTTATGGCAAACCTGATGGCCCGCATTTAGCGTTGGGCGCGAATTTCAAACTCATCAGAAGTGGCTTCAACGATGCGAACTTCACCGAAGATTTCGATATGAGCGACGAAGTCTTCAGCTCCAGTTACAGCAGTATGGCCTACTCCGCCGACGCCGGACTGATATTCTGCCCGACCGATTGGCTCTCGATAGGCGCTGTGGCAAAGGACATCCTCGAACCGGACATCTCCATCTCCCAATCCGGCGGCGAACTCGACAAGCAACCGATGACTATCCGTGGCGGGCTGGCGCTGCATTTCAATGGCTACAATCCCACATTAGAAGTGGAATACGGCATGCGCGAGTTGAACGGCGAAGCGGATATGATTATCCACGCGGGAATAGAGAAATGGTTCGGCGAAAAGTTCGCGGTGCGCGCTGGGATGAACAGTTTAGAAGGAGATTTGGGCGCCGGATTTTCCTATATGCACCGCGGAGAGCGATTCGGATGGGGACTGGATTATGCACTGCTTTATCCGGCTCTAAACGAGATACCATTTACAACGCATCATGTTGCATTCAATATGAGGCTCGACCCGCCCCCCCCTCCTATCCGGGACCTCGAACTCGTGGACGGCGCTGTCGAAATTACCCCCACCCGTAGTATAATTGGCAACGAGTTGGAGATCCGCGCGACGGTCGAGAACCGTGGCGAGATAGATGAAAACAATGTCCGTGTTTCGGTGTATTATCAGGACGAAAATGGCAAATGGCGTCTGGCTGTCCCCGTGCAAAAATTCGACTTCGAAACAGCCGAGATTAAGCAGCTTTCGTGGAAATGGGTACCACCCGCAAAGGGGCATTATACACTCTTCGTGAGTGTTGACGATAAAGGAAACCGTCTCCCGACGATAAATGGGAAGGTCCCAGAGGAAGACGAGGAAAACAACACCGGTGTCGGCGAGTTCGACGTTTTTCTCACGCCTGAGGGCATCGTCTCGCCGCGCGACCACGTCCTTACAGTTAGCAAGCTTACACTCTATCAGGAGGAGGAACCGCTGATTCCGGTGGTCTTCTTTGAGGAGGGCAGCTCCGATGTTGACAGTCGCTTTGACGATATGTTGCAGATTGTAGCGAATCGCCTTAAAGAGAACCCCGATGTCAAGATTTATATTCGTGGTTATTACGATGCGGCTTCCGAGTCCTCGGCAACGGCAGAGCAGTTGGCGGTAGCTCGAGGTCAAGCAGTTGGCGATAGACTTAAGGCTTTGGGGGCGCCGTCCGGGCAGATTAACGTTGTCAGGTCGGGCTACTATGCCGGCAAATCACGGGCAGGCGAAGTTGACGACCAGTTCATACCGCACGACCGAAAGCTTATGTCTGCGGAGAACCGTCGCACCGAGCTTTCATCGTGGTTCACTGAGGGCAAATCGTTCCTCGTAGAAGTTCCGGTCAGGAGCGGGAATATTGTTAAGGACGGTTTCTCGGCATTAACATCCGTAGCGGGACGTATGGAGCTTGTTCTCGAGAACAATCCCGAAGCCATCGTTCTCGTGGAGAGTTACTATAATGTCAATACTCCCGAATCGGCGAATGAAGCATTCGAGAAAGCGGCGACAGTTGGTCGTTATATTCGCACACAACTTATCAAGGAAGAACTCGCCGACCGAGTACGCATACATGCGAGTCTCGAACCGGAGAGCGACCCGGAAATCGTGTTGGTATTCCCGAACTCCGAGGGTGTTATATGGCGTCCCAAAATAGGCGACCGCGTCTTCACCGATTATCAGGTCGAGGGCAACGAGGAGAACCTCGTTCAGATTTCCGCATCGGTTGACGCCGGTGTGGACAGCTTCGCCGTAACGGTAGTTGATGATGAAGGCGACCAGGTTCGTATGCTGGCCGCAGGTAAGGGAGAGATACCGAGCGGGTTGGCATGGGATTGGCGCGATAACGCCGGCGAGATGCTCGATTTCGATGATAAATATTTCGCACGGCTCGACATCCGCGATAAAATGGGAGAGACGTTTATGACATACTCCGATACGCTGGCAATCGAAGTCTCCAAACAGTCCAAGCGAGTGGAGAGTCTCGTCATCGTCTTGTTCAAGTTTGATGAGGAGACCCCCGCGGCGAAATTCCTAGAGAGTCGTGTCGAATATGTTGCAGATAAGTTTATTAAGCGTGCCGAGCTTTCCAACGAGGAAGTTCTGGCAGAAGTTACCGGTCATACCGATTCGATTGGTCCGGAATACAGAAACATCGCGCTTTCCAAAGAGCGTGCGGAAAAGGAGCTTAATAACCTTCGCCGTTATATGATGTATCTGCTCGATATCGAGTCCGAATCGGAGTTCGATGAGTGGCTCGAGAAGAACAATGTTTCTCTTAAATCCAAGGGGCTTGGCGAATCGGAGCCTTATGAGATTCTCCGCTGGACCGGCGAGACGGTCGAGCGAGTGCAGCTCGGCGATAATAGCACGCCGGAGGGCCGCTCGGTCAACCGTCGCGTTCTGTTGCATTTGGAGACAATCGGAGGCAAAAAATAAACTTTTCTATAAACCGCACCCTCGCTGTAGTTTTATTCTACTGTAGCCTATGTGAACCGCACTCTAAAGGGTGCGGTTTATGTTTGCAATTGTGGTGATTTCTTCCTATCTTTCCAATTGTGAAATCTGTGCAGAATCTACTATTATCTCTCCGAGTATTTTCGCGTCCACAGGGCAGCGAGTTCAGGCGCGCAGGTGTGCTGGACACTCTTCTGCTCTTTACATCGGTTGTCGCGCTTCTCTGGTGGATTGGTGTGCCGTTACAAACGATGAACCTTCTGCTCGGGATAGCGATAACGGAGCTTGTAATTGTCGCCGTACCGCCTTATTTTTTTGCTAGGGGCCTTAAACTCGACCTCGTCAAAACGTTTAGAATAAGATTGCCGAGCTTGTCGGGGGCACTTATGATGATAATTATAGCTGGTGCAGGATTCTTCATAATGGCCCAGTTACAGATAGCGTTCACCAAATTGGTGGAGATTCCGACAAGTTATATCGAGGCTACGGAGGATTTACTACTGCGGTTAACCGATGTTGGCGCGGTTGTTGGAACTTTGGTTATTGTGATTTTGCCGGCGATTTGCGAGGAGCTTTTATTCCGAGGCTATATTCTCGATGGACTCACGCGCAGTTGGGGAGCGGCCGTGGGAATCGTTATCAGCGGTATCTTGTTTGGTATGTTCCATTTTGACTCGTTCCGCTTTATTCCGGCGACGCTTATGGGTATCTTGTTCGGAGCGATTGTGTGGCAGCGTGGTTCTATTATTTATGGGATAATAGGCCACATTATCAATAATGGGATAGCGTTTTTTATGGCGATGTTCGGCAGTTATTATTTTCCCGAATTGGTATCGGAGGTCGATTTTGCACCTCTGTGGGTGACTGCGCTTTTTGTGATATTGTTTGTTGTCGCGTTCAGAGGTATTTGGCGTGAAACGCACGGTTCACAAATCGCGCCTACGAGAAAAAAATTATATGAATAACAATAACAACATCACAAAATCCAATAAGAAGGACCTCCTCGGTATGACACGAGAGGAGTTGTCACGGTATTTCTCCGAGGTTGGTGAGAAGAAGTTCCGTGCGAAACAAATTCTCCAATGGATTTATCAGCATCGTTTGAGAGATTTCGAGCCGATGACCGACCTCTCGATTCCGCTGCGGTGCAAATTGGATGAAAAGGCCGAAATCGGTCGTTTGGAAGTCCCTAAAAAGGTATCCTCACCGGATGGCACGACAAAGCTCCTTTTCAAATTTGATGACGGCGCGACTGTCGAGGCGGTTTACATTCCGGCTGACAACCGCCGCACTGCCTGCCTCTCGACTCAGGTCGGCTGTTCGCTTGGATGTTCTTTCTGCGCCACCGGTAATATGGGTTTCGCACGAAATCTCACGGTGAGGGAGATAATAGGGCAGTTCATCGGTATCGAGGAGGCTTTGGATGTTTCGCTTACTAATGTTGTTTTGATGGGGATGGGCGAACCGCTGCTCAATCTTCCGGCAGTGCTCTCGGCACTCGACATTATGACCGATAAATGCGCTTTGGCTTTGGGTCACAGGAGAATCGTCGTTTCAACGGTCGGCATTCCTGATAAGATAGAGGAGCTACGTCGGTCCGGGCTCGCACCCAAGCTGGCCATCTCGCTTAATGCTCCTGATGACGGATTGCGCAGGGGAATTATGCCTGCAGCGGCAGAAATTGCGATGATTCCGGCGATACTCGATGCTGCTGCTCGTTTCGCGACCGACACGGGACGCTGGTTCACAGTAGAATACGTGTTATTGGCGGGGATAAACGATTCGCTCGACCACGCCGACCAGCTCGCCGAGCTTATTTTACAGCTCCCGTGCAAAGTGAATCTCGTTCGCTATAATCCCGTGGACAGTCTTCCATATGATAGCCCATCTGATGAAGCGGTATTGAAATTCCAGGGCTATCTTCTCGCAGCGGGGGTTACCGCCACCTTACGTGACAGCAAGGGGCAGTCTATCTCCGCCGCGTGCGGCCAGTTGGCGACAAAAACATAACTTACTCAGGCATTATTAATTGAGCTCTTTTTGTGAAGAAGAGATTACGGATAAGTAGCGTCGAGATTAGCGAGGAGAGTGCGGTTGCGGCTATAAGGATATACATTATTATCAGTTGATATCGCACGGCTGTGCCCGGTTCTACGCCGCCGATAATCTGGCCGGTCATCATCCCCGGGAGATGGACAATTCCTACGACCATAGTTGTGCTGATTATATGCAGCATTCCCGCCTTGACCGCGGCTCTCGTTGCGGGTAATGACGATATATGGACCGATGCGCCGAGCGATAGCGCCGCTTCTATCTGCCCGCGGCGGAGCCGTATCTCTGAATAGAGCCTATCCACCGCGAGTGCGCCGGAGGACATCGTGTTGCCGATTATCATCCCGCCAATTGGTATCAGATATTGAGGGTCCCAGAATGGGCTGGGTCGCACTATAAGACCTATCCCCAAAGAAATCGCCGCCACACTCGATAATGCAATAGCGAGTGCGAATCTCGACATAAGACCGGGGAAGCGCTTCGTCTGGCGGCGCATAGCGTTATACGACGCCGTAGCTATCATCAGAAGAAGCAATGCAGTTACCAGATACCATTTATTAAGTGCGAATATCCAATCCAGGACATAACCGACTATCATAAGCTGCACGAAAGCGCGGACAGTGCCGATTATCATCTCTTTCTCGAGCTTGAGGCGGAGCATAATACTGACTATCGCCGCAATTGCGACCAACCCAGCGGCGCCGAGTAGCTCCCAGAATGATATTCTAATGATTTCGTTCATTGTTTAATTTGTAAGAATAATGAGCACTCGGTGCATATCACAAACTCTGGGACAGAGCCAAAGGTAAACAGCTTGCGTTCTACGCCCGTGCCAAAGAAATATTCTCGCGCCTGCCGGACCCAGAATTGGAAAGTATCTGCAGATTTATTGACGAGCGATTTGGGCAGGGAGAATTCGACGGTATAGATATCCCCCGAACGTTGCGAGCGATACTCCGCCGCCGAAGTCTCCTATGGCAGCTTTTCAAGGCGCTATTCCCGATCGATTTATAGGCCATTCCCGCAAAAGCGGGAATCTATAATTAAAGGCCGGTTCGTCTCGAACCGGCCTATATTCTCATTCCTACGCTCTGCGTTTTTGGGAGACGGGACAGTGCCCAGTCTCTGCATTTATTTCTCTTTTAATTTTTTGGTGTGTGCGACCAGGCGTGATTTGTATCTCGCGACGGTGCGCTTGTGGAGGATATTCTTCTTTGCGGCTTTGTCGAGAGTGCTGTAAGCGTGTGGTAGTTGCTTCTCGGCGGCGTCGGGGTCCTTTTCCGCGCGGACTGTACGCATCATATCGCGCACGTAGCCCCTCAATACGCGGTTCTTGGCGCGTTTACGCTGGTCTTGTCTGGCGCGTTTCTCGGCGGACTTGTTTATCTGTGTGTTTGGCATACAAAACTCCCTGTGAAATTAACGAATTGCGGCAAGAAATTATATGTCGAAACGATACTTGTCAAGTATTAATTGAAATTTAGGCTACCCCCCGTTTTTTCAAGGAGCATTTACAAGTAAGATACAAGGATAGGGGAAGCGGAGCGACGAAGCAATCCCCGACAAACAAATACCGAGATTGCTTCGCTTCGCTCGCAATGACAGGTAGCGCCGCGAGATTGCTTCGCCTGCGGCTCGCAATGACAGCGTAAAATGTCATACCTGCGAAACTTGTCCCTGCGAAAGCAGGTATCCAGCGAGGCTGTGAAATTTACCTCCCACCTCTCTTGGATTCCAGCTTCCGCTGGAATGACAGAAAAAAGTTGTCGGGATTGCTTCGCCTGCGGCTCGCAATGACGGCGTAAAATGTTATACCTGCGAAAGCAGGTATCCAGCGGGGCTATGAAATTTACCTCTCACCCCTCTTGGATTCCAGCTTCCGCTGGAATGACAGAAAAAGTTATCGAGATTGCTTCGCCTTCGGCTCGCAATGACAGTTTTTGAATATTTTGTTTTTGTCAAGAAAAAGGCACCTTTTTCAGCAATCTCAAGATAATATTCATACTTCGTGGGAACGTGTAAAATGAATAACGTAGTTATTTCAAAAAAACCCTTCTTCTCATTCTCAAGCTAGGGCTTAGAACGTGATGAAAAGAAGACCTCCATCTTTCGATGAAGGTCTTCCGCAGGGGAGGAGGACAAAGGTCTCTAACAGCTAATCCGCCACATAGCTTCCATGACGATAGTTCGAAGGGAAGGGCGATAGGAAGCCGGTCAATCGAAATAACGTAGTTATTTCAAAAAAACCCTTCTTCTCATTCTCAAGCTAGGGCTTAGGACGTGATGAAAAGAAGACCTCCATCTTTCGATGAAGGTCTTCCGCAGGGGAGGAGGACAAAGGTCTCTAACGGCTAATCCGCCACATAGCTTCCATGACGATAGTTCGAAGGGAAGGGCGATAGGAAGCCGATTGGGGGAGGTTCATACGGTGGTGGGAATATACCCGCCGAGACCAAATTCTCCTCCGTATCATAATAAAGCGCGAGAATCTCGTTCGGCGTGTCGGATGCGCGCCTGAATGTAACGCGCCGCACGGGGTCGTGAACAGTGCGTCCGGCTTCGGTGCCCGCGCGCTCGTGTTGGCTGAAGCCCTTCGCACGTGAGCACTCCGCTTCTTCCATCATACCCTCCGCCGCTGGTGCACTGGCTAATCTGTCATTGCTGCTGGATTTGTAATCATAGACCGGTCTCGGTGGTGGGGGAGGTGGCACGTATTCCTCGAATACCGCGACGCCAATCACGCCGACATTGCGCACATCGCCGATGCGACTTGCCAGCGAGAACCTCGCCTTGTTGAACGTGAATCGCTCGACATACTGAAAATCGTCCCCGCGGCGGAAGCCGGGAATCTCGACCGACTCATACGGCCCGAGGACGTAACCGGAGCCGTCCCAGTCGCCGCGGCTGCGGTCTATGACGTTGAGACCATCAACTGTGGGTATTGCGAGAATCCGCCGTCCTGTGAGGTTCCGCACGGTAATCGTGTATTCGCTCCCGATTGGCGCCGCGAAAAAGGTGTTGCCATCCTTATGTCCGACGCGAAGTCTGCAGTCATCTGCCCTGACACTAACCGACGCGAGTTTGCCCCTATAATCCGCGTCGCTCGCTCCGGTGCAGCCGGCGATAATCGCGATTAGGGTGAGAATTACTACTGCGTGTTTCATGATTCCTCCTTTTGGTTATTATTAAATTAAAACCTATACGATAGTCCCAGCCATATCCTAGATAGCGAATATTCTTCGTCTAGCCGCGCGCCGTTGGAATCCCAGTTGTTGAACTGCGTCGCGATGTCGAGAGTTGTTAACTCTCCAATGAGTATTCCGACTCCGCCGGAGATTGTATTGCGGCTGATGTTCTCGCCCGTAACGATATAGGGGATTGGCTCCTGGGAAAAACCTCCGCGCAGCCTGAGCGATGCTAGTGGTATTGTCAGCTCGCCTCCCGCCGACCAGCGTACTGTCGCACGGAACGACTCGTCCATCAGACGGTTCTGGTCGAGTATCCACGTCGGCTCGTCGTATTCGGTTTGCCGCCAGTCAACATATTCGGCATCTCCCGCGAGGAGCAGCCAATCCGTGGGCCGAAGCGCAACTCCACCGCCGAATTTCCACGGCAGGATTAGCTCGAATGTTTGAAAATAGTTATCCTCGGTATAGAATTCCCAGCCGGTTGTGAGCGAGTCTGTTCTGCTGCAGACGTCCTCCTCGATATAAAGCGCGGTAGGTGTGGCAATATACGCTCCGAGTTGGACATATTTATTTGGGACGAGCTGCATTCCGAAACGCGCGCCGATGCCGGAATACGAGTCGCGAATATCATCCTGAATAATTACCCGTTCAACGCTGTCCGGCCATTCTGTTCCGCCGGAGTTCTGACGGTCGAGGTACCAGTTGTATTTTTCGCCACCGCCGTAAAAATCGAGGCTCATTCCGAGCGCCGCGTGCGGTGAAACCTGAATTCCACCGCCGATGCTGAATTTTCCAAGTCCGCCCTTGACCGACTCATCGCCGCTGTAAAGTATGCCGTCGTCGCCGGTCCCCTCGAACTGCAGCCGGTGGTCGAATGTATTTGTTCGTGTGAATCCCAATCCGACTGCCAATCCGCCGCGTGTTGTCGGCACCGGTATAACGCCGCCGATATTCTGCAGCTTGATATAACTGTCCGAGCCTTCGCCGCTCGCGGCGTTGTCGAAATTACTGTTGAAGCTCAGAGCGTCGTATTGTATCGCGCCAGCGACCTCGAAGCGATAGATATATGACAGATTCGCGGGATTGTAGAATACCGCTGTGTAGTCCTCGGAGCACGCCACTCCCACGCCGCCCATGCCCGCCGAGCGTATCCCAAACGGCAGATGTCTATCGGTGCTCGGTATCGGGTCGGCATAGTTGCCGCCGCCGAGTATCTGCGAGTAAGCTATAATCGGCAGTAGGATAAAGATGAAAAATATCTTCGCTTTCATAATTATTCCTTTCGATTACATACCGCGTCTGCGTGATGAGCGGTCGTTAGAATCTCCACCGCTTCCTCCGTCGCTTCCGCTGTTGTCGGAGTCGCCGTTACTATCGCCTATGCCAATAGAGTCAATTGCCTGAATAATAGTGTCTAATGCGCTTCCTAATCCGCGCTGACGCTCTTGTCGTTCGTGGTGCGGTGCCGCTTTGTATTTCGTGGTAGGATAATGCTGTTCCCACCAGTAGTTCTGGTCGAGCCACCAAGGGTAGTAATAGTAGTAATGCCACGGTGAGCACCAATAGCACGGGTCGTAGTAGTGATAATTATTCTCTTCCCATTCTTTGGTGGTGTTCTCGGTGGGCTTGGTGAGTTTGATTTGTGTGTAGCAGCCCGATAAAAGTATCGTGCTTGCTATCGCGGACAGGATTATTATCAAAATCGCTTTTTTCATTCGAACCTCCTCGTTTCTGCCGTTTTATAGGGCATCTTCCG